>ENA-ORXC01000385-ORXC01000385.1-marine-metagenome-genome-assembly--contig:-NODE-385-length-33157-cov-3.746191_pt1 | contig 33157 bp, 24 predicted proteins | sample MGYA00237865_ERZ511478 | MGnify/ENA metagenome assembly ERZ511478
TGGCCGACGGGCGCGCGCAGCATGGCCGCCGTGACCTCGGTCCCCTCGCCGAAGACGACCGCGTGGCGGATGATGTTCTGCAACTGCCGCACGTTGCCGGGCCAGCCGTATTCCAGCAGCACCTCGCAGGCGCTGGACGAGAAACTGTCCAGTTCCTTGCCTTCCTCGGCGGCGTATTCGCGCAGGAACCCCTCGGCGATGCGCACCACATCCTCGCCCCGGTCGCGCAGGGACGGCATGGCGATGGGGATGACGTGCAGGCGGTAGTACAGATCCTCGCGGAAGCGCCCCGCCGCCACTTCCTCCAGCGGATCGCGGTTCGTGGCGCAGATGAAGCGGGTATCGACGGTCACCGTCTCGGCCTTGCCCACGGGGTTGAACGTGCCGGTCTGGATGAAGCGCAGCAGTTTCGTCTGTAGATGCGGCGACATCTCGCAGATCTCGTCCAGGAACAGCGTGCCGCCATCGGCCAGTTGCGCCGCGCCGATCTTGTCGTGGGTGGCCCCGGTGAACGCACCCTTCACATGGCCGAAGATCTCGCTCTCCATCAGGTCGCCGGGGATGGCGGCGCAGTTGATGGGCACCAGCTTGTGCTTCGCCCGGGCGCTCGTCTCGTGGATCGCGGTGGCGCAGACTTCCTTGCCCGTCCCGCTCTCGCCGGTGATGAAAACGGTGGCGTTGGACGAGGAGGCGCTGCGAATCAGGCGATAGACGGCCTGCATCGGCACCGAATCACCGATGAACCCCGCAAAGCTGCGCCCGCCATCCGGTTCGGCAGGTTTGGGCGGCGCGGGGGCCGGTTTGCCGGTGGCGACATCGGGGGCGGGGCGCGCGGCGGCCTTGAGGAAGCGGCTCTGGTCCAGATGGGCGCGGATCGAGTGGACGAGCCGGTCTTCGGTGAAGGGTTTCATCAGGAAATCCACGGCCCCGGCGCGCATCGCATCCACCGCGACACCGACCGACCCCTGGGCCGTGATGACGATCACCGGCAGGTCCATGCCCGTCTCGCGCATCCAGGTCATGATCTCTTCGCCCGGAATATCGGGCAGGCGCAGGTCGAGCAGCACCAGATCGTGCTCGCCGGTCTTCAGCGCCTCCTTCGCCGCGCCGCCCGTCTCGACATGGTCGACGGCAAACGCCTCCCCGCGCAGGAACCCCTTGTAGGTCCGCGCAAGGGCGGGGGTATCCTCGACGAGGAGAATGCGGCAATTGGCGAGCAGTTCGGGCGCGGGGTTTCCATCCATGCGCGCGAATATAGAGTGTGGCGTTTCGCGATGTAAGACACATTGTGCAACTGGAACGAATAGCAGCCGGTTTTTTAGTATCCTTCGCGCCCCGACCGCGCCCGCGCCGGATCGAACGTGACGATTGCCTTCAGTCCCTGGTTCGGCGCGGTCTCGATCACGAGCGTTCCGCCGTGCAGATCTGTCAGCCGGTGCACGATGGCCAGACCCAGACCCGCCCCCTTCGCCCGTACGGCGGCCCGGGGCTGGCCGAAGGGTTTGCGGGCGATGGCCAGGTCCTCCTCCGTCATGCCGGGGCCGTTATCGGCGACGATCAGACGCGGGCCGGCGGGGTCGACCGTCACGGTCACCGCCGCCTCGGTCCGCCCGGCCACCGCCTTCAGCGCGTTGGAGATCAGGTTCAGCAGCACCTGCTTGATCCGCCGGGCATCCCCCGTCAGGCCGACCGCCTCTCCGGGCAGGACCGCCTCGACCCGGCTGCCCCGCGCCTCCGGCAGATCCCGGCACAGCGACACGATCCCCGACGCGATGGCGCACAGGTCGCACGGCTCCTCGTAGAGCGTCAGGTCGCCGGTTTCGGAGCGAGACAGGTCGATCAGGTCGTCCACCAGTTGCAGCAGCAAAATGCCGCTTTCGTGGATATCCGCCGCGTACTCGATCACCTCGTCCGCCTCGACCCGCTTCGGCCCGGTGCGCGACAGGATCGACGCGCCGCCGATGATGACGTGCAGCGGGGTGCGCAATTCGTGGCTGACATTGGCGAGAAAGGCGGTCTTGGTGCGATCCGCCTCCTGCGCCTCGTCCCGGGCCTTGACCAGTTGCGCCTGGGCGAGGGACAGGGAATTATGATTCTGCACGAGTTGCCGGTGGATTTCGCTCTCCGCACTGACATCCCGGCGCAGCAGCCACAGCGCCCCGCTCGCCGGATCGCGCCGGATGCTGAGGGAGACCGGCTCGTCGTTGTTGCGGCCCGTCTGGATGAACGGCATCGTCAGATCGACATCGGCCCCGGCCAGTTCGTCCTCCAGCCCGTAGAGGACCGGCATCGTCTCGCGGATATCGTCGCCGGGGGCGAGCGCGTCGTCCTCGCCCCAGATCTCGACGATGCACAGGGCGTCGTCCAGCCGGATCGCGATGACGCCGAGCGTGTCGATCAGCAGGCGGGGATCGAGGGTCATGGGCGCATTCTCACAACCCCAGCGACAGGATGGAGCGGGCCAGCGTATGGAACATCGGCGACACGCTGTCCGCCGTCAGGGCGCTGGTTTCGAACACCGCGCAATCGTATCGCCGCTGCATCCGCTTCACCGCCTCCGGATGCTCGACCGTGGCGACATCGGACTTGTTGAGGGCAAAGCACATCGGGCGGCCGGGCAGCACATCCTCGAACATGTCCGCCGCCTCCCACATCGCCGAATAGGGGTCGGTGCGGGTCAGGTCGCCGACCACGATCGCCCCCGACGCCCCGACGATGTAGCGGCGCGTCTGGTCGCTGGGCAGCGGCGCACCCTCGATATCCCAGACCACGAGGCTGACGGGAATATGCGGGATCGCCTCGGCCAGCGTATCGCCGTGCTTGTACAGATGCACGCCGATGGTCGCGCGGTACGCCTCGGAGAACTCGTCGAGCACGTAGCGGCGGATCAGCGAGGTCTTTCCGACCCCGAAATCGCCGAGAACCACGATTTTGTATGTCTTCATGGGTCCAGCCGCCTTCCGGCCACGGGCATGGCGAGCGCGATGTCGAGGGGAAAGGGATGCCGGGCGAGGCGCGTCCGGATACCGGCGAGGGTCTCGTCATCCGGGACGAGACCGGTCAGGGTCAGGGTGCCGCCCTCCCCGTGCCGGGCCGCCACCGGATACCCGGTCATGGCCGGATCGTCGCGGGCAGTCGCGAGCGCGGCCTCGGTCCAGCGGGTGCGGTTCGCCCCCTCCAGCGCGAAATGCGACCAGAGGGCGAGGGCCACGGCGCAGGCCGCGAGCGCCGCCTTGCCCAGCAGGGCCGCCGCGCTGGAACTCTCCTGCGGCGCCTCGTCCATCTCGACCGCCAGCAACCTGCCGGGGGCGGCACCGTCGCCCTGCTCCAGAAGCCGGCGAATCACCGTGTCGAGCAGCAGGTCGATCTTGTCCTCGGTCCTGGGCGAGGCGACGCCGGTGCAGCGCAGTGCCAGAATCTTGGTCGGGCTGGCGCGCAGATAGATGGTTCCGGCGGACAGCGTAAGCTGCCGCAACTCGTCGATCCCGCTGCCACCGAAGGCATCGTGCGCAAAGGAATCGAGCGCGGCGATCATGCCGCCGAGCAGGTCATCGTCCAGCGCCGCCGCATCCCCGTCGCCCCCGTCCGGGCGGTCCTGGGCCAGGATCAGCCCGGAGCCGCGCTCGATCAGAAAGGCCTCGATCACGCGGAACCCGGTTTCGTCCCGCAGGACCCAGCCCGTCGAGGGGGTGCCGGTCAGGGCCGCGCGGACGGAGGCGATCCACAGGTCGATCGGCATCGCATCGTCGATCTGCCGTTGCAGACCCTCGACCGCCTTGGCCACCGCCGCGCGGATCAACTCGCCCATGCGGGGGGACAGCGACTCGATGATCTCGGGGTGGGCCGTGCCGATCTCGTTGCGGATGGTGGCGAGGATATTGGGGGCGATGGCGCGGATCAGGGCCTCGCGATCCGACCGCCCCGCCTCGCGTAGGGCATCGGCCAGGACGGTCGCAACCGATTCGCGCAGGGCATCCTCGTCCCAGCGCGCATCGGCACGCTCGATCCTGTCATCCAGACCGCCGAGCGATTCGTGGGGGTGGGCCGCCGCAGCGATGCGGGCCTCCAGCATCATCTGGCGAAAGGTGTCGTGCGTCGGATCGCTCAAGGATGCGCTCCCTCTGGATGTCGCGCGCGAGCATGGAGGCGATGGACACTTTTCGCAAGTACCGACCGTGCGATCCGGTCGGGTTCGACCGGTTTTTACCGGATTTCCTCCTTCCCTTTCGCCGTCACCACCCTGCCCTAGCTTTGAAACTGTTCACGCAGGATGCGTTCGTCCAGGCTGTGGCCGGGATCGAACAGCAGGCGCAGGTTGATGTCGCGGGCGACACGGGCCTCGACCCAGTCGACATCGCGCACCTCGAAGGCATCGGCCACCGCGCTGACGGGGCGCTTGACGGGTTCGAGCACCTCGAACCGGATGACGGCGTGCATCGGCAGCAGCGCGCCTCGCCAGCGCCGGGGGCGAAAGGCGGAAATCGGCGTGACCGCGAGCAGCTCCGCATCGATCGGCAGGATCGGGCCGTGGGCCGACAGATTATAAGCAGTGCTGCCTGCCGGGGTCGCCACGAGCACGCCGTCGCAGATCAGCTCCGGCATCCGGACGGACCCGTCGATGAGGATCGAGATCTTCGCGGCCTGGCGCGTCTCGCGCAGCAGGGACACTTCGTTGATGGCCAGGGCTTCGTGCTGGGTGCCGTGCTTGTCCGTCGCCCGCATGCGCAGGGGATGGATGCAGGATTCGACACTGCGGTCGAGGCGATGCTCCAGCGCTTTGGTGCCGTATTCGTTCATCAGGAAACCGACCGAGCCACGGTTCATGCCGTAGACGGGGATATCGCGCTGCATGACGGCGTGGAGGGTTTCGAGCATGAAGCCGTCGCCGCCGAGGGCGACGATCACATCGGCCTGCGCCAGGTCGACCTTGCCATACCGCACGCGCAGGTCGTCGGCGGCCCGGCGGGCCACATCGGTATCGCTGGCGACGAAGGCAATTCTGCGGAAACGCATGGGGTACTCGACGGTATGGGGCGGCCACATGGGGCGGTGAGGTGAAACCAAGTCTGTCATGAAAAAGCCCCCCGCCATTTCTGGCGGGGGGCTGCGGCGTGCTCGATGAGCGTTGAGCGTGCCTTGGCTTAGCGGAACTCGATTCCGAGCGACTGCAGCGTGTCCATGGTCAGACCGCCGGTGCCTTCACCCGCCGAACGCTGGTAGCGGGTGACCGCTGCCGTCGTCGTGGCGCTGTAGGAACCATCGATCGCACCCTGGTAGTATCCACGCTCGCGCAGAGCCTGCTGGAGGCGACGGATAACCTCGGGAGACGCATTGGTCTCACAGAGGATTTCACGCCACTGCAGCTGCTCGTCGCTGACCTGCTCACGACGGTTGATCGTGCGGAAGGTCGGCTCCACGGCAACGCGGCGGACCGAAGCAGGCGTTGCGATGACGCGACGCTGGATCGTTGCCGTTTTACCAGGAACCGCCACACGGCGAACCGTTGCAGGGGTGGCGATGACCCGACGGGAGACCGTCTGGCTCTTGCCCGGGATCACGATCCGGCGGACTTCAGGCATTCCGTCGATGACACGGGTCTGGATCGTTGCAGTCTTGCCGGGAACGGCAACACGGCGAACCGAAGCAGGCGCATCGATCACACGGGTCTGGATCGTCGCGGTCTTGCCGGGAACGGCAACGCGGCGAACCGAGGCAGGCGCGTCAACCACCTGGGTGGTGATCGTTGCGGTCTTGCCCGCGACGGCAATCCGACGAACCGAAGCCGGCTCGGCGACAACGCGCGTCTGGATCGTGGCAGTCTTGCCGGGAACGGCAACACGGCGGACCGAGGCGGGCGTATCGATCACACGCTGCGTGATCGTCGCGGTCTTACCCGGGACAGCAACGGCCTGGGCCGCGGCAGGGGTAGCGACCTGACGAATCTGGACCGTCGCGGTCTTGCCGGGAACGGCAACGCGGCGAACCGAAGCAGGCGCATCGATCACACGGGTCTGGATCGTCGCAGTCTTGCCGGCGACGGCAACACGGCGAACCGAGGCAGGCGTGTCAAGCACACGGCTGGTGATCGTCGCGGTCTTGCCAGGAATGGCAACACGGCGAACCGAGGCAGGCGCATCGATCACACGCTGCGTGATCGTTGCAGTCTTGCCGGGGATGGCCACGGCGCGGGTCGTTGCAGGTGTTGCCACCACACGACGCTGGACCTGCTGGGTCTGAGCCGCAACCGCAACCGCACGGGTCGTTGCCGGACGGTCGATGACCTGGATCGACACGGTCTGCATCTTGGCCGGAACCGCGACGCGGCGGACCGAAGCAGGCGTGTTGATCACACGGCGCTGGATCGTACGGGTCTGCGCGGGAACCGCAACGGCGCGGGTCGAGGCAGGCGTAGCGATGACGCGACGCGAGATCGTCTGGGTCTTACCGGCGACTGCAACAGCCTGGGTCGACGCAGGCGTGTTGATCACGCGACGCTGGATCGTACGGGTCTGCGCAGGAACCGCAACAGCCTGGGTCGAAGCAGGCGTGTTGATCACACGACGCTGGATCGTACGGGTCTGCGCAGGAACCGCAACGGCGCGGGTCGTGGCAGGCGTAGCGATGACACGACGCGAGATCGTCTGCGTCTTAGCAGGGACCGCGACGGCCTGGGTCGACGCAGGCGTGTTGATCACACGGCGCTGGATCGTGCGGGTCTGTCCGGGGACAGCAACGCGGCGAACCGTAGCCGGGGTTGCGACGACACGCTTCGTGACGGTGCGAGCACCACCGGTACCACCGGTCACACGAGCGCGGATACCACCGCCGTTGCCTGCACCGGCACCACCGCCCGCAGCAGCGAGACGCTGACCGGAAGCGTTGATGGCGAAGCCACCGGCATCGACGCCGATTGCACCGGCGATGACATTGCCTGCACCGTCGACGATCGCACCGTCGGCACGACGTGTACCGCGGATCGGGCCGCTTGCAGCGAAGCCTCCGCCACCGGCACCAACACCTGCGGAACCGGTATAACCGGCCACGTTGGCGGGGATGACGTTGCCGTTCGCATCGACTGCGAAGCCGTTGCCGTTCACACCGACTGCACCCGGGATGATGGAGCCGTTGATGTCAACGACCGAGCCGCCCGTGGTGGTACCGCCGACACGGCGAACCGTGGCAGGCGTGTCGATGACGCGGCGCGTGATCGTACGGGTCTGCGCTGGCGTGACCGTGCGGCGGACTTCGGCTGCACCGTCGACGACCTGGCGGGTCACCGTTTCGTACTGGGCAGGAACCGCAACCAGACACAGGATCTCACCGGTGTTCAGCTGTTTGGTCTGCTTGATCGAGGCACCGCTGATCTGACCGCCGAAGCCGCCGCCACCACCGCCTGCAACGATCCGTGCGCGGATCGGGCCGGAACCGTATGCACCGCCGCCTGCGCCGCCACCGAAGGTGATGACCGCACCGCCTGCGCTGATCGCGAAGCCGGAAGCGTTGACGCCGACTGCGCCCGGGATGATGTTGCCCGAACCATCGACGATCGCGCCGCTGGCCGAACGGGAGGCACGCACTGCGCTACCGCCTGCCGAAGCACCGCCACCGAGGCTCTCGCCCGTGATGACCTGGCCCGAAGCGTTGACGGCGAAGCCGTTGGCATCGACCGAAACCGCACCCGGGATGACCTGACCGCTTTCGGTCACGACCGAGATGCCGCCGACCGGGGTCGCGCTGCCGCTGACCGAGTCGATGATGGCGATCGGGTTCTTGCCGCGCTTCCACGTGGTGTAGGCATCGCGCACTTTGACGCGCTCGGTGACCGTACGGTAGGTGGTCTCGGAGGCGCTGAGCTGCTCGGATGCTTCCTGAACGACGATCGTTTCGGAAACCGTCTTGTAGGTGGCCGGAACGACGACCAGACGCTCGCCAGCTTCATCTCCGGGAACGGAGATCTGCACGGAGCGGTAGGTTGCAGGAACGACTTCCAGACGCTCGGAAGCAGGCTGGATGACGATCGTTTCGGAAACCGTCTTGTAGGTGGCCGGAACGACCTGCAGACGCTGCGAGGCAGGCTGCACGACGACCGTTTCCTGGACCGTGCGGTAGGTCGCGGGAACGACTTCGAGGCGCTGCGAAGCAGGCTGCACGACGACCGTTTCCTGAACCGTCTTGTAGGTGGCCGGAACGACTTCGAGGCGTTCGCCGGCTTCCTGCGTGACGACGGTCTCGCTGACGGTCTTGTAGGTCGCGGGAACGACGCGGAGCTGCTGGTAGGCAGGCTCGGTCACGACCGATTCCTGAACCGTGCGGTAGGTTGCGGGGACGACCTGCAACTGCTCGGACGCTTCCTGAACGACGATCGTTTCGGAAACCGTCTTGTAGGTCGCGGGAACGACGCGAAGCTGCTGCGAAGCAGGCTGCACGACGACCGTTTCCTGGACCGTCTTGTAGGTGGCCGGAACAACGCGAAGCTGCTGGTAAGGCGCTTCGGACTGAACGGTTTCGGAAACCGTACGGTAGGTTGCGGGGACGACCTCGAGCCGCTGGTAGGCAGGCTGGACGACGACCGTTTCCTGAACCGTCTTGTAGGTGGCCGGAACGACCTGCAGGCTTTCGTAGGAAGGCTCTGCCTCAATGGTCTGAGAGACGGTCTTGAAGGTAGCCGGAACGACCTGGATCTGCTCGTAGGCCGGACGAACCGTGATGGTTTCGGCTACGGTGCGGAACGTCGCAGGGACAACCTGGAGGCTCTGGGAAGGCTCTTCGACGACGACGGTCTGGGAGACCGAACGGAAGGTCGCAGGAACGACCTGGAGCGACTCGGAAGCCTCTTCGACGACGACCTGCTGAGCGACCGACTTGAAGGTCGCAGGAACGACCTGAAGCGACTCGGAAGGCTCCTCGACGACAACCGTCTGCGAAACCGTGCGGAAGGTTGCGGGAACGACCTGAAGCGACTCGGAAGCCTCTTCGACCACGACCGTCTGGTCGACGGTGCGGAAGGTCGCGGGAACCACGCGCAGGGACTGCGCAGGCTCTTCGACCACGACGGTCTGGGAAACCGAACGGAACGTCGCAGGAACGACCTGCAGCGATTCGGAAGGCTCCTCGACGACGACGGTCTGCGAACGGGTCGCGTATTTGGCCGGAACGACCTGAAGCGACTCGGAAGGCTCCTCGACAACGACCGTCTGGGCGACAGAACGGAAGGTTGCGGGAACGACCTGAAGCGACTCGGAAGCCTCTTCGACCACGACCGTCTGGGCGACGGTGCGGAAGGTCGCGGGAACGACCTGCAGCGACTCGGAAGGCTCTTCGACGACGACCGTCTGCGAAACGCTGCGGAAGGACGCACCGCCCGAATTGCCGGACGCACCACCACCGGCACCGCCGGTTGCGCGGGCGATGATGCCAGCGCCGTTCGCGCCGGTGATCACGTTGCCGGAGGCATCGATCGCGAAGCCCTGGGCGTTGATGCCGGCAGCGCCGGAAATCGCTGCGCCGGTTGCTGCGTCAACGATGGCACCGCCACCGCCGCCACCACCGGAAACGATGACGAGGCTTTCGGAAGGCTCCTGCGCTTCGACCGTCTCGGTGACGGTGCGATAGGTTGCGGGAACGACTTCCAGACGCTCGGAAGGCTCTTCGACGACGACCGTTTCGGTCACGTTCCGGTACTGGGCCGGAATGACCTCGATCCGCTCACCGGCGGCCCGGTCGACGATACGTTGGGTTACGGTCCGATACTGGGCCGGGATCACTACGCGAGCGTAGCACTTGCCTGGTTCTGCATTCGGCGGGAGCACCTCGGTCTGGGCTCCTGCACTGCCTGCACTGTTCATGAAGGCCACCGCACCCAGCACAAGGCCGCTGCTCGCCAACAAGAAATTCTTACGCTTCATTGCTCATCTCCACTCCATTTTCGTCTCACGCCACCAGGCTGCACATGGATAGTGTGCGGGGGCGCGAGCCTCCGGACCTTCCAGTTGCAATTCTCGTTCCAATTCACTCGCTACTGTTCTAGCGAACCGGAACCACCCGTGACGCGCGACCATTGCAACCTGTCACTATCATGACACGTTACTGCTGGCCCGTAATGAGTAGCACACGGCTCTTTCCAAATCATTCAAAAAAGGAACAACAAGGGTTAACCGCGCGAAACTGTGTCCTTAATTCAACGATAACCCCTGACGCGAAGCGCGTACGTGGAACGGATAAAACCCAGAAACCCTTGCAAATGGGGCGAAAAATGGGCGCGGCAGCCCTCGCTATCACCCGCATCGATTAACATATGCGCCTCGCGTATGTTTCGTTTTGGTACATACATTCGCACCCTATTTGCCAGGTGTTCCGTGAAGATTATACACGGGCAAGTCAAATTTCACACATATCGGGTTCAAAGTGATTCGCTATTTGCGAGCGATTGGACCCGAGAGCAGACATGATCTAAGTTGTATTCACCCACCCCCGGTCTTGCGGTAACTCTTTATACGGCCCCTGCCGCCATTCTATACCACGATGCACTCCAGAAAGGCCCGACCGATGCCCGATGCGCCCCTCTCCGCCGATTCTTTCTTCCAGCAGGACCTCGCCCAGCGCGACAGCGCGATCCAGGACGCGATCGACCGCGAACTGACCCGCCAGCAGGAGGAGATCGAACTGATCGCCTCCGAGAACATCGTGTCGCGCGCGGTGATGCAGGCCCAGGGTTCGGTCATGACGAACAAATATGCCGAAGGGTATCCGGGAAAACGCTACTACGGCGGCTGCGAGCATGTGGATACCGCCGAGGCGCTGGCGATCGAACGAGCCTGCGAACTGTTCGGATGCAGCTACGCGAACGTCCAGCCGCATTCGGGGGCGCAGGCGAACCAGGCGGTGATGCTGGCGACGATCAAGCCGGGCGACACGATCCTGGGGATGGATCTGGCCTCCGGCGGGCATCTGACCCACGGCGCGCGTCCCAATCTGTCGGGAAAGTGGTTCAACGCGATCCAGTACGGCGTGACCGAGGATACGAACCGGATCGACTATGACATGGTCGCGAAACTGGCGGAGGACCACAAACCCGCCATGATCATCGCGGGCGGCTCGGCGGTGCCCCGCCAGATCGATACGAAGAAGTTCAGGGAAATCGCCGATTCCGTGGGCGCGATCCTGCATGTGGACATGGCGCATTTCTCGGGTCTGGTCGCGGGCGGGCACCATCCGAACCCGATGGAGTATTGCCATGTCGCGACGACGACGACGCACAAGACCCTGCGCGGCCCGCGCGGCGGCATGATCCTGACGAACGACGCGGCGCTGGGGAAGAAGTTCAACTCCGCCGTTTTCCCGGGCCTGCAGGGCGGACCCCTGATGCATGTGATCGCCGCAAAGGCCGTGGCCTTCGGCGAGGCGCTGCGCCCGGAATTCGCGGAATATACGGGTCAGGTTATCAAGAACGCCAAGGCGCTCGCGGACTCCCTCATGCAGGGCGGCCTCGCGCTGGTGACGGGGGGAACGGATACGCATGTGCTGCTGGTCGATCTGCGGCCCAAGGGCGTGAAGGGGAACGACACCGAAGCGGCCCTCGGGCGCGCGCATATTACCTGCAACAAGAACGGCGTGCCGTTCGATCCCGAGAAGGCGATGGTCACGTCCGGCGTGCGCCTCGGGACACCGGCGGGGACCACGCGCGGTTTCGGCGAGGAGGAGTTCCGGGAAATCGGGACGATGATCAACGAGGTGGTCGACGGCCTCGCCGCGAACGGGGCCGAGGGCAATGGCGAGATCGAGGCGAAGGTCAGGGAACGGGCCATCGCGATGTGCCGCCGCTTCCCGATCTACGGATAAGATCGGCGGCCCGGTGCGAGGACCGCTCTGCTCCGGGCGACGACCCGGGGCAGAGGACATTCTTCCTATACGGCAGCCGTGAAGATCGTTGGGATGTGTGAGGGGAGCGCTCAGGCGGAGTGGACAGCGGATCGGTCTTTCGATCACGCCCATAACGATACATGCCATACAGCCAGTTGATTCATGTCGATACACTCCGCTGCGCGCTGTTGCACGTTGCATCGATTTTCCATCACTGGACACACGGCATACCCGCATTCCATACTGGTCCTGTAACCAGCAGTGGAACGAGTGCATGAAATACGACCCCACCCTCCCCTGGCGTCCGGTAACCGGTGGCGGGTTCAACGACCATATCGGGCCGGTGATGTTCGCGCAGGTCGGTCAGGACGAGTATCACTTCGCCCTGCAACTGGAAGACCGGCACATGAACTCCACCGGGGTCGCCCATGGCGGCCTGATGATGAGCGTCGTGGATACCGGGATGGGGACCAGCGCCTATACCGCCGCCGGGCACAAGCCGGTCGCGACCATCGATTTCGAATGCGATTTCATCGCCCCGGGCAAGAACGGACAGATGCTGCACGGGCAGGCGACGGTGGTGCGCAAGGCCCGCGAGTTCCTGTTCATGCAGGGGGATCTGTATGCCGATACCCGCCAGGTGCTGCGCGCGAGCGGGATCTGGGTGATCCGGACGGGGGGAGGGCAGGCGTGAGGCACCTTCCCAAACTCTTACGCAAGACGATCCGCAAGGGGACGATGACCCTGATCGGGCCGGACGGCGAGACTCATGAGGCGGGGGGCGCGGAACCCGGCCCGCATGTCACGCTGCGGGTGCACGATCCGGCGCTGGACTGGAAGATCTTCAGCAATCCGGAGTTGCGGGCGGCGGAGGCGTTCATGGACGGGACGCTGACGGTCGACAGCCCGGCGGAACACGGCACGGGGGCGTGGGAGCTGATGGAACTGTTCTTCGTCAACAAGCGCCATTTCGACCTGACGCCCAACCAGATCTTCTGGCGCGGGCTGGCGCGGGCGGTGCGCCGGTCGGCCCAGAACAACTCGATCTCGCGCTCGCGGGACAATGTGCGCCACCACTACGATCTGGGGAACGACCTGTACCGGCGATTCCTGTGCGACGACCTGCAATACTCGTGTGCTTATTATGAGTCCGGTAATGAGACTCTTAACGAGGCACAAACGGCCAAGAAACGCCACATCGCCGCGAAATTGTGCTTGGAGCCGGGGCAGAAGGTGCTGGATATCGGATGTGGCTGGGGCGGGATGGCGCTGTATCTGGCCCATGCCGAGGACGTGCATGTCACCGGTGTGACCCTGTCGGAGGAGCAACTGGCCGTCGCGAAGGCCCGCGCCGACGCCCTGAACGTGGCGGATCGCGTCGATTTCCGGCTGCAGGATTACCGCGACGTGTCCGAAACCTTCGACCGGGTCGTCAGCGTCGGCATGCTGGAGCATGTGGGGATCACGCAACTGACCGCCTATTATCTGAAGGTGCGCGATTTCCTCGGCCCCGGGGGCGTGGCGCTGATCCATTCGATTTCGTCAAAGGCCCCGCCGGGCGTCACCTCGCCGTTCCTGCGCAAGTACATCTTTCCCGGCGGCTATGCGCCGTCGCTGTCCGAAGCGGCGTCCTCGCTGGAGAAATCGGGGCTGTGGCTGACCGATTGCGAGATCTGGCGGATGCATTACGCCGAGACACTGCGGGAATGGCGCAAGCGGTTCGAGGCGGACCGCGCGGCGATCGAGGGGATGTACGACGAGAAGTTCGGGCGGATGTGGGAATTCTATCTCGCCGCCTGCGAAGGGGCGTTCCGGTACGGGGCCAGCAACGTGTTCCAGATGCAACTGGCCCGCGACCGGGCCGATGCGCCGCTGACCCGCGATTACATGGCCGGGGCCAAGGCGGTCCTGCGCGAAAGGGAGGCCGGTTTCATGCCCGCGATCCTTGCCTCGACGGCCACGGCACTGGGGTGACGGGAGCGCGTTACTTGCCCCCGGGCCGCAACCCGACGGATTCGGCCTCGTGCCACACCCTTACCATCCGCGTCTTCGTGGTCGCCATGCGGGTCGCGAGGCGCAGCACGCGCGCCTTGGTGCGGCCAGCCGCCGGGATGTCGATCTCGACCGTCTCCGCGCGGTCGGGCCACAGCCTGTCCACCAGCGGATGGTCGGGCATGGCGCAGGAATCGTAGAGCGCACAGGCGGGATCGGCCAGCATGCGCCGGGTGGTTTCGTGGAAGACCCGGACGCCGGGCGAGGATTTCGCATGCGCCCGGTCGAATGCGGTCTTGAACCCGAACGACCGGTCGCCCTCGCGCAGGGCGATGCTGATGGCCACCGGCGCGCCGTCGCGGGCGATGACCGTCGAGAGGATGCGCCCCTGCGCTGCCCCCCGTTGCAGGATATCGCGGAAGAATGCCGCCTCCGCCTGCGACTTGGCGAGGGCGAATCCGGCCTCCGACGCCCCTTTCCAGCCGTCGTTTTCCAGCCGCATGAACGCCTCGGCCAGGGGGAGCGCGGCGGCGGGTGACAGGGCCGTCTCGTCCACCGTGACCGTGCCGCCCTCGTCGAACCGGCGAAACCGGCGACGCAGTTCGGCGCGCTGCCTGGTGGAATGGGCGGCATCGAGCAGCGCGTCGAAATCATGCCCCCGGTGCAGGACGGCATGGGCCTGGCGCCTGCGGATGAAGGTCTCGCGCCCCCGGCCGGCACACAGGGTGGTCAGGGCGCGAAACACCGGTCCCTCGGCGGGGAATTGCGTCAGGCGCAGAAAGCTGTCCCCGCGCGGGCCGGTGCCGATCCAGTCGAGCAGTGCCGCCATGGCACACATCGCCGTGCCGGATCGAATCAGCGGCGTGCCGACATAGAGATGGTTGTTCTTCCAGATCGACTGGTTCCTGACCGGCAGGCCCGCATAGGTCGCCCCCGGCACGACCGGCATCAGCCCGATCAACGCCCCGTCGCCGCCATGGATCAGCAGCAGCCGCACGGCCCTGCCCGGGTCGAGCCACCGGATCGCGGGGCGCAGGAACCACGGCGCGAAGAAGGGATTGGGGTGTTCGGCCTCGCGGGACAGGCTGTCCCAATCCGCCAGCATGCGGGCATCCAGCGTTGCGGGATCGATGACCGACACGGTGCAGGCCGCCGCCGGGGCGGCATCGTCGGCGCGCTGTGTCATGATGGCTCTCCCCGTCGCTGCGATGCGCCTGCCAAGCAAGACCTCTGCCACCGGCAGCCGATCTGGCAGGGTATCCGGCAATCCTCCGGATCGGGTAAAGCCGGATCGACCTTGAACGGCCCGCGCACGAGCGTATAGGGTCCGGCATCCATCGGGGGCGCGCTATGGCTACGGGACAATCGGTTCTCCTCATCATCGGCGGCGGGGTGGCGGCGTACAAGAGCCTGCTGCTGATCCGCCTGCTGAAGACCGCCGGGATCGGGGTGCGGGTCGTGCTGACGCGGGGCGGGGCGCAGTTCGTGACGCCGCTCTCCGTCGGCGCGCTGTCGGGCGAGAAGGTCTTCACGGATCTGTTCGACCTGACGGACGAGGCGGAGATGGGGCATATCCAACTGTCCCGCGCCGCCGATCTGGTGGTCGCGGCCCCCGCGACCGCCGACCTCATGGCCAGGATGGCGGCGGGGATGGCGGACGATCTGGCGACGACCCTGCTGCTGGCCACCGACAAGGACGTGCTGATCGCCCCCGCCATGAATGTGCGGATGTGGGAACACGCGGCGACGCAGGCCAACCTCGCCACCCTGCGCGCGCGGGGCGTGGCGGTGGTCGGGCCGGATGCGGGGGACATGGCCTGCGGCGAATACGGGCCGGGGCGGATGGCGGAGCCGGAAGCGATCATGGCCGCGATCCGGACGGCGCTCGCCGGTACACCGCGCGATCTGGCGGGGCGGCGCATCGTCGTGACCTCCGGCCCGACGCACGAACCCATCGACCCGGTGCGCTACATCGCCAACCGCTCCTCCGGCAAGCAGGGGCAGGCGATTGCGGCGGCACTGGCCGCGCGGGGAGCGGAGGTGGTGCTGGTGTCGGGACCGGTAGGGCTGGACCCGCCGCCGGGGGTCGAGACGCGGGGGGTCGGGACGGCGCGCGAGATGCTGGCGGCGACGCTGGCCGCCCTGCCCGCCGATGCGGTGGTCTGCGCGGCGGCGGTGGCCGATTACCGCGTCGCCGATGCGGCGGACCAGAAGCTGAAGAAGGCGGACGGGGCCGGGCGGACCCTGACGCTGGTCGAGAATCCGGACATCCTGGCGACGGTGTCGACCCTGCCCGGGGGCGAGCGACCCCGGCTGGTCGTGGGCTTCGCGGCGGAGACGCAGGACGTGCTGGCCTATGCCGGGGCGAAACGCACGCGCAAGGGGTGCGACTGGATCGTGGCCAACGACGTGTCGCAGGGCGTCTTCGGCGGCGACGACAACCGCGTGACGCTGATCGATGCGCAGGGGTCCGAGGATTGGCCGAAGATGGGGAAGGATGCGGTCGCGGCGAAGCTGGCGGAGCGGATCGCCACGGCCCTGTCGTGACGGCGGTGATCCTGCACCGCCTGCCCCGGGGCGCGGACCTGCCCCTGCCCGCCCGCGCGAGTGCCGGGGCGGCGGGGGTGGACCTGTCGGCGGCGGCGACGGCGGTGCTGGCACCGGGCGCGCGGGCGCTGATCCCCACCGGCTTCGCCATCGCCCTGCCCGAGGGGTACGAGGCGCAGGAGCGGCCCCGCTCCGGACTGGCGCTGGAATTCGGGGTGACGGTGCTGAACACGCCGGGGACCATCGATGCGGATTACCGGGGCGAGATCGGGGTGATCCTGATCAATCACGGGGCGGAGACGTTCGCCGTCGCCCGGGGCGACCGGATCGCGCAACTGGTGGTCGCAGAGGTGGCGATGGTGCGGTTTCGGGAAGGGGCGCTGCCGGAAGGGGGGCGGGGCGATGCGGGGTTCGGGTCGACGGGGCGGTGAGAATTCGAACCCGAACTTCCCTGTTTCGGGCGCAGACCGCTGCACGGGGCACCGGGACCTCGACGGTCAGTGCGTTACCCTGCGAGGCCCCGGGTCGCTGCCCGGGGCAGAGTGTCGATCATTCGATCCCCCTACGACCCCGCACCCAGACGATCGCTCAACTCGCGGAATTCGCGGCGGAGCTGGTCGTTGCGGAAGATGCGTTCGATGCCGGGGCTTTGCAGGTTCTGCAATGCCTCGAAGGACATCGTCGCGCTTTCCATCATGCTGCGCAGCTGGAAACTGGCATCGACGGTGCGCAGGGTATTGTCGGCAATGCGCAATTCGCGGACCGCGTCCTTGCGGGCGCCCGCGATCTCGGCGCGCTGGTCGCGCAGGTGCCGGCGGTAGAATTCGGCGGCCTCGAAGGCGATGGATTGCGACTGGATGTTCGCGTTCAGGGCCTCGCGCTGGCGGGCGGTGCCGGGCTGGCGCAGCAGGCGCTCGGTCTCCTTGCGGGTCGCGTGCACGTCGCGGGTGATGGCGTCGAGCCGGGGCAGGTAGTCGCCGTCGATCTTCTCGATGAACGTCGTCTGCGCATGGACGAGCACGGCGAGCAGGGCGGTGTGCATGGCGTAGTAGCGTTTGGCGGTCCCCAGATCCTCGTCGGTCTCGTCCAGCAGGGCGAGCAACTGGCTGCTGACCCCCCGCGCGGCGGTGTAGGCGGCGGCGATGCGAACCACGTCCCGCCCCGTCACGCTGTCGAGCAGCAGGTCCGCTTCCTCGTCGCTGACGGGGGTGCCGGCGGCGGCCATCGCGTCGCGAAAGCGGGTCTTCGCGGTGCGGATCGCCATCTCGTTCCCGGCGATTCGGGCGGTGGCCTCGTCGATCTCGGCGTCGATCGTCTCGCGGTCCCTGGCCAGTCGGAAGGTGCCGGACAGACCGGCATCCTCGGGCGCGGAAATGCGATCCTCGCGCAGGCGGGCGATTTCGGCGCGCAGGGCGTCGATGGTGCGGCGGCGCTGTCCGATCTCGCTCTGGATGGCGGTGACGGGGGCGTCGGCCACCACGTCGAAGGCATCCCCCAGCAGGCGTCGGGTCCGGCTTTCGGCATCGAGGCCGACCCGGCGGGTGAACAGGGCGGTCAGGCTGTCCTCGTCCGCGATATCGCCCCGGGCCTCGGCCGCATCCTCCAGCACCGCGCGCACGTCGCCGAAGAGGCGCTGCATCCGCCGGTACTCGGCATCGTTCGCGCGGATATCGGTGACAGGCGCGGCGGCGACCGGCGCGGCGGCGGTCTGCGCGGCGGGGGCGGATAGCGGCGCGAGGGCCGTCAGCGCGGCGGCAGTCACGAGGGCGCAAAGGAGGGGCAGGCGCATGGAGTGGATTCCTTTCCGCGAGGGGACCGGACGGCCCGGCTCGGACACGTGCAGGGTACGGGACAGACCCTGCGATTTGGTTTTCCGGCACCCGCCCGATGCGACAAACCCCATACAGGGCAAGGGACCGGGCCGTTTCATAGTGGTGGTTTCCCCCGATATATGGGGTCCCGCGTATATTTCACGCAAGGGGGCGTATTTCGTTAACGTTTGCGTGGCACATTTGAATGGCTTTAGGGGCGCATCCCGCTCCTGCCCATCTCCTCCCCGACTGACCGCCTCATCCCTACGAGGCGGTCTTTTTTTGTCCGAATTCAGGCAAAAGCCTTGCGAATCAGAGGCGCGAGGCGGTCGGCCCATTCGATCTGGCCCGCCGGGTCCGCGATCAGGTCATTGCGGATTTCGAGCAGCAGATTCGGCAGGCCGCGCGGAAACACGAGGCGGTCGAGCGTCTCGCCCTCGTTGCCGCCCAGATACGGTTCGTTCTCGCCGATGCACAGCGCCGGGTCCGCGCGCAGCAGATCGACCATGCGCCGCCCGCTGGCCGCGTCGGACCCCCACAGCACCCCCGCATGCCACGGGCGCGGGGGGCGGCCCTGCAGTTGCGGGGTGAAGCTGTGCAGCGACAGGACGGCGGGGCCGGTTGCCCGGGCGATTCGGGCCTCGATGGCGGCGGTGTAGGGGCGATAGCACTGGTCAAGGCGGGTTTCCGTCTCCGCCTCGCCCACCGCGCGGTTGCCGGGGACGATCGCGCCGTCGGAAATCTTCATCACCAGCGTGGGGTCGTCCTCGCCCCGATTCGGGTCGATCAGCAGGCGCGAAAAGCCCGAGAGCAGCGCGGTGGCGTTCAGCCGGTCGGACAGCGCCCGCGCCAGCCCCGCCGTGCCGATGTCATAGGCGATGTGCCGCTCGAACTGCGCCGGGTCGAGGCCGAGGGTGCCGTAGCCCGGGGGCAGCGCGTTCGACGCATGGTCCACGATGATCAGCAGGCCCGGGGGCGCATCGGGGTTGATGGTCTGGACGGGGGAGAAGGTCATGGGGGGCGCTCATGCGGGGGCGAGGGCTGGGGCGGGGGCGAGGGAGGCGGAGGCGGAAGGATCGGCGCTCCTTATACCGTCACTCCTTCGCGGGGTAACCGGTCATTTCCAGATAGCCGGTGCCGCCATGCGAACCGCTTACCGTGATCGGGCCTTCCCAATAGGGGAAGGAAGTGGCGTTCCATGCGTCGGGGTTCAGCGCCCCGACCGTCACGTCCAGCGCGCGGTCCGCCACGGCCAGCCGCCACGTCACCGGCACCGTGCGGCCCGCGACGGGGGCGGTGGCGAGCGGCTCCATCGTGATGGCGTCGGGGGTCAGGGGGGTGCTGGTGCCGTCGGGATCGATCCAGTTGCCCGCGAAATACGGCGCGCGGGTGTCGCTGCGCAAGCGAAACAGCATCAGCTTCGCGCCGCTATCCAGATGCAACGAGAACCAGTCCCAGCCGTTCTGGTCCGGGGCCAGCGGCTGGGACGACCACTCCCGGTCCATCCATGCCTGCCCCGTGACGGGGCGGGGGGTGCCGTCGAGGGTGACGGTGCCGGTGACGGTGAAGAACGGCTGGCTGACGTAATACGACGCCTGCCCCCGGTCGGATTTCCGGCTGTACCCGCCCTCGCCCTGCAACACCATCGGCGCGTCGGTCGAGAGGGTGAGGGCATAGGCGAAATCCTCGCCCCCGGCCGACAATCGCAGGGGGGCGAACTCCGCGCCGAGGCTGTCGAAGGACCATTCGTCGATCCATGCGGTGAAGGGCGCGGCCCGCACCCCCGCCTGCCCGATGCCGCCCCGGGACAGCCGCTCGGCATGATGGTGCGTATCGGCGGTGGTCAGGGCGGTGTGACCCATCCAGTATTGCCGGCTCTCCCATCCCGTCGCGCTGTCGTCGGGGGCGGAGGCTTGTCGGAACAGGGTCCATTGCACGCCCAGCGGGGTGCCGGTCTCGTCGGTCAGGTTGGCGGTGACGTACCACCACTCGATGCGGTGAACGGGATGCGCGCCGTGGTCCTGCGGAAAGGTGATCGGCGTGCCGGGGCGCACGGGGGCATAGGTGTTGCCGTCTGAGCCGAGACCCGCGAAACCCTGCGCAGCGGCGGGAAGGGGGGCGAGCATCAGGAGAAATGCGGCGGCGAAAGCGCTAGCGTTCATCGGTGAAGACCCTCACGAGGCGGACGGGGGAGATGCGGCGCAGGGTGTTGACCGGCCACAGCGCCGCCAGGAACGCCGTCACCAGCGCCAGCGCGACCAGCGCCGCCCACTGCCCCGGGAACAGGTGGAACGGCAAGCGCCAGCCGAATGCCTGCACGTTCACCACCGCCACCAGGCACCACGCCACCGCCAGCCCCAGCGGAATCGCCAGCAGCGCGGTGAACAGCGCCATGGCCAGCGTCTTGAGCATCTCCAGCCCCGCCAGATCGCGCCGCGTCACCCCCGCCGCCCAGAGCGGGGCGAGTTGGGGCAGGCGCATCTCGGACAATGTCAGCAGCGACATGAACAGCGCGAAGCCCGCGACCCCCATCGTCAGCACGTTCAGCGCGGAAGTGACGGCAAACGTTTTCTCGAACACGCCCTTCGAATACGCCTTCAGCGCGCCCTGATCGATGAGGGAATCGCCCAGATCGAACCGCCGCTGCATCGCGGCAATGACGGCCTCCGTGCGCCCCTCGGCCACGCGCAGGCCCGTGCCGCCGCGCCGGGAATCGGGGAAGCGCCCGGCCACCACGTCGATCCCGGCGCTGATCTGGCCTTTCGGATTGCCGTAATCGGGATAGATGCCCGCGACGGTGACGCGCCAGCCGCCGATCTCGATCGTATCCGATACCGACAGGCCCAGCCGCGTGGCGAGCTGCTCGCTGGCAAAGACCGCCTCGCCCCGCGCCACCCGGTCGAAGGCATCGGGGGCGCGGTCGGTCATGGGCCAGCTCATGCGATAGGTGGAATGGTCGCGATAGCCGACGATGCCGACGGGCAGGCCGTCCAGCCGCGTCTCGGCATTCAGGGTCGGCAGGATGGCGGTGACATCGCCCTGCGCGCCCAGCCACGCGCGGATCTCGGCGGCCTGCTCGTCGCTGCGGGCATCGTAGTAGACCTCCGCCACCAGCCGCTGATCCAGCCAGTTCGTGAAGGTGTCGCGGAAGCCGTTGACCATCGTGCCGACGCCGATATTCGCGCCCAGCGCCAGCAGCAGGGCCATCAGGGCCAGCGACAATCCGGAGAGTTGCTGCTGCGCATCGGCCCAGAACCACTGCGCGATCGGCCCGCGCGCCGCGCCCTGCCCCGCCCGCAGGATCAGCGCCAGCAAGGGCGGCAACAGCAGGGCGGCCCCCAGCAGAAGGGCGGCGAGGCCAGCGAATCCGGCGACCAGACCTGTGGCGAACAGCATCAGCCCGGTGGCGGCGACCAGCAGCAGCACGGCCAGCGCGCCCTGCGCCCGCAGCCACCCCGCCTGCGCCACCCGCCACGCATGGCGGCGGGCCGACGCCAGCGGCGGCATCCGATACGCCTTCAGCAGGCTGTACCCCGCCGCGCCCATCGCCCCGAAGACCGAAATCGCGATCCCGGCCAGCCACCATTCGGGTTGCAGCGACAGCGTGCCGGGGACATCCGCGCCGTACAGCCCGCCCAGACTGGCCGCGACATCGGGCATGAGGGCGGAGGCGACGAGATACCCCCCCGCCACCCCCGCGATCCCCGCCAGCAGCGACAGCGTCAGCAACTCGGCCAACAGAACCCCCGTCAGCATCCGCGCCGAAATCCCCAGCCCCCGCAGGGTGCGCAGCATGGGCAGGCGCTGCTCGAAGGCCAGTGCGATGGCGGAATAGACGATGAACAGGCCGACGAGGAAGGCGAGCATGCCGAAGGCGGTCAGATTCAGGTGGAAGCTTTTCGTCAGGCGGTCGAGATCGCCCTGCGTTTCGGTCGCGGTGCGCTCCAGCGGGGTGTCCGTCGCCTCGGCCAGCGGGGTGGCGGGCGCGGGGGCGTCGGGGTCGAGCAGCAGGCGCGAGACCTGCCCCGGCGCGTCCAGCACCGCCTGCGCCGCGCCGATATCCATCAGCAGCAGGCCGGGGGCCAGATCCTCCTGCACGGTCAGGGGGGGCAGGCCGGGGGCATCCGACAGCGCCGCGAGGGTGTCGGGATGGGCGAAAGCGCGCCACGGGGGGGCCATGAAACCGTCGAACAGGGTCGCATCCACCGGCCCGGTCGCCCGGCCCGTCATATTGGCGGCGGCAGGGATGGTCAGCGGCTCGATCCCGATGATGCGGATGCGCGTGTCGCCGACGCGCCTCGATCCCTCCAGCACCGGCGATACCCGCCAGCCCGCCCGGCGCAGGTCGACGAAGGCGCGCTGGTCGAACGGCGCCCCATCCGCCCGCGCCAGCGACGGCACCGCATCGCCCCCTAGCGTCTGCGCGGCCCGGTCATAGGCATCGCGCGCCTGGGCGTTCAGCGCCTGCACCCCGCTCCACAACGCCGTCGCGATCATCAGCCCGCCGAGCAGGGCGACGAGCTGCAACGGCTTGCGCCGCCAGTGGCTGAGGAGCGCGGTCAGGGTATGCAGGGCGCGGGTCACGACACGAGCGCCCCTGCCCCGGGCAACGACCCGGGGCCTCGACGGTCAGCGCGCTGTACGGCGAGGCCCCGGATCGGGTCCGGGGCAGGGAATATCTGCGGGTGCCTCACCCCGACCGCCCTTCCAGCCGCCCCTGCACCAGCGTCACCTGCCGCCCCATCATCCCCGCCAGCCGCGCCGAATGGGTGACCATCAGAAAGCTGCACCCCGTCTGCGCGACCAGATCGAGGGCGAGGTGCATGACCGCGTCGCCGCTCTCCTCGTCGAGATTGCCGGTCGGCTCGTCGGCCAGGATCAGGTCGGGGCGCACGGCGAACGTGCGCCCGATGGCGACGCGCTGCTGCTGGCCGCCGGACAGTTGCTCCGGATAGCGGTCCAGCAGGTCGGACAGGCCCAGCCGCCCGGCCAGTTCCGCTTGCCACGCCGCATCGTGGCGGCCCCCGATACGGGCCTGGAAGGCGAGGTTCGCGGCCACCGTCAGGCTGGGAATCAGGTTGAACTGCTGGAAGACCAGACCGATCCGCCGGCGGCGCAACCGCGCGCGGCCCGCATCGTCCAGCGCGGTGATCTCGGTCCCGTCCAACCGGATACTGCCCGTATCGGCGGCGTCGAGACCGGCGATCAGGTGCAGCAGCGTGCTCTTGCCGGACCCCGATTCGCCCATCAGGGACAGGCTCTCCCCCGCCCCCACGTCCAGATCGACCCCGCGCAGCACGGCGATCGGTCCCTGCGGGGTGTCGTAGGCCTTGGCGAGATCACGGATGGCGAGCATGGGGGGTGAGGTGGTCCGGCGGCGTCACTTGTCGACAGCGAAGCGCCACAACCCGCAAGGCGCGGCCCGATGCCGCGCCCGGGCCATCCGCCTCAGCGGGCCAGCGCCGCCGCGTCGCGGGCCAGCGCGGTGATGGCGTCCCAGTTGCCGCGCGCCATCTCGGCCCCGGGCGCGACCCACGATCCGCCGACGCAGAGCACATTGGGCAGGGACAGGTATTCATGCGCGTTCTTCAGCGAGACGCCCCCCGTCGGGCAGAACCGCGCCCGGGCCAGCGGCGCGCCCATCGCCTTCAGCATCGCGGGACCCCCGGCGGCACCGGCGGGGAAGAACTTCATGACTTCGTATCCGCGCGCCAGCAGGGCCATGACTTCGGACGGGGTGTTGACGCCGGGCAGCATCGGCAGGCCCTCGGCCTCCGCCGCCTCCAGCAATTCGGGCGTGAAGCCGGGGGACACGCCGAATTGCGCGCCCGCCGCCTTCGCCGCCTTGACATCGGCGGGGGTCAGCAGGGTTCCGGCCCCGACGATGCCGCCCTCCACATCCGCCATCGCGCGAATCGCGTCGAGGGCGGCGGGGGTGCGCAGGGTGACTTCGAGGGCGGGCAGCCCCCCGGCGACCAGCGCGGCGGCCAGCGGGGCGGCATGGGCCGCGTCGTCGACGGTGATGACCGGGATCACCGGGGCGAGGTCGCAGATTTCGCGGGCGTTCATCGTTTCATCTCTCCGAGTGTGTTCAGCAGGCCGGTGGTGGAGGCGTCCTCGTCGGTCGCGGCCCCGGCCTGCACCATGGGCAGCAGGGACTTCGCCAGTTGCTTGCCCAGTTCGACCCCCCACTGGTCGAAGGCGTTGATATCCCAGATCGCCGCCTCCACGAAGGTCTTGTGCTCGTACAGCGCGATCAGCCGGCCCAGGGTGAACGGGTCGAGCGTGCGGTAGAGGATGGTGGTCGAGGGGCGATTGCCGGGGAAGGTGCGGTGCGGGGCCAGCCGGTCGATCTCCGCCGGGGCCGCGCCGTCCGCCGCCATTTCGGCGCGGATCTCGTCCTCGGTCTTGCCGAAGGCCAGCGCTTTGGACTGCGCGAGGCAGTTGGCGGTCAGCTTGGCGTGGTGGTCGGTGCCGGGTTCGTGCGGGGTCGCCGCCAGCAGGAAATCGACGGGGATGATATCGGTGCCAAGGTGCAGCAACTGGAAAAAGCTGTGCTGCGCATTCGTCCCCGGCTCGCCCCAGACGACGGGACAGGTGGCGCGGGCCACCGGCTCGCCGCCCCGCGTGACACGCTTGCCGTTCGATTCCATCGTCAGTTGTTGCAGATAGGCGGGCAAGCGCGCGAGGCGCTCATCGTACGGAATCACCGCAACCGACGCCGCCCCGCACGCATTGCGCCGCCAGATGCCGAGCAGACCGGCCAGCATCGGGATATTCTGCGCCGCCGGGGCAGTGCGGAAATGGTCGTCCATCGCCTTCGCGCCCGCCAGGAACGCGCGGAAATCCGCCGCCCCGATGGCGAGGGCGACGGGCAGGCCGATGGCGGCCCAGATCGAGTAGCGCCCGCCGATCCAGTCCCAGAACCCGAACACGCGATCCGCCGCGATCCCGAATTCCGCCGCCGCGTCGATATTGGTCGACACCGCCGCGAGATGCGCCTTCGCACCGTCCTCGCCCAGCCCGGCGACCAGCCAGGCGCGGGCGGTGGCGGCATTGGTCATGGTTTCCTGGGTCGTGAAGGTCTTGGACTGCACGATCACCAGCGTGCGCGCCGGGTCCAGCCCCCGCGACACATCGGCGAAGTTGGACCCATCCACATTGGCCACATACTGCACGCGCGGGCCATCGGCATGGGGCACCAGCGCCCGGGTCGCCATGGCGGGGCCGAGATCCGAGCCGCCGATCCCGATGGAGATCACATCCGTGAACGGCTTGCCATCGGCGGCGGCAATCGCGCCGCTGCGCACGGCTTCGGCAAAGGCGAGGAACTTGTCGAGCGCCGGGGCCACCTCGTCCCCGCCTTCGACGTCATAGGCGGTTTCGGGGTCGCGGGCGGCGACGTGCAGGACGGCGCGGCCCTCGGTGTTATTGATCGGTTCCCCGGCGAACATCGCGTCGCGCTTGCCCGCCACATCCGCTTCCGCCGCCAGCGCCAGCCGCGCGTCGAGCGCCGCCGCGTCGATCCTCTCCTTCGAGAAATCGACGGTCAGGTCGTCCAGATTGCGCGAGAACCGGTCGAAGCGCCCGGCATCCTCCGCGAACAGCGCGCGCAGGGTGGTCGCGTCCAGCCGCGCGGCCTCCGCATCGAGTGTCTGCCATGCGGTGCTCATGCCGTCCCTCCGAAGAAAACGCTCGCCCCGTCCGATGCCGGGCCGACCGCCGCGCGGAAGGGCGCGAAGAGTTCGCGGCCCAGCCCGTACTCGTTGCCGGACAGATCGGCGGTCACGGCTTCGCGCGCCTCGAACCCGTCCTCCAGTACCGTCAGCGTCCCCGCATCGCAATCGAGCAGCATCCGGTCCCCGTCGCGAATCCTGGCGATGGCCCCGCCGACGGCGGCCTCCGGCGTCAGGTGAATGGCCGCCGGGATCTTGCCCGAGGCCCCCGACATGCGGCCATCGGTGACCAGCGCCACCTTCAGCCCGCGATCCTGCATCACGCCCAGCACGGGGGTCAGCTTGTGCAGTTCGGGCATCCCGTTCGCCTGCGGACCCTGAAAGCGCAGGACGCAGATCATGTCTTCGGTCAACTCCCCGGCCTTGAACGCGGCCAGCACCGTTTCCTGATCGTGGAAGACCCGGGCCGGGGCCTCGACCCGGCGGCGTTCGGGTTTGACGGCGGAAATCTTGATGACCGAACTGCCGATATTGCCGCCCAGCAGGGTCAGGCCCCCGGTCGGCTGGAAGGGATCGGCGACCCGGCGCAGGATATCGGTATCGAGACTCTCGCCCGCGCCGTCTTCCCACACCACTGCGCCGTCGCGCAGGCGCGGTTCCTGCGTATAGCGGTGCAGGCCATCGCCCGCGACGGTGCGCACGTCGTCCTGCATATGGCCGGTCGAGAGCAGCTCGCCGATCATGTATTGCAGGCCCCCGGCGGCGTAGAAATGGTTCACGTCGCGCAGGCCGTTCGGGTAGACGCGGGCGATCAGGGGCGTGACCTTCGACAGGTCGGACATGTCCTCCCACGTCAACATCACCCCCGCCGCGCGGGCCATCGCCAGCAGGTGAATCGCCAGATTGGTCGAGCCGCCGGTGGCGTGCAGGCCGACGACGCCGTTGACGAACGCCTTCTCGCTCAGGATTTCGCAGGTCGGGGTGTATTCCTCCCCCTGCGCGGTCAGGGCCAGCACCCGCTGCGCCCCCGCATGGGTCATGGCATCGCGGATATCCTGGCTCGGGTTGGCATAGCTGGCGCCGGGCAGGTGCAGGCCCATCACCTCCATCAGCATCTGATTCGTGTTGGCGGTGCCGTAGAACGTGCAGATACCGGGGCTGTGATAGCTGGCCATCTCGGCGCGCAGCAACTGGTCGCGGCCGATCTCGCCGGTGGCGAATTTCTGGCGCGTCTCGGCCTTCTTGTCGTTGGGCAGGCCCGACGGCATCGGCCCGGCGGGCAGGAAGATGGAGGGGATATGCCCGAAGGTCGCCGCCGCGATCACGAGACCCGGCACGATCTTGTCGCACATCCCGAGGAAAACGGCGGCATCAAAGCAGTTATGCGTCACCGCGACCCCGGCCCCCATCGCGATGACATCGCGCGAGAACAGCGACAGCTCCATCCCCGGCTCGCCCTGGGTGACCCCGTCGCACATGGCCGGCACGCCGCCCGCGACCTGCGCGGTGCAGCCCGCCGCCTCCGCCGCCGCCTTGATCAGGCCCGGAAACCGCTCGAACGGCTGATGGGCCGAGAGCATGTCGTTATAGGACGTGACGATGCCCAGATTGGGCGCGTCGTTCAGGGTCATCGCCTCCTTGGTCGCCTGGGGCATCCCGGCGGTGGCATGGGCGAAGTTCGAGCAGCCCAGATGCGCGCGGGCGACGCCGTGATCCCTGGCGCGGCGCATCCGGTCGAGATAGTCGCCGCGCGTCTTGCGGCTGCGCGCGACGATGCGGGCGGTGACGGCTTCGACGGTCGGATGGGTGGACATGGCGGGTTTCCCTTCGGGAGGCCCCCTTCAGGGGGCGTAGTGGATGGCGGGCGCGGCGCGGCGCAGGATCGCGCGGATGGGGGCCTCGGTTTCGGGGCCGTCCTCCATCGCGGTGCCGAGAGCCTTGCGCTTGGCCTCGCCGGTGATCAGCACGTGGGTTTCGCGCGCGGTCAGCAGGGCCGACAGCGTCAGCGTCACGCGCGGTTCGGGCGCACCGGGCGCGCGCAGGGGCAGGATGGGCGTGGTCCCTTCGGGGTCCAGCGCCTCGTCCAGCCGGTCGGCCCCGGGGAAGATCGAGGCGGTGTGCATGTCCGCCCCCATTCCCAGCACGAGGATGTCGAGGGGCAGCGCCTCGGCGGTCAGCAGGGCGGCGACCTCGTCCAGCCCTTCCTCGGGCGTCTCCACCGGGCGATAGAACGGGATGAAGCGGGCGGCGGCGGCCTTGCCGGTCAGCAGGGTCTCGCGCAGCAGGCGGGCGTTCGAGCGTTCGTGATCCACCGGCACCCAGCGTTCGTCGCCCAGCACCACGGTCACCGCGCTCCAGTCCAGATCGGTAGCGGCCAGCGCCTCGAAGAACGGTCCCGGGGTGGTGCCGCCGGGAACGCAGAGCGTCGCGCGGCCCCGGGCGGCCAGCGCCTGATTCAGCCCCCGGGCGACCTTTTCGGCCAGCGCCGCAGCCTGCCTGGTGCGATCCTGATAGTCCATGAGGCGCATCATGGCGCGATGCTCCGCCAGCGGCGACCGTCGGCGATCATCATCGCATGCGCGCCCATGGGTCCGTCTCCGCCGGGGTCGTATTCCTCGGGGCGGGCGCGGCTTTCGTCCCACGCGGCCATGATCGGGTCGATCCAGTCCCACGCCGCCTCCACCTCGTCGCGGCGCATGAACAGGGTCTGGTTGCCCCGCGCGACATCCATCACGAGACGCTCGTAGGCATCGGGCATCCGCCAGTCGGTGTCGTCGTCGGTGTCGAAGCTCATGTCCAGCGGCGTCTCGCGCATGCGGAATCCGCCGGGGCCGGGGTCCTTGGTCGTGATCGACAGGGTGATTCCCTCGTCCGGTTGCAGGCGGATGATCAGGGCGTTGGGCGCGACGGGGGCGGCCAGATCGCTGAAGATCTGGTGCGGGGTCTGGCGGAAGGTGACGATGATTTCCGACAATCGCCCGCGCAGGGACTTGCCCGTGCGCAGGTAGAACGGCGTCCCCGCCCATCGCCACGTGCCGATCTCGGCCTTCAGCGCGACGAAGGTCTCCGTGGTGCTGGCGGGGTTCTCGGCCTCCTCGGCATAGCCGCGATACTGGCCCCTTGCGCTGTTCTCCAGCGCGGCCTGCCCGGTCAGGGGGCGCAGGGCGCGCAGCACCTTGAGCTTCTCGTCCCGCATCGCGTCGGCCTCGAAATGGTGCGGCGGTTCCATCGCGGTCAGGCACAGCAGTTGGACGAGGTGGTTCTGCACCATGTCCCGCATCGCCCCCGCGCGGTCGTAATACGGCCCGCGCGACCCCACGCCCAGCGTCTCGGCGACCGTGATCTGCACGTTGTCGATATGACGGGCGTTCCACAGCGGCTCGAACAGGGCGTTTGCAAACCGCAGCGCGATGAGGTTCTGCACCGTCTCCTTGCCCAGATAATGGTCGATGCGATAAACGCGGTCCTCGCTGAAGACGGCCCCGATCTGGTCGTTGAGCGCCTTGGCACTGGCCCCGTCATGGCCGATGGGCTTCTCGACCACCAGCCGGGCGTTCTCGGCCAGCCCATGCGTCTTCAGCGCCTCGGCAATCGGCCCGAACAGCGAGGGGCCGACCGAGAGGTAGAAGATGCGCGTGCGCTCCGCCGGGGCGATGTTCAGCACATCGGACAGGGCCGTCCAGCCATCGGGATCAGCGACATCGTTGGTGACATAGTGCAGCCGCGCGAGGAACCGCTCGACCGTCTCCGCATCGCGGTGGGCATCGCCGACATGGGCGTCCAGCGCCTCCTGCGCCAGCGTGCGGAACCCCGCATCGTCCATATCGGTGCGCGCGCAGCCGACGATGCGCGCCTCCGCCGGGATCTGGCCGTCCAGATCGCGGTGGAACAGGGCGGGCAGCAGCTTGCGCTTGGACAGATCGCCCGTCGCGCCGAAGATGACCAGATCGAACGGATCGACCGGAATGATGCGATGACTCATCGCGCGCGCTCCTTCAGAAAACCGTCGATATCGGCCGAGACCGGCAGATCCGCCCCCCGGCGCGCGCAGGTGATGGCCGCCGCCGCCGCCGCCCGGCCCAGCAACGCCTCGACCCCCCCGCGCGTCATGCCGGACAGGGCCGCACGCGGATCGGCATGGCCGCCGAGCGCCGCGAGCAGGGTCGCCTGAAAGGTATCGCCTGCGCCCACCGTGTCGACCACATCCACCTTGCTGGCCGAAACCGTCAGCGTCTCGGCCCCCCGCACCGCCAGCACGTCGCCCGCGCCCCCCGTCACGACCACCATCTCCGGCCCCTGTGCCGCCCAGTCCCGCGCGATGTCGAGCGGGGCCGCACCGGGGTAGAGGAGGCCCAGATCCTCGTCGCTGACCTTCACCAGCCCGGCCAGACGGCGCAGATGGTCGATGCGCGCCTTCCACACGTCCATATCGGACTGGATCGTCGGGCGCACGTTCGGGTCGAGCGAGATGAACCGGTGCGATTCCCGCGCGGCCAGCGCCGCCAGTGCATCGGCCACCGGGGTCACGGCGATGGAATACGACCCGAAATGCAGCCCCGTCACCTGCGCACCGAGCGCGGGCAGATCGTCGATCCGCAGCCCGCAATCCGCCGAATCCGAGCCGTAGAACGCATAGTCCGGCCCGCCATCGGGACCGAGATCGACCACACTGAGCGTCGTGCGCCGGTCCGTGCGGACCAGATACTCCGCCGCGACCCCCTCCTCGGCCAGCATCCCCGCCAGCCGCCGCCCCATGGCATCGGTCGACAACCCCGTCAGCAGGCCGACCCCGGCCCCCTGCCGCGCCATCCCCAGCGCGACGTTGAACGGCGAGCCGCCCGCGCGGGCATCGACATCGAACTGGCCGTTCGTCCCTTCGCCGGTGACGAACATATCGTAGAGCGCTTCTCCGCAGACGACGAACATCTCGCAAGTCTCCCCCTGAAGGCGGATCGGAATTTTCCGTGTTGGTAGACGCTACGCGACCGTATCGCGAGCATAATCCGACAGCGTCCGCGCGACACCGTTCCGCCACAACCCGTCCAGGGCTTCGGCAAAGGCGCGGCGGAACCCGGCATCGTCGCCCAGCGTGCCGAAGACGGCATCCAGCGACAGAAACACCGCCGGATCGTCCTTCGCGCGCAGGGCCTGCTCGCGCAGCGCCGCCGCCATCGGATCGTCGAGCGGGATATCGCGCCCGGCCTCGTCCGTTCCCGCGCAATAGCGGCACCACAGCGCCACCTCCAGCGCCAGTCCGGCAATCGGCAGGCCCTGCGCCAGCCGCGCGGCGATGACGGGCAGGATGAATTTCGGCTGACGGTTCGATCCGTCCTGGCACAGCCGCGCGATGGTATCGCCGATGGCGGGATTCGAGAACCGCTCGACCACGGTACCGAAATACGCCGCGAAATCGACCCCCGGGATCGGCGGCACCATCGGGATGATCTCGCGCCGCTCCAGCGCCGTCAGGAACCCGGCGACCAGCGGCTCGGCCATCGCGTCATGGACCATCCCGATCCCCAGCAGCGCCGCCGGATAGGCGATGGTCGCGTGGCCGCCGTTGAGGATGCGCAGCTTCATCAGTTCGTGCGGGGCCACGTCGGCCACGAACTCGACGCCCACCTTCTCCAGCGCGGGCCGCCCCGCGCGGAAATCATCCTCCAGCACCCATTGCCGGAACGGTTCGCACACGACCGGGCGGGCATCGCGGATGCCGAAATGCTCCGCGACCAGCGCGCGCTCGCGCGGACCCGTGGCGGGGGTGATGCAATCGACCATGCCGTTCGGAAATGCGGAATGCTCCGCGATCCACGCGCCCAGATCCTCCGAGATTGCGCTGGCCAACCCGACCACCGCATTGCGCGCCACGACGCCGTTATGGGGCAGGTTGTCGCAGCTCATCACCGTGAAGGCCGGCACCCCCGCCGCCCGCCGTGCCGCCAGCGCCGCGACGATGATGCCGAAGGCGGTCTCCGGCGCATCGGGCCTGGCGATATCCGCCACGATCGCCGGATGATCGAGGGCAAATCCCCCCGTTGCCGGATCGATGAAATACCCGCCCTCGGTCACCGTCAGCGACACGATGCGGATTTCGGGGGCCGTCAGCGCGGCCACCAGCGCCGCCGCCCCCGGCTCGACATAGCCGATCATCGACCCGCAGACATGCGCCGTCAATCCGCCGGGGTTCAGCTCGACCACCGTGGTCAGCCAGTCCTGCGCCGCCAGATCGTCGCGCACCGCGACATCCGCCGCCCGCACCCCCGCCCCGACCAGCGCCCAGTCATGATCCTCGCCCAGCCCGAACAACCGGTCCAGATACATCGCCTGGTGCGCGCGGTGAAAGTTGCCCACACCGATATGCACGATTCCGGGGGTCAGGGCCGCGCGGTCGTAGCCGGGGCGGTTCACCGCCTGCGGCATGTCCCCCAGCGTCGCGGTCGACACGCGCGTCAGCTCATCCATTGCCCGCCATCCACGTTGTAGGTCTGCGCGAGGATGTACTCCGACTCGTCGCTGGCGAGGAAGATCGCCATGCCGGTCAGATCCTCCGCCGTGCCCATGCGGCCATAGGGAACCGCTTCGCCGACCTCGCGCTTTTTCTGACCCGGAGCCTTGTTCTCGTGTTTCGCGAAGAACGCATCCACCCCGTCCCAATGCTCGCCATCCACCACGCCGGGGGCGATGGCATTGACGTTGATGCCGTGCTTGATCAGATCCATGCCCGCCGATTGCGTCAGGCTTATCACGGCGGCCTTGGTCGCGCAGTAGACGGCCACCGGCCCTTCGCCGCGCCGCCCGGCCTGGCTGGCCATATTGATGATCCTGCCGCCGGTGCCTTGCGCGATCATGTGCCTCGCGACCGCCTGCAACGTGAACAGCGTTCCGCCGACATTGATGGCGAAGACCCGCTCGTAATCCGCGCGCTCGATCTCGACGACGGGGGCGGCGGTGAACAGGGCGGCGTTGTTGATCAGGATGTCGATCCCGCCGAGTTCCGCCACGGTGGTCGCGACCGCCGCGTCGATGCTGTCCTGGCGCGTGACATCCATCTCGACTGCAATCGCCGCCGCGCCGATCTCCGCAGCCGCGTGCCGCGCCCGCTCGATATCGATATCCGCGAGAGCGACGCGCGCGCCCTCCCGCACATAGGCCCGGGCGAAGGCCAGCCCGATCCCCCGGGCCGCCCCGGTGATCAGCGCCCGTTTTCCATCGAGCCGCCTCATGGTATTCTGTTTCCTGCCGAGTCGAATTTGTGCACCCGTGTTTCGTCCG
>ENA-ORXC01000390-ORXC01000390.1-marine-metagenome-genome-assembly--contig:-NODE-390-length-32940-cov-3.506314_pt1 | contig 32940 bp, 25 predicted proteins | sample MGYA00237865_ERZ511478 | MGnify/ENA metagenome assembly ERZ511478
GATTTAACAGAACGACTTCCTGAAATTAATCCGGACCTCTCCAATGAGGTGAAGGGCATTCTCGAGTATCATAAATCGATACGCCATCTCCGCGGCGGCGAAGCAACGAGAATAAAATATAGAAAGGATACGGAAAAAGAAGAAGCTGTCAAATAATGCGCCTAGAAACGACAATTTTTTCTAAATACTTTCTTCCTGTTTCTTAATTTATGGTACAATATACTAATGGATACGTAGTTTAAACATACTAGTACTGAAACTATAGATGAGTGTTAGAATACAGGGAGGATACGTCATGTTTTCACGTGATATTGGGATCGATTTAGGTACGGCGAACGTACTGATTTATGTGAAAGGCAGAGGCATTGTTTTAGATGAACCGTCTGTTGTAGCACTAGACACGGGTACTGGAAGAGCACTTGCTGTTGGTGAAGAAGCAAGACAAATGGTTGGCCGGACTCCTGGAAACATCGTTGCAACGCGTCCACTTAAAGACGGCGTGATCGCAGACTTCGATATTACAGAAGTGATGCTAAGACATTTCTTGAACAAAATTAATGTAAAAAGCTTTCTATCAAAGCCGCGTATTTTAATTTGTACGCCTACGAACATCACATCTGTTGAGAAGAAAGCGATTAAAGAAGCTGCTGAAAAAAGCGGTGGGAAACAAATTTTTCTTGAAGAAGAACCAAAAGTAGCTGCAATTGGCGCTGGCATGGATATTTTTCAGCCAAGCGGTAATATGGTTGTGGACATTGGCGGTGGAACGACAGATATCGCAGTGCTTTCAATGGGCGATATTGTCACCGCCTCTTCCATTAAAATGGCAGGGGACAAGTTCGATTACGAAATCCTGGATTACATCAAGAAAACGTATAAGCTTCTCATCGGGGAGCGAACAGCAGAACAAATTAAGATCAATGTAGCAACGGTATTTCCAGGCGGCCGGAATGAAGAACTTGATATTCGTGGACGAGACATGGTATCAGGACTTCCACGGACTATCACTGTAAAATCGGATGAAATTCAGCAGGCACTTCAAGAGCCAATCTCCCACATGGTGATGGCTGCTAAGAGCGTTCTAGAACGTACACCTCCGGAGCTTTCAGCGGATATTATCGACCGTGGTGTCATTATGACAGGTGGAGGCGCACTACTTCACGGGATCGATCAGCTATTTGCTGAGGAGCTTATGGTTCCAGTTCTCGTAGCAGAAGAGCCAATGAGCTGTGTGGCAAAAGGGACAGGCCTTATGCTTGAACATATTGACAAGATTGCTAAGAAAAAATTAATCTAAATTTGAACCGAAACTATTCGTAAGGGTGTAATCATAATGGCGAACAACCATGAAAAGGTGAACCAGGCCTCTGAAGAAAAAGTCATTCTTAATCAAGAGGTCGCACAAACGAATAAGAATCACGACGAGCAAGAGCGTAAGCCAAAGGTGCGGTTAATCCCCATCTGGCTACGCCTTCTTCTCGTTGCCCTCTTGCTCATGGCATCCCTTCTTGCAGGCGCGATGATCGGTTACGGAGTAATTGGTGATGGTAGTCCTGGCGATGTGTTTAAAAAGAGCACCTGGGTGAAGATCAGTGATATTGTTAAAAAAGAAGAGTAACAGATAGGAGAATAAGATATGTTAGATAGTCAGGAGATTAAAAAGATTATCCCGCATCGCTACCCTTTCCTTCTTGTTGATCGAATTCTTGAAGTAGAAGAAGAAGTACGCGCGGTCGGTATTAAGAACGTAACAGCAAATGAAGAATTCTTTAATGGCCATTTCCCGGACTACCCGGTTATGCCAGGTGTCTTGATTGTAGAAGCACTTGCTCAAGTAGGGGCAGTGGCGATGCTTAAGAAAGAAGAGAACCAGGGGAAGCTTGCTTTCTTTACAGGCATTGATAAATGCCGTTTTAAAAGACAAGTGAAACCAGGTGATCAGCTTCGTCTTGAAGTGGAAATTATCCGCATTAAAGGACCGATTGGTAAAGGAAAAGCAACAGCCACTGTGGATGGTGAAGTTGCTGCTGAAGCTGAAATTATGTTTGCCCTTAAGTAAACATGAAAGAACGAATCCTTCCTTCTTTTGTCAGTATTTTGACACAAGAAAGGAGGATTGTTTTTTAGAACCAGAACGGAATTATTGAGGGGATGTTAAGCACTTATTCGGATTGTAAAACCATAATAGAGACTATGTAAATTTCAACATTTTCCCTTTTTGACCTGATATGATTTACTCAACCGTTCAATAGCGGTAAAAACTTATCGAGTTCAGGGAGGAATTTTGGAAATGAATAACAAGAAATTCATGCTCAAAATTGCAACTTCGTTAGTAGCTGTTATGTTAATCACAGCGTGTAACAGCGGTGAAAATGATTCAGAGAACAACAACTCTATGGACAATGGAAGTAACACCGAAGAGCCCGCAGCTAACGAAAACTCCGAGAACTCTGCTGAATAAGAACTTTCTCTCCTGTCCATCCTGGACAGGAGTTTCTATTTTTCCGGCTCGCTTTTTCCATGATGCATTTGCCACTTTTTAAACTCTAAATAATCCGCAAAGTCTTCTTTTGTAATGCCAGAGCGCATGGCCTCCTCAATCAATTCTTTCCATTCTGTATCAAGCACAGGTTCCTCATGATCTTCTTCAAGAATGAATACCTCAATCGGCACTTTAAGTTCCGCTGCGATTTTTTCAAGAAATTGAATAGAAGGATTTGCTTGTTGATTTCGCTCGATGGAACTTAGATAGGACTTGGCTACCCCTGCCCGCTTTGCTAATTCTGTCAAAGACAATCCCATTCGATTCCGATAAAGTTTAATTTTTTCACCGATCATCCCTTTACCTCGACTTTATCATTATTTAATGAGTTAATTTTATCAAGAACGTATTGTTCTGTAAACAGAACAATAGTCATAGATTTTATAAATGAACGATAGAAATAAATATAAAATTGTGAAAAATTAAGAATAGTGAAGGATTTGTTAGAAAATAGCAAGTTTATCCAAAAATACAGCTAGAAATAAAGAATTTTCACTCTTTTTAATCTTCCAAAATAAGACTATATTAGATGTACATTCTAAATAAAGAACAAAACGTTCTTTATTAGTGTCGGTTATTGCTGAATTTGATAAGGGGGATGGGGAATGAGAACGTATACTGACGAAAAATTGGATCAGGATTGGGTGACCCTTATGTCAATCGCAAGAAATATAGGTTTGTCTAAGGAGGAAGTGAAGCGGTTTTTAATCAATTCCTCAAAAAAGTAAGGAGGAATGATGGTGATTAAGTTAGGTGAGGGGACGTTTGTATCCTATATACTAGGGAAAAGAATCAAAGTGATTGCGATTGATGTACAAATCGCCAAGCTCTACATTAACGATGAGTATAAAGGAAACTGTGATCTGCCTTTTATTCTAGAGAAAATTCACAGTCTCGAATATAAAGATCAAGACATCAAGGGACTGATTGAGGATGAACAAAAGATGTATGAGGAACTAAGTAAAATTATTAAAAACCAAACCATTTCGCCTCATAATGAGTGATGGGAAAAGGACCATAAGGTTTAATTAAGCTTCCCCGGTTTACTCGCTAGATTTGTGCTTGCGTGACCTTATTTAAAAATGAAATAAGAGCCTACCAAAAGGTGTCGGCTCTTGCGTGACACTTTATTGATGAGGCCCCTGCTTTGCGCGCCATTTATTAAATTCAAGAAATTCCTTGAATTGATCTTTACTTACACCTGATTCCATAGCTTCTTTCACTAACTTCTTCCATTCAGCGTCTAATTCATTTTGGTGAATCGGATCATCCCCTTGAAGAAGTACTTCGACTGAAACGTCCAAAACATTCGATATTTTATCTAAAAATTGAATAGAGGGATTTGATTGTATATTTCGTTCAATGGAACTTAAATACGATTTCGCGACGTTGGCGCGTTCTGCTAATTCTGAAAGTGATAATCCTTTGCGTAAACGATATTTTTTAACTTCTTCCCCGATCACGTTCAACCCTCCGATGCTTCGACAAAATTCTTTCTATTATTAATTATACCAGTATGTTTTTGTTCCGTAAATAGAACGAAAGCGGCATAATGCAATGCCGCTTTCGTTAAAGTTACTTTCCATTTTGATGAAGAAATGATTTAATTTCGTTAATATCCATGCCGAGCTCTTTCGCTTCAATCATTAGTGCAACCCATTCTTCATCAAGTTTTTCCTCCGTATGTACGCCCATGTAACTCCTCCTTCAATTCATTCCAGGTAGTTCAGCCATCATAGAAGTGCAACAAAACCTTCCTTAGATCTGTTTACTTTGCGTCTACTTTTTTTCAAAAATAGTTGCCCTTTTCTGGAGGATACGTTGTACGATTAACGAATGCTAACGAAAATAACTACTTTCATCATAGGACATTTAACCTACGAAAGGTGTAGAAAATTGTAAAAAATAACAATTATTTATGACTATTTTTGTAAAAAAGCGGCTTAATTTATCCTCATCTGCAGACGGTGGTTTTATGGATACATATTTTTCAAAGAGATGGCAAAAATACCACTATTACGGCTACAAGGAGGAGTTATTTTGAAAAAGTGGATGCTATCACTAGTTACTTGTTTACTTGCTTTAAACATGGCGGCATGCTCCAATGCAAATGAAGAAGAAGGTCCTGTTGAAGATCCAGAAATGCAGGAGAATACGCCTGAGGATGAAGAGAACGTCAATGAAGATGACGGAACAATTGATGAAGAAGATGACGATACGATGAATCAGGATGGGAACCAAGAAGGCGATCAAGATGAAGATGGCAACATGGATGAGGGCGATATGGATGATGCCGAGAACCAGCCGAATGATGAAACGGAAGATCAGCAGTAAGAGGCCAAATAAGGTCTCTTTTTTCTTTTTTGAAAAATGTTCTAAAAAACCTAGCAGCGGGAATAGGCAAAAAAAGGAGGTTATGAACATGAAAAAGGTGGCAGTGATTACAGGTGGAGGTTCTGGCATTGGAGAAGCGACAGCTAAACGAATGGCGAAAGAAGGGATTCGCGTTTGTTTATTTGATTTAAAAGAAAGTCGTGCAGAACAAGTGAAGGAAAAAATTATTAATGACGGTGGTGAAGCATTTGTCCTTGATGTGGACGTTTCCGATGAAAAACGAGTTACATACGGTTTAGAGAAAGTTGTCAATGAATGGGGACGCATTGATATTCTTTTCAACAATGCCGGGATTAACGGAACCCTCAATCCAATTGAAGAGATGAAGGTAGAGGAATGGGATCAAACGATTGAAACAAACTTGCGAAGTACATTTTTGATGGTAAAGCATGTGATTCCTTATATGAAAGAAAGCGGTGGGAGTATCGTTATCACAAGCTCCATCAATGGGAATCGTACCTTCTCAAACTTCGGCATGTCGGCTTACAGTACATCCAAAGCGGGACAAGTGGCTTTTATGAAAATGGCTGCGCTTGAACTGGCTCAGTATCGCATTCGTGTTAACGCAATTTGTCCTGGGGCGATTGAAACAAACATTGATCAGAATACTGACAAAAAAGAAAGTGTGGAAGACATCGAAATTCCGGTTGAATATCCTGAAGGAAGTCATCCTCTTGAGCAAAAGCCAGGTTCTCCAGAACAAGTAGCGGATGTGGTTTATTTTCTAGCTTCTGATGCATCCAGTCATGTGACAGGCACAGCGATGTTTGTAGATGGAGCAGAATCGCTATTATAAAGGGAAAAACCTGGCGGTGAGTCAGGTTTCCTTATTGACGTTAGAACATCTCGGGACTATTGTGAAAGAGAGGTGAAGAAAATGTTTACTAAAGTCCATCATGTGGCCATTATTTGCTCAGATTATGATCGATCCAAAGAATTTTATACGAATACCTTGGGATTTACAGTTATCGAAGAAACGTATCGAAAAGAACGAGATTCGTACAAACTCGATTTAGCTGTAGGGGAACATACTCAAATTGAATTGTTTTCTTTTCCTAACTCCCCGGAGAGACCGAGTTACCCTGAAGCGAGAGGTTTAAGGCACGTGGCGTTTGAAGTAACCGATCTTGATGAGGCGGTGCAACACCTTAAGGAAAAAGGCGTTTCATCACTTGAAAACATAAGAGTGGATGAGCTCACAAACAAGCGCTTTACCTTTTTCGCAGATCCAGACGGTCTGCCAATTGAACTATATGAGAAATGAAACAATATTCTAAAAATAGTTGATTCCTTTTAGAACCTGTGACAAAATAAAGAGTGAAAGCGTTTGCTAAATGATGGAATCGTTGGTTTATTTTTAAATACAAGCGATTTCCTTGTTTTTATCGTTTTGTGCAAACGGTTTCACATTTTCGTTAAGGGGGAAAAGGATGAAAAGGGGTAATCGAAGAAAACTTTCACTGTCACTCGTCATTATTCTTGTTATACAACTGCTTGCTGGGGCTATTCCAGGAACAGTGAAGGCAGCTAGTAGTCCTGTTATTGATGGAACGTCAGCAACGTTTATTTTCGAAGGAGATGGGAGCGAGGAATCGGTTCTTGTAGCCGGTGATTTCACCAATTGGCAGGAAGGAGCGCTACCACTCGAGAAGGTAGATGGTGTCTGGAAGTTAACGGTAGATGATTTATCCGATGGACTTCATCAGTACAAATTTATCGTAGGGGATGAATGGATGAAAGATCCTTTAAATCCGAATGGTAGCGATAACAGTACGTTTACAATAGGTGAGACGACAGATGAACGGATTGTTACCCTTGTCGGTGATTTGCAGGACGAGCTTGGAGCTGCGGGAGAATGGGATCCAGCGTCTGAGGAAACAAAGATGGAAGCAAAAGGAGACGGATTTTACGAAATCTCTGGTGAACTTCCGGCTGGAACTTATGAGTATAAAATAGCGATCAACCAATCGTGGGGAGAAAGCTATGGAGATGGTGCGAATAATCTGAAACTAACGCTAGATGAAAAAACGAAAGTCACATTTTATTATCATGATGGAACGCACGCCATTGCGAACTCAACGACCTATACGCCGGTGACGGCAGATAAACAACCACGACTTGTTGGTTCGATCCAACCTGCGATTGATGCAGGGGCTGAATGGAGTCCTGAACAGTCCACTGCGCTGTTCTCTGATGACGATTATGATAACATTTATTCCTTTTCAACAAGTGTTCCTAAAGGAAACTATGAGTATAAAGTCGTGCTTGGAGATACATGGGGAGAAGATTACCCTGCAGATAATGCAAGGTTAAACGTGATTGAAAAGGCGGACGTTACGTTCTTTTTTAATACAGAAACAAAAGAAGTAAGCACAGATTATACAGCGGAAGGATCAGATGGCGCCATTTCGAAGGAAAGTCTTCTACATAACTCGTGGGAAGAAGCGTTTCGCTCTCCATTTGGTGCCGTGCAAGAAGGAAAGACCGTAACACTACGTCTAGCAGCAAAGAAAGATGATTTAACAAAAGCCGATCTTTCTATTAAAAATCAAAATACAGGTACAAGTAAATTGATTGCAATGGAAAAAGCCGCTACTTCTGACGGGAAAGATTACTGGGAAGCGACAGTAACGCCTGAAGAAAAAGGCCTCTATGGCTATAAATTTATCGTTCGCGATGGTTCAGCTAAAGCGGAATACGGAGAAGATACGAAGCAGGGTGAAGCAGGAAAAGCAGTGGATGCGAATGCAGAACTCTACCAATTAACGGTCTTTGATCCAGGATATAAAACGCCAGACTGGATGAAGGAAGCTGTTGTGTATCAAATTTTCCCTGATCGATTCTACAATGGAAATGAAGGCAATGACGATGCAAAGGAAACGGCGCGTGGTCCTGAGCCAATTGAAGATCAGGATTGGGGAGAGCTACCGGATAATCCAAGGCTTTCGGATAGTGCCAACTACGATGGTGATGGGATTTGGAGCAATGATTTCTTTGGTGGCGACATTAAAGGAATTCAGCAAAAGCTCGATTACATCCAATCACTCGGTGTTAATACGATCTATCTAAATCCAATCGCTAAGGCAGCATCAAACCACAAATATGATGCAACGGATTGGAAAGCGGTTGATCCGATGTTTGGCACACCGGAAGAATTTAAAGCGTTTACGGATGAACTTGAAAAACGTGACATGCATCTTATTATGGACGGCGTGTTTAATCACGTTGGCGATGACTCCATCTATTTTGACCGCTACGGGAAATATGAGGTAGTTGGTGCTTATGAATACTGGTCTCGCATTTATGACCTGATGAATGAAGACGGCATGAGTGAAGAAGAGGCAAAAGCAGAAGCGCGTAAACAGCTCGAGGATGAGGGACAAACGTTTAATGACGAATACGGTTTCCACAACTGGTTTAATCTTAAAAATGAAAAAGTAACGGATGAAAATGGGAATGAACGTTACGATTACCAGGCGTGGTGGGGCTACGATTCCCTTCCTGAAATTAAAAGCATTGAAGGCGATGCGGTTGATTATGATAGCGAATTAAATAATGAAAAATTTGCGGACTACATTATGTATGACAAAGATTCTGCCTCCAAATCGTGGTTAACAAATGGCGCGTCCGGCTGGCGCCTTGATGTAGCGAATGAAGTGGATATGGAATTCTGGCGAGAGTTCCGTGATGAATTAAAGTCTGAAGAAATGGCCGGTGCTGGCGCAACATTAAAAGAAGGGGAAGAGCCGCTTATTCTCGGTGAAATATGGGATGATGCTTCGAAATACTTCCTTGGCGATCAATATGATTCCGTTATGAATTATCGGTTTGAAGGCGCCATTCTCAATTTCTTGAAAAGCGGAAATGCAGAGAGTGCAGATGAGAAGCTGATGGCGGTACAGGAAGATTATCCTGATGAAGCGTTCCATGCACTTATGAACTTAATGGGCTCTCACGATACGCCGCGTGCCATTTACGTTCTTGGCGGCGGAACGGATACGTATGAGCGAGCAGAATTTGATCCGAATTATGATCATGAGCTTGGCGTGCAGCGTCTAAAGCTAGCTGCCGTGCTGCAAATGGGCTATCCGGGTGCTCCGACGATTTATTATGGTGATGAAGCTGGCGTAACAGGCTCTAAAGATCCTGACGACCGCCGCACGTACCCATGGGGTGATGAAAATACAGACCTGATTGAGCACTATCAAGCTGCAGGAGCAATCCGTACAGAAAATGCAGATCTTCTTGCATATGGAAAGCTCACAACGCTACATGCAGATGGCGATGTTTATGCATTCGCGCGTACGAATGAAGACGGTTCAGCAATCATTGCAGTGAACCGCGGCACGAAAGCACAGACGATCGATCTAGATGTAATAGATGTTTTAAAAAATAAGATCTCCTTTACTGATGGTCTTGCGAACGATTTCAGCGTAACGGTCAAAGACGGTAAAGTATCTGTCACAATTCCTGCGATGACTGGTCGCATGCTAATTGCGGATCAAGGACAGAATTTTGAACTTCCGAAAGCACCAAATGATTTAAAAGTCGCTACTGGAGAAGGAAGCGCAACTCTTTCATGGACAGGTGACGCAGCGAAGTACAAAGTGTATCGCTCAACGCTTCAAGGGGCGATGTTTGAAGAAGTTGATGTGACAGAAGGCAATGACCTAACCGTCGACGGATTAACAAACGGGCAGGCCTACTATTTTGCCGTAACGGCAGTAGATGAAGATGGAAATGAATCCGTTAAGGTAGAAACGACGGAACCAACCATTCCACACATTGAGTGGAAAGAAGGAAAGTATGAGATCTCTTCTGTTACGGCGACCCCAGACCAGGTGCTCGATCTAGCAAATACTTTTGCGATTGAAACGGGTGTGAAAATTGACGGTGCTACGGAAACGGGCCTTGCAGAAGGCTTAGTTGGAAAGCTTCAAGTGAAGCAGGGTGACGGTGAGTGGCAGGAGTCGAAGGCAACCTATACGGGACAGGATGGAGCATTTAACAAATTTAAAGCTGATTTCCGTCCGATCGAAAAAGGGACATATGTTTATCGACTTGCTTTTTCAACCGATCGTGGTGCAACGTGGAAAACAACGAACACAGAAGAAGTAACGGTTACCCAAAATCAAGACGATACGAAAGCTCCGGCGGATGCGGTGAAACTAGAGGATCCACTAAAAGAGTCCGGTCAAGTGACGTTGAACTGGAAGCTTGATGGCGCTGACGGTGCTTATCTTTTAGCTGTAGAGCGTAATGGCGAAACACTTGAGCTCATCGAAAATGCAGAGACGACTACTTACACCGATTTTGCTGTACAGAACGGAAAAACGTACACGTATCGGATTGTGGCGTATGATCAAGCTGGCAATCAAACGGCTTCGAATGAAGTAAAGATGACGCCAGACATTGTTATGGTTGACGTCACGTTTAAAGTGCATGCCCCTGAGGATACGCCGCTTAGCGCAAAAGTAACGATGCCAGGTGATCAAAATGGCTGGAGTACGAGCGCATGGGAAATGTCTCGTAATGGAGCGGTATCACCAGACTGGGAGATCCAAAAGTCTTTCCCAGAAGGGACGATTTTAACGTACAAATATGTAAAAGGTGAATCTTGGGAGCAAGAGGGTCTTGCCGATCATACACGTAACGATAAGTCAGACGATGACGTGAGCTACTATGGTTACGGAGCGGAAGGCACAGATCTTAAAGTAACGGTAACGAATCAGGGCAGCAATAAAATGGTCGTGCAGGATGAAATACTTCGCTGGATCGACATGCCAGTTGTCGTGACGTCGCCTGAAAATGGTGCGGTTGTGGAAAGTGACACGGTTACGTTTAAAGGAAATGCGATTAAAGAAGGTAACCTGACGATCAATGGTGAAAAAGTTTCAGTAGATGAGGATATGACATTTACGCATGAAGTAACGCTTGAAAATGGCGAGAATGAAATACCGATCACGATTGAACCATCAGAAGAAAATAAAACCGCCATCTTTAACAACGATGGTGGCGCAATTGGAAAAAATACAAAGAAATATACGTGGAAAGTGACTTCAAATGCTGGGGAAGCGGAGGCGAAAGAGCCTGTGCGGTTGTCAGGTTCAGACCGCTATGAAACGGCAGTTGAGATTTCTAAAGAAGGATGGGAAAAAGCCGACACGGTCATCCTTGCAAGGGGAGATGAGTTCGCAGATGCGCTTGCTGGTGTTCCTTATGCTTATCAATTAGATGCTCCTATTCTTCTTACAGGTAAGGACAAGTTGACTAGTAGCACTAAAAAAGAAATTCAGCGTCTTTCTCCAGGGAAAGTGATTATTTTAGGAGGAGAAGGCGTCGTCTCAGATTATGTTGTCTATCAACTTCGAGGAATGGGGATCAAAGTCGATCGAATTGGAGGTCATGACCGATTTGAAACGGCCGCAAATATCTCAGCTCGTATGGGAGATTCCGAAAAAGCGATCGTTGTAAATGGACTCGATTTTCCTGATGCTCTGTCAGCTGGCGCTTATGCTGCAGAAAAAGGCTACCCGATTCTTTTTACGATGAAAGAAAAGCTTCCGAATGAAACGAAAAAAGTACTGAAATCAAAAGAGAGCACGATTGTAGTAGGCGGCACGGGAGTTGTGAGCGAAAAAGTAGCGCAACTTCTTCCAAAACCAACAAGGTATTCTGGCAAGGATCGTTTTGGTACAGCCGCAAAAGTAGCAACAGAATTAAATCCATCTCACCACGTTTTCGTGGCGACAGGTATGGACTTTGCTGATGCCTTAGCCGGCTCAGTACTAGCTGCAAAGCAGGAAGCAACAGTGCTTCTTGTACAGCCAGACAAATTACCTGAATCTACGAAAGAAGCTAGTGCAACTTTAAAAGCAAACGAATTTACGATTTTAGGTGGTACAGGAGCAGTTAGTGAGAAAGTGGTCAAGGAAATGATGGAGAGGTAAAGAGGAGAAGATTAGGGGTCAGGCTCGAGCCTGACCCCTCCAAAAGACAACTCCCAAAAAGTGTCCACCTCCGGTGGACACTTTTTCATTAGCAAATCATCTCCAAAAAGCTGAAAAGCTATGGTGGATATGGGTTTGCGGATGAATGAGGGCGAAGGGGGTCTGGTTCGTACCTGACCCCCTTCACCCACTCTATTACCTCTCTCTTCAATTTCCTTCAAAATAATTAAAAAATATTTCTGAATAATTTATTAATTAACTATTCCCAAATTCTTGAAAAGTGGTATACTACAATTATCAGCCCCGCTATAGTAGAAATTCCCCATTTCCCTTGCCAAAGGAGTCATTCGAATGCCTCGTAAGAAACGAACCTGGTTTCCTGGTGCAAAGTATCACATTATCTGTCGTGGAAATCGAAAAGCACCATTGTTTGAAGAACGAATCGATCGTCAAAAGTATTTTCAAATTCTAGAACAAGCTCGTCTCGCCTTTCCATTTCGCCTACACGTATACTGTCTCATGACTAACCATGTGCATCTCTCCATCGAAACCTTCGACCATCCCCCTGGTGAAATCATGAAAGTGATCAACTCCAACTATGCTAGATATTTCAACGACAAATATGAGTACACAGGCCACGTTTTTCAAGGTCGCTACAAAGCTGAACTGCTAGATTCAATTGATTATGAAATTGATGTAAGTAAATACATTCACCTTAATCCAGTTAAAGCCCGAATGGTTGCTAAACCAGCGGACTATATGTGGAGCAGTTATCGTGCGTATATTTCATATCGAAAGAATCCACACGCTTACCCTGATTACATACTCTCACTGTTTCAAAAACCTTCACGGGAAGCTTATCAGCGCTACGTCGAAAATGAGGAACCATCATTACCACCAGGTCTTGTGCAACAATTGCCAGAATGGAAAGGAAAAAAGATTTATCTGCTCTCCAATTTACCGCAGTAAATAAAACGCCTTACTCTAAAATTTATCATGAAAGAGAAGTGAATGAATGGAGCGCTGGATCTGGCTAAGTTCGATTCCGCATATTGGCCCTGTAACGCAAAAGAAATTACTGGGAGCCTTCGGAAATCCAGAACGAGTCTATAACGCCTCTCCATCTGAACTGAAGGAAATAGGAATCTCTCCTCGTGCCCGCGAAGCTATTGCAGCTGCGCGTTCTCTTGAAAAATCGAAGCGGATTCTTGACCTTGTTCAGCAAAAGGAGATCTGGCTTTTACCCCGAGATGACCCGCTATATCCGAGTTATGCAAAAGATGTTGCTGAATCGCCCGTACTTTTATATGTCAAAGGCCATATTAAGCCGAATTTACCTTCAGTTGCTATCGTCGGTTCCCGTTTTTGTTCCAATTACGCACGACATGCTGCGGAAGAGTTATCCACCAGACTCTCAAGCCTGAGCATACCTGTTATTAGCGGTCTCGCGAAAGGCATCGATTATGCTGCTCACATTGCCTGCCTCGCAAATAGTGGGCAAGCGATTGCTTTTGTTGCAACGGGGGTTGACGACTGTTACCCGAAAGAGCACCGCTCGCTCTACGAAGCAGTCATTAATGAAGGCGCTGTCATATCGCAGTATCCACCTGGCACAGCACCTACTCCAAAGCAATTTATACAGCGAAACGCGTTGATCAGTGCATGGTCAAGTCATGTTGTGGTCATGGAAGCTAACGTAAAAAGTGGTGCGATGACGACCGCTCACTTTGCTCGAAAGCATGCAAGAAAAGTCTTTGTTTTTATAAGCAACGACGCTCGATTCAGGCAGGGGACAAACTGTCTAATGAAGCAAGGTATACGCCCTTATCATAGCTTTCAGTCGATTGAAAAAGAGATTCTTCCTATTCTCTGAAACCACCAAACAATAAAAAACCTTCGCAAGCCTAACGTGATTTGATCCCTCAAGGATCTTCAAGAACATCCTTCCCTAACTAGAGCATGATGGATCCAACCCATCAGGGAAGTGATGTAAGAAAGAAGAAGATAAACCTGCCTCTGAACCACCTTATCGAGCCATCGATAAGGTGGTTTTTTTATGAGCAAGACTAGTTCTTTAGACTTGTATAGAAACAAGCGAACACTTCGAAGCTAAACTAGTAAACCTATTGGCATATATTAAATTTATATAATCTTTACAATGTAAAGCACTCAATATTGGTTAATTACTGATAGGTGGAGTGTCCCGTCAGCGTGGACAATAGCAGTGAAAAGAGCGGATTTGTCTTTAAGGGGGGTCTGGTTCGAGCCTGACCCCTCCTACAGAATGTAAACGCATTCTAAAGTTAGACAATTTACGCTATTTTTACACATTTAGGTCAAAAGTTATTGTATACTGACAATTGGTGGGACTATCACCAAAATTCGACTATATATCCGGGGGGATGAAATTTGAAACGAAGAACAACCAGTCGTTTTATTAGCTTTGCGCTAATATTCTCAATGATTCTTAGTTTTTTCGCATTGCCAGTTTCACAGCTTTCGGCTTCTGCTGAAGACGCGATTTCTGTTGGGGAAGCGATCGCCAACAATACTGGTTCAGCAACAGTAGAAGGCTATATTGTAGGAACCACTTCAAGCGGCTCTTCTTATAACTTAGATGGCGCAAATGGAGTAGAAACGAACATCGCCATTGCAGATTCTTCTAGTGAAAACCAGTCAGACAAGATTATACCGGTTCAACTACCTAAAGGATCTTTAAGAGATGAGCTCAATTTAGTAGCTAATCCCGCAAACAAAGGTAAGAAGATTCAAATTACTGGAGACCTCGCAACATACTTCGGTGTACCAGGTCTGAAAGGACCAACAGCTTACACTTTTTCTGACGGCACAGCCCCTGATCCTGAGCCAGAACCAGAACCAGAACTCTCAACCATTACTGATGCTAGAAAAGTAGCAAACGATAAACCAGTAAAAATAAAAGGAACGGCAACTGCAGCATTCGAAACAGGTGGCAAAACAAACCTATTTATCCAGGATGACACTGCAGGCATTATTGTACGTGCAGCGGGCATTACAGCTCAGCCTGGCGATGAAGTTACTGTTGAAGGAACCATGTCTGACTACTTCGGAATGCAACAGGTCGAGACAAGCGCTACTGATGTTGCTATCACAACTGAAGCCAAAGGCATCCCGTCCCCTCAGTCCCTTAAATCGACAGACCTTTCCAAAGAAAATGGTGAACAGCACGAAGCTGAATTCACTCAATTTAAAGACATTACGGTTCAATCAGTCGACAGCAATGGAAACTTCACAGCGATAGACGATTCAGGTGAATTCGTCATTAAGCCTAACGACAAATCACTTCTTGAAGTCGGCAAAACGTATGAACTCCTTAAAGGCGTGATCGACTACAACTATAACGAATACAAACTCGTCCCTCGTAGCGCCGCTGATGTGATCGAAAAAGCTTTCTCGGTAACAGCAAATCCTGCGTCAGGATCTGTTCTTGAAGGCACGATGGTAAAACTGGCGACAGCAGAAGAAGGCGCAACGGTTCATTACACAACAGACGGTAGCGAACCAACTGCTGAAAGCACAGAATACACAGCTCCTATTGAATTAACAGAAGATACAACAATCAAAGCAATTGCAGCAAAAGATGGTCAATCAAGTGAAGTCGCTACGTTCGACTACACAGTTCTAAAATCTGCTGATGGCATTAGCATTCACGCCATTCAAGGTGCAGGCCATTCTTCTCCATATGAAGGAATGGCTGTTACAAAAATTGCTGGGATCGTGACAGCAAAAGACGGCAATAACGCATTCTACATGCAAGAAGAAAACCCGGACGATAACGTCGCTACTTCAGAAGGCATCTACGTTTACAAAAGCGGTGGAGCTGGTGTAAGCGTTGGTGACAAAGTAGAAGTTGACGGTCAGGTAAAAGAGTATCGTGAAGGTGGTTATAGCGATGCAAAAGATCTTCTAACGACTCAAATTACAGCTTCAAGCATAACGGTTGCTTCTTCAGGAAACACACTACCAGAAGCAATCGTGATCGGAGAAGACCGCACACCTCCAACTGAAATTGTAGAAGACGATGAAATGAAGACATTTGATCCAAAAACAGATGGACTGGACTTTTACGAAAGTCTTGAAGGGATGTTAATTGAGATTCCGGATGCAACAGTAACAGGTCCAGTGAAATACGATGAGCTACCTGTTTACGTAAATGCAAGTGAAGATCAACTGTTTACTCGTGCAAACGGACTTCTTCTGACAGCAGAAGACCCGAATCCTGAGCGTCTCTTAATTGACGTTGATGGCATTGATATTGACGTAACGACTGGTGATCGCCTTGATGGGTCGGTTACTGGAAACGTGAGCTACGATTACAGCAACTTTAAAATTCGCCCAACCGGTACATTCCCTTCTGTTATTGAAGGAGACACGGAGCGCGAAGTAACAAAAATGGAAACAACAGATGGTGATCTAACGATTGCTTCCTACAACATTGAAAACTACTATCCTGGTGTTGGAGAAGAGAAAACAGGCAAAATTGCTGAATCAATCGTAAAGAACATGAAGACACCAGACATTGTTGGTTTAATTGAAGTACAAGATAACAACGGTCCAACAGATGATGGCACGACAAAGGCAAACGAGTCTTACGAAGCGATTATTCAAGCGATTGAAGAAGCAGGCGGCCCAACGTACAAGTTTGCGGATATCGCACCAGCGGACAAAACAGATGGCGGACAGCCTGGCGGAAATATTCGCGTTGGATTCATCTATAATCCAGATCGCGTTGATTTCCCTGAGAAGAAATCTGGCGATGCAACGTCTTCCGTTAGCGTGAATGAAGATGGCTTAACGCTTAATCCTGGTCGCATTGATCCAACAAATGAAGCCTTTGACGATTCTCGTAAAGCACTTGCAGGTGAATTTGAATTTAACGGTGAAAAAGTGGTCGTTGTCGCGAATCACTTCAACTCAAAAGGTGGCGATGGTGCACTATTTGGCGCGGATCACCCTGTTGTTTTAGGAAGTGAAGTACAGCGCATGAAGCAAGCATCGGTCGTAAACAACTTTGTTAATGAAGTTGTCACGAACATGGATGGTGGAAACGTTGTTGTTCTAGGTGACTTGAATGACTTTGAATTTTCAAAGCCAATCGAAACGCTTGAAGGTGATGTTTTAACAAACATGATCAATAAGCTTCCAACAGAGCAACGTTACACGTACAACTATCAAGGTAACGCGCAAGTGCTCGATCATATTCTCGTATCGAACAACCTAGCAAAACGTACGATGATTGATAGCATTAACATTAACTCTGATTTTAGTGAAGCAGATGGACGTGCTAGTGACCACGATCCGGTCCTTGCGAAGATTCAATTCAAAAATAAAGTTGAACGGATTTCTGGTAAAGATCGCTACAAAACAGCTATTGAAGTGTCGAAAGCGGGCTGGGAAAAGTCTGATACCGTTGTTCTCGCTCGTGGTGATGAATACCCTGATGCGTTAGCAGGTGCTCCACTTGCTTATAAGTACGATGCTCCAATTCTATTGAATGCACAGAATAAGTTGAACGCAGAAGTGTTAGAAGAGTTACAGCGACTTGATGCGAAAAAAGTGATTATCCTAGGCGGATCAGGAGCGATATCGACTTATGTCGAATACCAGCTTGAAGGGTACGGATTTGATGCAAGTCGTATTTCTGGTAAAGATCGTTTTGAAACAGCGGCAAACATTGCTGCTCGTTTAGACGGCAACCCGGCTAAAGCGGTGATTGCTGACGGATATAACTATCCAGATGCTCTATCTGTTGCTTCATATGCAGCAGTCAAAGGATATCCGATTCTTCTATCTGGAAAAACAAAACTTCCGGCAGCAACGAAAACAGCACTGCGTGAAGTTGATGAGTCCATTGTTGTTGGTGGTACTGGCGTGATCGGTGCGGAAGTTTTCAATCAGCTTCCTGAACCGAAGCGCTATAGCGGAAAAGATCGTTATGAAACGGCTGCTACTATTGCAACTGAATTAGTCGGTGAAACAGATACGGCTTACATTGCAACAGGAAAAGGCTTTGCAGATGCGCTAACAGGTTCTGTTCTTGCAGCGAAAGATGAAGCAGTGATGCTACTCGTAGAAACAAATAAAGTGCCAGAATCTACGAAACAAGCGATTGAAGAACTGGAAATCAACCAGTTTCGTATTCTTGGTGGGACAGGCCCGGTTAGCGACGACGTTTTGAATCAATTTAAAAATTAAAGATGTCGCTCTCTGTTCGTAGCAGAGAGCGGCAAACCTGGTTTGAATAACTAGTAAACTAGTTTTTCTATAAAAAGAGGGATTGAAAGGGAAGGGATGACACAAATGAATTTGAAAAAACCACTTTTCGGCGTTCTATCAACAGCAGCACTAGCAATGGGGATTGCTGCCGCTGCACCGTCAACTCCTGCAGAAGCTGCAACAGGCGATTTCGATTTAACGATCATGCACACGAATGACACGCACGCCCACTTGGATAATGCACCAAGACGTCTAACGGCGGTTGAAGAGATTCGCGCTGCTCGTGCAAACACAATTCTACTAGATGCGGGTGATGTTTTCTCTGGAACGTTATTCTTCAATAAATACAAAGGTCTTGCAGATGTTCAGTTCATGAACATGATGGACTACGATGCCATGGTTCCAGGAAATCACGAATTTGACGAAGGGCCAAAGACATTTTCAGAATTTGTGAAGCAAACGAAATTCCCGATCGTCAGCTCAAATATCGACTACAGCAAAGACCCAGACCTAAACCCTCTATACAAAAATGAAATGGCGATGACTGGTGACGATGGTACGATTTATCCTGCGGTAATTCTTGATGTGAACGGCGAAGAAGTAGGTGTCTTTGGTTTAACGATCGAATCGACAGACGAACTATCAAGCCCTGGCGACACAATCTCATTTCTAAATCATCAGGAGCAAGCAGAAAAAATGGTGAAAATGTTTCAAGATAAAGGTGTCAATAAAATCGTAGCCCTTACTCATCTTGGAAAAACAGTTGAAATCGAGCTTGCTAAAACAGTCGAAGGCATTGACGTGGTCGTTGGTGGACATAGCCATACGAAAATCGAAGAAGCTGTTGTTGTCGATACATTTGAGGACCCTACGCTTGTTGTTCAAGCCAATGAATATAGCAAATACCTCGGTGATTTGGAAGTAACCTTTGATTCAGAAGGTGTTTTAACAGAATGGGACAGTGAACTTCTTAATCTTGATAAAGGTAAAGGATTTGAAGCAGATCCAGAAGCTCAAGCTCTTTATGACGACCTAAAAAAACCACTTGAAGAAATTGAAAAAGAAGTTGTCGGACAGTCAGAAGTTTATCTTAATGGTAAACGTGGATCAGTAAGAACAGGTGAAACGAATCTAGGAAACTTAATTACTGACGGTATGCTTTACAAAGCTCAGCAGTTAACGGATGCAACAATTGCGATCACGAACGGCGGAGGAATTCGTGAATCAATCGATGAAGGACCGATCACGCTAGGCGAAGTGTTAACGACAATGCCGTTTGGCAACAATCTCGTAACTCTCGATCTAACCGGTCAGGAAATTATTGATTCATTAGAACATGGCGTGAGCAGCGTGGAAACAGAAGAAGGACGCTTTGCGCAAGTATCCGGATTGAAATATTCTTTTGACAAAGATCTTCCTTCTGGTGAACGTATCCTTGATGTGAATGTGAAAACAGATAGCGGATATAAGGATATCGATCCGAAAGCAACGTATACAGTAGCGACTAATGCCTATATTGCACAAGGTGGAGACGGCTATGATGAAATGGGGAAAGCAGCGTCCGAAGGGCGAATTAATGAGCTTTATCTAATCGACTACGAAGTATTCACTGAATACCTTGATGAAATTGGAACAGTAGAAGCGAAAAGTGAAGCTCGTATCGTTGAAGCTGACACAACGCGCTTATCAGGAGAAGATCGTTATGAAACAGCAATCAACGTTTCACAATCTGGCTGGGAGCAATCTGAATATGTTGTATTAGCTCGTGGTGATCAGTTCCCTGACGCGTTAGCAGGAGCGCCTCTTGCTTATAAAATGGATGCCCCGATTCTTCTAACAGGGCAAAAGTCTCTAAATAAAGAAGTAAGAGCAGAAATTCAGCGTCTTGGTGCGAAGAAAGTCTTCATTCTTGGCGGAACGGGTGCTGTTAGCAACTATGTTGAGTATCAAATTGAAGGACTTGATATTGATACAGAGCGAATCAATGGGAAAGATCGTTTTGAGACAGCAGCAAACATTGCAGCGCGCCTAGGTGGCTCACCTGAGCAGGCCGTTGTTGCAAACGGGATGGACTTCCCGGATGCCCTATCTGTTGCTTCTTATGCAGCGCGTAATGGATTCCCGATTCTATTAACAGAAGATGACAAGTTACCGAAAGTAACAGATCGTGCAATTAGTGGCATTGATCACACAATTGTTGCAGGTGGATCAGGCGTCGTAACTGAGAAAGTAAAAGACATGCTACCAGATGCAACACGCTATGCTGGGAAAGACCGATTTGAAACGGCAGCAACCATTGCAACTGATTTGAACCCTTCTGCAAAAGTATTTGTCGCAACTGGCATGGACTTTGCTGATGCATTAGCAGGATCCGTACTTGCAGCAAAAGAAAATGCTTCGATTCTACTTGTTCAGCCGAACAAGTTACCTGAAGCAACAGAAGATGCGATTGATGAATTAGATGCAGCGAACTTTACTGTAACTGGTGGAACCGGAGCAGTAAGTGACGACGTATTGAAAAAGCTTTCTGAATAAAATGGAATGAAGAGGAGAAGCTGATGATTCGGCTCTCCTCTTTTTACGTTAGGAGAAGGATTTTTAAATCGTAGGGCGTATATTATATGTAAAGTTCTGTTCTTTATTACGATCAGACGTTTAGGAGGGATAGCTTATGGATGGTAGGTTGGTTGCGAAGAAAAAAGCACAGCTTGTATTTCTCGTTTCCCTTGTTCTAATGATCATTTCTCCGTCATTTAGTGATGCAGTTAGCGCAGGCGCAGAAGCTCAGGTTCAAAAATGGGATTATCTCGCTCTTGGTGACTCCCTTGCTCATGGTCTTCAATACGATGGAAAAGATGGTTTGAGCTATGCAGACTACATAGCGGGTCATTTAAGAGATTTGGATCGATTAAAGCAATTTAATAAAAGCTATGCGCGTTCAGGATTAACTACTTCAGAGATGTTGGCGATGCTCCAAACAAATGCAGATTTGCAACTAGCTATTGCAAATACAGATTTGATTACGATAAGTGTCGGTGCAAATGATCTGCTGGAGGTATTGAAAAAGGATCCTAATGGACTAAATGATCCTGCAGTAGCCGGTGCCATTCTTACGAAAGCTGGAAATAATTACGGCCAAATCATGGCAGGTATACGTAAACTTAATCCTGATGCATCTATTTTTTTAATGGGCTATTACAATTCATTCTATGCTTATCCTAAAGAGCAGCAGGATGCGGTAGCATATGTTATGAAGGAACTTAATAAAGGGATTGAAAGTATCGCAAGGGCTTCAGGAAGTGGCTTTGTTCCAACGTATGAGGCGATTGCAGAAAACTATCAAGCTTACTTACCGAATCCGCTCGATGTTCATCCTTCTCAGGCAGGATATCAAGCGATCGCTTCAGAATTCTGGAAACAAATGAAACCTGCACTTCCGATTGGAATTGAGCGCATTGCTGGGAAGGACCGTTATTTAACGGCTGTGGCTATATCAAAGGCGAGCTTTGAAGCAGCAGATACGGTGGTTTTAGCACGAGGAGATGATTTTCCGGATGCTTTGTCAGGCGCTCCGCTAGCTTATAAAAAGAATGCGCCAATCTTATTAACTGGTGAAACATTGCCCCTGGCTGTGAAAGATGAAATTAATCGACTTGGTGCGCATCATGCGATAGTTTTGGGTGGGAGCGGTGCCGTTTCTGATTATGTGGTGAACGAATTGAAAGGGTTAGGATTAAAAACAAAGCGTTTAGGAGGAAAAGACCGCTTTGAAACAGCTTCACATATTGCAGCCTATCTGGATGGAAATCCTCCAAAAGCTGTAGTAGCAAACGGCATGAACTTTCCAGATGCACTATCAATTGCTTCTTATGCGGCTAAGCAAGGGTACCCCATTTTATTAACTCAGCAGAATACACTTCCTATAATAACGGAGACAGCACTAATGGAATTTGAAGCTAGTATAATAGTTGGAGGAAAAGGTGTCGTATCAGAAAAAGTGGCTGGACAGCTTCCAGCACCGGTGCGGTATGGTGGCGCCAATCGTTATGCTACTTCTGCGGAAATTGCTATGAAGCTCAACCCTGCTGATAAAGCAGTCGTAGCAACGGGTGCAAACTTTGCAGATGCCTTAACTGGATCGATTTTAGCTGCAAGATCAGAAAGTACGTTTCTCCTCGTACCCCCTACGAAGATGGATGAGTCCATTCAAAAAGCGGCTATTGAGCTTGGCGTTAGGAATTTTACGATTCTTGGTGGAGAAGGAGCTGTGAATCAAGAAGTGATTACCTCTCTCCAAAAAATCAAATAAAAGACTACGAAAGGAGCTGCCAGAGGCAGCTCCTTTTGTCGTTTAAAGCAGCGGGGGTCAGGTACGTACCTGACCCCTTCCATCTTGACCCCTTCCATCTTCACCGCTCAGCACTTTCTTTCCATTTACCCCCATTTCAATCTATGAATTTGTTACAATGCTAAAAGATGGAAAGGGGAGGAACGAATGAAGAAAAAAGTGATTCAAGTAGTTATCGCCTTACTAATTGTAAGTGGATTTGGAACTAGCGGTGGTCAAAGTGCCGCGGCAGAAGAGCCAATTGCGAAAGCGGAGATTAGTAAACTCTTAACAGAGGAAGCGATTAAACAAGACATTCCGCCAGAAATTGCAAAGGCAGTCGCTTTTGAAGAAAGTGCGTGGAACCAGGATCTCATTTCAAAAGATGGTGGGATTGGGGTTATGCAGGTGACAAACGATGCACGTTTCGATCAGGAGCGGTTGAAAAACGATGTCGTCTACAACATTAGCAGCGGTCTTCAAATTCTTAATGAAAAGTTTGAGGGGAAAAGCGGCAATCTCCCAACAGTAAATGACAATGAACGAGATATACTTGAAAACTGGTATTTCGCTGTATTAGCTTACAATGGGCAGGTGCAAGAAAATAGCCCCATTTATTTAAGTAAAGATTCTAATGAGAGAAATTTAGATGCGTATCAAGAGCAAGTCTATCAAACGATTGAGAATTCAAATTTGTATAGCGAATTTCATCCCATTCCTTTTGGTTTTGAACGAGACGATTTTGAATACGGTAGTGGCAATCAGCTTTATTTCAAAAAGGATCATTACGAGCTTCCGGAAAAGGAGCTGCATCAAACGTCTCAGTTGTATCGTGAAAATGAGATTGTGTTATCTTCAGCAAGATTACGTGAAGCACCAACAACGAGTGCTTCCGTCATCGAAGAATCGACAGCCAAGCCTCGTCCTTTAACGTTACTTAGTTCGAAAGTGTATGATAACTCAACAAAAGCGGATCCGCTAAACAACCATTATGTTTGGTATAAAGCGGAGACAGACGATGGCGCGATTGGCTATATCTCTTCTATCGAAATGACGCAATTAGGAGAACGCCTTTCTGGAAAAGATCGCTACAAAACGGCCGTTGCGATCTCACAAAAAGGATGGGATCATGCGGAGACTGTTGTTTTAGCAAGAGGTGGAGAATTCCCTGATGCCCTTGCAGGAACGCCCCTTGCTTATCAACATGACGCCCCAATGCTTTTAACAGAGGATAATAAGCTTACAGATTCAACGAAGAAAGAGTTAGAGAGATTAGAGCCGAACAAGGTGATCATTTTAGGGAGTTCTGGTGCGATCACAAACAAAGTAAGTGATGAGATTAAATCAATGGGAATCGAAGTCGAGCGTTTCGGTGGAAAAAATCGCTTTGATACTGCAGCAATCATCGCTGATAACCTGCCAAAGAAGAATGACACGGCTGTTCTCGCGTACGGCATGAATTATCCTGATGCATTATCGATTGCCCCGTTTGCTGCGAGGAATGGTTATCCGATTTATCTTTCCTTAACGGATAAGCTTCCAAAAGAAACGGCTGCTGAAATCCAAAACTATGACAATGTAATTGTCGTAGGAAGTAGCGGCGTGATTAGTGAAAAAGCTCTCACAGAAATAACAGATTATAAGCGGTATGCAGGGAAAGATCGCTTTGAAACGAACCAGGAAATTATCAAGAACCTTCCTCTTGGAAACGAGCAAGCGTATTTTGCGACTGGAAAAGGTTTTGCTGACGCATTAACAGGAGCTGTGCTTGCGGCAAAGAATGACGCTCCTCTTTACCTTTCGTGGCCGAACCGACTTCCAGCAGGAACAGAAACTCTTTTAGCAAAAAATTCTTATGATCAATTTAATCTCCTTGGCGGGAATAGCGTCATCGATATCGAAAAAGAATTAGCTGACTTAAAGTGAATCACCTAGTAAAAATGAGAGATGTCGTTTTATACGATGATCTCTCATTTTTTGTAGGTCGGAAGTTCTATCAGGAATCAGGTTTGCGTGCTACTATTAAGGGAATATTCACCATATCGAACACGGGGAGATGAACGAATGAAACGCACGCTAGTTTACAAAATTGGACTACTAACGATTCTTGTGTTCTTTATGTTGAACGCCACAACGCTGGCTGCGCCGGCTTCTGATCAAACAAGGACGGAGAAACAACCAGATGGATCGGAATTTGAATTAAAAGCAGCTGGGGATGAAATCCGTCACTGGTTTGAGACAGCTGAGGGCCTGGTGATTTTAAAAGAAGATAACAACTACTGGGTTTACGCGATGTTAAAAGAAAATGAATTGATTAGCACTGGAGCAAAGGTAGGAATCGATGCCGTACCGGAATCAGTCGCTAGACACGATGAGATGATGAAGCTCCCTGACACAGAAGAAAGTAAGCGACTTACTGAACGACCTGAGATCAACCAGGTGACGATTCAATCTACGAATCAGGTAGACAAGCATCCCTTGCTTGTTCTACTCGTAAACTTTAAAGATAAGAAAATAAAGTATTCTGAAGCAAAATGGAATGACTCTTTTTTTAGTAGTACAGAAAAATCTGTGAAAAATTATTATGATGAAGTGTCAAACGGTAGACTCCAATTCGAACCGGCAGCTGAATCCAGTGGCAGTTCGAATGGTATCGCTACTGTCTCTTTAACGTATAACCATCCAGATCCTGTCGGAAAACAAACAGAGAACGCGTTATACAGCAAACTGGTCTCGGACGCATTGAAAGCATCTGATGGTACGGTTAATTACAAAACATATGATACGAACAAAGATGGCTACATTAGCACAAACGAGCTTCACATTGTGACAATCGTAGCTGGAGGCGAAGGAAGCTTTTCAGATCCTTCTCCAAGCGTGTGGGGACACCGCAGTAGTCTGGTCCTAAACGATGTTCCTACGCTAGATGGCGTGAAAGTTGCCTCATTAGAAGGAAAGGGAGGGTACATGCAGTTTGGTGAAACGCAGGGTGGCCATATGGCGACAATTGGAATTATGGCTCACGAACTAGGCCATGATCTAGGGTTACCTGATTTATATGATCGCGACAATTCCTCTCTCGGCGTTGGTGTACATAGCTTAATGGGAGAAGGATCATGGGCTTATTTAGATGGTGAATACCAGGGACAAACGCCAACACACTTAGATGCCTGGTCAAAAGAACAATTAGGATTTAGTATTCCTAGCCTCGTTACCTCGTCAGGAACGTATACGGTTCCAGCGAATAAGGAGGGGGCTTACAAAGCTATTCGTGTGAACACGGATAAACCAGGCGAATATTTTTTAATTGAGAATCGGCAGTATATCGGGTATGACCGAGGATTGCAAAATCGTACTGTAACTGGTGGACTCGCAATCTGGCACATTGATGAATCTCAGAAATATAGAGGGAACGATAATGAAAAGCATAAGCTGGTTGATCTGGAAGAAGCCAACCAGGCGGTAAGAGGATTTAGTGAACTAGATAATGGAGATTGGTATTCAAAATACGATCACTATTTCACAGCGAATCATTATCCAATTTTTAATGCTTCTTCTATACCTAATAGCAATCTTTATGATGGATCAAGTTCAAATCTATCTGTAGAAGCCCTGGACCGCAGCATGGATAGTATGAGGATAAAAGTTAGCATCGGTACCGATACAACGCCACCAAGCTGGCCTTCTACCAAAAGCCTGCGTGCAAGTGAAGTGGAAGCCTTTTCATTAAAGCTTGCATGGTCGTCTGCATCAGATAAAGCTGGAATCGACCATTATAAAATTTATCAGGATAATCAAGTCATCCAAACAGTCAGTAATAAGAACAGCATGAAAATAGCCAACCTTTCACCAAATACCACGTATCGGTTTTCCGTACAGGCCGTCGATTCTGCTGGCAATGAATCGAAGGATGGGCCAACCGTTACTGTGAAAACGAAATTACAAGATATTTTAAGAGTGAAAGGGTCAGATCGATTTGGTACTGCAAGTGCTGTCAGCGAGCATACGTATGACACCGCAACGACCGTACTTATTGCGCGTGGGTTAGATTTTCCTGATGCATTAGCCGGCTCGCCACTTGCGTATCAACTTAAGGCGCCGATTCTGCTATCGGGTAAATCAAGCCTTCCTGACCAAACGGTGGATGAAATCGAGCGTCTTAACGCATCAAAAGCGATCATTTTAGGTGGAAGCGGGGCTGTTTCGGAGTCCGTTCGTGACCAGCTAAAGAAACTGGGTCTTGATGTTGAACGTATTAGTGGAAAAGATCGATTTGAGACAGCTGCCGAAATTGCAAAGCGGATGGATCCTGCTAAAAAAGCCGTTGTTGCTTACGGAATGAATTTCCCTGATGCCCTTGCGATTGCACCATATGCGGCTGAACATGGTTATCCAATTCTACTCGCGAATACGACGAAGCTACCAGAAGTGACCAAGAGTGCACTGAAGGGAATGGATGAAACGATTGTTGTCGGAGGAACTGGTGTCATTAGCAAAGCCGTTGTTGACCAGCTTCAGAACCCGACTCGATATTCAGGTAAGAATCGTTTTGGGACCGCAGCTGATATTGTTAATCGACTTTATATGGAAACGAATATGACGTATTTCGCGAATGGCATGGGATTCGCAGATGCGCTCACAGGCTCAGTAGCGGCGGCAAAAAATCATGCGCCACTATACCTTGTTGAGAAAAACCGGATTCCTGAGGAGACGAAGCAGCTCATCAACAAGCGCCATTCAGAATCTTACGTACTACTAGGGGGAACCGGAGCGATCAGTTTAGACGTTGAAAACCAACTAGCAGAGTGACATCATTTCATATGAAGAAGAAAGCCTTTCGCTAAAAGAGAAAGGCTTTTTTCTTTTGTCATTTTTAGCGTCTCTAATTTAGTAACAACGTACTAGCATATGCCAAAAGTTGCTTTTTTACATGTATTTTCATGAATAATTAAATTTTAACAGGAAATCTATTCAAACTTAGCGAATTATAGCCGATATTGTTAAAAGATCTCAATTCATGGGCTTTGATAAAATTAAGGGGGAAATTCATGCAACTTTCTACATGGAAGAAGACGCTTGTAGGTTCGGCATTTTTAACTGGCTTATTTTATGTTCAAACTGAGGATGTAGAAGCATCTCTCGGAGACCAGGCTTTGCAAAAGGGTATGAACAGCCCCGATGTGAAAGAGTTACAAGATGTTCTTAAGGAAAAAGGTTATTTTACATACCATACGTCTACTGGCTACTTTGGCCCCATTACAGAACAAGCGGTGAAGGATTTTCAAAAAGCAACTGGTTTAAAGATGACGGGAACGGTATCAGGTGACACATTGAATGCGCTCAAAGGGAGTGTAGCAAAATCAGCTCCAGCGAAATCTTCCTCGACGCTCACGATAGGGGATCGCGGTCAATCTGTTACTTCAATTCAGTCAACGTTAAAGAGCAAAGGTTACTATAATTACAACGTTGATGGGATTTTTGGTCCAATTACAGAAAAAGCGGTGAAACAGTTTCAGAGTGCAAATGGATTAAGCGCCTCTGGAGTTGTTGATCAAGCGACTGAAAATGCCATCAGTGCTGCAGAAAAAAAACAGGCACCTTCCTCAACGGCAGGTGTTTTAAAGACGGGCTCCCGTGGTTCAGAAGTAACATCTGTGCAACAACAGTTGAAAAACAAAGGTTACTATAATTACAATGTTGATGGAATTTTTGGTCCGATTACAGAAAAAGCGGTCAAGCAATTTCAGAGTGCGAACGGTTTATCGCAAACTGGGATTGTAGATAGCCAGACGAAAAATAAGCTCTCAAGTGCTTCTGTAGAAGAGAAAAAGGAGGAAGTTTCAGGGCTTAAGGTTGGCGCACGTGGAAGTTCGGTTACTTCGCTTCAGCAGAATTTAAAGGACCGTGGCTACTACAATTACAATGTTGACGGGATTTTTGGTTCGATTACAGAAAAAGCCGTTAAAGAGTTTCAAAGTATCGTTGGTCTTCCTGTCACAGGCATAGCCAATGACGCGACCATTGATGCATTAAAAACGCGTAGCACAACTCAAACGCCTGTTAACGATCAGGCAAAACAAGGAGACCTTCTGAAACTAGGGGTAAAAGGTGAAGGCGTCAAAGAGCTACAATCAAAGCTAACGGCACTTGGCTATTACAAAGGTTCAAAAGATGGTGATTTTGGGCCAGCAACAGAGCAGGCGGTAAAGAACTTCCAATCACGTAACAAGCTTACGGTCGATGGGGTAGTTGGACCTGCAACATGGGAAAAGCTCAAACAGGGGACGGCTTATTCCGGAAGTGAAAGCGATAATACCGGGAGCGGGTCTCAATCTTTTAATGCAATGGACTTAATAGCGGATGCTTCAGAATTTATTGGTGTGCCTTATACTTGGGGAGGCAATACGCCTCAGTCTGGGTTTGATTGTAGCGGGTTTCTTGTCTATGTCTTTAAGAAACAAGGCATTTCTCTGCCGCGAACGATGGCACAAATGTGGAATGTAACCGATTCGGTTAGCAGCCCGTCTGTTGGGGATATTGTTTATTTTACAACGTACAAGCCTGGCGCATCTCATGGCGGAATTTATATCGGAAATAATAAATTTATTCATGCAGGATCCTCCACTGGCGTAACCATTAGCGATATGACGTCAAGCTACTGGGCACCAAGGTATTTAGGTGCGAAACGCGCGCATTAAGCTGATTTTTAAATAAGATTACACGACGAAGTGTCCGTCTTAGACGAGCACTTTTTTGTGCTGAAATGGATTCATTTCGGTGAGTAAAGGGAATAACAACTTCAGTTACGAAGAAAACAATCATTTCCATTTTTCTAAGTAGAAATAGTTACTTTATATTCATTGAAGCAAAATAGTTGACGGTGTATGATTAGCATAGATGAAATAAATGTCATTCTATTAACGAAATTGATCGGTCGCAAAATCATGATATCAATGAATCTCTTCATTTCAAAAGCCCTATGGAAAAGAGCTCGTTGCTTATGGTAGAAGCAATGCAATGACGTGAAAATAGGAAGGATTGGATTTAATGAGAAAAACGATTGGAGTGGCCACTTCTTTACTAGTAGCTACAAGTTTACTAGCTAGCCCTTCAGCCTTAGCCTTAAGCAGCAAGAAGGCTGATGCTGACGAAGTGAACATTATTCAAGAAAGAGAATTGAATGATACGATTAATACGGCCAACCAAACCTTAAAGTCAAACGATTATGTCCAGGGTACGTTCGCAAAAAATGATAAGGATTTTTATAAAGTTGAAGTAACTGGTGAAAAAGAAAATGATTTAATGATTACAATGGGACAAAAAGATGGAAAAATAACCGACATGGAACTTCATGCAAACGTCTATGATTCTGATGGAAATAAGATGAAGCCTTACGAGTTTGGGGCGGGCTCTTACTTTCGATCTAGTTATCTATTAAAAGCTGGCACTTATTATATCGAAGCCTATGATTTGAAGAACGTAAACAATGGGAAGGTTTATGAATTAAATGCTGCCGTTCCCGAAATGGATAAAGCGATTTACAGAATATCTGGTAGCGACCGTTATGAAACGGCAGCTAAAGTAGCCGAGCAAAATCGAGCGCATGGTCCAGCGGAGAATGTGGTTCTTGTCTCGGGTGAAAATTTTCCAGATGCACTCTCAGGAGCACCGCTTGCTTATGAGCTAGATGCTGAAATGCTGTTAACTCAAAAGGATAAATTACCAGAAGTGACGAAAGACGCATTGAAATCCTTAAAGGCGAAGAAAGTTACGATTGTTGGAGGAGAAGGCGCGGTATCAAATAAGGTAGTAAAATTCTTAGAAGACGAGCTTGGTCTGAAAGTGGAGCGCATCTCCGGTAAAGATCGCTACGCAACGGCTGCTGCAGTTGCAGAAAAGCTATCTTCTGATCAAGTTGCCGTAGTGAATGGAAAAGGGTTCGCAGATGCCCTTTCAGTGGCCGCGTACGCTGCTCGTAGCCAGGTGCCCATTCTTTTAACGGAAACAAATAAAATTCCAGACGCAACAAAAAAAGCTCTAAAAAAGTATGACCGCAGTCTGGCTGTCGGTGGAAGCGGTGTAATTAGCGAGGACGTTTTTGATGAGCTTCCGGATTCAGAACGCCTTTCCGGCAAAGATCGTTACGGAACTTCTGCTGCTGTAGCTGAATATTTTGATTGGTCGCCTAGCATCATGCATCTCGCAAAAGGTTCAGGGTATGCGGATGCGTTAACAGGTTCCTTGCGTGCAGCTTACTTACAAGCTCCTCTCCTGTTAACCCCGGAAACAAAGCTTTCTCCGGCTACCGTAAAGTTTCTTGACGAACAAGAGACCTATAAGTTTATGATCCTTGGCGGAAAAGGCGCTGTCTCTGAGTCTGTAGAGATTGAGCTCGTCAACCGATATTACTAATTTAGTGCATACAATAAACGAAAGTCCGTCATGCAGGCGGGCTTTTTGTGTTGTTCATAAAATAAATGATGAACTGACGGGCAAACCTTCTGGAGCTTCTACTTTCTGAACGAATGTTAATTTATTGTAAATTATCTGTTACAATATGAAGAAACAGATGCAAAGAAGGAAGATATATGACGAATTGGATGAAGATAGGTTTATGGGCGTTCGTTATGGTGATCGGTTGGACGTTTAAAAACGCTTATTTTGCTCATCAAATCATTGGTGAAGCCAATATTGGAACGATTTTATTAGGAGCAGCAGGGCTCACACTCTTTTTAACAAGCTTACTTTTATTCTCAAAAAAGAAAAGTGCAGCGCTTATTTCGCTTGGGTTGTATGGATTACTTTCACTGCTACTCTATGGCGATGTTCTTTATGAACGATATTATAATAGTCTACTATCACTAGAATTAATGAATCAAGCTGGTCAAACGGCGGATGTCGGTGATTCAATTACCTCGTTAATGCAGTGGAACGATGTCTTGTTTGCTAGTGATGTTGTGCTTCTTGCGATAGTGGGGCACCTCATGTATATGAAAAAAGCGCACTTCAAAAAGATCGCTGCGGGCTATTCTTTTTTACTAGCTGGAATGGTGATTCTAACGGGTGTTTCCGTTTTTGCAATAGAAGAACAGTACAGTGATCAATACAAAGTGGCCGTGGCTGGTATACTTCCTGCCCACCTCTATGACAGCACGATTTATTTTAATGAGGAAAAAATTGCGCCGGCAATTGGGAAAGACAGCAGTGCGAAAGATTTAGAGAAAATCAATGCTTATTTTGCAGAGAAACAAAAAGCGAATCAAGCTTCGCCGTCATTTGGAATCGCCAAAAACAAAAACCTTGTAATCGTGCAAGGAGAATCGCTCAACGATTTTGTGATTGGGCTCAAAGTAAATGGCGAAGAAATTACGCCGAATTTAAATGAGCTGATTCAGAAAAGCCACTATTTCACTAACATTTACACCCAGATCGGAAAAGGCAATACATCCGATGCCGAATTTATCGTCAATAATTCCCTTTTTCCAGCAGAAAAGGAAAGTGGTTATTCCGCTTATGAAAACGGCGCTTTTCAGTCGTTGCCAATTCTTCTAAATGAGGAAGCGTATCGGACGAGCGTGGCTCATGGAAACGATCCTGAGTTTTGGAATCGACAAGCCGCATATCCAGCGCAGGGATTTGATGAATTCTACAGCGCTACTTCGCCTGACATTGATCCTAGTGATCAATTAGGAATGGGAATTTCGGATGAAAGCATGTATGAGCAGCTAAGCAACATCTATGAAAAAGACGCTGAAAAGGAGCCGTTCTACAACTTCTTTATTACGCTTTCTCAGCACCGACCGTTTAAACTTCCCGAGGAACAGCAGATGCTTCGTTTACCAGATAAATTTAATGGAACGCCTGTTGGTGATTATTTACAAAGCTCTTATTACGCGGATCAGGCCCTTGGCCATTTTATTGAAGACTTGAAGCAAAAAGGGATTTGGGAAGATACGTTGTTCGTCTACTACGGAGATCATTATGGGCTATTGGCTGATTCGGCCGATCAATTAGATAAGTTCGTTGATGTGACATTCGATCGCAAAGAGATGTTTAACGTCCCGCTCATCATTCATACACCTGGCCAGGAAGATGGCGTTACGGAAGAGGTTATTGGTGGAATGGTTGATATTGCGCCAACGGTGACCTCGCTACTTGGCATTGATCAGCCTCTTTATCAAGTAGGAGACAACCTGTTAACGAAAGAAAAAGGATTTGTCGGCTTTCGGCATGGCTTCCCGACCGGTACGTTCTTTGGGGAAGACTATTCCTTTAGCATGTCACCTACTGGAGAGTTTTCAAAAGGGACCTGTACAAATACGGAAACGGGTGAAAATGTGGGCGTTGAGAAATGCCGCGAAGGTTACGAACAAATTATGAAGCAGATTGACATGTCAGACAAGCTTCTTGAGAATGATTTAATTGAAGTATTGAGAGACGGAAAACAGTGAGAAAAGCGCCCATTGGGTGCT
>ENA-ORXC01000394-ORXC01000394.1-marine-metagenome-genome-assembly--contig:-NODE-394-length-32757-cov-3.738678_pt1 | contig 32757 bp, 28 predicted proteins | sample MGYA00237865_ERZ511478 | MGnify/ENA metagenome assembly ERZ511478
CATTTCTTCAAAACCAACGTTGCTTCTTCCGCTGACTTGCCATAACCCTGTACAGCCAGGCGTTACGAGCAGACGCTGTTTTTGATATTCGGTATATTCATTGACTTCTCTTACAAGCGGCGGCCGTGGACCCACTAGACTCATATCACCTTTTAACACGTTTAATAACTGAGGAAGTTCGTCAATACTTGTTTTCCGAATAAATCTTCCTATTTTAGTTACTCGCGGGTCGTTTTTCATTTTAAACATGGCACCCGTTGCTTCATTTTGCTGAAGTAATTCAGCTAGCTTGGCTTCTGCATCTGATACCATGGAACGAAACTTGTACATGTTAAATTCTTTGCCATTCTTACCTACACGCTTTTGTGAAAAGAAAATCGAACCTTTGGGATCTTCTATTTTAATTAATAGACCAATCACAATAAAAACAATTAATAGTACAAGCAGTCCTGCCAATGCTCCGATTACATCGATACATCTTTTCGAAAAAAGGTATCCTTTTTTATTGTTAGGATTTACTTTTTTCTCTGCTGGGGGTGCTTGGACAGCAGCTTCTGTTTTTGGTTCAGCAATCACTGGCAACTTCATTCACCCCTTCTAATCACTCAACAGTTACTTTATTGTCCGCTTCTTTTTTCACTAGATTATCCATAATCTCTAGTAAACTTTCTTTTAACTCTGGGTGCTGCAGTGCAAATTCAATCGTTGTTTCAATAAATCCTAGCTTTTCTCCAACATCGTAACGTTTGCCTTCAAAATCATATGCAAATACACGCTGAATTTCGTTTAATTTTTGAATAGCATCCGTTAATTGAATTTCACCGCCGGCTCCTACTTCTTGCTCTTCTAAAAACTTAAAGATTTCAGGAGTAAATACGTAGCGTCCCATAATTGCTAGATTTGAAGGGGCCGTTCCTGCTGATGGTTTTTCAACAAATGTGTTAACTTGATGGCGGCGGCCGTCATTTGAAATTGGATCAATAATTCCGTATCGATGCGTTTGATTATCAGGCACTGTTTGAACGCCAATTACTGAAGACAACGTTTGTTCATATTCATTCATCAGCTGACGAAGACATGGTGTTTCGGCCTGTACAATGTCATCACCAAGCAGTACAGCAAAAGGTTCGTCACCAATAAATTTACGTGCACACCATACCGCGTGTCCTAATCCTTTTGGTTCTTTTTGGCGAATGTAATGAATTTCTACGTTCGATGATTGCTGTACTTTTTCTAAAATATCGAACTTCTCTTTTGAAACTAGATTATTTTCCAGCTCAGGCGCAAAATCGAAATGATCTTCAATTGCTCTTTTGCCTTTACCAGTTACGATAATAATATCTTCGATTCCTGAGGCAATCGCTTCTTCAACGATGTATTGAATCGTTGGCTTATCAACAATTGGAAGCATTTCTTTTGGCATTGCTTTTGTAGCCGGCAGGAAGCGTGTTCCTAGTCCTGCTGCTGGAATAATTGCTTTTTTTACTTTTTTCATCAATTCATCATCCCTCATTCTCTCTTTTTATTTACTGATTTAGGTATGTACGAGATGTAAATACTTATGAAAGAGCTGCAAATATACAGCTCTTTCATAAGTATTTACATAATTAAATTTTGGGCATCTAACCCGTCCTCACACCATACTCTTGACAACAATCGTGTCTAAGGTGTGTGAGCACCCACAGTACAGCCGAGTATCTCCTTTGATAGTGGTTAGGAGATATCACCATTTTTTAATATTTGTAACTTTTATTGAATATTAATCCACCCTCACTAAAAAAAGAAGAAAGCTGTCAGGAATTCTGTCTTTTAAAAGATCCCTAAAAACTTTTTCTTCTTCACTTGCTGGGGCGTATCTTGAAAACAAACGTATCCTTTTATAACAGCTTCTGCATTTTCATGAAACATGTATAACGTGTCAATTCCATATTCAGATGAAATCAACTCGCTTGCTTCTTGCATGTAAAAGTTTCTTCCTGATAGATTGTGTGCATCAGAAGCAATCATATGAGTTAAGTTTGCTTGTATTAAATCCATAGAAAATTTCTTGATTTTTTTGCCGAATCTTCCTGTTAAGCTGGATGCTGTAACTTGAGTGAGAACTCCTTTGTTCACCAGCTTGTACAAAATATCTGGATCTTCTATAAGCCGGCTGTTTCGCTCAGGATGAACAATAATAGGTGTTAACCCTTCCGACTGGATGCTGTAGACTAAATTTTCCGTGAATTTTGGTACTTGGCTGGATGGCAGTTCTAGAAACAGGTATTTATCTGTTTGATTTAAAGTGAGTATTTTACCATCTTGATAGTCTTTAATAAATTCTCCATATATACGAGACTCTTGACCTGGTAATATCGTAAGAGGGATATTTTCTTGATGCAGATGCGTGTTTAATCGTTCCACTCGCTGTATAATTTCATTTTTTTCATTTATGTATTGGCCATTTTGGTGGTGAGGAGTTGCAACAATCGTATGAATCCCTTCACTTACTGCTTGCTTTGCCATTTGTAAGCTGTCTTCTATGGTTTTAGCACCGTCGTCGATACCGTGCAAAATATGACAGTGAAGATCAATCATTTTTTATTTCCTCCTTTTCCTCCAAATAAGCTATATGAACTAGTTTATACTTATGAAATACTACCATAGGCATATTAACCCTTCAACGTCTTATTTTGTCGAAAATTATCAAATGACTCAATTTCTTCTTATTATGACGCTTTTTGTATCTGAAATAGTCTTTTCTTATCATGATAAACGTTATAACTCTATACTAATTTTTTATAATAATTAGATCTATTTTCATTTAAAAGAATTTTATTCCAATTAACTCCGCAAAACCTATTTTATCAGTGAAACTCTTACATTTATTGAGCCTAGAGAATTATTTATTTTTAAATTTCTGATAAAAATAAGAATTTTTGTTTGTTATATTGAAAACGCAACCATTACTTTCGTTGTTGCGTTTTTATTGAAAATAAACTCGGGAAATAGGTTTTTTAACCTAATTAATATATAGTTAATAAGACTCAATAAAGTCATATACTCTAACTAATTCCTTGCATTTTTCACCATCTTTTTTTATCATTAAGTGAAAATTTTGTAGAGAAAAGAGTTTTTTTATGATTTTAAAACGTGTGTTATTAGTTCTTTTGCTATTATCTATTTCAAAGTTCTCCCACACTCCGCATTTGCAAGTAATGGATCCTTCTAGCTGGACAAATCCATCCGTTTGGGATCACAATGCTACGCTTTGGTCTGTACTGCACCCTGGAAGTGAATTTTTCACCGCCTACAGCTACGGCTTTAACGTTGAGTTCATTGTGCGAAAAATTGCCCACCTTTCTTTTTTCGGCATGCTAGGCTTGCTTTTTTACTGGAATTTAAAAAAGCAGAGCTATCGTTACATAAAAGCATGGCTGTGTGTAGCTGCGTTTGCATTTATAGATGAAGTGCATCAGGCGTTTATTATCGGCCGAGATGGTCGGATTATAGATGTAGCTGTTGATTCATTGGGTGCAGCCATTGCTTTATATTTGTTATATCGGGCGAGAAGAACGAATGTAAGAATACCAAAGTAAAAAAAAGCATGCGATTGGCATGCTTTTTTCTTATGCTGAAAATCTCGTATTCTTTTATTTTAGCGTCACTTTCGTATACGTGCTGTAGCCTCCTTGGCCTTTCACTAACACGTGCAGAAGTGTCCCGGATTTTTGCTTTGGAATCGTAATCGAAAAATCCCCTGCATTATCTGCTTTTCCCGTCGCAATAATATCTGGCCATACTTTTACATAAATTGTTGAGTTTGGCTCCGCACTTCCTGTAAGTTTGGTATCCTCGCTTGAAATAGCATTAACTTTTGCTGCTGCCGGCGCCTGATTCGTTTGCACAAATAGCTTTGTATAAGTACTATAGCCGCCTTGGCCTTTCACTAATACGTGAAGCTGTTTGCCCGCCGGCTGCTTTGGAATTGTAATCGAAAAGTTTCCTGCGTTATCCGTTTTTCCCGTCGCAATCGTATCCGGCCATACTTTTACGTAAATAGTCGAATTTGGCTCCGCTGTTCCCGTTAGGTTTGTATCGCCTTCACTTAACTCATTTACTTTTGCTGCTTCAGGGGCTGAATCAGACTGTACATGAATTTTTCTGTACGTACTGTAGCCGCCTTGACCTTTGACCAGTACGTGAAGCATTGTTCCCGCTTGTTGTTCTGGCACGTCGAATGAAAAATTCCCTGCAGCGTCTGTTTTTCCTGTCGCAACGGTATCTGGCCATACTTTTACGTAGATAGTCGAATTAGGTTCAGCTGTTCCTGATAGTTTGCTATCGCCCGCCTTGATTGGATCTACTTGAGCTGGATCTGGAATAGTAATTTTAGGGTATTTGTCCTCGTAATGAGAGACTAGGCTTACGCCTGGATAGTAAAAGCTTAGTATATCCGTATATGATTTTCCTTGAGCAGCCATGGCATTTGCTCCGAATTGACTTAAGCCGACTCCGTGCCCGTTTCCTTTTCCTTCAATAGTAATTGTGTCCCCCAAAGGATCTTGTTTAGTAATCATCAGGCTTTTAAAACGAGTTCCGTCCAGCATAAATCGAATGTTATCTGCTTTATCTCCAGTTCGACTCCATGTCTTAACCGCAAGCTTGTTGTCCTGATCTACTTCGCCTTTTATCACATAGGTTACGCTGATATCTCCTTTGCTCATACGCTGACCTGACGTTGGCTGATAAAGGCTAATTTTAGAAATGCCTACAATTTTAATGTCTTTTCCTTTAAATTGAGTCGCTGTTTGCATTTGCGCTTTTATTTTGCCTGCAATTTTTTCATCCGCTTCTTTTGTTTGACTCCACCATGAATTTGGGTTTTTCAAATCTTTTGTAGATAGGTCAATTTGCTGTTTTTGAACTGTTAATGACCATTTTGTTTGAGGATCATACGGATCAGTTTTTACTTGAAAGTAGGGATGAGAAGCTTTTCCCCATGCATTGTAATCAGATTCAATGATTCCGCCGTTGCTTGAAGAAAACACGGAGTTAATTAACGCACCGTTGTACTTTAATACTTTTCCAAACGTTTCATCAACTGCGCTGCTGGTGCTGTTATACCATTCATATCCTCCGTATACCTGAAAGCTTGTTGTATCATCAATGATTTTACTTGCATAGCTTAATGCGTATGTTCTCGCCGCAACAGCCTGAGATTTTAATGCATCAGCATGCCAAGACGTATACACTTCTTTTGGAACAACGCCTTTTAAATAATCTTCCATTGGAACTGTATTAATGGGTCTGACATATTTGCTGCTTTCGTTGGTAAACTGTACGTTTCCCAAGTAGTTTCGGTTATTAATAGAAAGGAAGGCTTCGTATGTAGATGGTTTAGCAGTGAAGCTATCGAATTCACCAAGAACTTCTTGGTTATGCAGTAGTTTGACTTTGCTCCCCGCTACTTTTACTTCGTACTCTGCATTAGCTTGAAGCGTTACTTTGCTGTCTGCAATCGTATAGGACTGCGAGGGTTTAATTTTAATACTGGATTGATTGCCTAAATAATTTTTTAATTTCACGGATACCGTCGGCTCTGTTTCAGCTGCTTGTACAGGCTTAATTGCAGCACTATAGCTAAACGTAATCAGTAAACTTAGCATGAATAAAACGGGTAAAATCTTTTTCATTTTGTCTACTTGTCTCCTTGTCTATTTTTCTGTTTTCCTACGTTATATCGGCAGACTTCCGACAATTTCCAACCTTTTTAGCTAAGTTTAATTAAAATATTTCTTTATTTGAGACTAGGCAGCAAATAAACCAGATAACTTACGGTTTCGATGCTTGTTCTATCCATAGTACGCTCGCGACTTTTTATTGACATAAAAAATAGCTTCTTATAAAAAGAAGCTGGTTTAAAAATAATTTCTTTACTTAGATTTTTGTCCCCGAGAGTTTCCCTGTGTTATCGACGCTTAGCTTCCAGCTTTGTCCGTCAGGAGATTTAAGGGTCAGGCTGTTTCCTTGCTGAAACTCAAGGTTTCCGTACATTTTGCTTCCAGACGTTGCAACCCAAGAGGAACCGGGCATCATAGAAGACGTACCAAATATGCGGTTAATTCGAAAACGCTTGTGGTCTTTTGTATATTCACTTAAGGTGATCCTCATTTTATACAGCGTATTGGCTCGCACTTCTGCCGTTACTGTGTTTCCTAAATTGTTTTTTAAGTCTTTCGCTGTTGTCCACGCTCCGTCTAGTGCTGTTAGATATTCAAATTTAATATTTTTAGGTGACTCATCCCATCCAAATGAAACGCCTGCCATATTCAGCATTTTAATTGGATTTGCAGTAAAGTCCATTTCAATCACAACGGGAGCTGAAGCCGGCACGTCGAGGTAGTTCATGCTTTGTTCATCAATTAAGCTGAAGCAGTTGCTGATGCTACCTCCGTACGGGGCTTTTCCAGCAATTTGTTTGACGGTATATTTTTTATCAGCTTGTACGAAAATATCGTCTTGATTGCCGATGATATCAGGTTTTCCTGGAAGACCTGGAGCAAATATATTCCGGGTTTGTTCAAAAGGAGACGTAATGTCATTATACTGTCCGTTGTTTAAAATCGATGTGGATAAAAGATTAGAGGCAAGCTGATTTCGATGTGCGATACTCGTAAATTCTACAGGCGGTTCTCCTCCGCTCATTAAATACGTATCCCAAATATGCCCTTCAAATATGTTGTAAGCACCTGAACATTTAATTGCTCGTTTCGTTTGGCTGCGGCACTGCATTTGAAAATGACTAAAGCTGTTTCCTGACGTTTCATACGGCACGTCACTGATGCCGGCTACGTCAATTCCATACTGACAGCCGTCAATCGATAAATAGCTAAAGTTATTCGCGTTAATCCATGCAGGTGTATTGATGTTGGTGATTTTTTCAGTTTGCAGCAGTACGCCTCTTTCAAAGTTGCGAAGGTGTACAAATGATACGTTCACAAAGCTGATAAAATCCCATGCCTTTTGGCAGTAAAAATAAATGCCTTTTCCGTTATAAACGCCTGACGTATTAATCATGCTGATGTTGCTTATCGTCGTTTTGTTTCCTGTTTCCAATTGCTGTGATCCGTGAAGGTAAATGACTGAAGAGGTAAATGATGGGTCGGTCACTTCAACCGTTCCACCTGAAATGGAGGCATCTTTTTGAAGGGTAAATACATGATAATTTCCCGTTACTTTAAGTTTGGTTCCGCTGTCCATTTCAAACGAAATAGACGGTTTAATCACAAGAGGTGATGCGATGGCGTACGTATAGTTTCCTGTTAGTAGTACGCGTGATAAATTGTTGCTAGCTGCGTAATCAATTGCTTGCTGTATCGCAGGGGCATCATCCGTCACGCCGTCTCTTTTCACACCGAAACAAACGGCGTCTACTATTCTTTCTTCACTGCAGTTTTCCATTGAACTCATCTCGCTTTCTCAGCAGGTGTAAAGCATGTACTGCTTCTATTAATTTATGCGTGTTGACTACTTGTGGTTCACTGTTTTCATAGAAAAAAAGCTTCCGTGTTAGAAGCTTTTTCCGCTCATGTTTACGTATTGATTAGCAGTGGACGCAATCATTTGACTCGACGTAAAGTGCTGTTCGACTTTTTTTCTTGCTCCTTTAGCAAAACGCTGCTTTTGTTCTTGCTCGGCGTACAGCTCCGTAATTTTCTCCGCGAATGCTTGAGGTGAATAAGCCGGGATTAAATAGCCCGTATCCCCGTCTGCTATCGCTTCTTTCACGCCTCCTACATCAATTGAAATCATAGGTGTGCCAACGGCCATTGCTTCTAGAACAACCATTGGAAAGACTTCACGGTGAGAAGTTAACAGAAGCATATCCATTTTCGTAATAAACGCTTCTGGGTCTTCTACTTCTCCCCATATCTTTATCTTATGAGACAAGCCTTGCTTCTGGATAAGCTCTTGAATTCGCTGCAGTTCAGGCCCTCCTCCTCCAATATGAAACTTCATGTGTTCATGATCTCGAAGCAATGAGGCGATTTCGATAAACAGCTCGTGATTTTTTTCTTTTGAAGCTCGTGCCAAAAGGCCAATATGACAGTCGAGTGAAGCAGCTTTTTCTTTAAACACAAACTGATTTAAATCCACTCCGTTATAAATCGTTGTCACTTTGCTGCTGTTTACTCCAAGATGCATTAACTGCTCTTGTTCAAAACGGCTGACTGTAATCACTCCATGCACATAAGAGTTTACGAGTTTACAAAAAAAGCTTTTTGCCTTTTGTTCAAGCACCGTTACATTATGCTTTGTATAAAGTATTTTTACTTTTTTTCGCAGCACTCGATTTACGCACACTGCATACATCACCATGCGCAGGCTGTTGGCATGAATGATGTCAATTTTACACGTTCGAACTTTTTTCCACAGTACATAAAGGTTGTGAAGATGATTTTTTCTGCTTAAAGGCGTGAACCGTTTTTTATATTGAATTTTACTGTACAGTTCTCCCATTGCAGCTGCTGTGTATACGGTAATATCCGGATGATTTAACTGATTTTCTAGCTTACAAAAATACGTTTCTGCTCCGCCTGTAATCAATTTATCTGTGATTAAGAGTACGTTTTTCAAGACTTCACACCCTTTACGATTTTGAGAGGTTTTTACTTTTAGCATACGCATTCACGCTGTACTGCACAAAATAAGTAGCGCTTTTCCATAGCGGCAGCCTTTCTTGCTTGCGCAGGAGCTTCCAGTACCTCGTCGCTGCTTTCAGCTTGTTTCTAGAAACGGAGCGAGATACAAGCCGGTAATAAGCAAGTGACTGTTGAAGGCCGTACGCTGTATAGCCTTTTCTCAACAGTGACAGCCAAAGCGCCGTGTCTTCCGGCTGAATGTTTGGCATTGAAACCTCGGAAATTTGTTTTTTATCAAGCATGACCGTCAAACAGCCAATAATGGTGTTCCCCGCTAGCATTCTATAGTCAACACTTTTCGGAACGTTTACTTCAACTCCTGTTTTTTCCCCATTTTCATCTATTATGCTGTAGCCTGTATAGGAAAAAGCGCAGTTTTTTTCAAGCATAAAGGCCACTTGTTTTGTAAGTTTTTCCGTATGCCATACATCATCACTGTCCAAAAAAGCAATGAACCGTCCGTTTGTTGCGCTTATACCTTCGTTGCGTGCCGCTGCGGCTCCTGAATTTTTTGTAAGCTGAAGCAGCTGAATGCGTTGATCTTTTCTACTGAATTCCCTTACCACTTCAGCCGTTTCATCTGTCGAACAGTCGTCAATCACAAGCAGCTCCCAGTTGAGGTACGTTTGCTGCTGAACTGATTTAATAGTTGATGAAATGAAGGCTGCGCAGTTATAGGCAGGTGTAATAATTGAAACGAGGGGCTGATTTTGTTGAAAGTTTAAGTGATTCATCTCGCACTCTCCTCACTTTGATGATTTCGTAAATAGCCTGACAGCAGCGCTAAGTATAAAAAGAAAAGCTCATTTACAATTAATGAAAGCGACATCATTTGAAGCAAAAAACCAATAAACGTTAAAAATAAGTAAGGTTCTTGTTTATGAATTTTTTGTTTTAAAAGCTGAAGCAACACGAGAAGTAAAAAGCTAAAATATAGGCAAAAGCCAACCATACCCGTCTCTGATAAAATCTCTAAAAACGTGTTATGAACGTACAGCGCTTCGCCGTAGTAAAACAAGTTGTACTCCGAAAAGTTAAAAGCGCCGATTCCGGCAAACGGATGAGATGAAAAAAACTCAAATGCCCGGCTCCACAGCGAAAACCTTCCGCTTCCTCCGTCATGCAAAAAATCATCGGCTCGTTCGGTTAAAATGGTGAACACGTTAAAATTCGTCATAAAATGAGCTATAAGAGCAAGTACACCAAATAAAAACACAAACGAAAGAACTGTTTTAAGACTGTTAAGCGAACGAGTAATGAGCAAATACAGAATCAACACGGCGACCATGGCAATTAATCCGCCTCGGGAAAACGTTAACACGCTGGTTAATGTACTCAGTAAAAGTCCGACTTTATTTTTAGTACTAGCGCTATTGGTTAAAAAGTAAGTAAAAAACAAGGTATTATAAAATACATAAATATTAGGATCATCCAGTACGCCAATCAAACGCGGATAGCTGCGGTCAATCATCACGCCCCATTTAATAATTTCTACTTCAGAGGCAAATTGAAAATGAACGGCTTGCAGACCCGCAATGTAGAGCAGTAAACTCACGCCGTTAAAAAGTATGCCAGCTCCGGTTAACGCACGTTTGATGCTGCCGCTATGAAACTCTGCTATGACATATTTCATTAAAAAGTAGCAAGCAAGGATAAGCAAAACGCCTAGCATAATACGAAGACTCGCTTCTGGGTAAAGAGAAAACGCTCCGGTCATACAGTAAAAAAGATAAAATAAAAGCAGCAGCACTTCATACGCCTGAAGCTTATAAACGTAAAAAGAAGCAAAGCTAAGCAGCAGAAGTGCAAATAGAAAAATCATGTACGGCTTTAATGCAAAGCCAATATTCACGTTATATTTACTTAACGTAACAAGAACAAAAAGGCAAAACAAAACGGTCGGTTTTCGATTTTGCACGTATACACTATCCATTTTGCGCCTCCTTTCTGTTCTCTACGTTTACTGGTTTGTTTTTTTGTATATAGCGAAGTGCTTGATTTCTAATTTCTTTATCTAGCAGCGTTAATAGAAGCACAAGCAGCATGTTCACACATAGTCCGATAAACGGGTGCTGCGAAAATAGCAGCGTGGTAAGTACAAGCGTACTGCCAAATAAACAAACAAAGACTGGAAAAGTTTTACGCATAATGACGACTCTTTCTGGGTTGCATAACCAGCAGCCGATAAATAAAATTCCTTCAATTAAAAGCGCAGCGTATACGGCTCCCATCACTGAATAAGCAGAACTTAAAAAATAGTAGAAAACAATCCCGAATACAACAGCAATCAGCTGAACGCCCGTTCTTCTTCCTTGAAGTCCTTTTGTTGTTAAGCCGTCTGCTAGAGCTACGCTTAAGCCTTGGAAAATCAGCATCAGCGACAGCCACTTTAACGCATCTCCGGCTGCAGCCCATTTATCTCCGAACAATAACGACACGGCAAGATCGGATAAATGATAAAAAGGAAGCGCCGTTATCATTCCTACTAAACTCATGAGCTTCACTTGCAAAATATTTAATTCTAAATGTTTGCCTGTCTGCTGGTGATTGTAGTGGCGAAATAGCACCGGATAAAAAGCACCTGCCACAATTCCTGGAACTTGATAGAGCGCTGATGGAATGCGGTACGCAACGGCAAACACGCCGACGGCTGCAAGTGGAATCGTATTTTCTAATACGATCGGACCAAGCTGCGGCAGCAGCATAATCAGCAGTCCGCTTACAATAAAAGAGCCGATATTTTTTAGCAGTCCGCGTTGAATTTTCATTTTTAAATTAAATGATACTCTTTTCCCCACCATCCATAGACCGTACACTCCTGCTAAAAGATAGGAAAATCCAAACAAAAACGAAATAAAAAACGGGCTTGCATGCATCAGCATCCCAGCTGTGAGTAAAACAACAAGCAAAAGAGCTGAATAGATTCGAATCGCTCCTAAATGGTGCATTTGTTCAGTAAGCTGAAAATACGTAATACCAATGCTTTGCATCGCAAGTCCTGTTACCATCGGTATAATCAAGTAGTACATCATCTTTACAAGTGATGCTTCGTGATAAAACAAGGAAATTACTATATATGCCCCTGCAAACGTCGCAAACAAAAGTAAAATTCTCATCTTCACATACGAGGATAAAAGATGATCCACGTCAGCTCGCTTTTTAGATCCTTCGCGAAGCACCGTGTTGCTTAAGCCAACGTCTGTAAAGTAACCTAATATCATCGCAAAAGCTAGCGCTACGCTGAACCTGCCGTAACTGGCTGCGCTTAAATATTGTGCCAGTACGATAAGCGCAGCTGCATTTAACAAACGTGATACAACCGTACTAATAAATAAGTGAACAATGTTTTTCCAAATGGAATTTTTCTTCATACATCCCTCTTACTCCATCGTTTTAGCAAATTGCTGAGCTAGCGTTTCATGATAATAGTCATACGTTTTGGCTAATCCTTTTTCAAGCGTAAAAGCAGGCGACCACTTCAATAATTTGATGCTTTCTTTATTGCACAGCCTGCTGTCTGCAATATCACCTTCACGCACGCTGTGGTAAACAGGTGTTAAGTGACTGCCTGATATGCTTTTCATTGTAAAAAAAAGTTCGTTAATGCTGATGCTGCTGTTATTAGAAATATTAAACGTGCCGCATCCTTCATACTGAATGGCTTTTAAGCACGCCTGGCTCACGTCTTCTACGTAAATAAAATCTCTTGTTTGACGGCCGCTTCCGTAAATAATCGGCTGCTGATTCGTAACAAACCGGTCAAAAAAGACCGAGATCACGCCGCCTTCACCCTGTGAATTTTGCCGTGGACCGTACACGTTGCTGTAGCGAAGAATGACGTAGTCAATATCATACAGCTGCTTGGCAAGCTTCAAATATTCTTCAGACGTAAACTTTGACAGTCCGTACGGTGAAGCTGGACTTGTCGGATGAGTAAGCGAAATTGGAGTGACGTTCGTATTTCCGTACACGGCCGCTGATGAAGCAAAAATGATTTTTTCGGCATCGTGCTTTTTGCATGCATTAATAATATTGATCGTTCCTTGAATATTAACATTGGCATCATGATGAAAATTAGTAACGGAATGAGCCACGCTTACTTGAGCCGCTTGGTGAACAACATAATGAGGTTTAAACTCGGCAAATACTTTATCTAATTCTTCACTCACAATATCTCCGTAGTGAAAAGAAATGCCTCGATTTTCTAAGTTTGCTATTTTTCCTGTTGATAGATTGTCAATGACCTTTACTTCAAATCCGTTTTGATAAAGAAGCTCTGCCATATGGGACCCAATAAAACCGCATCCGCCTGTAACTAATACTCTTTTCATGTTATCCCTCTCCTATCTTGATCCGTCTCCTGTTACAATGACTCTTAGCGTTTTTATCATAATTTTCATGTCAAACCGTATGTTCGTATGTTGAATGTAGTAAAGATCCAGCTCCAGCTTTTCTGCTGGCGTTAACTCATATCCTCCGTTAATTTGTGCCCAGCCTGTCAGACCCGGTTTAACGGCAAGCCGCTGACTAAACGAAGGAAGTGTTTTTTGGAATTCTTCTACAAACACGGCTCTTTCAGGTCTTGGTCCGACAATGGACATATCGCCTTTTAATACATTCCACAGCTGAGGCAGTTCATCAATTCGCGTTTGGCGAATCAGCTTTCCTACTTTGGTGACACGGCTGTCATTTTTAACGGCCCACTGCGCTCCGTTTTTTTCAGCGTCACTGTACATCGAACGCAGCTTCATGATGGTAAATGGTCTGCCGCTTTGACCTAAACGCTCCTGAAGAAAGAAAGGTGAACCCGGTGTTTCAATCATCACAATGAGCGCAAACAGCAAAATAACAGGCAGCAAAACCACTAGAGCCCCAAGCGAAATCACAATATCAGCCATGCGTTTACACAGTGAGTAAAAAAGCGAAAATTCTTTTTTTAGCACATCGGAATCACCGGTCGTTTTCGAGACAATTTGATTCATCGTTTCACTTCCTTCTATATAAAGTGAGGAGCTAGTAAGACGGACTCCAAATAACGCCTAGCACATGAATGCGCGCTTTTTCCAGCATGTTTTTCGTTTTGACCACAGCATCTGCTTTTGTTTTGCGTTCTTCTACAACAAGCATGGTAGCATCACATTTTGCTGCAAGAATATGAGAATCGGTCTCTTCTAAAAACTGAGGCGTTTCAAAAAGAATCAAATCGTATTCTTCTTTCCATCTTTCTATGAGCTCATCAAAATACCTGGAAACAAATAGTGTGGATGCGTTTCGAAAATGAGATCCGGCCGGAAGCACGTCCAGTCCTTTGTATGACGTTTGTTTAATCGGTAAATGACGGCTTTGCCTGTTTACTAACACATCCGTTAACCCTTCTGAACTACCAAGATCAAAGAGCTGATGAAGAGAAGGACAGTGCACGTTTCCGTCAATAAGAAGAACGTTTTTCCCTTGTTCAGCAAATGAAATACCTAGCTTTGCCGTCATAAGCGGCTTTTTATCGTTCACTTCCGCTGATGTGATTGTCAGGCATTTGGCTTCACTATTCAGCAGAACCTCAACATTTTTTCGAATCATATTTGTTTGGTTGATCGTTTTGGCATCTTGATACAGTGAAAATGGATACTTTCTTCGTTTAAAACTCAAGGTTCTCCCTCCTAGTCTTTGGCTGATCACTGCCTTGCTTTTGGTTTCGCTTCATTTTTCGAGGCTCCAGCTCGATATGTCCAATAATCGGAAGTCCGATAAGTTCTTGAATATCTTGTTCACTTCGAACCGTATTATCAAGATATTCTCTCAGCATTGCTCCCGCTATTCCTACCAACAGACTGACCAAGATAGTAATAGCTGCAACCGGCAGCGGCTTTGGGAACACTTTAAGGCTCTGCGATGGTTCGGTTAATACTTGAATGTTGCTTCCTTTCATTAACTTCATCGCTTGATCTTTTGAAAGAAGAGCTACTTTATTTGCGATTTCACTTACTGTTTTCGAATTCTCGTTTCTTACGGTAATCGTGACAAATTGAGAGTTTTCGTTATGATCAATCGTAATTTGTTCACTCAGCTTTTTGTTAGAAATAGTTAAATTTAATTCGTCTTTTACACCGTTTATGATCATCGGACTTTTAATAAAATCGATATACGAAGAGATTAATTGGGTATTCAGCTGCGTAATATTAGCAATTTCATCTACATTCTTAGATGTTGCTTGATTAACAAGTACTTGAGTAGATGCTTGATACGTAGGCTTTAGTAGATAGAAACAGATAGTTGTGATGCTCATACTCGTAATTACTATGACTAAAAGCATCGTAAGCCATCTTCTTTTTAAAATTCGAAAAACATCCTTTAGCTGAATTTTATCCTGCATCGTAAACTCACCTCCATACGCTTTATCTCTCTGTTACTTACGGCTCACTACTTCGCCGAAAACAACTTTGTTTCTTGTGAGGAATTTTCCTAATCTGCTGGAAGGCTTTTCAACAAAATGATACGTGACGGAAGCCATAACCAGTGATAAAAGGAAACAAATGCTTAAAATGCTCCAGTACGGCAAAAGCCCGTGTAACAAATACATCAACGAAAACAGCACAATGAGATGAGTTAAATATAAGCTGTACGAAATCTTACCTAGAAACGACAGCACTCCTGCGCGTAAAACTTTTGAAGCTGCCGGTGATGCTAAAGCGATAATAATGAACATACAGCTCCCTAGCATCACTGCCAGATTGCGGCATAAAAAGTTATTGGTGATGGCGTAATTCCCCATAATGCCTTCAGATAAATAACAGGTAAATGCAATCAGAACAACAAGACTCTTTTTAAATGTGCTAATTTTCAGATAAAGTTGAATAAAAAAATCTCGATATTTCGCCGTAACTGCACCCGCGGCGAATAAAAGCAAATAATGATAGGAAAGCAAGAAGTTCGTAGGTTCTAAGTTTGATTGATTAAGCAGTAATAGCGCTGATGATGAAACAAACACGAAAAACAATAGCATTACGATTTTCTTTGCATCCATTCGCAGCAAAAGAATCATTAAAAGAGGAAAAATAATTGAAATTCTCATTTCATGAACAAGCGACCAAATAACATTGTTGTAAGCGTCTGTGTTAAATATGCCAATTAAAAAGAAGTGCTGAAGAAGTAAACTTGGTGATTCGTTTGTAATCCATGAGTTATTAAACCAGTGGCTTAACTGTGAGATCCCGTCTTGACTAAATAAGACTTTGCATAGAATAGCCACACACACCGCAAACAAGTAAGGAAGATAAATTCGGCAAATTCTTCTTACAAGATAGTTCTCGTATCGGAAAGAAGAACGTCCATAAAAAGGAAGTGCTAAAACAAATCCGCTTAAGACAAAAAACAAAACAACTGATTCATTTCCACTGCTGAACAATAGCCGCAGCGGACTTTCTTTTACCATGGACAGTAAAAAAGAAGAATCCCCGTCATACCTATACTCGCTGAAGCTTGGATAAATCATGAGATAATGATTTATCACAACAAAAAGAGCTGCTAATCCTCTTAAAGAATCAAGTTCTACATATCTTTTTTCCATGTAATCTCCTATCCTAATGTAATAAATAATGTTATCTCTTTATCGCGCAAGGATCATTTCATATAGCGCTAGCGTACTATACAAAACGTTCACTATAGCGAATGAAAAAGTGATAAATCGACAAATATTCTTAATAAAGAACAATTTGTAAGTGAAGTATAGCATAATATACCCGCATCAAGAATAGGTATTTTAACCTATTTTATTCTTTATAAAGAACAAAATATTATTTATTTTATATTTTTATGTACACACAATGCACAAATATGCGTTATAATGAACAAAAAACCTATAAGAAGAGGATGAACTGAATGTGATAGGAGAAAAGATTAAGAATTTGCGACTAAAAAAAGGCTATTCTATTACACGCTTGGCTGAAGAAGCCAATATTTCAAAATCGTATTTGTCTCATTTAGAAAAAGGGTTAAATAATAATCCTTCTCTTCAAATGCTTGATAAAATCGCTTCTTCTCTTCACACAACGATTGATGAATTAATTGAGGGAGACATCAGCTGTCCAGCTCTAACTTCAAAGCCAGCCCTCAATCTAGAGTGGCTTCATTTAATTGAACGAGCCATTCAAGACGGCATGACCAAAGAAGAATTTATTGAATTTCAGTATTATTTAAAGTTCCGTAAAACAAACTGATAGGTCCATTCACGAACGTTTAATTTTTTTGTTGCAATCGACCTATTTCGACATCTTTTACAAATATTATTTTGTAAAATAACTGTATACTAAGAACACTATTACAAATTATCCAGATAAGGGCAAAACTATTGAAAAATAGTGACGCAAAGCTTCAGGTCTAAGGCCGCTTTCGGCTAGGATAGCTGGGTTCCCTGGCAAAGGGTGGATGAATCGTAATGAAAAAAGAACATGTATTATCAATCGATCAAGAGTGGGTAAGTCTTATGGAATCAGCCCGCAAGCTGGGTCTGACCATCGAAGAAGTCCGGAGATTTTTATCAGAGCTTAAGCAGAACTAAATTAAAAAAGCACGCTCTAATCAGAGCGTGCTTTTTACAGTTATTATTATTCTAGAAGAAAGTAAACTCCACTTCTATTAAATACGAATTCCTTTTGGCTGACGCTCATCAAATGTATAAATCTCCGTAAATCCGCACTGTTTCGCCATTTCAACCGCTTCTTCCATATGAGCTCCTACCGTTTCGGCAAAGTGTGAATCAGAGCCAATCGTTAAGATTTCTCCGCCTAAATCGCGGTACAGCCCAACAACTTCCAGTGCCGGTAGCGCTTCGCCCAGCTTCCCTCTCATACCTGAAGTGTTAATTTCAATTCCAATATTACGATCAATGGCTTTTTTCAAAATATCGGCAAGAATGTCTTTGAATTGATGGAAGTCATATATGCCATATTGCTCAAACGCGTAGCGCTTCATTAAATCTAAATGAGCCAACACGTCAATATCCGCTTCGCTTACTAGCTTATACATTTCGTTAAAATAAGCGCGGTAAATTGCTTCTTTATTGTTCAGCTCCAAATGTTTACGAAGCTTAATGTTATTAATGTTATGCACCGAACCTAAAATAAAATCAAAGTTCTCTTGCTTCATCGTTTCTTGATACTTCTCTTTTAAATAGTGCGGCTCACAAATTTCAATTCCTTTTTTAATCACTAGCTGATCTTGAAATTGATCTCTGCATTCCGCTAGTTCTCGTTCATATTTATCAAAATCCATATGACCGTACGTTGGCGCTAATGGATTTAATGAAAAGTGCTCGGTAAAACAAATTTCGTTTATGTCGTTTTTTACAGCTTGTTCGCACACTTCTTTCATGACTGCCTGTGAGTCAAATGAATTATTCGTGTGATGATGGTAGTCTACTAGATACATAATTTAGTCACCTCTAAATCTATTATACATTTCTCTTACCTTCACTGCACATAGAGACCCTTCTACCGCTTCCCCCACCTTTTTTCGTTCTTCAAAAGAATTTCCACTAAAAAAAGATATTTTTCCTCTTCCAGTAATCCTTCTTTTCTTATAAACTAACTTAATATAGCAGATGTTCTGACATACAACTTGACAAACAACTTTTACTTACAAAGGAGAAAGGAAAGAAGAAATGCAGATTGAAAAAAGTTTTGCTCAAACAAAAAGCCCCTTTCTGTCTTACTTAAGCTCTTATGCTAAAAAGATGAAAGGAGAACTAAAAGAAGAACCGAAAATTAATTATAGAGATGCGGTCGTTTCTTCAATCGGAGGCTTAATTGCGATTATCATCAGCAGCGCGATTGCACTAGCGCTTGGTTATCCAATGGCGCTTGCTCCAATTGGCGCGAGCTGCGTGCTTGTCTTCGGTGCTCACAAAGGTCCTTTATCACAGCCGCGTCACGTGCTTGGAGGACACTTGCTTGCGACAGTTTCCGCACTTATTATTTGGAGTTTATTTCATCGAAGTCTAATCACTATCGCGATTGTACTTGCTTTTGTTCTTATTTTAATGATTCTTACAAAAACCGTTCATCCTCCCGCTGCAGCTAGCGCAATTGTAGCCATTAACACTCAGGCAGGCTGGGGATATTTAGGTATTATTATGATTTGTGCTTGTGTCGTTGTACTGATTTCTACCGTGTATAATAATTTATTTCAAGACAGGCAGTATCCCAGGTATTGGGTTTGATACATAAAAAAAGACGTCTCCTCATAGAAGACGTCTTTTTTTATTATTTTTCCTTACTGCCTTTGTTGTTGTTGTTTCAGAGTCTATTTATCAGCTTTTACTTTACTTCCGTTGAACTAATAAGCTGATAAACGCCCAAACTTCCATCAGATAACTCTTTTACTTTATGAATACTATTGAATTTTTTATATTTCACAGATCCGTCTCCGTACGAAATGTCATACTCTTCTGTTGTATATACTTTATACATAGAGTCATCAAGTTTTGTTACTCTGTTTACATTAAAACTTAATAAATCTTCTGTTATTCCTTTTTTGGTTAGGTAAGCGGTATAATCTTTTTGTTCCTTGTATTTTGGTCCGTTAGTATCGATATAAGGCTCTGCAATTGAGAAGTCTCCACTGTTAATTGAGGAAATTGTAGCGTACATATATTGTTCAATAAAACTAGAAACTTCACTAGTAGATACTCCAGAATTGACTTCCGAACCTTTATCCGTCTTCTCTTGATTCTTGGAAGGAGCCAATGCTTTTGCTGTAGCTTCTGTCGTATTTTTTTCATCAAAATTAAGCGCAACATCTTCCATGCCTTTTTTAATTGATACTTCTTCCGTTTTCTTTTCTCCGCGTTTTGCATATAGTTTTACTGACCCATCCATTGGCAGCGGACCTAAATAATCAATATCGCTAATTTTTGTTTTTGTGTCTTTACCATTAACGAACAGCGTCGCGTCATCATAATCTGAAGAGATGTATACTGCATGATCTGACCAATCAAACTCAACGTTTACATCTTCTCCATTGGCAGCTTCAATCTCTTTTTCGTTTTCAACTTTTCCGTAATCATTTTGCACTTCACCTTTTAATGTATGTGTACCAGGTAAAAATGGACCAAGCTTTTTAGAAGAGTCACTGCTTACCGTTCCAGCTTTTTTACCGTCAATATATACTACTGTCGCATCTTCTGTAGACTGAGCCTTTGCATATACAGGGTTTATTTGTACCGTGTAATGATCAAAGATTCCCCACTTCTTTCCGTCTTGTTCTAACTTAGCGTATGAAGAGTGATCTTCGCTTGGAACTCCTGCTTCAAGCGCTCTGCTATCTGCCGCTAACCCTTCAGAGATTGATTTCATTACATCCGGATTTTCGTGCAAATATGTAATAAATGATTTTGTTTGCTCATCGTTTGCTTCTAGTTGAATTTGACCATCATTTACATATTTTTTTACTTTATCAACATCATTGCCCTTTACTGAAGCAATAAATTTTTCTGACACGGCTTTAGGCGCCATCATTGTTTTATCTATCCCGTAATAAGCGCCGCCAAGTATAGCAGCTGCTGCTATAACTGAAGTCGCAATAATCTTTGTTTTTTTATTCGGAGGTTTTACCGATTCTCTCTCTTCCTCTACTGAAGCTGATGCGGGTTCTACGTAACGCTGTGTTTTTGCTCCTTCACTAGAAGCCGCTTTCCTTTCGACGGGATGTCCACACTCCGGACAAAATTCATGCTCATTTGTTAACTGATGGCCACACTCTCTGCAATATCCCAATTTCTACACTCCTTTTTTATAATGGTATGAAAAAGCACCGCTGTACACGATGCTTTCTGTCGACTTAAAATAGGTCATTCAATTCAGTGCTGTTTCCCATTCTTGTAATAATGGTTTTGGCTTCTTCTCCTAAACCATTCGCAATGAACGTCAGTACAATTGTAATGACTACATATACAATAAGAGTGCTATAGATACGATCAAGCCCATTTGTTCCGCTTGGCTTAAAGCTAGCAATCGTAAATGGAACTACAAGGAAAATGCTCAACAAACCAAAATTCATAAAATAAGAGAAATATTCAACATGGAGAAATGCAAGCACAAGCCCAATTAAAAGAAGAGCTGTTGGAATAATTAAAAACGTGCCAAAGCGTGAGAAGAATTCTTTAAAAGAAACGTCTACCTTTCCAAACTTTGCTGCAACATATGTTGCTCCAATAATAATCGCGAGTCCAATAAAAATGAAAATCCCTTGTTTAAAGACAAAATCGGTAAAATTGAAGTGAATGATGCTGTTTATATCTGTGGCTTTTATCAAATCAGCGCCTGTATTAAAATCCTCCATGTCAGATGGAGCCAGCTCTTCACTAATAATAGGAAGCTTGAACATGCTTCGAACAAATTTAATCAACAATAGCTTCCAGCCTGCATACAGCATAATAGGTATACTAAGAGCATAAAGAATGACTGTGATAAGAGCATTAACGAATTGGCTTTCGCCTGTTGCTTGTGCTGTAGCTGTTGGACTTTTAATTCCTTCTGCAAAATAACTGAAAAATGATTTTGACACTTTTTTCGCCTGACGGACACGCTGATTAGGCTGTTGAGGCGCATACGCTGATTCCGGCTGAGATTGAGACTGATATTCGGATGCAGCTGCCGTCTGGATTGCAGCTGCCTCTTCTTGTAATTTATGACCGCACTTCACGCAAAACTTCCCGCCATCATTAAAATGGCCGCAATTTGAACAATTCAAGTACTCCTCCCCCTTCAATATATTGTTTAAAATATAGTTATATAGATTCATCTAGTTAAAATCTATACAATTCTATATTCATACCTTTTAGCATTATACACCATTTTTGGTATTTTAGGAGAAATGTTTTCAACAGATTATCTTAAAAAATCACTACCCAAACTCCTTGGCAGAATTCTTTCTTTTACTTCTGATTCCATGCACATTATATAAATCTTCCTTCTATAATTTTGTTTCACCAATAAAACTATTTTATGCCTTAAGCATCTTGTTTTAATTTTCAGAATTGTTTATACTCGAAACATCTTTGTTTTTCTAGGAAAACAAAGGAGGTGAATTTGCAGCACGATCTATACATACTCAAGGGGGATTTTTTATGTTGAAATTAATTGGGGTTTTGTTAGTGGCAGTGGGATTTTTATTTCGTTTAAATACACTGCTTGTGGTAACTGTTGCAGGCATCGTGACGGGCCTTGTATCAGGTTTATCACTGCATGAAGTAATCACGATGTTTGGACAGTTCTTTGTAGATAACCGCTATATGTCTATGACTATTTTACTTACTCTTCCTATCTTTGGCGTGTTAGAAAAATACGGGTTAAAGGAACAAGCGGAAGTATTGATCAAAAAAGCGAAAAACGCTTCTTCTGGAAATGTTTTACTTATATATCTTTTTATCCGTGAAATCTCAGCCGCAGTCGGCTTAAATATTGGAGGACACGCTCAGTCCGTACGTCCGTTAGTGGCACCTATGTCTGAAGGCGCAGCTCGTGCCAAGTACGGAGAGCTTCCACCTAAAGTAAAAGAAGATATCCGCGCCCACGCAGCGGCAGCTGAAAATACAGGCTGGTTTTTCGGAGAAGATATCTTTATCGCAACGGGTGGAATTCTTTTGATGAAAGGATTTTTTGACTCTGTAGGGATTCACGTTGACGTCTGGGATATGGCGCTTTGGGGAATTCCAACAGCTATCTCAGCACTGCTGATCAGTGCCATTCGTTTCCGTCAGTTAGACCGAAGGATTCACAGGAAAATGACGAAGCACAAACCAACGCCATCTTCAAAGACGGAGGCGAGTTAAATGAAAAGCATCCTGACGCTTGATACGATTTACTACTTACTCGGTATTATTGTCGCTTTTATCGCGGTTCGAATCGCACGCGATCACAACCATCCTAATCGTTTAGGATCTTCTCTATTCTGGGCACTGTTTTCCATTACGTTTTTATTTGGAAACGTGATTCCGCCTTTTTATATAGGATGTTTAGTCATTATTATGGTGCTGCTTGCTTCATTTAACCGGGTAACTAAATCGAATGAAGCCGAAACGCCTTCTGAAGAACGTGTAGCTCACGCGCAGCGATTAAAAAACAAAATCTTTTTACCCGCTTTATTTATTCCTATTTTTACGATTATCGGTACTCTTCTTTTTGGCAAAATCAAGTTTGGAAACTGGGCATTAATCGACCCAGAAAAAGTCACGTTAATTTCACTGGCAATCGCAGCTGTCATTGCGTTTATTGCCTCAATGGGCGTCACCAAAGCAAAAATGGACGTACCCGTTAAAGAAGGAAGCCGCTTGCTTCAAGCCGTCGGCTGGGCAGTTATTTTACCGCAAATGCTGGCAGCGCTTGGCGGCATCTTTTCAAAATCAGGCGTTGGAACAGTCGTTTCGGATATTGTAAGTGATATTCTTCCGACTAACTATGCGTTTGTTGCTGTGCTTGCTTACTGCTTGGGGATGCTGCTATTTACAATCGTCATGGGAAATGCCTTTGCGGCGTTTGCGGTTATTACTGGAGGTATTGGACTTCCGCTGATTGTACATATGCACGGAGGAAATCCAGCGATTATGGCAGCTCTTGGGATGTTTGCTGGGTACTGCGGCACGCTTCTTACGCCAATGGCAGCCAACTTTAACATCGTACCTGCTATGCTGCTTGAACTAAAAGACAAAAACGCAGTGATTAAAGCTCAAGTGCCGATTGCTTTATCCGTTTTTGTTGTTAACACATTATTAATGTATTACCTTGTATATCACTTTTAAAGGGGACTAGTAGAATGACAACTGTATTACTAACTGGCTTTGAACCATTTGAAGGTGAAAGTATTAACCCGTCTTTAGAAGCTGTAAAAGCTTTGGACGGTGTGGCTGTTGAAGACTATCACATTGTTGCTAAGCCTCTTCCTACTGTGTTTGGCGAATCAATCGCAAAGCTTCATACGTATATAGAAGAAATTAGCCCTGCCATCGTCATTTGCGTTGGACAAGCAGGCGGCTGGGAAGGAATTACGATCGAACGCGTTGCTATTAACGTAGACGACGCCCGAATTCCTGACAACATCGGCCAGCAGCCTATTGACCGCCCTATTATCCAAAACGGTCCTGCCGCGTACTTTTCGACACTGCCAATTAAAGCTGCTGTCGAAAACCTGCGCCAAGCAGGCATTCCAAGCAGCGTCTCTCAAACCGCTGGAACGTTTGTCTGTAACCACGTGTTTTATGGACTTATGAACATGATTCAAAACTGTTGTATTAAAGGCGGATTTGTTCATATCCCTTACCTTCCTGAACAAGCTGTGAATCACCCAGGGAAGGCGAGTATGTCGTTGGATTTGATTGTGCAGGGGTTGCTGTCTATCGTAAAAACCACCATCGTGACGGAAGATGATATTTTAGTCTCAGGCGGAGCTACTCATTAATAATAAAAACCAGTTCATTCAGAGAACTGGTTTTTATTATTATATACGTACAAACTTTTCATTAAATAAATTAATGAAAGCTATAAACAACCTTCCCTCTCAGTCGATATATAGTATGAACATATTTCTAAAAGATGTTCGATTACTTTTATCCCGCCTAAAGACGGGACACTTCTTGCATACAAGGATGTAAACCGAGAAGTAAAACTATTATATGGAGGTAAAGAAAATGAGAATTAATCACAACATTACAGCTTTAAACACGTACCGCCAGTACAACACAGCCAACAATGCACAAGCAAAATCTATGGAGAAATTATCTTCAGGTCAGCGCATTAACAACGCGGCTGATGATGCAGCGGGTCTTGCAATTTCTGAGAAAATGCGCGGGCAGATTCGCGGATTGGATCAAGCTTCTCGTAATGCTCAGGATGGAGTATCAATGATCCAAACTGGTGAAGGTGCGTTAAATGAAACACACTCTATTTTACAACGTGTTCGTGAACTAGCTGTTCAATCAAGTAGTGACACTAACACTGCAGATGACAGAGCTGAAATTCAAAAAGAAGTTACTGACTTAATTGGTGAAGTTGATAGAATTGCTACCGATACAGAGTTTAATACTCAAAAATTATTAGACGGTACAGGTGGAGCTGGAGCTGATGGGAAGTTTACTTTTCAAATTGGGGCTAACAAAGATCAAAAAATTGATGTAACTTTCGCTAAAATGGACTCAGCTAGTTTAGGAATTGACGGTATTGATTTAAGTGCAGATGCCCCTACATCTACTGCTGCAATTGATACAATCGATAAAGCAATTAAAAGTGTTTCAGATGAACGTGCTCAACTTGGTGCTAAACAAAATCGTTTGGATCACACAATTAACAACCTAAGCACATCATCAGAAAACCTAACAGCTGCAGAATCACGTATCCGTGACGTAGATTATGCTTTAGCTGCCTAAGCAGCAACAAGCACAGTCGTCCTAGCTGGTAACGGCTAGTGAGCATAATTGGGTGAATTGCTGGAAACCCCTGAGAGCTTTTCTTACCACAGCGTAGTTGGAAACGACAGGCGTAACGGTTTGAAAAAAGAAAAGATTGGACAATCAGCAGCTAAGCTCCTGTGAGGAAACTCTGGAGAAAGTTCAACGACTAAGATAGACCGTCTAAGGCAGCTTGCTAAGGCGATGAAATCTGTAGGATATAAATAATTCTGTTCCGCTTATTTATATTCGAAGCGCCCAACCCCTACCTTTTTAAGAGGGTGAAGATATAGTCTAGTCATTTGTCAAAGCAAATGTTCGCACGATGGCGAAAGAAATGATGGAACAAACAAAGAATTCAATTTTATCTCAAGCTTCTCAAGCTATGCTAAGTCAAGCTAACCAACAACCGCAAAACGTACTTCAATTGTTACGTTAATTGGTATTTTAAAAGAGTCTCCGTTACGGAGACTCTTTTTTATCATGTGATCTCATTTATTTGTTCCTAACATATTAACGCTGTTAATTGCTTAGATATCCTCTTCTTAACAAAAGCTTTCCTTCTCAGCAAATCCCCAAAAACTTTTCTGATAGTTTATAACGTTATCTATCGCTTCGAATAAAGCAGGTGGTGTATTTCTTTGCGGCAAAACGTGCGGATCTTTCCAGTTTATATCTACACCGGTAAGGCCTTCAATAACTCCCATGGTTGCAATCGGGAGGTATGCTAAGTTATACCCTCCTTCTTGTGCTACAATAAGCCTTCCTTCGCAATATGTTTCTGCTAATTCTCGCATTTTGTTTGCCATATATTTAAATCCTTCTCTTGTTACCATTAAACGAGAGATAGGATCCAAAGCATTTGCATCTTGGCCCGCTGATACTATGATAAGCTCAGGCTCAAATTGGCTAATAACTGGTGCAATGATAGATTCAAATACATATTGATAGCCTTCATTTCCAGTCAGAGAAGGTACTGGTATATTTATATTATATCCTTCCCCTTTTCCTTGTCCGACTTCGTGTACCTGACCAGATTCTAATGGAAAATATTCTGCCTCGTGAATAGAAATAACAAGTACGTCGTCACGTTCATAAAAGATGTCTTGCGTTCCGTTTCCGTGATGAACATCCCAGTCCAAGATAACAACTCTTTTTAACCCGTAATGTTCAATTGCATAAGCAGCGCCTACAGCCACATTGTTATAAAAACAAAAGCCCATTGCTTGATCTGAAGACGCGTGATGCCCTGGCGGACGTATTTGAGCATAGACTTTTTTTGTCGTTTCACTTTCCATCACGGTATCTACTGCTTTCATAACGGCACCTGCGGATAGCCTCGCAATCCCTTCCGTTTCAGCAGATGCATATGCCTCAGATCCAATTTCCCTTATTCCTGCTTTACATGCTTTTTGAACACGCCCGATATGGTCTTTAGTATGAACCCGAAGTAAATCTTCATCCGTTGCTTCATAAGGTAATTGTCTAATTAAGTGATGTGCTAAACCGCTTTTTTCAATCATTTCTTTGATTACGGTCATTCGATGCTTGTTTTCAAACTCGTCACAAGGCTCTACTGTTTCTCCACCTTCAAATACATACTGAATCTTGCCCGTATCATGGCGTAAAAATCGTTCATCCCAAATCCAGCTTGTTTTATGCATCATTCTGTTTTTCTCCTTTCTTTTTATCTTTTTATACTAGAAATCAAACTTATACATTTGAAGGTGTGCGGAATGCTTCTTTTCTTAATAATAATTCGTACGTATCTGGTCTTCTGTCACGCATAAACTGAAGCAAATTACGTGTTGAATCAATTTCTTTCAAGTCAACTTCTTGAATCAAAATTCCCTCTTCATCCGTTAAAGATTGTAGAATTTCTCCCATTGGATTGCTTACAAAGCTTCCTCCGTAAAAGGTCATCTCTTTTTCCGTTCCTACCCGGTTCACCGCAGCAACAAAGACTCCATTTGAAATACCATGTGCTGAAATAGCTTTCTCCCATGCGGGACGAGTTGAAAGTTCAGGATGATCAGGCTCTGAACCAATAGCAGAAGGATAAAAGAGAATATCCGCTCCTTGGAGGGATAAAATTCGTGCTACTTCTGGGAACCACTCATCCCAGCAAATTCCTACTCCAATTGTTCCATATTGCGTTTCAAATACAGGATATCCCGTATTTCCTGGAACAAAATAATATTTTTCGTGATAGTTCGGCCCGTCAGGAATGTGGTTCTTTCTTGTAACTCCTAAGCAAGTTCCGTCTGCATCAAATACAGCTGCACTATTAAAATAAACGCCTCTAGCTGCTTTTTCATAAAAAGGCACGATTAGCACAACTTTCAAGTCTGCTGCAAGGTCTGCCATTTCTTTTAATACGGCGCTCTCTGCTGGTATAGCCAGCTCATACCCTGCCGGTGAAACACTTTGAGGGAAATACTGAGCATTAAATAGTTCTTGTAGACAAATAATTTGAGCTCCATTCGCCGCGGCTTCTTTAATTTTTGTAAACGTGTAGTTAATATTAGCTTCAACGCTTTCTTCACACTTAACTTGAATAAGACCAACTTTTACTGTTTCTTTCATTTTAATCTCTCCTCTTATGTTAGAAATTTCAGATAATTAATAACGTACTTTATCAAGATATATGTTCGGTTTTGAGTTGGTTTGGCTCTGTTTTTTCATCAAAAGTAAATTGCGGCGGTGCTTTTGTAAAAAATGACGTCTTGTATACTAGATAAATAAAGCCTATAACAACCCAAACACTCCCTAAGGAGATAGATTTTATATCTAAGCTTGTCCATAACCACACTGTAAAGGCTGCTCCAAGAATGGGACTGATTAAATAACGGCATGTGCCTTTAACATCTCTTTGTTTTCCGCGGAGATAATAGTGAAAGATAACAGAGATATTTACAAATGTAAATGCAATTAGCGCTCCAAAATTGATAAAGGAAGCAGCTGTAACGACGTCCATTGCAAGTGCACTTAATGAAAGTAACCCAATAAATACAACGTTTCGCGATGGTGTTTTATATTTTGGATGTATATATGCAAATAGTCTTTTAGGCAGCATGGATTCTCTGCCCATTGCATAAAGCAGCCGTGAAGCACTGGCGTGTGAAGAAATTCCTGATGCAATCGTTGAAGTAATAATTCCGGCAAGAAAAACGGATGAAAAGAGCGTTCCTCCAATATAAGCTGCTATTTCAAACGAAGCTGAATCTACAACTTTAAATGAATGATAGTTTGGATAAACAAGCTGAGTAATGTAGGAAACAAGTATAAAAAGTATTCCTCCTATAAATGCTACGAGAAAAATAGCCTTTGGTACATTTTTCTTTGGATCAACTGTTTCTTCAGACAGTGTAGTCACAGCATCAAATCCAAGAAAAGATAAACAAAGAATTGAAGCTCCTGCAAGAACAAAAGAAAAAGAATCCTCTGAGCCGAAAAGCTGTAAAGAAGAAAAGAACAAAAGATCACTTTCTCCTTCTATCATTTTCTTAATCGATAAGATAACAAATAGAGTTGTTACAAGAAATTGAAAAAGAACAAGTATTCCGTTCACTTTTGCTGTCATTTGAATACCAAACACGTTTATACAAGTGATGATAACAATAAAAAGTAGAATCCAAAGAGACGATGGAATAGACGGAAACGCAGCTGATAAAAAAGTTCCCGCTAACAAAAAATTAATCATTGGTAAAAAAAGATAATCTAAAAGCACAGACCAGCCGACGAGAAATCCTATGTGAGGACTTATAGACTTTTGAGTATACGTATAGGCAGAGCCTGATAAAGGATATTCTTTGGCCATATGCCCGTAGCTGTATGCGGTAAATAGCATCGCTGCAAGAGCAAGGACATACGCCATAGAAACCATGCCATGCGTAGTTTGAGCCACAACTCCATATGTAGTAAACACCGTCATTGGAGCCATATATGCAAGGCCTAAAATGACAAGTGATCGAAGCGTTAGCGTACGAACAAATGTAGCACTTGGCTTACCTTCCATCTTGTTTCCCCCATTCAACTAGTATAATTCTCATACACGCCCCCTTCTATTTTGACGCACATAAATGAATGACTATCATTCATTTATGGTTAATGTAATGGAAATTCATAAACAACAACAGAAGTAATGAATGACTATCATTCATTATTCTTCTATTATAATCGATAACTTTTTCTTTGTCTTTACTTTTGTCAGAATTTTTAACATATTTAATTTAACTATATATTCTATTTTATAACTTCCACGACTATCATTTATCAATCATCACTTTACTGCATCCCATCTCCCTGTGTATATCAAGTCCAATAAATGGTTCATCAAATTTGGACGCTTCGAAAACATATTCAAGCTTAAAAAAGTGATGTCTCGACGAGACATCACTTTTTTTATAAAAATCGCATTTTTAAATATTCTGCGGTTTTTTGATGAGCCGCTGGTTGACTGACAATATATCCTTGAATAAATGAACATGCGTGCTTTTGTAAAAAAGCCAGCTGTTCTTTTGTTTCAACGCCTTCTGCGATCACTTTCATGTTAAGAGCATTCGCTAAATACAAAATGCTTTGTGTAATAGCCTGCTGCTTTCCTTTATCAGTAGCGTGTTGAATAAACGTTTTGTCGATTTTTAACGTGTTAAATTCAAAGTCTTTTAAATGTGATAACGAAGAAAAGCCGGTGCCAAAATCATCTAAAGCAAACGTTACGCCGATTTTCTGTAATTCGTCCATCACTTTTTTTACGTGTTCTTCATACTGAATAATGGAGCTTTCCGTCACTTCAAATTCAATGAATGAAGGGTCGATGCTGTAACGAGCTAACGTTTGTTGAACGCGCTCTACAAATCCTCGTTTCAGCAAATGTTTAGACGAAACGTTAATCGAAACGGGCACGGTTTGTAATCCTTGATTTTTCCACTGCTGCAGCTGCTTGCACACATGCTCGATTACCCAGTCGCCGAGTTCGATAATTAAATGAGTTTCTTCTGCTAATGGAATAAAGTCTCCTGGTGATACGCGTCCCCATTCTGGATGATTCCAGCGAATTAACGCTTCGATGCTGTCAATCTCTCTGCTGTTTGTATGAACCTTTGGCTGATATTCAATAAAAAACTCATTTTGAAGAAGTGCGTTGCGCAGACCTTTTTCCAGATGATAGCTTTTATACGTCTCGCTGTCCATTAACGGTGAATACAGCTGCCAGTCGCTTCGCCCGATTTCTTTGGCACGACGCATAGCAAGGTTGGCATTCGTTAGTAGCATCTTCACATCTTCTCCGTCATGCGGGTAGATACTGATTCCGATACTGACTGTGACATAGAGAGAAAAGTCATCAATAGTAATTTCTTTTTCGATTTCTTGAAAAAGAGTAGCGGCTAGCTTTTGACACTCATTCATATGTGAAAGAGATAAAAAACAAATCGCAAGTTCGTCTTCTCCTACTCTAGCTAGCATCACATCTGGCGTTACGAACTTTTTTAACCGATTGGCGATAGACTGTAGCAGGCGATCGCCTACGTCGTGTCCTAATGTTTCATTAATATGCTTGAAGCGATTCATTCCTAGATAAAAGACCGCTAATGAATCTTTTTCTTTTTTCATTTGCCGAATGAAATTTTTTAATTCTCTTTCAAACTTTCTTCGATTTGGCAAGTTTGTCACATGATCATGAGCCGCAAGATATTCAACTTGATCCATGTACTTTTTTTCTGCAGTGATATCTTCAACAATGCCGTCTATGCGTACCAGCTTACCGTTCTCATCAAGTGTTGGAATGCATCGACCTTTTACCCATTTCATCTCACCCTTTTTAGTGTAGATCCGATACTGCTGACGAATCGTTTTTCCTTTTTGCAGCTGATGCTGCGCTTTTGCCACAGCTGGTTTATCTTCAGGGTGAATAAAGCTTTCCCACAGATCTCTATCTTCTAAAAATTTAATCACATCTTCTCCGTAAATGTTGCTAACACCGTTTGAACATACAATCATTTTATTGCGTTGCACATCAACGGACCATATTCCGGCATCCAAATTGTTATAAATCGTTTGAAACTGCTGTTCTTTTTGCTTTAATTCATTCGTAATCACTTTCGATTCGGTAATATCATGAACTACGCCAATCAGCTGTATGACGTTTCCTTGCTCATCTACTAGTGCATCCGCTTGCTCAAACACCGTACGTTCTTCACCGTTTGGCCGTATCAGCGTGTATTCAATGTTATAGCTTTCTCCTGTTGAAAGTGCCTCCATAACTGCTTTTTCTAACCTTTTTTGATCACAGCCGCTGATAAATTGAAGAACTTCTTTTAAAGAAGGAGTAAAAAACTGATTAGGGTTTAATCCGCAAATATTATACAGCTGAGGTGACCAATAGCTTTTATCTTCCCCTACGTCGTAATACCAGCTTCCTACATTCGCAAGCTTTTGCTCCATTTTTAAATGCGTTTCTAATTTAGAAATGTGATTAGAGCGCTCTTGCTCTTTTGAATCATCTCGGCACACGGCATAGACTCCTGCTACTTGCTCATTTACGATAATAGGAATGAGAGTAATATATAAATGAAGTTCTTTTTTTGTTTTATGATTGATTGTCGTTGAAAAATGAACTTTTCCCCCTTTTAAAGCACGTTGAAAAAGCTCTTGGGCCTGCTGTTGTTTCGATTTATGTATAAGAGCTGTCAGCTGCTGGCTTTTTTGTTTATGCTCGTTTCCTGTTAGCTTGAAGGCTGCTTCGTTGCTAAACATGATATCCCCTTCACAGTTGATAAAAAAAATACCTTCACTGTATTCTTTTAAAAGCTGCGTGTTCAAACGATCAAGATGTTTTATGATCATGATCGACTGCTCCTTCTCCGTGTTTTTATCTGGCAAGGTCTCATGCTGCCTCCTTTTATCTATTTCTTCTATACTAGTAGAATAAGTTACATTTGACATATATTTTACCCTACTTTCCCCAAATGAGGAACATCTCAGGTAAAGATAGCCGAAAAGGTTTTTGAAGTCTTTTTCATTTGGTAAAATAAAACATATAAAGGAGGGATAGCTTGACGCAAAGTGCTAAAAAACATGATTTATTTTCTAGAGGTTCCTTTCAAACCGCTGCTTTTCTGCTTCTTTTCTCGCCTCTTTTTACTCGTTTGTTTCAGCAGAACGTCTGGACGTATATAATGGTCGCTACTATCATGGTTCTCTTTAATTTCATTACCGAGTGTATTTTAGTAAAAAGAATCAGCGCTGCTCCGAAAAACTACATTGCTTTTTTCCAAACAATTTGTCTGCCTGTGAATGTACTTCTGCTATGTTTCTTTTACTATGTTACGTAAAAAAGCATCTATCAATTTGATAGATGCTTTTCTTATATTATTAATCATTCAAAAGACTCGATACATGCTTGGCTACAATCGCTCCTTGACCGGCTGAAGAGCTGATACTAGAAAACAAAGGAGTCGTGCACGCGTCTCCAATCGCATAAATAGCTGGGTTGCTGCTTTGATGCACTTCGTTAATAACGATGAGCCCGCTTTGTGTCGTGGTGACTTTTTCTTTAATGAGTTCAACATTGGGCGCTATCCCTAGTCTAATCAGCACTGCGTCTACCGACAGGCTCTTACATTCACTGTTTTTACT
>ENA-ORXC01000396-ORXC01000396.1-marine-metagenome-genome-assembly--contig:-NODE-396-length-32707-cov-4.112136_pt1 | contig 32707 bp, 33 predicted proteins | sample MGYA00237865_ERZ511478 | MGnify/ENA metagenome assembly ERZ511478
CGAGACCGTCATTGCCGGGGACGGGATCGGCCATGGCGAGGCTCCTTCGATAGACATGCTGCGTAGGCAGAGTGTCTCGAAATGAGGACGCTGTAAATCAATTTTGGTTAACAACCCGGCCCCAGAATCGTACCTATACGGACAGTAAGGAATTGTTTTACCTGTACGTCGTATAGTTTCGGCTCGTCATACTCCGCCCTGAACCGTACCATAACGGAGCACCTTGAAGATCTCGCTGGCGGCATTCAGATAGGCGTTGCCGCGCCGGTCGGTGATGCTATGGTGATCCGACGCAACCGGAACACCCCATGCATCTTCTCGCCTTTCTCCTCCGCCGTGCGGTCCAGGCCGTGATCGTGATGCTCGTCATCAGCGTCATCGGATTTTCGATCCAGAGCAATCTGGGCGACCCCCTGCGCGAACTCGTCGGGCAATCGGTATCCGAGGCGGAGCGCCAGGTCCTGCGCGATCAGTTGGGGCTGAACGATCCGTTCTTCACCCAGTATTTCCGCTTTCTGGGCAATGCGGTGCAGGGCGATCTGGGGACGTCGTATTTCTTCAAGAAGCCCGCGCTGGAGGTCATTCTCGACAAGTTCCCCGCGACCTTCGAACTGGTCGTCGTCTCCTCGATCATCATCGTCGTTTTATCTGTGCCCGTCGGCATCCATGCCGCGCTGCACCCCCGGCGGTGGAGCGCGCGGCTGCTGATGAGCGCCAGCATCGTCGGCATTTCGGTCCCGGTCTTCCTGACCGCGATCCTGCTGATTTCGGTGTTCTCCGTCAGCCTGGGGTGGCTGCCTTCCTTCGGGCGGGGCGATACCGTGGAACTGCCCTGGGGGTGGGAGACGGGGCTGCTGACCCTCGACGGGTGGTCGCACCTGATCCTGCCCTCGCTCTCGCTCGCCTCGATCATGCTGCCGCTGTTCATCCGCCTGATCCGGGCCGAGATGATGGAGGCGCTGCGCACCGAATACGTCCGCTTCGCCTGGGCCAAGGGCATCGCCTCGCGCCGGGTGTGGCTGACCCATGCCTTCCGCAACACCCTGCTGCCGGTCATCACCGTGGGGGGCGTGCAGATCGGGACGCTGATCGCCTATACCATCCTGACGGAGACGGTGTTCCAGTGGCCGGGCATGGGATTCCTGTTCCTCGAAGCCGTCAACCGCGTCGATACCCCGCTGATCATCGCCTACATCATCGTCGTCGGGCTGATCTTCGTGGTCGTGAACACGATCGTGGATCTGATCTACACGCTGGTGAACCCGATGATGAAGCTGCCGGGGGCGGCGGCATGACGTGTAGATCGGCCCTGCCCCGCACGCAGATGCGGGGCCTCGATGGTCGGCGCGGTGCGCGGTGCGGCCCCGGATCGGTGTCCGGGGCAGAGGATAGACGCCCATGACCCCGCGCATCGCCCTTGCCCGCTTCATCCGCGACCCCGGCGCGGTATTCGCCGCGCTGTTGCTGCTGTCGCTGGTCGCGATGGCGGTGCTGGCCCCGGTGCTGGCCCCGCAGAACCCCTACGACCCGATGCAGATCGACATCATGGATTCCGAACTGCCCCCCTTCTGGATCGCGGGCGGGGAGGAGCGGTTCCTGTTCGGCACCGATACGCAGGGGCGCGGGATTCTCTCGACGGTCATGTACGGCATGGGCGTGTCGCTGATGATCGGGCTGGGGGCCGTGGCGGTGCAGGCGTTCCTGGGCATCACCTTCGGGATGCTGGCCGGGTATTTCGGCGGCTGGATCGACAATTTCCTGATGCGGCTGGCGGATATCCAGCTCTCCCTCTCGACCCTGATGGTCGCCATCATCGTGCTGGCGGTGTTCCAGGCGGCGCTGGGACCGGGGGCCTATGCGGATCTGGCCATCTGGATGCTGATCTTCGTGATCGGCGTGGCCGAGTGGCCGCAATACGCCCGCACCGTGCGCGCCAACGTGCTGGTGGAAAAGAAGAAGGAATACGTCGACGCCGCCCGCCTGACGGGCATGCCCGCCCGGCGCATCATGGTGCGGCACATCCTGCCCAATACCCTGACGCCCCTGCTGGTCATCTCGACGATCCAGATCGCCAACGCCATCGTGGCCGAAGCCGCCCTGTCCTTCCTCGGCCTCGGGATGCCGGTCAATCAGCCGTCGCTCGGCTCGCTGATCCGGTCGGGGTTCGAGAACGTGTTCTCCGGCCAGTGGTGGATCACCGCGATCCCGGCCATCGTGCTGGTGATCCTGATTCTCGCCATCAACCTGCTGGGCGACTGGCTGCGCGACACGCTGAACCCCAAGCTGTACAAGGGGACGTGACGATGGGTGCGATCCGCAAATCCGATGTGCCGGTGATCATGACGGTCGAGGACTATCTCGGCTGGTTGACCGGAGCGCGCCCCGCATGGGAGCTGCACTACGGCCATCCGGTACGGATGCAGTCGGAAAGCGTCGGCCACGGCGACGTGCAGTTCGCGATACGAACCGCCTGCAAGGCCGCGCTGATCCCCGATGCGCCCTGTCGTGCCAAGCAGGGGCCGGGGGTGCTGACCGCCGATAACGATGTCCGCATCCCGGACGTCTACATCGAATGCGCCCCCGACGACGACATTCGCAGCAGCATCGCCAACGAGCCTGTCGTCATCTTCGAAGTCAGCGTCACCTCGCTCGATTACGACATGGGGGACAAGCGCGGCATCTACTTCAACAATCCGCATGTCCGGCATTACATCGTCGTCGTCCCCGATACCCGCGCCGTCTATCACTGGCGGCGAGGCGTCTCCGATCCGGTCGAACTGTCGGAGAAGGGTACGCTCGACCTGTCGCCGAACCCGGGCATCACGCTCGATATCACGTCGTTCTGGGCGGACCTTCCATGAGCCTCCTCGACGTCACCGATCTCGAAGTCTCCTTCGGTCGCCACAAGGCCCTGCGCGGGGTGTCGTTCTCCCTCGACAAGGGCGAGCGGCTGGGGATCGTGGGGGAATCCGGGGCGGGCAAATCCATGGCCGCCTTCGCGATCATCAACCTGATTTCCGATCCGGGGCGCATCACCGGCGGGTCCGTCACCTTCGACGGCCGGCGGCTGGATACCATGGATACCGAAGACCTGCGCAGCATCCGGGGCGACCGCATCGCGATGATCTTCCAGGACCCGATGATGACGCTCAACCCCGTGCTGACCATCGGCGAGCAGATGACCGAGACCATCCACGCCCATCGCGACGTGACAACGGCGGAGGCCCGGCGCATCGCGGTCGAGAAGCTGGATCTGGTCGCCGTTCCCTCCCCCGCCGCGCGGATCGACAATTATCCGCACGAGCTGTCGGGGGGCCTGCGCCAGCGGGTCGTGATCGCGATATCCCTGCTCTGCGACCCCGAGATCATCATCGCGGACGAGCCGACGACGGCGCTGGACGTGACGATCCAGGCCGAGATCATGGCCCTGCTGATGCGTCTGTGCGACGAGAGCGACATGGGCCTGATCCTCATTACCCACGACCTAGCGGTGGTGTCCGAAAGCTGCCAGCGCCTCGCGGTCATGTATGCGGGCAAGGTGATCGAAACCGGGCCGACCGGGGCCATCCTCTCCGCCCCCCGCCACCCCTATACGCGCGGATTGCTGGGGGCCTTGCCGCAGATGAACACGCGCGGCGGATTGCTGAAACAGATACGCGGGTCGATGCCGGGGATCGGCGACCTGCCGACCGGCTGCGCCTTCCATCCGCGCTGCGACCACGCGGCGCCGGAGTGCCGCGCGACGATCCCGCCGCTGGAGCCGGTCGCGCCCGGCCATGCCGCCGCCTGTATCCGGGTGGGAGAGATCGCATGACCGACGCCGCGCCTCTCCTCAGCGCCTCCGGCGTCGATGTCCGCTTTCCGATGCCGTCGCATTTCCTGCAACGCAGGAAGCCGGTCCTGCACGCCCTGCGCGGGGTCGATGTCGATATCCGGCGCGGCGAGGCGTTCTGCGTCGTCGGCGAATCGGGCTGCGGAAAGACCACGCTGGGCCGCGTGATCATGGGCCTGCTGAACCCCTCGGCGGGCGAGATCCGCTACGAAGGCACCCGCATCGACACGCTGGACGAGGGCGACCGCCGCCCCTTCCGCCGCAAGATGCAGATGATCTTCCAGAACCCCTACGCCTCGCTCAACCCCCGCATGACCGTGCGCCAGACCCTGGCCGAATCCCTGCGCTATCTGGGCGAGGGGATGACGGGCGCGCAGGTGACCGACAAGATCGCCGAGACGATGGAGGCGGTCGGGGCCAGCGCCGAATGGGGCGCGCGGATGCCGCACGAGTTCTCCGGCGGCCAGCGCCAGCGCATCTCGATTGCCCGGGCGCTGATCACCGACCCGGAGTTCATCGTCGCGGACGAACCGATCTCGGCGCTCGACGTCTCGATCCAGGCGCAGGTGCTGAATCTCTTGTCCAGGGCGCGGCAGGAGCGCGGGCTGACCTATTTCTTCATCACGCACGACCTGTCCGTGGTCGAGCATTTCGGGGACCGGGTCGCGGTGATGTATCTGGGCGAGGTGGTCGAACTGTCCCCCGTCTCGAAGATTTTCGAGGCCCCGCAGCACCCGTATACGCGCCTGCTGCTGTCCGCGATCCCCCGCATCGGCGGCAACGCCTTCCGGGCCGAGCGCGCGCCGGGCGAAATCCCCACCGCCATCGACCCGCCGAAGGGCTGCGCCTTCGCCTCCCGCTGTCCGCTGGCCCATGACCGGTGCCGGGTCGAGAACCCCCGCCTGAAACCGACCCCGACCGGCACGATGGCGGCATGCCATGCGATCGAGGATGTCGCCGCGTAGAACAGAAAACCCCCGCAACCGGATGAATGTACCGATGATCCGGGTGGCGATGAAATACTCCGAAAAGTACCCGCATCGATACCAGGCTTCACCGTACCCTACGGAAGGGTCCGGGCAACCATCACTGCGCTAAGATATTGAAGGAATGGTGCCTCTGAGCGGAGAGGCACTGAACCAATCATACCAACGGCGGGAAACGGTCATTGTTCTGCCCATTCTCGGGTAGTGGTCGATTTCACAGCGGCGGATCGGGATAAGGCTTCTGCTACCTTGCTGGCGAAGTTTTTTCAACGCTGCCTGCGCTTCCTCGTCCGACTTCGGATTCTGCGGACGCATCGAAAGCCGACGGAAACCAAGGGTGGCAAGATGGTCACCGACCGTGCGGTCGTGTATCTCGCCCCCCGTTTCATCCTTGATCGGGCGGGCAAGATCGGCGCGGCGCCGGCAAACCACTCCATCCTTCTCGGGGTCCGGTCCGCACCAGTTCCGCCAGACCGGCTCGCTGCGCGGTGTCCGGCTTCGGCTTGTCTCCCTGACCGCCACAGGCCCTCGATCCCTGCGGCGGCGTAACGGAGTGTCCGGTCCCGCAGGGCTGACGGTCCATCGCGCCCCTCACGCCACCCCCACCCCCGGCTGCACCGTCACCGTTTCGATCCGCTCGCCCGAATCCACCGCGCGCAGATCCGTGAACTGCAGGCGGGCGAGGCGGGCGTAGAGGCCGTCTTCGGCGACCAGTTCGTCATGGGTGCCGGTCGCGACGATGCGCCCGCCCTCCATCACCAGAATGCGGTCGGCGCTTTTGACGGTGGCGAGGCGATGGGCGATCACCAGCGTGGTGCGGCTGGCGGACAGGCGCTCGAACGCATCCTGCACGTCCCGCTCGCTCTGGGCGTCCAGGGCCGAGGTCGCCTCGTCCAGCAGCAGGACGGGGGCATCGCGCAGGATGGCGCGGGCGATGGCGATGCGCTGTTTCTGGCCGCCCGAGAGCATCACGCCCCGCTCGCCGACCTGGGTGTCGTAGCCTTCGGGCAGGGCGGTGATGAAGTCATGCGCGGCGGCGGCGATGGCGGCCTCGCGCACCGCCGCCTCGCTCGCCTCGGGGCGGCTGAAGCGGATATTGTCCAGCACACTGGTCGCGAAGATCGCCGGTTCCTGCGGCACCACGGCCAGACGCGCGCGGATGGCTTGAGGATCGGCGGCGGTCAGCGGCACCCCGTCGAGCGTGATGCGGCCTTCGCTGGGGTCGTAGAATCGCTGCATCAGGTGGAACAGCGTCGTCTTGCCCGCCCCCGACGGTCCCACCACCGCGACCGTCTCGCCGGAAGCGACGTGCAGGGTCAGATCGTCCAGCGCCCGCTCGTCCGGACGGCTGGGAAAGCTGAAGGACACGTTCTCGAACGCGATCTCGCCCCGGGCCACGTGGGGCAGGGCGGCGGGGTAGTCGGGGGCGACGATATCGGCGTCGGTGTCGAGGATCTCGACCAGCCGCTCGGTCGCGCCCGCCGCTTGCTGGGCCTGGGTCCAGATCTCCGTCAGCGCGCCCACCGCCCCGGCCAGCAGCACGGCATAGAGGATGAACTGCCCCAGTTCCCCGGCGGTCATGGCCCCCGAGATCACGTCCCGCGCGCCGATCCACATCACCCCGACGATGCCGGTGAAGGTGACGAAGATCACCAGCGCCGTCAGCATCGACCGCGCGACGATGCGCTTGCGCGCCGCCTCGAACGACCCTTCGGTGGCCGCGCCGAAGCGCACCCGCACGGCATCCTCCTGGGTATAGCTCTGCACGTCGCGGATGCTCGACAGCGTCTCCCCCGCGATGGCCGAGCTTTCGGCCAGCCTGTCCTGCGCCTCGCGCGAATATCCGCGCACCTTGCGCCCCGCAATCACGATGGGGACGATGACGAGGGGGACGAGCAGCAGGACGAGGCCGGTCAGCTTGGCGCTCGTGACGAACAGCATCACGATCCCGCCGACCAGCAGCAGCAGGTTGCGCAGCGCGATCGAGATCGAGGAGGAGACGAGACTCTGGATCAGGGTGGTATCGGTCGTGATGCGCGAGAGCGTCTCGCCGGTGCGGATCGTCTCGAAGAAGCGCGGCGACATGCCGATGGCGTGGTCGTAGACGGCGCGTCGCAGATCCGTCACCACCCGCTCGCCCAGCCGCGACACGAAGTAGAAGCGCAGCGCCGTGGCCACCGCCAGCGCCCCGGCGACCCCGATCAGGGCGATGAAATACTTGTCGATATAGGCCGCCTTGTCGGCATCGAATCCCAGATCGATGACCCGGCGCAGGGCGACGGGCATCGTCAGCATGAACCCCGCCGCCGCCAGCAACGCCACCGTCGCCGCCAGCACGTGCAGCCTGTAGGGCCGGAAAAACGGCAGCAATCGCCGCAACAGCGAGATATTGCGGCTCTTCGCCCGATCTTCGGTATCGCTGCCCCCGGACACGTGCCGTCTCCATCCATAATCCCGACGTGATGTGAAGACGTAGCAAGATGCGCCCGGGTTCACAACGGGGCAGGCGGTCACGGCACGGGGGAGTATTCGGCTTGCCGGAAACGACGGGGCCGAGCTTCTCCTGTCGCGCTCGCATATGCGACGTGGTGGCGCGGTGGCAAATTGTGGGCTTTCCTGTTCGGAAGATGGCACTATGACCCGCAACCTGACTACACTCAGACCGGCCCGCGCATCCTGCACCGGCCAAATCCGGAGGCGGCGATGGATACCACCTGGGCAATCGACCTCGCGCGGATGCAGTTCGCGTTCACGGTGTCGTTCCACATCATCTTTCCCGCCTTCTCGATCGGGCTGGCCTCCTATCTGGCGGTGCTGGAGGGGTTGTGGCTGTGGACCGGGCGGCAGATCTATCTCGATACCTTCAAGTACTGGCTGAAGATCTTCGCGGTCGCGTTTGCCATGGGCGTCGTGTCGGGCATCGTCATGAGCTATCAGTTCGGGACCAACTGGTCGGTTTTCTCCGACAAGACGGGACCGGTGCTGGGGCCGCTGATGGGGTACGAGGTGCTCTCCGCGTTCTTTCTGGAGGCCGGGTTCCTGGGGATCATGCTGTTCGGCATGGGCCGGGTCGGCAAGGGGCTGCACTTCGCGGCCACGGTCACGGTCGCCTTCGGCACGTGTCTGTCCGCCTTCTGGATTCTCAGCGTCAATTCATGGATGCACACCCCGGCGGGCTATTCGATCAACGAGGTCGGGCAGTTCATACCGGAGGACTGGTGGGCCATCGTGTTCAACCCGTCTTTCCCCTACCGCCTCGTGCACATGGTGCTGGCGGCGTACCTGACCACCGCCTTCGTCGTCGGCGCGGTGGGGGCCTATCACCTACTGCGCGACAGGACGAACGAGCACGCGAAACTGATGTTCTCGATGGCGATGTGGATGGCGGTCATCGTCGCCCCGGTCCAGATCGTCGCCGGGGATCTGCACGGGATCAACACGCTGGAGCACCAGCCCGCGAAGATATCCGCCATGGAAGGCCATTACGACAGCCATCCCGAGGGCGCGCCCCTCATCCTGTTCGGCATCCCGAACGACGCCGAACAGCGGATGGACTACGCCATCGAGATCCCCAAACTCGGCTCGCTGATCCTCAAGCACGACCTGAACGCGCCGATGGACGGCCTCGATGTCGTACCCGCGAACGAGCGCCCGCCGGTGGAGATCGTGTTCTGGTCCTTCCGCATCATGGTCGCCATCGGCATCGCGATGCTGGGCATGGGGCTGTGGACGGCGTGGCTGCGCTGGAAGGGACGATTGTACGAGCCGGGGCTGGTGCATCGCGCCGCCGTGCTGATGGGACCGACGGGCTTCGTCGCCGTGCTGGCCGGGTGGATCACGACCGAGGTGGGGCGTCAGCCCTACACCGTCTACGGCCTGCTGCGCACGGGGGACAGCGCCTCGCCCCTGTCGGCCCCGGCGGTGCAGGCATCCCTGATCGTGTTCATCGTCGTGTATTTCATCGTGTTCGGGGCGGGGGTGTTCTACATCCTGCGCAAGTTCGCCCTCGCGCCGCAATCCCGGGAGGAAGGCATGCCGCGCGGCGAGCCGATCCGGTCGGCGGGGATCACCCCGGCGGCCTCGGTCGCCCCCGACAAGACCCTGGAACCGGCGGAGTAGACCCATGGAACTCGATCTTCCCCTCGTCTGGGCCGGCATCCTCGCCTTCGCCGTGCTCGCCTACGTGATTCTCGACGGCTTCGATCTCGGGATCGGCATCCTCTTTCCGTTCATGTCGGAGGAGGCGTATCGGGACACGGCCATGAACACCGTCGCCCCCATCTGGGACGGCAACGAGACGTGGCTGGTGCTGGGGGGCGGGGGCCTCTTCGCCGTGTTCCCGCTGGCCTATGCGGTGCTGATGCCCGCCGTCTACGCCCCCGTGATCGCGATGCTGATCGGGTTGATCTTTCGCGGCGTTGCCTTCGAATACCGGTGGAAGACGCGCCGGGCGCAATGGGTGTGGGACTGGTCCTTCACCCTGGGGTCCGTCGTCGCGGCGTTCTCGCAGGGCGTGATTCTCGGCGCGCTGATCCAGGGGATCGAGGTCGAGGGCCGCGCCTATGCGGGCGGCTGGTGGGACTGGGCGACGCCGTTCTCGTTCCTGTGCGGGGTGGCGGTCGTGGTCGGCTATGCGCTGCTCGGCGCGACGTGGCTGGTGATGAAGACCGAGGGCTGGGTGCGGGACCGCTGCTATCAACTGGCATGGAGCGCGGCGGTGGGCACCATCGTGATGATCGGCATTGTCAGCCTGTGGACCCCCTTTCTCGATCCGAAGTTCATGGCGCGGTGGTTCAGCTTTCCGGCCATCGTCTGGGTCGCGCCCGTGCCGCTGATGGTGGGGCTGGCGGCGGTGATGCTGTTCCGGGGGCTGGCGCAGCGCAACGATATCACGCCGTTCTTCGCCTCGCTCGCGCTGTTCGTGGTGGGGTTCATCGGGCTGGGAATCAGCCTGTTCCCCTACATGATCCCCCCCTCGATCACGATCCACGACGCGGCGGCCCCGGACAAGAGCCTGATGTTCCTGCTGGTCGGGTCGGTCGTGCTGATCCCGATGATCCTGTCCTACACCGCGTATTCGTACTGGGTCTTCCGGGGCAAGCTGAAGGAAGGCGAGGGGTATCACTGATGCCGAGCCTCAAGCAGTGGCTGTGGTTCGTCGCGATCTGGGTCGCCAGCGTGGCGACGATCACGGTGGTGGGGTTGCTGATCAAGATGGTGCTGTGACCGGGAGTTTCTATTCTCTAGCTAACAGTCGACCATGAAAATCATAACTAGGGTTTTTTATAGACATTGAGTGTGAGTTTTCTTGAGAAAACACACGTGCTTCTTCAATGGTTCGACGCAGTTGCTCACCCAAGGTTGTGTCTTGTGTTGTATGTGTGTTTTCTGTACTGCTCTGCTTCTTAGACACAGCCAGTCCTCCCCATGGTTTTCAACGACTATAGCTTTCCGAACAAAAATAGATAGAGCAAAAATGAGTGAAGAAAAGATTGATGCGGTCGATATTGCAATGCCTGAGCTTATTTTTGGCTTGGTGGGACCAATAGGAGTAAATCTTAATTCGGTACAAGACGCACTTATTCAAAGCCTCAAGAATGTTGGATATGATTGCCATACAATACATATAACGAAGATATTAGCTGAGTTTTTGGGTGATAATGATATCCTAGGAGGAAATAAATACGAAACAGAGTTGCACAAGAAAATAGAATTGGCGAACAAATTTAGAGAAACATATAGACGCAACGATGCTCTCGCTGCGCTTTCTATCTCACATATAAGGAATTACAGAAAAAACAAAAAATCAGATGTCGAGAACGAAATCGAACTTCCTGTTAGCAAAACAGCTTATATTATTAGGCAATTTAAAAACTCTGAAGAAGTTCTATTAATGAGAAAGGTGTATGGAAAAAAATTCATCCAAATATCTATACAATCTGAAATCGATGATAGAATAAAGTTCTTGGAAGATAGGATATCTTCCGAGATAACAGATGCAAATCGCAATCAATGTAAAAGCATCGCATATGACCTTTTTTCATTAGACGCAAATGAAAAAGGAAATGAATATGGGCAGCGATTGGAGAAAGTTTTTCATTTAGGCGATGTTTTCATTGATGCTAGCGATCATGAGAAAATAAAAAAAAATGTAGAGCGATTTATTGACTCGTTCTTTGGTGATAACTCCGTTAGTCCAAGTAAAGACGAGTATGGATCTTATTTGGCGTTTTCAGCATCTTATCGTTCAATTGATTTATCAAGGCAGGTTGGGGCAGCAATTTTTTCACGTGAAGGTGAGATAGTTTCATTGGGGTCAAACGAAGTACCCAAGTTTGGTGGTGGAACATATTGGCCTGACGATAAGGAAAAATACCGAGATTTTGATATAGGTGCTGAAAGAAATAAAATAGAAAAAGAGAAAATTTATAGTGATATTTTAAGATCGTTAAAACTTAAATTAGAAATTAAGAATAAGGGTGAAAAATCAACAGAAGCATCTGATATTGATATAATTGACGCTATTGGTAAATCTCTTGTCTCGGACATTACAGAATATGGTCGCATGGTTCACGCTGAGATGAATGCGATATGTGATGCTGCAAAACAAGGTCGTCAGGTTAAAGGGGCAACAATATATGTAACTACATTTCCTTGCCATAATTGCGCAAAACATATTGTTGCTTCCGGAATTGAAAGAGTAGTTTTTATAGAGCCTTACCCTAAAAGTAGAGCGGTAGATTCGCATTACGATAGTATGACGTTAAAGAAAGAAATTTCCAATAGGGTTGTATTGGAGCATTTTTTGGGAATTTCTCATCGTAGATTTCGGGATATTTTTGAAAAACAGTCTCGTGTTGATAGAGAATCAGGAAAAATAAATAAGTGGTATGAGGGGAGGCCAATGCCTCGGATTGAAAATTATAGCTCTGATTATTTCGATAAAGAATTAGATGAGTTAGGAAAAATTTTTAAATCAGATATAAATTACTAACAACATGCTCCAAGTTCTCGGTCTCGTCGTTCCGCTGTTCGGGCTGGTCGTGCTCGGCTATGTCAGCGGGCGGGTGCGGCGGATTCCGGTGGAGGGGCTGGCGTGGCTCAACTTCTTCATCGTCTATATCGCCCTGCCCGCCCTGTTCTTCCGCCTGCTGTCGCGCACCCCGGTCGAGGAGTTCGGCAATACCGCCTTCCTCGCCGCCACGACCGCCGTGACCTTCCTCGTGTTCTGGGCCTGCGTGCTGATCGGCTGGGCGCGCCCGGGCGGGAATATCCGCGAGGCGTCGATCCAGGGCTTCGCCGGGTCCTACGGCAATATCGGCTATATGGGGCCGCCCCTGGCCATCGCCGCGTTCGGGCCGGAGGCGGGGGTGCCGGTCGCGCTGGTCTTCTGCATCGACAATTCCATGCACTTCGCCCAGGCCCCCCTGCTGATGGCGCTGGGCGGGCGGAGCGACAGGGGCGTGCCGCGCCTGATCGGCGGCATCGTCTGGAGCATCGCCACGCACCCCTTCATCCTCGCCACCATCGCGGGGATCGCCGCCGCCGCCTTCGCGTGGCAACCCCCCGGCCCGATCGACGACCTGCTGCTGAAGCTGTCCACCGCTACGGCCCCCTGCGCCCTGTTCGCGATGGGGGTGACGGCGGCGCTGCGCCCGTTGAAGCGGGTGCCGGTGGAACTGGTATGGCTGGTGCCGATCAAGCTGGTCGTGCATCCGGTGGCGATGTATCTGGTGGTCAGCCGCATCCCCGATCTGCCGGAATTGTGGCTGCATTCGGCGGTGTTGCTGGCCGCGCTGCCCTCGGCCACCAATGTCTTCGTCATCGCGCAGAGCTACGATGTCTGGAAGGAACGGGCGTCGAGCGCCGTGGTCATCTCGACGCTGATCTCCATCGGCACGGTGACCGGGTTCCTGTATCTGGTGCAGCAGGGCGTGGTGTAGTAGGGTCGGGTGCATGAACGTCCAGACCCCCGTTCCGAAGCCCCGCGCCACCTACCGGGACGTGCTCGACGCGCCGGCGCACGAGGTGGCCGAAGTGATCGACGGCGTGCTGCATACGCAGCCGCGCCCCGCGTCGCGCCATGCGCTGGCGTCATCGGTGTTGGGCGGTGAACTTGCGATACCCTTCCAGCGTGGGCGCAGCGGTCCCGGCGGCTGGTGGATCATCGATGAACCCGAACTGCATTTCGGCGAGCAGATCGTGGTCCCCGATCTGGCCGGTTGGCGGCGCGAGCGGATGCCCGAATACCCCGATACCCCCTATTTCACGCTGGCCCCCGACTGGATCTGCGAAATCCTGTCCCCCTCCACCCGGCGGATCGACCTGTACAAGAAGCGCCCGATCTATGCCGAGCAGGGCGTGCGGCACCTGTGGTTCATCGACCCCGTCGCCCGGGGGCTGGAGGCGTTCGAGCTGCGGGACGGCGAATGGGTGCTGATCGCGACGCTGGACGATACGGGCGATGTCTCCGTCGCCCCCTTCGACGCGATCACGTTTCCGCTGGCCGCGCTGTGGGGCGAGGAGGACGACGCTTCAGCCTAGCTTGTCCCCGAACAGGAATTCCGCCGCCATGTCCAGCCGCAGGTGCGGGGGGCCGTAGCCGGGCTTGTGCGCGCGGATCGGCGGGGCGAACTTCATGAAGTCGTAATCCGCCGACAGCCAGCCCTCCTGCGCGTCGCCCTGTTCGCCCGGGCGGCGCGAGGCATCGACGATGACCCCCGGGTCATCGGGCAACTGTCCGGGATAGACCACCACTTCCTCGCCCGAATCGATATTGCGCCCGCGCACGCAATGCAGCGTCTCGCGCCCCTCTTCCACGGTCTGTTCGACGGTCGCGCGCAGCGAAGCCAGCGCCATCGCCTCGACCCGTGCGCCCTTGTACGCGGCGCGCTCGATGCTCTCGCGGACCAGGGCGGTGGTGATGGATTGCAGCGCGCCGTGCTGGGTGTGGTGGACGTGGTCGGCCTTGGTCGCGGCGAAGAGCAGCCGGTCCACCCGCCGCCCGAAGATCGGGCCGAGCCAGCTCTTCTCGCCATGGCGAAAGCAGTCGAGAATGTCGCTCATCGCCTTGCGCAGGTCGGCCACGGCGCGCGGCCCGGCATTGATGGCGGACAGCGCGTCGATCAGCACGATCTGGCGGTCCACCTTGGCGAAGTGGGTCTGGAAGAACGGTCTCACGACCACCTTGCGATACGATTCGTACCGGTCGCGCATCAATCGTGCGAGACTGCCGCGCCCGCCATCGGGGTCGGGCAGGGGGGCGAAGGTCAGCGCGGGGGTTCCGGCCAGATGGCCCGGCATCAGGAACCGCCCCGGCGAGATCGCGCTGAGGCCCGCCTTGCGGGCATCCTGTAGATACGCGGCGAACAGCGCGGCCCCTTCGCGGGCGATGGCCTCGCTTTCGGGGGCAGTGCCGTCGACGTTTTCGGCCCAGGCGAGGAAGGCCCCGGCATGCGCGATCCGTTCGGGGCGGCGCGCGGCCTCGATGCTCCGGCGCGACCAGTCCTCCCATTTCGTATTGAGCAGCGGCAGGTCCAGCAGCCATTCGCCCGGGTAGTCCACGATATCCAGATTCAGCACCCCGTCCCCGGCGAACCCGGCCAGCAGCCCCGTGCGCCGGAACCGGATCGAGAGGCGCAGTTCGCTGGTGCTGGTGGTGCTCGACGGCCATTTCGGGTCCGCCCCCGACATCGTCGCCAGATGCGATTCGTACTCGAAGCGCGGCACGTCGGCGGTGGGCTGGGGGCGCAGCATCGTCGCCTCGATCCGGCCGTCGCGCTGGGCGGACAGGCGGGTCATGCGCTCGCGCTCCAGCAGGTTCGCGACGAGCGAGGTGATGAACACCGTCTTGCCCGCGCGGTTCAGGCCCGTGACCCCGATGCGCAGCGACGGTTCGAACACCGACCCCGCGCGGCGCGAGGCATCCTCGACCAGTCGCAGGGCGTCGTCGGCGAAATCGGCGATGAAGGTCATTCGGCGGCTCCCGGGTTGAGGGGACGATATAACACCGACCGCGCGCCGTTTCACGTACCTACCCTCCAGAATGATCTTGATTTGTGGCGATTTGGGTTCAGCATGGCGCGGTCGCAGCCGCATCGGAACCCTTCCATGAAAATCATCCAGACCGACCGCCACCGCCTCCGCGCCTCGAAAACCGAATTGTCGGGCGGCGAATTCGTCCCCCCCTTCGAATGCCCCGAGCGGGTCGAGCACATTCTGGGCGAACTGGCCCGGCGCGGCCACGAGGCACCGATCGAGCCGGAGGATTTCGGCCTCGACCCCGTCCTGCGCATCCACGATGCCGATTTCGTGGAGTTCCTGCGCACCTGCTGGGCGGACTGGCAGGCGGCGGGGTTCGGGGGCGAGGCGATTGCCACCGCCTGGCCCTCGCGCCGCATGCCCCGCAGCATCCCCCCGCGCAATATCGACGGGCGCATCGGCTATTACTGCCTCGCGTCGGAAACCTCGATCAGCGGCGGCACGTGGGAGGCGGCGGAGGCGTCGGCGCAGGTGGCGCTGACGGGGGCGAAGATCGTGCAGGGCGGGGCGCGGGCCGCGTTCTCGCTGTGCCGACCGCCCGGGCATCACGCGGCGCAGGACATGTTCGGCGGCTATTGCTTCCTGAACAATGCGGCCATCGCAGCGCAGGCATTGCGCGATGGCGGGGCCGGGCGGGTGGCGGTGCTGGATGTGGATTTCCACCACGGCAACGGCACGCAGGCCATCTTCTACGACCGGGCCGACGTGCTGTTCCTGTCGCTGCACGGCGACCCGATGGATGCCTTCCCGTATTTTCTGGGCGGGGCGGACGAGACGGGGGAGGGGGCAGGCGCGGGCTTCAACGTGAACTATCCCCTGCCGCCGGGATGCCCCTATTCCACATGGTCGGCGGCGCTGGACGAGGCGCTGGACCGGGTTGCGGCCTATCGCGCCGATGCGCTGGTGATCTCGCTGGGCGTCGATACGTTCGAGCGCGATCCGATCAGCTTCTTCAGGCTGACGAGCGCCGATTTCACCGATTACGGCGCGCGCATCGCCCGCGCGAACCTGCCGACCCTGTTCGTGATGGAGGGGGGCTATGCCGTCGCCGAAATCGGGGTCAATACCGTGAACGTGCTAGAGGGATTCGAGGGTGGATGACCGGATTCTGACGGTCGCCGTGACGCAGATGCCCTGCGACTGGGACACGCCCGCCACCCTCGACCGGGCCGAGGCGCTGGTGCGCGAGGCGGCCGGTGCGGGGGCGCGGCTGATCCTGTTGCAGGAACTGTTCGAGACACCCTATTTCTGTGCCGAACAGGACGAGGCGCATCTCGCCCTCGCGCGCCCCTATGCGGACAACCCGCTGATCGCCCGCTTCGCGGCGCTGGCGGCGGAACTGGGCGTCGTGCTGCCGATCAGCTTCTTCGAGCGGGACCACAACACGTTCTACAACTCGCTGACCGTGGCGGATGCGGACGGGGCGCTGCGGGGTCTCTACCGCAAATCCCACATCCCGAACGGGCCGGGCTATCAGGAGAAATCGTATTTCGCGCCGGGGGATACGGGATTCAAGGTGTTCGACACGGCGGTCGGGCGCATCGGGGCGGCGATCTGCTGGGACCAGTGGTTCCCGGAATGTGCCCGGGCGATGGCGCTTCAGGGGGCCGAAATCCTGCTCTACCCCACCGCCATCGGCAGCGAGCCGCAGGCCCCCGACCTGCACTCGATGCGCCACTGGCAACGCGCCATGCAGGGCCACGCCGCCGCGAACCTGACCCCCGTGATGGCCAGCAACCGCGTCGGCGTCGAGACGTGGGAGGGGGTCGGGATGACGTTCTACGGCGGGTCCTTCGTCGCCGGGGCCGAGGGGGAGATGCTGGCCGAGATGGGGGGCGAGGGCGGTATCGCGCTGGCGCGCCTCGACCTCGCCGCGATCCGGGCCAGGCGGTACGGCTGGGGCGTCTTCCGCGACCGCCGCCGCGATCTGTACGGCGGGTTACTGTGAGAAACGCAGGGTGCGGCGTAAAGACCGATACCGATGAACCCGACAAAGCAATCCTGCCCCGGACCTGATCCGGGGCAGGGGACTTCTTGCGGGTAGTCTACTTCTGGATATCCGTCCAGATCGCCGTGTACAGCTTCTGCACGGCGGGTGAGCATGTCTCGATGAAATGTCCCGCCGCTGCGTGCTCCTCGGGGATCATCACTTCGGGGGCGTTCAGCATGTCCTCGGGCATGAATTCCTCCGATCCCGCGATTCCGTTGGCGTAGCGGGCGAAGGCCGAGATCATGGCGGCGTTTTCGGGGATCATGATGAAGTCGAGGAAGGCCCGCGCGTTGTCGACATTCTTCGCGTCCTTGATGATCGCGGCGCTGTCCATCCACAGGGCATAGCCCTCCTTCGGGTAGCCGAACCGCACATCCTCGTTCTTCTCGCGCGAGCGGAACGCGGCCCCGTTCCAGTAGAGCGAGGCCCCCAGATCCCGGCCCGCGAACTTCTCGATCACGCCGTAATCCATCGACAGCCATTTCGGCTTGGCCTCGACCAGCACGTCGCGCGCCTTCTTCAGCATCGCCTTGTCGGTCGTGCACGGCTCGCCGCCCACGTAGTACAGCGCGGAGTTGATGACGTCGTTCATCTCGGGCGCGACATTGACCTTGCCGACCAGGGCCTCGGGCGGGTCGAACACGATGCCGGAGGTGTCGATATCGCCGTCGTAGAGCGAGGTATCGACGATCACCCCGACGCTGCCCCACTGCCACGGCACCGAATACCGGCGGCCCGGGTCCCAGTCGGGATCGCGCCATTCCTCGGCGACATGCCTGAAATTCTCCATCTCGTCGGGGCGCGATTCGATCAGCAGCCCTTCCGCGATCCAGATCGGCATATGCGTGGCCGACGGCACCACGATGTCGTAGCCGTGGCCCCCGGCTTTCACCTTGGCCAGCGCGGTATCGTTGGAATCGTAGTCGGTGACGGTCACCTCGACGTCGAATTCCTTCTCGAACTTCTCGATCAGCTCGGGGCTGGTGTAATTGCCCCAGTTGAACAGGTTCAGCTCCCCTGCGGCCAGGGCCGGGGATGCGCCCGTCGCGAGCAGGGCGGCGATCATCATGCGTTTCATCTGTGGTCCTCCGGGTGAGTCGTTAACGAACGCTACATCTTCTTGCGGTTGAGAAAGAAGAATATCGTCACCATCGCGATCGAGATGGCGAGCAGCGCGGTGGAAATGGCGTTGATTTCGGGGGTGATGCTGCGGCGCAACTGGCCCAGCATGTAGGTGGGCAGCGTCTCCTGCCCCGCCGACTTGACGAATTCGGTGATGACCACGTCGTCCAGCGAGATGACGAAGGCCAGCATCGCTCCCGCGACGATCCCCGGTCCCATCAGCGGCAGCGTCACGCGGCGAAAGGCCATCCACGGCGTCGCGTACAGGTCGGCGGCGGCCGTCTCCAGCGACAGGTTCATCCCCTCCAGCCGCGCGCGGATCGGCAGGTAGGCGAAGGGGATGCAGAAGGCGGTATGGGCGAGGATCAGCAGGCCCAGCCCCGTGTAGCCCGTCGCCTGCTTGAACACGGCAAAGACGATCAGCAGCGCGACGGCGGTGACGATCTCCGGCACCATCAGCGGCTGGTTGATTACGGCATAGGTGGCGGTCAGGCCGCGATACGGGCGCGTGCGGGTGGTGCCGAGGGCCGCCATCGTGGCCAGCACGGTCGCGAAGAACGAGGCGCAGACGGCGACGACCAGCGAGCGGATGGCGGCATCCTGCACCAGTTCGTTCTGCCACGCGGCGGCATACCACCGCCACGAGAACCCCTCCCAGACGGCGATGGAACTGCCCGCATTGAACGAATACGCCACCAGCGTCAGGATCGGGGCATAGAGCATCAGGAAGCACACCATCGCGATGGTCGCGAAGCCGGGCTGGCGCTTGATGGCGAAGGGGCGATCAGCCATCGTGGACCGTCCTGCCCCGGACTCGATCCGGGGCCTTTCTCCGCTCGTACAGGCCCCGGATCGAGTCCGGGGCAAGTGCTTGCGTGTCAGCCATGCCCGCCCCCTTCCTTCTGCGCCGTGCGCACGTAGAACAGCAGCGCCACCATCACGATCACCAGCAGCGTGATGGCCAGCGCCGATCCCAGCGGCCAGTTGCGCCCCTGCCCGAACTGCAATTCGATCAGGTTCCCCAGCATCAGGTTCTTGCCCCCGCCCAGCACGCGCGGCGTGACATAGGCCCCCAGCGACGGCACGAAGACCAGGATCGACCCCGCGATCAGCCCCGGCTTGACGATGGGCAGGATGATGCGCCGCAGCACCCGCCACCGGGTCGCGTAGAGGTCGTACCCCGCCTCGACCAGCCGGAAATCCAGCTTCTCCATCGACGCATAGATCGGCAGGACCATCAGGGGCAGGTACACGTAGGTCATGCCCAGGAGGATCGAGAAATCGGTATAGAGCATCTGGATCGGTTCCGAGATCACGCCCAGCTTCATCAGCGCGGTGTTCACGATGCCCCGGTTGCGGATCACCTCCATGATGGCGAAGGTGCGGATCAGCAGGTTGGTCCAGAACGGAATGGTGATCAGGAACAGCCAGAGATTGCGGGTCTTTTCGGGCTGGGTCGCGATGAAGTAGGCGGTGGGAAAGCCCAGCGCGAGGGCCAGCAAAGTCGTCATCAGCGACAGGCGCAGGGACCGCCACAGGATCGACAGATGCGCATCGGCGATCGACACCGTGTCGTCGAAGATATCCCGCTCCAGAAAGACGGCCTGCCACCCCTCGGTCGAGAATCGCCACGTCACCCCGCCGTAATCCCCGGCGGTCAGGAACGAGTAGACCAGCACGACGACGAGGGGGCCGGAGGCGGCGAGGAACAGCACGACCAGCGCGGGCAGGGTCAGCAGGCGGCTGCGCCGCACCTCGCGCGCGATGGCGGTTTCGGCCTCGGTGCGCGCGCTCATGCGGGGGGCCTGCGGTCGCGGATTCCCGCTCTGCCCCGGGCGGAGGACGCCTCGCGCAGCGACCGGGGCCTCAATGGGCAATACGCAACATCGAAGCCGCGAAAATCCTCGCGAGGCCCCGGGTCGTTGCCCGGGGCAGGGCTGTTCTCCACCAGGATGACACCCCACCCCATCAATCCCTCAACACCTGGATCGCACCCGCCGCCAGCGTGATCCCCACTTCCGCCCCGATCCCGAATCCCGCCTCGCCGTCCCGCCGGTTCTGCATCCGCACGATGAACAGGTCGCCGCCGGGCAGGCGCACGCGGTAATGGGTATCGGTGCCGAAATAGACCACGTCCTCCAGCCGCCCCGACAATTCCCCGTGCGAGGGGATACTGGTCAGGGTCGCGTGCTCCGGGCGGATGACGAGGCTGACCGGCGCGCCGATATCGGGGGGCATGTCGGGGGGCAGGGTCGCGACCACCTTCTTGCCGTGGGGGATGTCGAGGATCACGCGGTCGGGTTTCGCTTCCCAGATTTCGGCGGTCAGGAAATTCGTCTCGCCGATGAAATCCGCCACGAACCGCTCGGCGGGATGGTCGTAGATCTCGCGCGGGGTGCCGACCTGAAGGATATTGCCCGCGCTCATCACCGCGATGCGATCCGACATCGTCAGCGCCTCCTCCTGGTCGTGGGTGACGAAGATGAAGGTGATGCCGGTTTCGCTTTGCAGGCGCTTCAGCTCGATCTGCATTTCCTTGCGCAGTTTCAGGTCGAGGGCGGAGAGCGGCTCGTCGAGCAGCAGCACCTTCGGGTGCGGGGCCAGCGCCCGGGCGAGCGCCACGCGCTGTTGCTGGCCGCCCGAAATCTGGCTCGTCTGCCGCCCCGCCAGATCGCGCATCCGCACCAGATCCAGCATCGCCGCGACCGCCGCATCGACCTCGGCCTTGGGCTTGCCCAGCATCTCCAGCCCGAAGCCGATATTCTGCGCCACCGTCATGTGCGGGAAGAGGGCGTAGTTCTGGAACACCGTGTTCACGGGCCGCTTGTAGGGCGGCAGATGCGCGATGTCCTCGCCGTGCAGGCGGATGCGCCCGTGGGTCGGGTGGTCGAATCCGGCGATCAGGCGCAGCAGCGTCGTCTTTCCGCAGCCCGACGGTCCCAGCAGGGTGAAGAACTCGTTCTCGCGAATCGCCACGGACACCCCGTCGAGCGCGCGCACGGTCTGCGCCCCGGACCCGAAGAGTTTCGATATGCCGTCGATCTCGATGGCGGTGGTCGGCTCGGTCGTCGTCATCGTCACGCGGGTCCTCCGGCCCCTATCCAATGCCGGCGGGTGCCGGCTCGTCAAGGGCGGCATGCGGCGAAGGGCGGATTTCAGGTTCCCCCCCGGGGGCGTTCTCCCCTAGCATCGGCCCGACGGGAATCGCGCAGGGGCAGGATCGGGATGAAGGGTTCGGGACGGACGAGGCTCGCCGCGCTGCTGCTGGCCGCCATGACGGGGCGGGCGGCGGCGGTGGACGTGCAGGTATTGTATCTGGAGCAGGCCGTGCCGCGCCCGCCGATCCTGTCGGTGCTCGATACCGCCCCCGACGATCTGGGGCTGGCGGGGGCCGAGACGGGGCTGGCGGAGAACACCGCGACGGGGCGGTTTCTGGGGCATGACTACACGCTGGAGCGGGTCATCCTCGGCGAGGACGACGATATCGCCGCCGCCGCCCGCACGGCACTGGATGCGGGCCATCGCCTGATCGTCGCCAACCTGCCCGCCGCCGCCCTGCTGACGCTGGCCGACCTGCCCGAAGCGCAAGGCGCGCTGATCGTCAACGGGGCCGCGCCCGACGATGCCCTGCGCCGCGAGGAGTGCCGGGCCAACCTGCTGCACACCCTGCCCAGCCGCGCGATGCTGACCGATGCGCTGGCGCAGTTCATGGGCAAGAAACGCTGGACGGACTGGTTCCTGATTACGGGCGAGGGACCGGGCGATGCCGAATATGCCGCCGCCCTGCGCGCCTCCGCCGCCAAGTTCAACGCGAAGATCGTCGAGGAGCGCGTCTGGCGATTCGATGCCGATATGCGCCGCAATGCGGCGCAGGAGGTGCCGCTGCTGACCCAAGCGCGCGATTACGACGTGGTGGTGGTGGCCGACGAGATCGGCGACTGGGCGCGCTACGTCCCCTATAACACCTGGCTCGCGCGGCCCGTGGCGGGGACCGAGGGGCTGGCCCCCGTCGCCTGGTCGCCCGTGGTCGAGCAATGGGGCGCGGCACAGTTGCAGCGTCGCTTTGCCAAGGCGACCGGGCGGGGGATGCAGCCGGTGGATTTTGCCCTGTGGGCCGCGATGCGCGCGATCGGCGAGGCGGTGACGCGCACATCCTCCGCCGATCCCGCCACCCTGCGCGACTACATGCTGTCACGGGAATTTGAACTGGCGGTCTTCAAGGGCCGCAAGGCGACCTTTCGCGGCTGGAACGGCCAGATGCGCCAGCCGATCCCGCTGGTCCATGCGCGGGCGCTGGCGGGGCAGGCCCCGGTCGAAGGGTACTTGCATCGCGTCAGCGAACTCGACACGCTGGGGCAAGACGAACCCGAAACGACATGCCGAGCATTCCAGTGAATTCGATGATCTCTGACGATACCGCTTCCACAATCGACTCCTGCCCCGCACTCGATCCGGGGCCTTTTCGAGCGACGTACCCTGTCGCCGCAGACCCCGGATCGAGTCCGGGGCAGGGTATGGTTTCAAGAGTGATCGGCAGGGTCCGATTCCTGCCCCTCGCCTTCCTTGCCCTGCTCGCCGTCTCTGCCCATGCGGGTGAAGCCCGTGCCGGAGAGGTATGGATAACCAACGAAAAGGACGACACCGTCAGCGTCATCGACACCGACACGCTGGAGGTGATCGCGACCCACGAAACGGGCGAGCGCCCGCGCGGGATCGTCTTTTCGCGTGATTTCAGCCGCCTCTACATCTGCGCCTCCGACAGCGACACGGTGCAGGTGATGGACCCCGACACGGGAAAGATCCTGCACGATCTGCCGTCGGGCGAGGACCCCGAGCAATTCGCCCTGCACCCCGACGACCGCCTGCTCTACATCGCGAACGAGGACGACGCGATCACCACCGTGGTCGATACCGTCGAGCGCAAGGTCATCGCCCAGATACAGGTGGGGATCGAGCCGGAAGGGATGGCGGTATCCCATGACGGCACCATCGCCGTCACCACCTCCGAAACCACCAATATGGCCCACTGGATCGACACGGAATCGCAGGAGATCTTCGCGAATACCCTCGTCGATTCGCGCCCCCGGCACGCCGAGTTCACCGCCGACGATGCGCAGCTCTGGGTCACGTCGGAAATCGGCGGCACGGTCACGGTGTTCGATGTCGGGAATCAGGAGGAAATCGCGAAGATCACGTTCGCGGTCAAGGGCGTGCGCGATGACCGGGTGCAGCCGGTGGGCATGCGCTTCTCGCCCGACGGCGCGCTGGCCTTCGTCGCGCTGGGACCGTCGAATCACGTGGCGGTGGTCGATGCGAAGACGTTCGAGGTGCAAAAATACATTCTCGTCGGGCGGCGCGTCTGGCACATGGCATTCTCGCCCGACGGCACGAAGCTGTTCACGACCAACGGGATTTCGGGGGATGTGACGGTGATCGACGCCGAAAAGTTGACGGCGATCAAGACGATCAAGGTCGGGCGCTATCCGTGGGGCGCGGCGGTGCGGCCATGAGGGGGGCGCTGGCCCTGTGCCTCGCCCTGTTGCCCGCGCCGGTACTGGCAGAATCCAGCGCCGAGGCCCTCGCCCGCAAGCCCGGCCTGTTCCACCCCGAAACCGGCTATCGCGTTGAGCGCCAGCGCGCCCCGACGCCCGAGGATATCCCCGCCGGTCGCCGCGTTTCGGCGGCAGAGGTCGCCGCGATGCCCGAGGCGCTGCGCATCGATGTCTTCGGCGCCGCGCAATCCCGCTATGATGAGCTGGACGGCACGTGGCTGGTGGCCGACCCGAGGAACAGCCTGCCCGGGGCCGTCTGGCTGCCCGAAACGGGGCGCGGCACGCTGGATGCGACGATGCGGCGCTACTTCGCCACCCATCTCGCGCGCCTGACCGAAGGCGACACGGACCGCGCGCTCGTCTTCTTCTGCGTCGCCGATTGCTGGATGAGCTGGAACGCGACCCGGCGGGCGGCGGCGCTGGGCTATGCCAATGCGCTGTGGTTTCGCGAGGGGACGGATGGCTGGCTGGATGCCGGATACGCGCTCGCACCCGTCGAGCCGCTGGCGGTGGATGTGGAGTGAGCGGGCTTTTGGCTCACGCCACCAGCGCCGCCCCGCCCAGCCGCCCCTTCACGAACTCCGCCGCCGCCTCCATCGACGCCCGCGCCTCCGGCAGGTGCGGGCCGAAGAACTGCCACGCATGGGGGACGTTCGGAATGCCCCGCAACTCCACCTCGCCCCCGGCGGCGCGCAGGGTGTCGGCCATGCGAAAGGCGTCGTCGCGCAGGATTTCCGGCTCGCCCACGGTGATGAAGGCGGGCGGCGGGTCCTCGAACGACCCGTAGAGCGGCGAGATCAGCGGATCGCGGGGATCGCTGTCGCCGATATAGTAGCGCGCGACCTCGTCCACCCGTTCGGCGGGCAGCATCGCCTCGCTCCCCGCATTCGCGCGGATGCTCTCGCCCGTATGGGCCAGATCGACCCAGGGGCTGAAGGCGACGACGCAGCCCGGGGGCGGATAGCCCTTCGCCTGCGCCATCAGCAGCATGGCGAAGACCAGTCCCCCGCCCGCGCTCTCCCCCGCCAGCGCGATGTCGCCGGGGGCATAGCCCTGGGCCAGCAATGTGGCATAGGCGGCCAGCGCATCCTCAACCGCTGCGGGAGCGGGATGTTCGGGGGCGAGGCGATAATCGGGCACCATCACCCGCATTCCCGTCAGCCGCGCCAGCATCGCGGTGATCGAGCGGTGGGTGCGGGGCGACCCCATCAGATACGCGCCGCCATGCAGGTACAACACGATCCGCCGCCGCTCCGCCCGCCCGCAACTGACCCATTCGACGGGGATCGCGCCCCCCGGCCCGGGCAGGCTGTCGGCCAGATAGCGCGCCTCGCGCGGCACCCCGGGGACCAGCGCGGCGGACCGCTCAAGATTGCGGCGCGCGGCGGCGGGGTCGGACAGGCGCGCGAGGGCAGGGCGCACCATACGGCGCAGATACAGGTTCGCGAGGGTCAGACGAAGGCTCATGGACCGTCAGATAGCACGCGACGCCTGGAATGGCGAGGAGATGGCATTTGCTCAACCACAGGGATTGTGGGAATGTATTAACAGAATCAGTAGAAATTGTACCAACATGGGAGAATGTGGCATGACTATGAAGCCCATCATGCTCGCCGGACTGATGGCCTTCGGGCTGGGCATTACCGCCCCGCTCGCCCAGCCTGCCCCGGATGATGAAACCGCCGCGTCCGCCACCGGAGCCGCCCCCGCCCCGGCCTTCGTGCAGGCCGCCGCCGCCCCGGCCCCCGATCCGACCGCCCCGACCGGGCCGCAGACCTACGTGGTCAAGCGCGGCGATTCGCTGTCGCGGATCGCGCGGCGCTTCTACGGCAATTCGATCCTGTGGCAGCCGATCCTGGCCGCGAATGCCGACAAGGTGGGCAAGGGCGGCGGGCTGATCTTTCCCGGCACCAGCCTGACCATCCCCGACCTGAACGATACCGCCCAGGAGTTCCCGGTCGCGACCGCCGAGGAGGGAACGCCGAAGCTGTCCATGGTGACCGGCAACGACTACACGCCGTTCACGGACAAGGATCTGCCCCAGGGGGGGATGTTCACCGAACTGGTCCGCACCGCCATGACCCGCGCCGGATACGACCCCGAAACCGAGTTCCTGCCCTGGGACTACGCCATGCGCGCGACGCAGAAGGGGACGTTCAAGGCCAGCTTTCCGTGGTACGACACGCCCGACCGCCGCGCCGCCCTGTGGTATTCGCGCCCCGTCTACGAGGTGCTGATCGTCGTCTACTACAAGTCCGGCGCGCCGCTGGTCTTCGAGGGGATCGACGATCTCGACGGGCTGAACCTGTGCCGCCCGAGCGGGTATTTCGACGACGATATCCGCGCCAAGGTCGAGACCGGACAGATCGTGCGCACCACCCCCGACACCCCCGCCGACTGCTTCCGGATGCTGGTCGAGGGCGATGTGGATGTCGTGTCGCTGTCGGCCATGGTCGGCAACGGAGAGCTGGCCAAGGTGGGCCTCGGCGACCGGGTCGAGGTGGCCGACACCCCCCTCGCCATCCGCCCGCTGCACATCGTCTATCCCAAATTCGACCCCCGCAGCCGGGGCACGATGGGCAAGGTCGATCTCGCCCTGAAGGCCATGGACGAGGACGGCACGACCGCCGCCATCATCGAGAAGCACCTGCGCCGGTATTTCGACGACCTGGCCGAGGCCGCAGAAAGCACTGACCTGGCCAGCACGGACGGGTGAAGCGCGGCGCTCCGGCGAAAGCGGGAGCGTCCGGGCGGAACGCTCCGAGGTTCCCACCACGGGGCGGGTGGTGTATGCCCCGTCCGAATATCTCAACCGGACGGGGAAGGCCGCGCGATGCGTTTCGAGGGTACCAAGGACTATATCGCCGACCGCGACCTGACCGTCGCCGTCAATGCCGCCATCACGCTTCAGAAACCCCTGCTGGTGAAGGGCGAACCCGGCACCGGCAAGACCGAACTCGCGCGGCAGGTGGCCGATGCGCTGGGGATGGACCTGCTGGAATGGCACGTCAAATCCACGACCAAGGCGCAGCAGGGCCTCTACGAATACGATGCGGTTTCCCGCCTGCGCGACAGCCAGTTGGGCGACGCGCGGGTGCATGACGTGCGCAACTACATCCGCCCCGGCAAGCTGTGGGATGCCTTCACCGCCCCGGAGCGCGTGGTGCTGCTGATCGACGAGATCGACAAGGCCGATATCGAGTTCCCGAACGACCTGCTCCAGGAACTCGACCGCATGGCCTTCCACGTCTACGAGACGGGCGAGACGATCGCCGCCGTGAACCGCCCGGTGGTCATCATCACGTCCAACAACGAGAAGGAACTGCCCGACGCTTTCCTGCGCCGCTGTTTCTTCCACTATATCAGCTTTCCGGAGGCGGAGACGCTGGCGAAGATCGTCGAGGTCCACTACCCGGGCATCAAGCAGACCCTGCTGCGCGAGGCGCTGACGCAGTTCTACGAAATCCGCGAGGTGCCGGGCCTGAAGAAGAAACCCTCCACATCCGAAGTGCTCGACTGGATCAGATTGCTGGTCGCCGAGGATATCGACCCGAGCGACCTGCGCCGCAGCCCGACGGAGACCCTGCCCAAACTGCACGGTGCCCTGCTGAAGAACGAGCAGGACGTGCACCTGTTCGAACGGCTGGCCTTCATGGCAAGGCGGGGAGGCTGACCCCCGATCGTGCGAGGGAGAAGGCGGTGATGCCGATCGAGGTGATGATCGAAAGCGGCACGACCGCCGCCAGCATCACGAGGCCGTCCCGCGCCATCAGGCCGAGCGCGATGAACAGGACGGCCGCGCCCATGATCGACGAGCTGAGCGGGATGAACTCCAGAAACGGCATCACCGCGCCGCACAGGCCCGCGATGGCGACCGCCACGGTGCTGAACGGGGGCTGAACGAGGGCTTCGAGACGCGGGCGCGTCTGCCGATCCAGCCACCGGACGGGCCGGCGCACGCGCTCGATGGCGGCGGTCAGCCGCCCCTCGCCCACACTGCGGCGGCACATCCAGCGCGGCAGGTAGATATGCTCCCGCCCCAGCAGATTCTGCACCGCTGCCGAGGCGATCAGGATTCCGCACAGCGTCGAAAACCCCGGAATCGCGCTGAGGGGCGTGACGACCAGCACCGCCGGCACCAGCATGAGCGTGTTGAACGACTTGTTCCCCAACCGGTCGAGCAGATCGTCCAGACTGACCGGGGTTTCCGCATCCGGCTCCGGATCGGCAACGCGGTCGAGCACCGTCGCGAGCGGGCGCTCCATCGTGGCGGTCTTCGGCAAGGGGTCGGTATCGGGCATTGTCTGGACCTGTCGTCGGAGGGCGGTGCGCGTCCGGACGACCTGCCCGATCGGCGCGCCGTTTCGTCGCATCGGTATAGAGGCAGAACCGGCGAACGCCCCATCCGTTCCACAGGGCGACGAACTTCGCCGCCGGGGGAAACCCGGATCACCCGAAGATCAGCCCCACCGTCACCAGCGCCAGCCCCAGGAACGCCGTCCCCACCGCCGCCATGTTCAGCGCCACCAGCTTGTGCATCGACGCGCTGGACCCGTCGGCCTCCCCGCGCCTGACCGCCATCGCCTTGCGGATGCACGCCCCGAGGCCGATCAGGCCCAGTACCGTGAAGAAGATGCCGACATAGAGGATGATCTGGAACATTAGAACGGTATCCCCATACCGCGATAATCCTCGAAGACACCCGTGGTCTTCAGCGACAGGGCGTCGAAGCGGGCCAGCAACCCTTCGGCGCTTTCCTCGACCGAGATATCCGCGCCGCCGCCGCCCATGGCCGTGCGCACCCAGCCGGGGTGATAGGCCCCCACGGCCACCCCGCGCGGCTTCAGTTCGGTGGCGAGGTTGCGGGCGACGTTCACGGCGGCGGCCTTGGATGCGCGATAGGGATAGGCGTTGCCGCTGGCCCGTTCGGTCGATCCCATGACCGAGGAGACGATGGCGATCTTCCGCCCCGCCCCGCGCTCGACATGCGGCACCAGCGCGCGGGTGACCAGGAACGGCCCGGCCACGTTGGTCATCAGCACGTCGCGCCACGCATCCGCGTCATGGGCCTCGTCCGCCAGCCCGCCATAGCTGTTGAGCACCCCGGCATTCAGGATCAGCAGGTCGATGGCCTCGCCGGTCGCCTCCGCCAGCGCGGCGACGCTGGCCTCGTCCGTCACGTCCAGCGCGCGAACGGTCACGCGGCCCGTCTCCTCCGCCAGGGCCGCCAGCGCGCCCGCGCTGCCCGGGTCGCGCGCCGTGGCGATGACGGTATCGCCCCGGGCCGCCGCCCGCCGCGCCATGGCGAATCCGATGCCGCGATTCGCGCCGGTGATGAGAAGTGTTGCCATTGTCCCGACCCCTTGCCGTTTCCCGCCGTCTTGGATCACGTTTTCTTGCCCCCGTCCAGTTCGCCGCTATCGTGAGGGGGGACGCGAGAGGGGGGCGGCACCATGGGCGATATCGACGTGCGGCCGGCACGGGATGCGGATTGCGAGGCGATGCGCGCGCTCGTGAACGCCGAGATCCGCACCGGCGTGGCCGTCTGGCACGAAACCGAGCGCACGCCCGCCGAGATGCGCGACTGGGTCGACCGGCGCCGCGCACCGGGCCGGGCAGTGATCGTGGCGGAGCGCGCCGGGCAGGTGGTGGGCTATGGCGGCTACGGTCCCTTCCGCCCCCATTCCGGCTATGCCCTGACCGCCGAGCATTCGCTGTATGTCGATGCCGACCACCGGGGCCACGGCATCGGGGGGATGCTGCTGGGCGATCTGGTGCGCCGGGCCGGGGCGCAGGATCTGCACGCCCTGATCGGCGGGATCGAGGCGCGGAACACCGCCAGCATCGCCCTGCACCGCCGCCACGGATTCGAGGAGACGGGCCGCCTGCCCGAAGTGGGCCGGAAATTCGGACATTGGCTCACGCTCGTTTTCATGCAACGCACCCTGACCCGACCCTGACCCGACCCTTCGGATGCCCCGCTTCGGGACATCCTTCCCAACTGCCGGAGAGTGCGTGCCATGGCGAAACTGCTGGAAAACCGGGTGGCCATCGTCACCGGTGCGGCGCGGGGGGTGGGGCTGGCCATCGCGCGCCGTTTCCACGACGAGGGGGCCTACGTGATGCTCGCCGATGCCGACGAGGATCTGGTGCTGGCGGAGGCGAAGGAGATCGACCCCGACGGCACCCGTGCGGCGGGCTTTCGCTGCGATCCGATGAAGCGGCTGGACATCAACAACCTGATGGCTGCGACGCTCGATGCCTATGACCAGGCCGATATTCTCGTGAACGCCGTATCGGTCGAGGCCCCGGGCGATCCGCTGGATCTGGACGAGACAGCCTTCGACAAGGCGATCGACGTGAACGTGAAATCGGCCTTCATGCTGATCCAGATGTTCTCGCGCCATATCATCAAGCGGGTGGATGCCCGCGACGGCGAATTGCTGCATACCAGCATCGTCAACGTCTCCGCCATCTCGGGCGAGCGGTCGCGCCCCGACCGGTTTCTGCTCAGCGTGTCGATGGCGGGGCTGGACCAGTTGACGCGCGGCTTCGCCGTCTCGCTGGCCGGGTGGGGCATCCGCGTCAACGGCATCGCCCCGGGCAACGTGGCGGGGCGCTTCAAGACCAAGAGCGATCCGGAAATCCGAAAGAGCATGGTCGCGCGCACCCCCATGGGACGGCTGGGCGAGACGACGGAGGTGGCCGGGGCGGCGGTGATGCTGGCCAGCGAACACAGCAGCTACATCACCGGCCAGATCCTCACGGTCGACGGGGGCCGCTCGATCTACGAGCGCCCGCCCGCCGAACCGGTGGAGGAATAGACACCCCTGTGCCCCGGGCGAAGACCCGGGGCCTCGACGACCCGCGCACCACTCCGCGAGGCCCGGGCAACGACCCGCACGGGCAGAGTCACCCCCCCGCCCCCCGCTTCCCGAACAACCACAGCGACACCGTCAACCCCTCCGCCCCCATCGCCTCGGGCGCGGGGATTTCGCGGTAGTCCAGCGGGTCGAGGGCGGCGGCATCGGCCAGCGACACGATCTCGCCGCGCTCGAATCCCAACCGGCGATGGGCGTGCCGTTCGCGCAGGAATTCCAGCTCGTGGCGCGCGAAATCGACCACCAGCAGCCGCCCGCCGGGGGCCAGCACCCGCGCCGCCTCGGCCAGCGCCGCGCCGGGATCGGACAGGAAGTGCAGCACCTGATGGATCACGGCGGCATCGGCACTGCCATCCTCCACCGGCAGCGCGAGGATATCGCCCTGCCGCAGTTCCGCTTCGGCGGGCAAGGCCCCGTCCTCCAGCCGCGAGCGGGCAAAGGCCAGCATGTCCTGGTTGACGTCGAAGCCGGTCATCGCCTCGGCCCGGCCCCCGAATACCGCCAGCATCTGTCCGGTGCCGGTGCCCAGATCCAGCAGGCGCGCGAACCGCTCCCCGGTCCCGGGCACCAGCATCGCGCGGGCGGCTTCCTCCACCGCGCCCTCGGCGGCATGCAGGGCGCGCAGACGGTCCCATTCCGAGGCATTGTCGCGGAAATACGCCGCCGCCGCCTCCCCCCGGCGCTGGCGGACCCGCTCCAGCCGCTCGGCATCGCGGCGCAGGTCCGGTGCATCCCCGTCCATCGCGTCCAGCGTAAAGGCGACGAGCCGGGCCGGAAACCCCGCGCGGGCAAGGCGAAAGAACGCCCAGCTTCCCTCCCGCCGCCGCTCGACCAGCCCGGCATCGACCAGCAGTTTCAGGTGGCGCGAGATGCGGGGCTGGCTCTGGGCGAGAATGTTCGTCAGTTCACTGACAGTCAGCTCGCCCCCGGACAGGACGCGCAGGATGCGCAGGCGTGTCGTCTCGGCGGTTCCCCTCAGGGCATCCAGAACCGTCGCCATCGGGGCTGTCGTCTCGTGTTCCATCACCGTCCCGTATGCCCCGTCAGGTCGGCAAAGGACAAGGGCCGTCGCGCGGGCGGTTGATGTGAAAGAGCAACATTAACCATTATGACACGATTTTACCGCGCATGCGGGACTGTGAATCCGGTGCGAATGGGCTATCTTCGAAATCGTCGATGTAAACTTGTCCGATGTGGTGCCGCCATGAGTCTCTCACGTTTCGTTACGGGTCTTGCCGTCATAGGTACTCTTGCGCTCTCGGGGTGCGCGGGTACCACCTCCGTCCAGAAGGATCAGGACCCGGCGGCGTATCTCAACCGCCCGTTCCACGCCTTCAACAAGGGGTTCGATACGGTGCTTCTGCGCCCGGTATCGAAGGTGTATGACGCGGCCGTTCCGGCGACGATCAAGCACGTGATCAACAACGAGGTGCGCTTCCTCTCGCTGCCCGGCACCTTCGTCAATTCGGCCCTGCAGGGGAATTTCGAGCGGGCCGGCGACACGGCGGCGCGGTTCTTCGTCAACGGCACGATGGGCGGTCTCGGCGCGCTCGACCCGGCGACGGATCTCAAGATCCCCGAACACGACGAGGATTTCGGCCAGACGCTGGCGGTCTGGGGCGCGGGGCAGGGTCCGTATTACGAACTGCCGCTGCTCGGCCCGTCCAGCGCGCGCGATTTCGCCGGAACGGTGGGCGATTTCATCCTCAATCCCGTCAGCTACGTGGGCGGCGGAACGGGGTCGCTGCTGCTCGGGCCGGGGCGGCGCGCGGCCAGCATCATCGATACGCGCGCCCGTTTCGGCGATGCGATCGACCGGGCGCTGTATGACAGCGCGGACAGCTACAGCGCGGTCCGGAATCTTTATCTCCAGCGCCGCAACAACGCCATACTTAACGGGCAGTTTGACGCACAAGCGCAGCCCGACATCTATGAAGGCGGTGATTTCTAGCTGCGGGTTGCGAACCGAATTTTTCCGATCGTGGTGCGAAGACCGGTCATCCCGCCCGGAGGACCGCGCGTCGCGCCCCGATATCGTCTGGAGTTGACCATGAACCGACGTCTCTTTCTCTCCCTGTCCACCGCAGGCATCGCCGCGTTGTGCACCAGCCCGTCGCTGGCCCGGAACGCCGACGCCGCCTCCGCCCTCGTGCGCCGGGTATCCGACGAGATGGTCGCGCTGATCCGCAGCCCCGTCGACGAGGCCGCCAAGCGCGCCGCCTTCGTGCAGATGATGGATCGCTACGCGGACATGCGCCAGATCGCGGGCTACGCCCTCGGTCGCTACATGCGTGCGATGCCCG
>ENA-ORXC01000397-ORXC01000397.1-marine-metagenome-genome-assembly--contig:-NODE-397-length-32681-cov-18.453257_pt1 | contig 32681 bp, 26 predicted proteins | sample MGYA00237865_ERZ511478 | MGnify/ENA metagenome assembly ERZ511478
GGCGGGGGGGGGGGGGTCGTCAGACGCGGACCTGGAGGCGGCGGCGGCGGCAGAGGCGGCGGCGATGGCGGCCAGCCGTCCTCTACGTCGTCTCCTCCTCCCACCGTACCAGAAGTCGACCCGACGGCTCGGCCGGTGGTCGTCAACGCGGCGCGCCTGGCTCGCTGGCGCCAAGACGTTGCGCAAGGCCGCGCGTGCCTGAGTGCCCTCTTCCAAGCGACGGGCGGAGCATCAGCGCGAACGTCGGAGCTGTCGGGCGTCATCGTGCGCCCGACCGAGGCGGGGGCCTCTCGCAACCTGTACGTACACTTTGGCCGCTGCTACACGGTCATCACGTACAGCAAGACGTCGTCGGCGTTTAGCGACGGCGGGCGGCCCATCATCCGTTGGTTGGACGCAAAGACGTCGACGCTCGTGCTGCTGCAGCTGGCCTTTATCGACCCGCTCGAGGCGTACTTTGCGACGGCAGACAAGGACCAGCGCCTCGACCAGTCGCTCTTATTCCGGGACGCCCACGGCGCCGAGTTGCCGCACCAAAAGCTGGCGGCGGCGCTCTCGTCGGATCTGCTGGGCGGCGTTGCCGACTTTTTCACGGGCCCGCGCCTGTACCGGCAATGGACGGCGGCGGCGGCCAAGCACGTGACCAAGGTCGACATCCTCTCGGCCGATGCGAGCGGCGCTGGTGGGGGTGGAAGCGCGGCGACGGCTCGTGTTGGTGGTGCTGGCAGTAGTGAAGGGGCCGGTGAGACGGACTGGGGACGCGTTCTGGAGCTTCAAAGCGGCCACACTCCGACCACCGCGTCGTCGGCGTACGCTGGCGACCCGAGGCTGTCCGTCGCAAACGTCAACAATGCGCAGTTTTGGCTCTACTTGAGCGCGTCCAACAAGTGGCAAGGCGGCCTTGGCGTTGTTCCTCGACACGGGGCAGATGGTCTTTGCCATCCTTTGCAGCCGCGGATGTCTGCGTCTGGTCGTGCTGCCACTTGTGCTCCTTCCGCTGCTGGTGGTGCTGCTGCTGCTGCTGCTGCCGCCGGCGGTACAACTAGTACGCTTACTCGTGCTGCGGGCCCCCCTCCCGGCGTGGAAGTGGGCGTCGCCGTCGCCGGCGCTCCTGCGGCCGCTGCTGGCCTCGGCACCACGACGTTGCAGCTGGCGCGTCGGTACCGTCTTGACCCTGCTGCAGTTTCACAGATTGCCGACGCAAAGGTGCGGTCCACCTTTGGGGCTGGCATGTACCGGTCACGTGCGCAGCAGAGAGCCATCTACGCGGTGATGTCGGCGACCGACGCCGTGACGCAGCTGGTGGTGCTGCCCACGGCGGGTGGAAAGACGGCGACCTTTCTCATCCCCGTGGCTTGCGAGGCGGACGCGGCGGTGGCGGCGGCGGCCGCGGCGTCGGCGGAGGCGGCCGCGACCACATCATTTGCTGGTGGTGGCAGCAGCGGCAGCGGCGGCACGAACAACAACACGATCGCATCGGCCACGTCGTGGAACCCGCCGGTGACCATTGTGTTGACGCCCACGCGGGCCATCACGGCCAACACCATTGCAGCGGCGACCGCTGCTGGGGTCACCGTCGGCGAGTGGCCGCGAGGTTGTCACGCGGGCGAGGCGTCGTTGTTCGTCATTGACATTGGGACGATTGTGTTGAACCGGGCGGTCTTCTTGGAGCTCATCCGGTACCTGTCAGCGGTCGGTCGCCTTGCGCGTGTCGTCATTGACGAAGTGCACCTCGTGTCGTTGTGGGTCCTCTTTCGAGAGATCCTCGCGCTCATCCGGGCGGTGCTCGCATCCCTGTCGTGCCCGCTGCTGCTCTTGTCGGCGACGGTTCCGCCCAAGATGTACGACACGCTCTTAGCGGGAGTCGGGTCGGCGCCGGACCGCGCCGTGGCGGTCATCCGCCCGTCGACGACGCGCCGCGTGCACATCCGCTACCGCGTCGAGCCAGTGGTCGCTCGCTATCGCCGGCCTGTGACAGGCGTGCCGGACGGCGACCGCAACCGCGAGCTCCACTCTGAAGTCGCGACGCGCGTGCTGCGCCAGGCTGCGTCGGTGCGCAACCCGGGCGGCGACAAGGCCGGTCGGTCCACCGTGCTCGGTGTCTTTTGCGAGACGGTCGCCGAGGTCGACGGCATAGTCACCCAGCTGTACGCGCACCTCGCCATGCTGGGCCTCGGACTGCCCGCGGCCGCGTCGGAGGAAGCAGCGCCATCCCCGTCGGACCTCGATGACATTGTCATCCTCAAGTTCCACTCTCAGGGTGCGGCGGCAGACGGCAGCACGGCAGCAGAGGGCGGCGCCGGCGGTGGCCGTGGCTGGGAGCCGCAGCTCAAGTCCCTACACACCTCGGCCCGCGTCACAGGCCTCACCATTGAGCAGCTCGAACGGCCGCAGCTGCAGCAAGAGGAACAGCAGCACGAGCGGCCGTCGTGTTCTTCACGCCGCCGTCGTCCGCCGCCAGTGTCCGTGGCTGGCGTCGTGACGAAAGCGCTAAAACAGCCCGGTGTCGGCATTGTCATTGTCGTTGGTTCCCCGGCAGTGTCGACGGGGACCGATTTTGTGAACATGTCGTGGGCGGTCTTCCTCGGCCCGCGGCATCTATTGAGTTTTGCGCAGGCGTCTGGGCGCTTGTGCCGGGACGGCTCGTCGGTGGCTACGGCATTGGTTCTGTGCCCCGAAGGCTACACGCGGCCCATCGATGAAGACGCGTCGCTGATACCCAATCTTTCGGCGGTCGGTGACGCAGTCAAGTTTGCAGAGTGGCCTCCCACGTGTTGTCGTCGGAAGCTGATAGACGCTACCTTTGACGGCGTAGCCGCCGAGGACTTCGTGTCGTGCCGGCAAGGGGGCTTTGCCCAGTGCGACTTTTGTAGCGGCGACTACGTCGCCGCCGTGCCGACGCGGCCGACGGCGAATCTGCCGGCGCGGCGCCGCCGGCCCGAGGATGACGGCGGTTGCGGTGATGGTGATTGTGGCGGCGGTGGTGGTGGTGGTGTTGGGCAGCACGGAGCACCTCCAGCATCGGATGCTGCGGGAGATGATGACGGTGACGGTTGGAGCTTGCTGCCGCCGCTCGCAAAGCGAGCGCGCGCCACGGCCGTAGCCCCAGGAGATGGGGTGGGCGCGCGCGTCACTCCGCCGCCGCCGCACCCTCCTCCGCAGCCGTTGTCGGAGCGTCCAACGAGCTTGCAGAACGTCGTCCGCCCCGCTCCTCTGCGGCGCCGCCCGTCGCAGTTTCTGGCCGGCGGGTCACCCACGGTGCAGCAGCCGACGGGTCTGTCGCGACCGCCGTCGTCGTCGTGGCAGGGCAGCAGCGTGGGCACGGGCGGCGCCCCATCTCTCCGGCGGAGTCTCATCGGAGCGGCCACCGGTGGCGGCGGGGATGGGAGCCGCGGTGTGGTGTTCGCGACGACCCCTCCACAAGAGCTGTCGCAATTGACGCTTTCGCCGCCGCGCCCGCCGCGACCTGGTGACGCACCTCGTCCGTCGACGGCGTCCGCGACGGCAGCAGCGGATGCTTCACGACAAGATCAACTCGCTGCACCTGGGGCTGTGGGTGCTTGTGATCGCGCCCTGGCGTACGGGCAAGTGGTGGAGGCGGCCACTCAGGTGGGACTGCGAGCGGCGCGAGCAATTTGGGACTCGAGCCGTGGCGACCAAGGCCGTCCTCCCTGCGCGTGGTGTCGGGCTCAGCCAGTCGCACCTTTGAGGACGTCGCATGCGCTGACGGAGTGCTTTGTCGGCATCTGTTGTTCCTGCCTCAAGCCGAGTGGTGGTCACGGGCCACCTGGCGGTCGCGGTCGGCCCGACGAGTGCAGCCATACATCCTCGCAGCAGTGCCGGCGGCAGCGCTTACCATGGACGCAGGGTGGGGCGACGCCGCTCGGCGGGAAGCGCTGCAAGGGCTGCACGATGCTCATCACAATGCCCGCCGGTGAGCATGGGCTGATCTCGCTCCACGGCGACAAAGATTACGGGACGTTCAAGTGCCGCTGGCTGTATGTGATCCGCGTGGCGATGCTGCAGGCCATGATGGCCCGGCGCGTCATGTCACCGATGCAGCCCGACTTTATCAAGGCGCTGCAGGAGACGTGCTGCGTCGATTGGATGACGATGCCGCCGTCGGCGTCGGGGTCGGGTAACGTCGGGGAGCAACCGATGGCTTTGAGGACACCACCAATGGAGCTGCTTTCATGGGGCCCCAACGTTCGCGTTGCTCACTCTGTGGATGACTTTGGCGAGTGGTTGACAGCCGGGGCGCGATTGCCCAACGTCGTCTTGTTTGCGCCGGTTGTTGCGCAGGCCATGCACCTGAGCTTTTAGATCCATAGGTCTCACGATAGGCTGTCGCTGTGGGGTGCGGGGGGGGCGCGTCAGCAAGGGACGGGGCACATTATGCACATTGTTGAATGAATAGAGTGTAGAACGCATCCTGATGACCACCAGCGGCGCTCGAGACAACAGACAGGAGTGGACTTGTCCCACAAAGCCAAAACTTGATGAAGTAATGTATTGCAATTGATGCGACACTATCCAACTTACGACATGTCATTCATGAAATTGAGGACTTAGTGACGCTGGCAAATACCTAACGAAAGAACGACTTCATGAATGGGTTTCTTTTCAGATATATCAGAGGCGGTGCGCCTCGTCGAACGCGGACAGCAATTATATCCATCCATGAATTGTTGTACTGCAGCCACAAGTGAAATGTGGATTCAGCTGGGAAGATTGTTGGAAACAGGGGTCATGCTGCAACCGCGTATACTGTTGGAAGCGCAGCGCTGCTACAGCAATCCATGTTGACATCCTCATCGGAAAATGTTCCTTCCGTTCTTCAACATTCTGGCTGCGGTACCACTGACAATGTCCGTTAGATATTTTGAACCGTTGCTCTGCAGTCGAGGACACTCCACAGAAAGTGCAAGCGTCCGTCCGTTCGCCAGACAATTTATGGTGCAGCCGTGGACGAAACCATTCAGTCGACGCACATCGCTTGACTTAGTCCGAGACCTGCTGTACTGCAGCCGTCCATCTTCAATCCCCCGGTCATACAATATCATTGAACAAAGACACGAAAGCTGTGCTGCAGCCGTCCACTTTTATCAAAAACCGAGTCGCTCGGCCGTGACGAAGAAATGCTGTACTGCAGCCATCTTTGATCCATGTGTGTGTCCACATTTGGCCAAGCCTGAAACTGTGGTTTTGTGGAAATCGGCATGAGGAACACATCCCAGATACGTGACACACACAGATTTTCACTGTTCTAGGCCTGACATGATTTTGAGCAGAGCAACTGCAGCTGCCCACTGGCAATCGAAGGGCAAGGCTGCAGTCCGGCATTGCCATTTATGAGCCGCACGTTTTTTTATCTTGGTTGTCCGACCGGCTGCAGTACAGCATCCGACTGTGCCAAGTGGCAACTCCCATTTTAGATTCCAGTTCAAGACCGATGCCGGGCTGTCGATCAACACTGCTGTACTGCAGCCGTTTAGAATGGGCGCGGTTCCGAGTATGCCTTCCTGCAGTGCCTTGAGAGCGGTTGTGCAGCCGTTTGTGTGGCTGATATGGTGAATAAGCTTGCAGAGGAAGAACGCAGACATCGTATTTGCAGGCGGTAAGCAGGACTATGAAATGATTGACAACGGCTGCGGTACAGCTGACGAAGCCTCTTCCATGCGCGTTCGCTTGTCAACTGTCATCATCTTTTTGTAAGTACTGTAGTTGTGTTAAGTAGTATTCTTTCCTGCGACAGGTGTCGTGCATTCAATTTATTTGCCGAATTGATTAGCCGCATCCGCGTCATGCGCCCCTTTGCCACGACCCTTGGGCATTCGCTGCGTGACGCCCTCTGAGTGCTTTGAATCCTTCTCTGGACGTGCATTGCGACCCGTACGTGGCGCGCTGTGGTGATGCCTGCGCCGTTCCGAGACGCTCGTGTGGCGTGTCACCCCGTTGTGATATTGAGCATCGTGAGCAGTTCTTTGTCAGGCAGTTGCTCGGCACGCACGCCAGAAGCGGTCGGGTCCGAGTTCCCTGCTCGGCACGCACGCCAGAAGCGGTCGGGTCCGAGTTCCCCAATCCAGCGCCGTGGTTCTGTCGGACTCTCCCTCGACCTATTCCGGAGCGCTTAAGTGTGCACGTGCTGGCGAGCGGCTGTGCGCTTGTCGCTTCATCGTCATTTCCGTTCGGCACTCCTGCTGAGGCCGTCGACTTCTCCCGTTGCCAAACCTGTCGTCGGCGTCCCCGTCTATCTTCTGCTTTTGTGTGAGCTGCTCACAAGCTTCGCGCTGCTCGTGGTGTGGAGCTGGCTCGATCGTCGTGCACGTCCTCGCTTGTGGTCATCATGTACAAGTCGTCATTTGCTGATGTTTGTGTCAGCGACATTGGTGTGCGCCGCGCGTTGCGGGAGGAGGGCGTCGTTGGCTTCATGGCCGTATTTCGCAAGTCCGGGTATGCCGTCGGCCGTGGCGCAATCAAGGTCATCTCTAGCAGCGAGCTGGCGGCAGGCGCCAATGATGGCCCGTCGGTAGGGCCCTCTGTGACCTACTTCGTCATCGACGGCGCGCATCGGGTGGAAGCTCTTAAGCGCTTGACTGCAGAGTCCCCGACCGTTTTCCTTCCCCATGATACGATTCGTGTGCAAGTGATGCGTCGTCAGGACGGCGAGCCGATGACCGACGCTGACGTGCGGACTCTCTTCACTCAATCCCTCTCGTAGGGCGACGCAGACTTCCCCATGCGACGAGGCCAGGGCGTTATCGTGGTCGGCAAGATGCATGCATAATTGCCGATGAATGGCGTGGCCATCCTGCATGTGGTTGTTCTACGGACCAGGCTGATGTTTGTCAAGAGCATGCAGAAGGCGTCATCCTGACGGAGCAGACGTCATCAAGCGAATGGAGATCTGTGCTAAGAATGATGTGACGCACTTGTCCCGGTCGTTGGGTCAGTGCCGTGACACTGTATGAGTGTTTGTTTTGCATGTAAATTGGAAGCATCCAGTCGTTTCTCACAGTCGTTGTGAGGTCGCTTTCGTGTGGATCGCAAGTCACGCACTCAACGGCTTGATATCGTGTGCAAGGGGACTCCCTGTCGGCCTGTGGCATGAGTGCTCACGTGACAGGACGACGACAACGGTTTCCATAGACTCGGTTGGCATGACCGTCCAACCGGCCTGCGCGATATCGAACTCGGTCTCCAATGAGAGAATGTTGATGGCAACTGCACATGCTTCCTGGCGCGCCGTCAATCCTGGCTTGTGATGGATTGTCGGCATGTGCATGACCGCAACCGCGCAGGCAGCACCCGTTATTGAGTGGACATAAGGCAAAGGCGAACAAATGCACGTCCCCGCGATATGCCATAAGGACCGGTACGAACACAATGCCCGGCATACGAAGCGCTTCCGAGACCGATGACGCTAGCGGAACACATACGGACACGTACTGCACGCGTGTCGGAGCAGCATAGGTTGTCCGGGACTGCTTTGTTCGCCGCCTTGACAGTTTTGTGCAGGCACCAGCTCAGCATGCCGAGTGTACTTTCCGACTCTAAATGCAACATAAGTTGGATTGAAAACAAATAGAACAAGAAAGTCCATAGGCAGTCCTCGGTAAGTCTCATCAATTACACAATTGGTGTAGCGGACATATTTGGCGCCACATTGCGCTGTGCTGTGCAATAGCTGGAAAAACGAGTTCTCAGTGATGCATGTGTGAGCAGCAGGCTCCAAGGAGGGCAGGGCAGTGGACTGTTACTGATCGTGACATTCGAGCTCTCTGCCTGCTGTACTGCAGCAGATCCCGCGGAATTCAGTCGGCTTAAACTGATCATTGGCCATCTCTACTCTTTCTCTGATGTGCTGCAGCAGACCATTCACGATTCAGGAACTCAGCGACCGATAGGATCTGCCTGTTTCAACCCTCCTTTAGTGGATCTGCACCTACAGATCTGGTCCCAGTGAAAGTTCCATCGCTTCATCGAGCCGCTTGCTGTACCGCAGCAGGTGGGTGGATTAAATGGATTCGCTTATCCAGTTCGGAGCATTGCCGACGAACCAGCGGGTGTGCATACGAGCTGTTCTGGTCACGCCTATGCATCGTCGCTGCATAATGAACGCCGCCAGTCAATCGGAAAGAGGGCATCGACAGCAGAATCCCCGTCACGTGTTGCGACTCGGCTGTGGTACAGCCAACAGGGCATGGTCCAAAATGCGTTTGCTCCGTCTCAGCAGATTCCAAAAGATGTGCATCAAGGCCTTGTGCCTGCGGATGATGTCGACCATGTTGACAGTCTTTGTTTTTCTCTGCTGTGACCAAGCAGGCCATGTTCATCAGGAACTTTATCTATTACTCAGTTGTACTGCAGCCATTCAAGACAAGGTTCAAGCAGCTCAACCTCAAATGTCTCTGCCTAACGACTGCAGTCTGTCCGACCTATCCTCGTGAGAATCTGGCTTGGTGCGTGCGAACCGGCTGCGGTACCGCGTTCCACAAGGGCTGCGACCAGGTTTGTCTAGGACCTAGCCAGCATCTGTCGTTCAGTTGCTCTTGTAGATTTCCGTCAGGTGGGCAAAGCATGTGTGTGGCGGCTGCGGTACAGCTCGTTGCGTCTGGCTCCTCTTTTCTCGTTTTGCCGCTTTGGTGGCTTGTGTCCCGGTCCAGAGGTCGCATGTAGGTGTTGTGGAGCCGGTAAGCACATCTCGTTTTCCAAGGACTCCGTGGACAGGGGCCTTCATGGCTGCGGTACAGCCTTTTCGAAACATCCCAGTCTTCGAGGGCCTCGATGTGGACCGTCCTGACTTTTCTGCGGTCGGTCGTGCTTCACCGTTGTACTGCAGCCGGGCATTCTTTGGTCTGGCCGCTCACGGCGTCCTCTTCCTCAGATTTCACTCGAGAAAGCACCCGGGCCCTGCCCACAATGTGAGGGATGCGAAGTGTGTGTCGCGGCTGCAGTACAGCCTCTTGGGTGAGACGGCCCCAGTTGATTCGCTGCATTAGCAGGGCTTTGTAAGTTGTCATTTTGTTGCTGACTGCTTTCTCAGGCTGTACCGCAGCAGGTCCGTCGTATTCACGATGTGTTTACGCTGTTAGAATGAACTGTGCTTTGTTTCTGCTGTCCAATTTCTTTCAATTTGTTTCAGGTAACGAACCATTTTGCGACGGAAATTGTGGCCGGCTTTCGCGACAGTTGTCCATTTTGTCAATTTATTACTCTTGTCCATTTATTACGTTTGACGGCGTTGATTGCGTGTCGCGTCGTGTCTCGGGACGACCTGTTGGGAGGGGTCGTCACGCCGCAGTGCCGTTGGCCGTGCCCCGTGACCACAACCGTCATCTCGAGGCCCCGTCGCGTGCTCGTTATCGGTCCTTGTGTCCCACAGCCTTGTGTCCATCCTTTGACGGCCGTCGACAGTGTCTCACTTCACCTGCGGGTTGTCCTGTGTTGCCCTCCCGTCTGCGGTTTTGTTTCGAGGAGGAGCCGTTTCTTTTGCGGAGGTGCGGCCTTCGTTTTGTGGTGAAGGCCCCTCGTACGTACTTGGGTTGTGATCCGGCTCTGCGGCACGTTGCTGTGTGGTGTGAGTCGTTGGGGTCTCAGTCATGGCTCGTATGGTCACTACTGGGCGTGGTGGGGGTCGAGGCGGGCGTGGGGCTAGTTCTGCGGCTGCTTCCGGCCGCCGTGGTGGCGGTGTGCGGCGTTCTTCCCGTAACTTGCCTGATCCGCAACAGTCGCACATTTCGTTTGATGCTGGCCGCTTGACTGCTGGTCCTGCCGGGTCCAGTGCGCGAGTCGGGGCTTCCGCGCCTGCTGGGGGTCAGCGACCCCCTTCCGGTCGTGCTGCGTCCGGGTCGGGGTCGCGTCATTCCCGAGCCGGTGCGTCTTCGACTGTTCGTGTTGTTGACGAGGACGATGGTGGCGAGGTCAAGGACCACTCCTCTGCCTCTGACGATGACGGTGATGGCGACGGCTCCCGGGATTCGCGTGCTGGCGCCAGCACGGGCGATTCCGACAGCAAAGAGGCGGGCGATGCCTCCTCTGTCGAGGACGGCGATGGTGGCGACGAGGACGACGACAGCGGTGGTGGCGAAGGTTCGGGCGGCGGCGACTCGGCTGAGGACTCGCACGACTCGGCGGGGCCCACGGACGACGGGGAGCCAGGTGCTCCGGCGGATGATTCCGATGATCCGGAAGAGGGGTCGGTCGGTGATGGCGATGTCGGCGACAGCATGGAGGCGGACGATGATGGGGATGAGGAGGAGGAAGACGGCAGCCTCAGCGAGGATGACGGGGGCGGCGACCTCCAGCCTCTTGCGTCTGTGGCTCACACGGGGCAGCACCAGACGTACAGGACCTCGTTTGACGAAGTTCTTCCTGAAGACGTGGGCGTGCCTTCCCGGACCACAAGGACGCTGACGGAGGAGGGTGTCAACCGCTTTATTGTGAAGTTCCGGAAGTCCAACTACGACTTTGGCGTTGGGGCGATCAAGGTGTGCCTGACGCAGCTGCCGGAGAAGGGCGCCAGCGGCAAGTCGTCGGAAACGACCAAGCGGTTCACGCTCATTGACGGGGCACATCGCTTGGCCGCAGTGAAGCGGCTGACGGAGGAAGATCCTGAGTCGTTCCCTCCCAGTCGCAAGCTCGGTGTTCAGGTCTACCGCCGAGCCGACGGCAAGCCGCTGACGAAAGCTGATATGCTTGGCCTGGGCTTGCGGGCGAACAGTGTGCACCTGACGCACAACCCGACGACTCAGTCGCAGCACATCCATTGGATCGTCAACTTCATCGTCTCAACGGAAGAGCAGCTGGACGAGGGCATCTTCTTGCGACTGAAGACCGTCAACATCACCATGATGGCCAAAAAGGCCATGGACAACGACATCCGACCAACTGGCGCTGGGGGAAAGGAGATCGGCATCGAGTCCATCAAGCGCCTCATCAAGCTCGGTCTGTACGCGATGGACGCGCCCAGGTCGGTTGAGTTCATCAAGCAGTGCATGGCATCCACTGAGGGGTTGGAGGCGGCCAAGAAGAACAAGGGCCAAGCCTTCTCCATTGAGGGGCTCGTGACAAGGGCATTGATCGAGCCGGATGGCGTACCAACACCGCTGCTCGACAGGGTCGGCCTCCTCATGCTTCAGATTGCGTGGGACTACACGGGGACGCGGACGGCCGACGGCAAGGCCGTTCGTCTCAAGGGTGGCCTTGACAAGTCGCTGTTCACTTGCCTGCTTCTTTTCATTCAGCGGATGATGTCGGCCGCCAAGGTCGGTATCCGTCGCGCCAAGGCGGCCGTGTACAAGGCCGACGTGGCCGTGGGCACCCCGGCGGCGATCAGGGCGGCCGGGGCGGACCGGCGGCTTGGCGCGGCTGTGCTGGAGGCACACTCGGACACGCTCGCTCTCCTGGAGCAGCGCCGACCTCGGCAAAACCAGACGGTGGGACAAGAGCTCCACGCGCTCTTCATGACGTATGTCGCGCCTCCGGTCAAGGATCGCTCCACGAGCCTCGGGCTCCGTGACCCATTCTCCAAGAAGCACCTCAAGACCTGGGAGCTGAAGCTGTCGCACTTTGTGACGCCCCCACAAACGCCTCCGCCCAAGGTGCCTCGTGGGCCGTCGGCGGGCAAGGGCAAGGGCAAGGAGCCAGTGTCCAAGAAGTCTGGCAGCGCAGCGGCGGGCGTGCCCGACTTCCTCATTAGCCCACGTCGTCGCGGTTCCAGCGCTGGTGCGTCGGGTCCGGGCAAGGGCAAGGATAAGAGCAAGGACCAGAGCATGGGCAAGCGCAAGGGCAAGGGCGGGGACGACGCCATTCTCAAGCGCATCAGCAAGTCGTATGGCGGCAGCGGCTCCAGGAAGGGCACCAAGATGGGGAGCGGCAAGGCCAAGGGCAAGGGCAGCCGCCGTGACAAGCCGAAGGGCAACAAGTCGGCAAGCGCCTCCTCCAACGACGAAAGCGGTGCTTCTGCAGGCGACAACAATGATCCTGCGGCTTCGACGGCGAACGCTCCTGGTGGCTCTGGTGCTCCTTCATCGACCGACGCAGCCAAAGGTGACCGTGCTGGCGGTCCGGACGACCCCACTGGTGCTGCCGCGCTCGGCACGGACCAGGAAAAGCGGTCTGCCCCGGGCGATGCCCTCCATTCGGCCAAGTCAAAGGGTTCCGCTCCGGCGGATGACGGGGATGTCGATGCCTCGCGAGGCGGCCGTCCCTCTGGACATGGGAGCAAGCGTGGCCGGTCCCTGGAAGCAGATGGTGAAGACGAGGCGAAGAAGGCGGCCGAGGGCGACGACGTGTCGGCGGACGCCACTGACGCTGACCGTCCGCTCAAGAAGCGTCGCGTACGTCGCGGGAACGATGATGGTCGGTCGGCTGTGATGGACTGGGGCGTCATTCCCGGCTCCTCGGATGACGATGCCGACGACAACTCTGGTACTTTGGTGGATGACGCAGAAGAAGCTCGACGCCTTGCTTGGTTGGCCGTCCACCCTCTCCGTCGGGAGCAAATGGACGACGATCCTCCTGCAGTCATGTCTTCATTGGTGTCTTCAGCTCAAGCCAACCGGTCTGCGCTCGGCGAAGACACGCAACTTCCAGCCTTTGCGTACCTGTTGCCGTCTGAGCACCAGGCTCGTGACTTCGTCGCGCCGGAGCAGTGGCAGGACGCAGCCAACCTCGTGCAGCGCTACCTTGCGGCCTACGGCGGGACGGGCTTGGTGACTTCCGCCGTGCAGCCGGGTTGGGCTGACAGCAACGAGCGGGTGGTTATGAGCGACACGGACGGGGATGCGCCACGGGCACCGCCGCTCTCGGCACCGACAAGCGGGGTCCCGCACTTGATCCAAGGCCTTGTCGACCCCAAGCTGGCCGACGCCATCGCCAGCAGCGAAGGCTCCCGAGCCGCAGCAACGGTTCTGCACGAGCGCGGATGGGTGGTCCTCCCCAACGCCCTGCGGCCCGTCGTGACGTCGGAAGCGGTGCACAAGGTGCTGTCTCACTTTGTCGGGCTCTATCCTGGTGAAGACGCCGTCGCCAAGGCGTACAAGGACGGGGCGGATCCGGACGCGGTTTGGACGAGCATCATCAACCGTGACAACTTGGCCGTCGACGCCAAGGAGCTTTTCAAGGGCCATGGGCGGATGATGGTGATGCTGCAAGCCCTGACCAGCAGCGAGTCCAAAACGGAGCAAGACGTGTACAAGGCCAAGCTTCACATGGACATGCAGCTCGCTGCCTTTGCGCACGCAATCATATCTCGTGTTGGCGGTCGCGTCGATTGCCTCGGACGTCTTTGCGTACGCACGCCGAAGTCGGGATCGCGCATGCTCTTGACGAGCAGCAAGGCCCTGCCGCAGCGCCCTCATGTTGACGCGGACCCGACCGCCAACCCACTTGAGCCGCCGCTGCCGACAGCGGAGGCGGACAAGAACGACAAGGGCAAGGATGCAGAGGACGACATCAACGCTTCGGCAGCTGCTGCCACGGCGGCGCCGGCGCGCTCCATCGGTGCCGCAGCAGATCTCGAGGGTGACCTCGGACCCGACCTTCTCCCCCCCCTGACGCAGCCAATCCAACATGCGGCTGCTGGACCCGAGACTGCAAAGGGAGCGGCAAGCAAGACTCTGCCGCCTTCAACGCCTCGCTCCAACAAGTTGGGTGACAAGACGCCCCCGGTTCATGACGTTCTGCCTTCTACCAACTACTTTGTGATGGCGTCCGGTGCGGATGGCTTCTGGCTGCGTACGTGGCCTGGGAGTGTTCAAGTGCTTCGACACGTCAACGCCAAGTCGTCCAAGCGCCGAGTCGTTCGGCCTGAGCTGGTGTACGTGCCTCCCTACTCCATGGCCATCTTTCGAGGTGACCTCGTCCATGCTGGCGCCTCGGCCGCGGACAACTCGGACCGGATGGCTCTGACGATGGCGACGGATGCGGACGAGCATGGCGCTCCCAAGGATGGCGGCAACGGCATGTCTTATAGCCATTGCATCCGTTTCCACATGTACATTCAGGACGTCAACATTCCCATCGACAACGCCATCCATGTAGCGTCGCCGGCTGTGTTCATGAACGCGTAGTGTGTTGCTCCTTTATCTTTTCCTGCGTGACGTGCATGTTCGTTTCCTTCGTGATGATCATTGTCTTGTTTCGAGTGGCGGTCTGCCGCCGGTGGGTTTCATGCTTTTGAGTGTTAGTCATGCGCTTTACCATACGGTTCGTCGTCTGCACACGTGGTGTCTTGCAATGCGAGTGCTTTTCGCGCACGTCTCTCCTTCCTTATCCAGTGCACCATGTTTGTTGCATGATGTGTCTGCCGACAAACTGTGTCGCACGCACACGACTTCTCCTTCGCGACAAGGAATCTACGTCTTGTGCGAGCCATCTTCAGCACTGGGCCCGGGGTCCTTCGAAAATGGTGCACAGGTCACGACGTTTTGTGTGTATCCAAGCTGCTATGCAGCTGAGAAGATTGCTTGAATTTTGGCTCGAAGTCTGTCAAGGCCTCAAATTTTGAGAACTCCGTGTTGACCTCCCGGCTGCAGTTCAGCCTCACCAGGAGCGAGCTTTGCTAATGTCCCGTCCAGAAATCGTTCGAGGATATAGGTCGTTTGCACACAGACTTGCACTCGCCTTCTTGTTGTCCTCCTGTACTTTGTTTCTGAGGCATGCAGGTTCGCAATCTCTTCGTCAGTGTCAGAGCGGCTGTACCGCTACCAGGAAGCCGCCCTGTTGCAGTCCTTTTTCCTGTCCGTCTGTATGGATATTTCGTATGTCCTGCGGCGCCTGCGCTTCATGTCTCCCTGTCATTGTATCCTCTCTGACAAATCAAGTTTCACAATATGTTTGTCGAAGTCACGGCTGCGGTACCGCTACCAGGTCTCCGCTATTTGCCGTGCTCTCTTTTCCTGAGTGGTCCCTGTGTGCTGACATGGCCGTCGGATTTGACGCAAGTTGGTTGAGTTTCGTGCATTTTGCGTATCACTCTCTTTGGTCCTGTACTTGTGAAGGAGTTATACAGATCGTGTGGAATTTTGTGAATAACTGGGACTCTTTTCATTTTCTCTGTCCGGATGTGCAGCTGCACCGGCGCCAGAAATGGAATGCCGTGCTGAGATCAGGAATGGATTGCGGAGGTTGTCATGCTGACAGCTGTACTGCAGCCAGGAATGCAAAGTCGCAGATGAGATCCTGTTCGCTATTCTGCAACCAAGATCGGGCTTTGGCATATGTCATGCTACATGCTGCACTTCTCCTAGAAGCGATATCAGGCAGAGGCCAAACTATGTGACTTCTTGCAGACATCAACAGTCGGTACTGCAGCCAGGATTGCATTTCTGCCAACGTCGGAAACTGTCCCCACTTGTGCTCGAAACCTGGCTGCCAGGATATCACTAGGCCCTATGTCCAGCGTCTGCTGCAGTACAGCTGTTATGGCACATGAGCCATCGATGTTGTCGAACAGCAACCTGCTGTCTTGCACGTGTCTGATACGAGCAGATTGCAGCTGTGCCATGCACGACGGACCGCTTGCGCTAGGGTTTGAAACATCTGTTGGTATATCATCTTCTCAGTTTCTGCTGCGGTACAGCCCACGGACGTCTCGGCTACTTCCTCGCTTTGTCGAATCATGCACGGCCGTCTGCGATTCAGATCATCGGCTGCGGTACAGCATTTGTTCCAATCTGAAAATCTCTGCTGCGACAGAGCGGACGGAAATCTGAGATATGTCTTTTGTACTTCGATCCTGACACAGCCGTCTGCCATGACCATCTTCGGCTGCAGTGCAGCACTTGTCGAAATCTGCCAATTGCTGCTGTGGTACAGCCGACGGACGTCTCACACATTTTGTCTCTTTGTAGGTTGAGGCACTGGCCACTGACACGACGATCATTGGCTGCATTTCATTGCATGTCCCTATGTTGGGGCTGTGGTGCAGCCGTCAGCAATTCTCTGACATGTTTTTTTTGCTTGCAGGCACAATGGTCAGTCTTGCGAGACGTTGCGGTCGTCGGCTGTGGTACAGCCATCATCATAATTTTTGGACTCTCGACTGCATCCCGACAGCATTTGCAGATGTCTACTTTGCTGTAGTCAGTTGTGAAGTGCATCCGCGTTCATGCGGGTACTGTACTGCAGCCAGATTTGCAATGCATTCATGAAGTTTGTCCTTTGTCTTTGTCCGCATGACCGCGTTGCTTGCGTGCACGTCAGCCCGTCTTTCGAAATGTCTTCACTTGCTGCTGTGGTGCAGCACGCAAGATGTTTTTGCTCCATCTGTCATGGCACCATTGACGTATCTTCATCTTGCTGTTATGTCTTGCGTTCGATTTTTGTTTCCTTCCCTTTTGAGCATTCATTCATGGCAGTCCGCATGGAGAAGCTAGTGTTCAGAATGGAGCAGTGTTTTCTGGGGTGCAACTCAAGAGCTGTTGAAGGAACCCTGTTGCTAATCGGGAGCGTCTCACTCGATATCCATTTTCGAATATTTCTTTGAAAGTGGCACCTGTAACACAATGATCTTGAACTTTCTCGTTAAATTTGTTTTGGGACAGGTGTCCGCCAATATTTTGCATATTTCTGGCGTCAATTTGATTGGGTGTTCGAGTGTGTTTGATTTGTTTGGACTCTATGCATTGTCAGCTGATTGTCTGCATCCTGTATTCGTGTGTGAGGGCTGGTTGCTTCGCGAGGGACCTTCGGAGGGGCGCTGCAGCTGTCCTTGTTGTTGCTGCATATGATGGGGGTGTCCGCGGCACACGTGGGCTCCCTTCTATTTCGCATCTGCGCTCTTGTTTCGTCTGAAGACGGGGACGACGGGTTTGCGGTGTTCAACAAGCTTGCACTCTGCGTCGTGGAGCTACGCGATGTGTACCTCCTGGCTCTTGTGTGTGGCGATGATGTGGCGTTGTCTCGTGATGGCGAGGCATGGCGGCGCCTTTGTTCTGCCCGGTGGTCTGTTGTTCGATCTTGGGCGGCAGAGATGTGCAACTCGTTGGTGCCTCCATCGGCGCTTGAAGCCCTTTCTTCCCTGTCGGCCGCTCGGGTGTACGCCGTCGTTTGGCAGCTGAAGCGATTTGTCGGCGGTTTCCCCAGCTGCGGCGACGCTCTTCTCCTGCTGCGGTCGGGGTCTGCGTTACCGTCGCAGTCGCCCACGTTAACGTTGGCTGCGCAGGACGATGACGATGCGTTAGATCGCTACGAGGGGGTGTGGCTGGTGAAGCCAGCATCCTCCTCTTCGGCTGATGTCCGAGCGTGGGAGCTGTTTCTGTCGATGGGCGGTATGCGGGGCGCGCTGGAGACGTTGGCGGCCGTCATTGCTCCTGCTGGTGCGGAGAGGGATGGGCGCTCGAGTGCGCTGAATGAGTGCCATGGAAACGTGCACGTGACGTGGTTCTCGTCGGAGGATTTTGAGGGTCTCTCTGGCTCGTGTGTCTCGTCTGTGGCGTCTTTGACGCCATTTGAGCTGATTTTGTGGCTTTCTCGCTACTATCAGCTGCTGACCGTGGCAAGCGGGTTGTCCGGTGTTCGGCGACGATCGGTGGTCGATTCGGAGTGGCTAGGTGCAGCGACGGGCCATCTGCGTTACGCTGTGCAGCGGGTTGTCAGCGGGTGGGATTCGATTGCTCGTCTGTTTGGCTTTGTCAACGTCGAGGCGCTGATCGGACCGTACGTGCTTTGGTCTGCGGCGGACTCTTGCTACACGGTGTTGAATCGCCCGCGTGATCGTGGGACGCTATTCTCACCCGTGCAACAACAGTACGCGCTCCTTCACGGTCATCCTTGTCCATGCGACCCAGTGGCGGTGGATGTGCATGCGGTGGCGCGCCTACCTCTGGCGGACGAGCAGTGTCGAGGTGTGGCGGCCATGTTTTTTTCTCACCTGGAGCAGTGTACGGGCCTGCAGTCTTTGGGTATCCTCATTGACAGCAGCGGCAGCGGGCCGACAGGGGTTTCGCTTCCAGCCCATGCTTTGGGTCGGCTGTCTATCCGTCAGTACTGTGCACCGGTGTGGCGGCGGTCCAAGTCGACGGTGCCTCCCATTCTGCGATCTGTGGTCGCGGGCCTGACCGCGTTCCCTCGAGTGACCGTGCCTTCGCCAGTGGGCGGGATTGGCGACGGCGACGGTGCGGCCGCGGCTGCAATGCTCTCCGACTCCTCTCTGGACGAGGAATCTGACCGTTCGCGGCGGGACGCCTCCAGTCGGGTTGTTCGGGGTGGTGGGATGGGCAGACGTGGCGACCAGAGTGGAGGAGGCGGCAGTGGCGCCGGCAACAAAAGGAGCAGGAGCAGCAGCCGGAGACGGGCCACCAACGCCAGCAGCAGCAGCAGGAGCGGCGGCGAAAGGCGCGGCAGGCGGTGCAGCGGAAGCAGCGGGTGTATGAGTAGCGGCAGCGGCCAGAGCAAGAGCAGCGGCAGCAATGGCAGTGCTGGGCGCAGCGTTGAAGATGGCAGCCGCGAGCGCATTCGCCGCCGCGCGGTTGGTACGGCCGCCGGCCGTGTTGGGGCGAGGTCTTTGGCGCAAGAAAAAGGCCGGCTCCCGACTGAGGCGATGGTCGCCGCAGCAGCGTCGGTCGTATCGCGGGGGGCAGAGGCAGGTGGCACGTCGTCGTCGTCAGCGCCACGCCAGCAGCAGGATGCGATCATCGACTTAGCCATGAGGTCGGTTGCTCGCCTTTTTGTATGCCGGGCTTCAGACCTTTTTTCGACGTACGTCGCCGAGGAGGCGGTGGAGCTCGGCACCAGGCTGTTGCGGGCGGATGCTGCGCGGCGGAGCGCGGGAGGCGCGGACGGGGACGGCGGCGACGCGGCGAACCACCCGGAGCTGGTGCTGCCGGGGCCGTGGGCGTCACTGGCGGGGACTGTGCAATTGCTGCTGACGGACCCGCCGTTCAACACGCGGCGGCTGTGTCGGGACCCGCACTCTGCGTACGACGTTCTCTCTGAGGAGGATGCGGCGCGTTTCGTGCAGCTTTGCCGCGTCATCTTGCGCCCTGGCGGCCACGTGTTGCTGCATTGCAGCTGGGAGCAGGTGTCGATGTGGGTGCGGCTGCTTCGATCAGCCGTGGACACCTTTGTCGCCGGCAGCACGGGGAGTCGGCATGCGGCGTCATTTTACGTGGACAGCCACCCGTTGCACATTGTGCGAGCGGTGTACGCCAGGACGCGCGGGGGGCGCACGAACACGGCGCTTGCCAACAAGGTCGACGTCATCGTTGGCGCCACTCGAGCGGGTACGAGCGCGGCGGAAGCACACGTCATGGTCAACTACCGCACCTTCAATGCTGTGCCGTCTCGGTTCCGGGCGTTTGAGAACGTCATTGACAACGTCCCTGACGTGGGCCGTAACGAAGCACTGCGATTGGACGACAACACGGGCAAGTTCTTGCGGCCCGAGCAAAAGTCGGTGCCGCTGTTGAGGGAGTTGATTCTCCGCTACTCACAGCCCGGCGACTTGGTTGTCGACCCCTTTGGAGGCACCGGTTCAACGGCGGCGGCGGCGTTGAGCCTTCCCGGCGGGCAACACCGGCGCGTCATTGTGTCTGACGCGGACAGCGTCGTCATGGAGGCGGCACGAGTGCGCCTCCGACGCACGTTCTCAGAGCAACTCTCTATGGGCGCCTTTGCGGCGGCGCTCGGGTGCGGCCTCCACGCGTGCGCGCGTGCAGTGGCGGCCGAGTTGCTCGCCGGCGGCGGGGGCGCCAGCGGCGGCGGCGCTGGCGGCAGTGGGAGCGGGAGCGCCTTCCGTAGCGGCGGCGGGTGTGGGCCCGCTCACAGCGGAGGCGTTGGCCCGTGCTTGATGCGCGATGCTGACGAGACGTCCAAGAGGCGGATGCAGCGGTTATCTCCTCCAGCGGGCTTTCCTGCGCACTCGGCGCTGCCCCGTGGCGTGCTGCACGCGCTGGCCAACCGATTTGCGCGTCAAGCAGACGCGCTGCGTGCGTCGCTCGGCACCGCTGCGCATCCGCGGGCGCCCGCCGCTGGGCAGGAAGTTGCGGTGACTCTTTTGCAGCAGGCAGGAAAGCCACTGGAGGAGTGGCCAGATGACCTGCGCTGCGCCCTGTCCACGGAGGACGCGAGCAGCCTCCGGGACGAGCTGGCCTCGTCGATGGGCTTGATCATTGCGCAGTCTCGGACGTCAGGCGGTGCAGCTGGGCTCGGTGTTTTTGCGGGCCGAGACATGGCGCAGGGGACGGAGGTCGCGCCCTTTTTTGGGGCGTTGATGTACAGCAACTTTGGGGCGTTGATGCTGAAGGGGGCGCGCTACGCGACGGACGTGCTCGGCAGCCATGCACCTTCACCTGCCGAGTATCGCGCACGCGCGTTGCGGTTGACGGACGTACGTGTTTCCGCGGCGGCCGCACCTGGGGCTGCCCCGCCAGGCGCGTCCTCCGCTTCTCTGTCATCTGCAGCAACAGGCGGCTCCTCGTATGAGGTGTGGATCTGCCCGGCACCCTACTGTGTTGCCGGCTTCGTCAACGACGCCCGTGCCGTGACCGCCGTCGAGCGGGCGGTCCGAGCTGGGGCGCGTCGCGGTGGTCGTCCCCGGGCGCGCGCGCCCGAGTCGAACGTGCGAATCGAGTGTGCCGTCGAGGAGGGCATCGTCGACGTGGAGATGGTGGTCGACCCGCAGTTTTGTCGGCTGCTGACGACGCGGGCGGTAGAAGCTGGGGAAGAGCTTTTCCTCCACTACGGGTCCGCGTACACGTTTGAGACCTCTGGCTAGGAGGCAATGAGTACGACTCCCCACACGTTCGCGGCGGGGGGGGGGGACGTTAGCAAGTCATAGATTCGTAGCGTGTGCCGCTCATACACACACCCCTAGGCCGCGACCTCACAATCATCTTTGTTTCGCGACCGCACCCTACTCCTGACTCCCCGCTTCACCTCATGACAGTCTGCCCACGTCAGCGAGCGCCCGCAACAAAGTTTAGGTACATAGGTACCTTGTGGAGTGTGTGTGGTGTCCCCGCACCCCTCCGCTTCACTGCTTGTGCAATTTTCCAGTTTTTGACTCTCCTACGTACCTCCCCCGCTCGTCGTCCGAGTGCACTGCGGTGTCGTGAGAGGTATGGTTTCACGCCCTCCTGCCGTGCCCCAACCAAGCCGACCGACCGACGCGCGCGTTTTTCTGATCCAGGACGTGCACGCATAGGAGCTTGGTGGAACAGAGAGGAATCTGTTGATATGTGCAATCGGTATCTACTCCCATGCGGATGGGCTCGCGATAAAGCAGCAAGACAAGAAGAGGAGCATCAAGGGGGAACGACCGGGGTATCATGTACATTTGTTAGCATTGTAGGGAAACCAAGTGAGAGTTTAGAGAACGTCTGGGGGGGGGTCCACATGACGAACGGAAATCGTTCCGAATTGTCGGTCCAGGACTTGTCAGACCAGGGTTCACATCTGGTCTTGTCATCTGCGCCTATTTGCGCCCATTTTGTGGAGTCGTTGCTCGCGCATGAAAAGGGGGTGGCGTGTGCAGCAGAGTGTTTAGGAGGAGGAGGCACGTGGCGACATTTTGCCGTACGCGCGCATGAATCGTTCACACGTCGACAGAGCGAGAGTGAGGGCACGCACTCGCCGTCCGTGCACCCAGGCAAAGGAGAGTAAGTGCGATATCAGCTGGAAGACTATACCCAGGCGTTTGCATTCCAGCGTGGTAGGAGACGCGAGCAGCAGGAAAAGAACATGAGTCCGACATGTGCAAAGCGGTGCGCGTCCCTCCGGGTGGCGATCTGAGTATGAGGGGCATATCACCGTCTGGCGCTCAACGGTCGGGCGTCGGTTTCCCCTTCGCGTCCAGACTATCGGCCGTGCCGCGGAGAGGCGGGACGGGGTGGAAGCGCGTCTCGGCGGCGACGGTGGCCAGCGGGGTGAGGGGTATCCGCCTCGCTCGGCGGGACGTCTGCAAGCTATGCAACTATCCCCTACTATGGCCTTCATTTCTCCTAAGCATATGTGAATTTCATGAGCCAGTCCAACACCCCAGGTTTCATTAGGCGGAACCAGCGGGCGGTGAGGGGCTCAATAAGCGACTGCACCCCCAAACTCGGGGCGCTCCGCACAACTCTATATGCGCATACATAGTGGACAGTCTTCGGGCTGCTGTCGCACCTCTAAAGTGTCCCACCGTCCGAATAGTGCAGGCCTCTAGAATGGGAAAGTTCTTCAGACGTTCACCGCCCGCCCCGTTGTTGCGGTTCTGTGACTGGGTCGTCCCCACGGAGAAGGACCGGGAAGCGAAGCTCCCTATTCCCGAAAGAATAGGAACCAACAATTTGAAGAAGCTTGTCAGCAGTCACGTTGCGCTCGTTTTCCACATGTGTCACTACGGCGGGAGCACCGTCCGCCGCAAGCTGGAAATCCTCACGGTGCCGTGGCTCCCAGTTTGCGTTTTGTCCGGTTTTTTGGCTGTCTCGCAAGCGAGCTTCATTGCGCATATTTCACACATGCGTAGGATGACAGGCAAAGAAGCTAACGCCTGATGCCAAGTAATAGTGCTATCAGTGTGGTACACTGAGGGAGCGTTTCACTCTTCGAATGCGGCGAGAGATTTCCGAGCTTCAGTATTATGAGGGCGTCCAGCCGTCCTGTTCCTTAGCTGTTGTGCTCACCTCGTCGTCCGGTCTCATTGTTTGTTCTCAGTGTTTATTGTGCTACTTTGCTATTTTTCAATTGTAGCGTCGCTCTTGGAGGCAGTGTCCCAAAAAAGGAAGAGCGGATGACTGAGAGCCCCGTTTAAGGCTGGGGAGCTCAACGCGGCGGGGCGTGGATCATACGGAGAGAAAAGTCGTACCTGGGCGGAGCGCCCCATACATGCCGACACTGCTGGAAAGTTTCTGTCTGTTGACCACTTCAGGAGTTTTGTGTGGAATACTGTGGGGGTTTGTGGAAGGCATCTGTAAACGCCTTGAAACAATCACTTGTCACATCCGGGCGGCAACGTACGTAGTCCTTGTGGACCAAATCGATCACGAGATAGGAATCCTGAAAGTGTGGGGCGTCCACAACTACCCACATCGGGGCCCCTCGCGGGGCCCTCGGGAGAGCCTCAAAGTGTTCGTCTGCTCTGCGTAGAACACGCCACGTCAGCACCCAGGGGCATGGCATTCGCCTATTGGGCGAACGATTGGGGGCTCATGGCGTCAGGCAGAATGCGCCGCGTCATCGCACAGAAGAATGGCAGTCGTTCATTGGGCAAACGATCGGACTCATTGCTTCATGCACAACGCGCCACGTCATCGCACAACGGGATGGCTTTCGTTGATTGGGCCAATGATCGGACGCTGTTAGGGCCCACGCTGTTAGGGCCCATCAACCGCACGCAATCTCCTGGAAGCCGGATAAAATGTGATTGAGTCACTCACGATCGACTACAAATCTCGAATAAGGACGTGCAATTGACCTTCCGGATTCGACCCGGATTGAAATACATGGTATGTCTCACTCACTTACGGACACTAAATATATAATATATCCTTACCCTACTCACCCTAAGCACCCAACCGTGGTTCACTAGCGGGCTGGACTTCGCGCGCCGAAAGCACTCGCGCAGCCGGGGGCACACCGCTGTAGCAGAAGCGAGTGTGTACAATGTTGGCACACCGGTCCCGAATCGCTAAATATTTTAATGAACAAAATACGCTAGTGGCAACGGCACCGTGTGGACGAGTGGCACAATCTAGTGCTTACGCGGCATTTTCACGATTAAATGAAAGAGATCGAGCCCGACCGGGAAGGTAATATTTTGACAGATTGGTGCATAATAAAAGGATCGCGCCAGAGAACGTCCACCCCCCCCACTGGAGGTCAATTTGGCCGGTTTCTGAAATCAAGAACCGGCCCTCAGAAGCTGGAATCGACACCCCCCCTCTGGACTTGAATTTCGCGGGTCGGAGGAAGGCCGGACGTAAAATCAAGAACCGCCTTTGCGACCCTTCAGAGCACCCCCCGTCTGGACGTGGATCTCGCAGGTTCTTGATTTTGAGCGGCTGGTCTTGAATTCGTGCCTCCTTGTAGCCCACTATATTTACTGTATGCTGTGTCTGAGGTGGATCCACTGCCATTTCTACGCCGTCCGTTCGCCGTGACGCGCACATCATTGATGCCGCCTGCCTCCCACCAGCCGTGCCCGCCCAAATTCTGTCAGGGTCCCACCCCGCCCTACCCGTTTTGGATGTAATATCATCCCGCCACAGTGTATGCACATAGTCCCATTGTCAAATCTATTGGTTGGACGTTCTCCCACGGCCCACCCCACTGGCTGCACCTTCTCACGCAACCGTCTGCACAGCGCTGCGCACGCGTGGCACGCCCAGAGAGCAAGATGCACCCCGTGTGCACTGGCCCGGGGAACCGGCGGATGTTTTTCCGTGCCATCTGGGTCAGCTGTCCGCCCCCTCTCAACGATAAATGCCAGATCATCACCCCGACACGCACGCGCGCACTTTCAAAGTCCAGTCTATTGGCTGGACGTTCTCCCACAGCTCACCCCATTGGCTGGACGTTCTCACACCACCGCAGCACAGCGCGGCGCCCGCGTGTCAGTCCCTAAAACAGCGACGCGCCGCCTGTGCACTCGCTCGGGGCGCCGACGGATGTTGCTCCGCGGCGCGCGCCAGGTGCGGTTCGTTCAGCGGGGCCCCCCCGCTCATCGGTCAGAGCCCGACCATGCCCCGACACGCACGCGTGCTGTCGCATCGGCCGATCTATTGGCTGGACGTTCTCGCACGGCTCATCCCATTGGCTGGACGTTCTCTCTGAGCCTGCGGCACGGCACTGCGCACGCGCGTCGCCCTGTGACGCCGCGACGTTCCGCCTGCGGACACGCGTCACCGGCGGATCATTTTTTGCGCCGCCCGTTCCGGGTCAGCTGTCGCCCCTCTTCTTGATGGAGCTTGTGCCAGATCATCACCCCCACGCACACGCTGACAGCTGCAAGGGAAAATCCATTGGCTGGAAGATCTCCCACGGCTCAGATCATTGGCTGGACGTTCTTTCCGCCCGTCCTCCGCTGCGTTATGCACAGATGGCCACCGCTGATTTGATATCGTTTCGCCCAGCGTGTGCCACTGGTAGGTCAGCTGTCTGATTGCCCCACGACTCTATCCGGGACTGTTCATCCCTAACCATTTGCTATGTTACGTACCGCCCAGTGGTGTCCCGATGCGGGGAAGTCCGACCGTTTCTCTTGACGGATCATCCCGCATCTGCATCTCTCAGCGTCCTCCCCATGGATCATCTGGTCTGCACCGGTCGCATGTATTGCCCCGCCTCGACCGTTGCTCCTGCCAGATCAGCACTGCCACGCACGTGCGTACAGTTGGATCGCGACATATACTGGCTGGTCCTTCTTTACGGCGCACGTCATTGGCTGGACGTTCTTTCGCGCGTCAATTCTTCAAGTGGACGTTCTTTCCCGTCTCTGCCCATTGGCTGGACGTTTTCGCTTGACTGACGCCATCAACTGGAAGATCTCCCACGGCCAGGCCATTGGCTGGCTGTTTTTTCCCGCGGCAATTCAACAACGGACGTTCTGTCCTGCCCCGCCCTATTGGCTGGACGTTCTCCCCGGCCTCGTTGCAGAAACTGGGCGTTGCGTTCCGGCCCACCCATTGGGTGGCCGTTCTTTTCCACGTCTGCTGATCATCCGGATGATCTCATAGCCGTTTTCTCTGGTGTTGCGCCGTCTCGCGGGCCCGTTTTTCTCACCTCGATTTCTGGCGTTACCAGTATCAATCGTCCGCCGCCGCCCAGTCCGCGCCCCTTCCACCGTGCGTTTGAAAGTGCTGCCGTTTTTCGCCTTGCTCGTTACCAGCTATGTTTTTAAATGGGTGGACCGCTGCTGCATCTTCCCGCCGGCACCTTTTCCCCGGTGCTCTCTTGAGCAATACCAGCCCACTGCCGGTCCTCCTGCGCCGCTCCGCGCGCGCGAAGCACCTGTGACTGCCCGCACCACCGGCAGCATGCGCCATTCTTGGTCTGTGCTTCCCGCCGCCTTGGGGCAGCCTCAACGGCCGCCGCTCGGGAGCTCGACGGTTTCACGTCGCCAGATGGCCAGCCACTCTGTTGCGCGCTGTGCCGCTCTCGCCACCTCGCCGCCTCCGTTGGTCTCCCCTCTCAGCTGCCGCCAGCGATGCCAGCGGCGGGGACTGCTGAGCCCTTTTTCCCGCGCCCGCGGGGAGAGCCCGCCAATAGGTGCCCTTCTCAATAGGCCCGTCTGGGCGCGGGCGGGGTGCGCTCCCCTCCGTCTCTCGGGGCGCTACTTAAGCCCTGCTTTTCTGCTGCCCTCTGTGTGTAGGGCCGCCTGGCAGCATCCGACTCTTGCTCTTTTTTTCCGGGCCACCTTTATTCCAACACACCACCCGCGCTGCCTCGGTTTGTTTCTCACACCACCCCACCACCGTCACCATGGCGCCGAGTTCCGTCTCTGGCGGCGTTGGCGGTGGCGCTCCTTCTGCGGGCGTCGTCGCCCCGCCCAACCCTGCGGACGAACGCCAAGGCAACCACCCGCGCGTCGCCGGGACAGGCCAAGCTTCCGCTGGCGCTGCGGCCGCCAGCACGCTCGACGGCGCGGAGGACATTGGTGGTCCCACCGGTGCCCCGTTCACGGGCCTGCTCGTTTGGAAGGAGACTGGCGTCGTCATCTGCGCGCTGTGCGACACGACCCTGGGACGTGGGCCGCAGCAGCTCAAGCACCATGTGTCGAGCAGCACCCACAAGGCTGCTGTAACTGCCGCAACTGCCGTCGGCGGAACGAACGCAGGTGCCATGGTGCCGCCTGCGCCCCACGCGGCCGTGGCCGTGTCGACAGCGGACGAGTGCGTGTCGGCGCTCGAGGCGGCGGCGACGCCGAGCCAGGTGGCGACGCTGGACCGGTACAAGAATGAGGCCAAGTCATGGCCAGCGTCTGCGGACGCGCCGCACTTGCCGCCGGTGCCGGCCTTGTCGGCGCGGCACAACACCGTCGTGTGCTACCAGTGTCGGTCCGTCGGCGGGTCAACGCGGGAGCTGCTCAGGAAGCACGCAGCTGTTCCAGCCGTGGACGCACAGGCGGCGACGGCTCTCAACTCTGAGCCGCCGCCGCCGCCCCTGTCGGCGGCGTGCTCCAACCGGGTCTTCCCAACGGTGCCGACTCAGACGCTGCAGAAGGGCAAGTACACGCGCTTTTTCCCCGTCGCCTTTGTGCGGCGCCCATCTGCCATCGCACCGGCCGAGCTTCCGTCCGGGTCAAACGCGTTGTCGGCCGCTTTTTTGCCCCTTGACGTTTTTCTTGGTGTCCACAAAGGTGGCGCCGGTGGAGGCGGCGGCGCTGCCCGACTTCACACCACCGACGCGACGTCCGACTCTCAGAGCGGCGCCTTGTTGAGGACGTTCAAGTTCAACGAGCGCATCCGAGAGATGCACTGGACGGCGGAGCAGGTGGTCGACCACTTTGCGTTTTTCCCGGTGGCGGCGTCTGACGTGGGGCACCAGGGGGCGGGTCCCAACGGCGGCCGCGGCGGTGGCGGCGGCGGCGGCGGCGGCAGTGGCAGCAGTAGTGCGCAAGAGCGCGCTAACAGCCGCGACTGGCAGCTCTACTGTGCCCTCAAGGCCGCTGTCAACAGCCTCTCTGCCGGAGCGCTGCGGCTGTTGCGCAAGTGCGATTTGACGATTGCGGCCAAGTTGGTCGTCGGTGCAGGCACGGAGCGGCAGGCGGGGGACGCGCGGCGGCCTTTCAGTGTGCACCTACTCGACACCACTGTCGCACGGTATGTGCAGGACGCGGCGCTGTTGCTCTACGTCGTTGTCCGTCTTGGGGACCTGGCCCGGCGCTCAGACGCAGAGCGCCTGGTGGACGGACGCACCACGCCGCCATTGTCGATGAAGTCGGTGCGGGCGGCATCAAAGGTACGGACCGCGTTTGACGCCGGCCTGTCTCTGGCGCTGTCTGCCAACGCTGGGAGCAGCACCAGCGGAACCGGCCCGGCGGCGGCGCAGTCGGGCAACACCCGCGGCGGTGGTGGTTGTGGTGGTGGTGGTGGTGGTGGTGGTGGTGGTCGTGCTGGCGCTGATGGCGTCGGCAGGGGTGCGTCCTCCGCGTCGGCAGGCCCGGCGGCGTCATCTTTTCGTGGCCAACCCGTCTCGGTCGAGCTCATTGGTGACCGCATTGGAGAGCGGCGTGAGTTTTCTGAACCAGTGAGTGCGCTGATGCTCAGCCTCTTCCACGAGGAGTACGACCCGCGGACGCGGCACGCCGGGGGGGACGGCAAACCCCGCGCGGACGTGTCGATGGTCATGCCCTTTCTGGCGCTGCTCTACCCCCACTCGTCGACGGCGTCGCCAAAGGTCTACCGCGTGCCGACCGTGTCATACATGGACGCTGCGGCGGCGCAGCACCTGTCGTCGGGGTTGCTGTTTGCGACGCGGGTTGTCAATGCGCTCTTTTTCTTCAACGTCGGTCGACCGGCCAGACCCGACGCGTCGGTGTCTGAAAAGCGAGAGTCGTTGGCACAGGCGTTTGGGGCTATTGCCAAAGCCACGGACCCGTCGTCGACCACCGCAGCCGCCTACATTGTCATGCTGTCGTCGACGACCGAGAAGATGGCGCGGGCAGAAGACGTGGCGCCGACGTTTCTCCCGTGCACCAACCCGCACCACCTCGACGGCGCGCCGCCGACGGCGGTGTGCGGGACGGTGCTTAACCGGGGCTTCCACCTGAGCACCGTTCAGCTCGGGCAGGCGGCGACGGACATGCAGGCGGACCTGTGGCATCGCTTTAAGCGGCTGACGTGGGAGTATGACCCGACGCGGTCGGGCTTTTTCACCGAGGCTGTGCATCTCATTGACCAGCCGTCAGTGCAGACGCCGGGCGTCTCCTTTTTGCAGCTTCCAGCCAACCAGAACAGTGTGCGGCGGTGGCAATCCCACTTTCTGTGCAGTGGCGTTATGGACCACCCTGACTGCCCCGTGCGGCCGACTTTCAAGCTGGACCAGCCGTCAACGGCGGATGGCGGCGGTTGATGTGGTAGCGGTGGCGCTGGTGGCGGTGCCGGTGGTGGCGGTGGTGGTGGTGGTGATGGTGGGGTCGGTCTGTCTGAAAGTCATGACGGCGGCGGCGGCGGCGGCGGCGGCGGCGGCGGCGGCGGCGGCGGCGGCGGCGGCGTCCCGTTCCTACACGAAGTCGACCCGCTTGCACCCCCCCACGCCGCCGCTCCAATGGCGCTCCGGTCGTGGCGCAAGGACGTTGCGGCCTTTCGGGCGCGCCTGTGGGCTCTGATGCACATTGTCGGCGGAGCGCCGCCACGCGTGTCCGAGAGCTCTGCCCTCCGCGTATGCGCCGCATCGGAGCGGGCTCGGCGGGGCGTGTACATTCACAATGGCATCATCTACACCATCATGACGTACAGCAAAACGTCGGGCTCGTACGTCGGCGGCGGTCGGCCCATCATGCGGTGGATGGACGCGAAAACGTCGACGCTCGTGCTGTTGGCAATGGTCTTTCTCGACCCGCTGGAGCGCTACCTGTCGACTGCCGACGGGGAGGCGGCGGTCGACCAGGCGTTGCTGTTCCGAGACGTCAGCGGCGAGGAGCAGCCGGGACGGACGCTTGCCGCTGCTCTACACGAGGGCGCCCTGCGGGATGCGTCGCCCATGTTTTCTGGGCCGCGGGTGTATCGGCAGTGGACGGCGGCGGCGGCCAAGCACGTGACCAAAGTCGACGTGTTGCAGGCGAGCCTCGGTGTCCCCGGTGGCGGCGGCGATGGCGGCGCTGGCGGCGGGACCGCCGCGACTGCTCTGGCGGGGACGACGGATGGCGGCGTCGTCGACTGGGGGCACGTGTTGGACTTGCAAAGTGGCCACTCATCGTCGACGGCCGCGTCATCCTACGCCGGGGACCCGTTTTACTCGATCTTTAACGTCAACAATGGGCTCGTCTTTCTCTACCATCGGGCGACTCGCCTGTGGCAGGGCGGCATGAACATCTTGGCGGACCACCCCGCCGACGGGCTGCGGCATCCGCTCGAGCCCCACACGGTCTTGGCGTGGTTGCCTCGACGCGCTCCCGACTGGGGGCCCGTGCAACACGCCGCTGCTTGTGCGGTGGCGCAAGGGCAAGGGAGGCGCGTCGCCAAGGCCCCGGCGTGGCCGGTGCCGCCGCCGTCCCATGGGGTTGCGGCGGCACTGGAAGCGGCGGCGGCAGTGTCGCCAATCACAGCCGGCGGACGCGCGCCGCCATGGAGCACCCCCATCTATGACCCCTCTTCGACCGAGTCACAGCTGGCGCGGCGGTACCGGCTGGCCCCCGAAGCCGTCGCGCGTGTGGCCGACAAGCACACGCGGGCACTCTACGGCGCCGGCATGTACCGGTCGGTCGAGCAGCAGCGCGCCATCTATGCGGTTTTGGCTGCGCGCGACGCCGTGACGCAGCTGGTCGTGCTGCCGACCGCGGGCGGCAAGACCGCCACCTTTATCGTTCCTGCCGTTGCCGAGGCGGCGGCGGCGGTGGCGGCGTCCCGGCGGCTGCAGGCCATCGGCACGGTCGCTCCGTCGGCCGTGACGGGGATGCCGACGCCATGGTACCCGCCGGTCACCATTGTGCTGACGCCAACGCGGGCCATCACGGCCAACATTGTAGGTGCTGCGCGGGCGGCGGGGCTGACCGTCGGCTCGTGGCCGCGTGGATGCGACGCGGGGGAGGCTTCCCTTTTTGTCATTGACATGGGCACGGCCGTCCGCGACGGCGTCGTCTTTCGCGACGTCACTCGGCGCCTCTCTGACGGTGGCCGCCTCGCGCGCGTGGTCATTGATGAGGCGCACCTGACGCTGCTGTGGGATTTTCGTGAAGCGCTCGCGCACTTGCGCCAGACGCTTGCGGACCTCCAGTGCCCTCTGCTGCTGCTCACTGCGACCGCCCCTCCGTCGTGGATCGACGCGCTGCTTGCGGCGGTCGGCCTCCGCGCCCACCGGCCGTGGAGCCTCATTCGGCCGATCAGCACCGCCCGCACCAACATCCGGTACGTCGTCGAGCGGGTCCCCGTGCGCTTCCACAGGCGGCCGGCGGCGGTCGTAGGGGGCAACGCGCCCCTCCACGGTGCGGTTGCCGACCGCGTTCTCGCCCAGGCCGCCTCTGTGCGCAGTCGCAGCGGGGACGCCGCTGGCCGGTCGGCGGTGCTCGGCGTTTTTTGCGAGACGGTCGTTGAGGTCAACGGTGTTGTTGCCCAGCTCCACGAGCGTTTGCGGCGGACCGGCCAGCACGGGCGCAATGGCAGCAGCAGCAGCAGCAGGCGCGGCAGGACGCCCGCTGCGGGGGGCTGTGTTGGTGGTAGTGGTGGTGGTGGTGGTGGTGGTGGTGGCGTGGACGACGTTGTCATTCTCAAGTTCCACTCCCAGGGGGCGGCTCCGGACGGCAGTACGAGCGCCAACCATGCCGACGGCGAGGCGGTGGCGGCTTTGCCGCCTACTGGGACGCTCGTCGACCAAGACCAGACGTTCAATGGCGCCTTTCACGGACCTGCCATCAAGGGCGGCAGCATCGTCCTTCCGACGCCGGCCAACCTGGCGCGTGGTGGCTCCAGCAGCCGAGCAGGTGGCAGCAGCCGCCCCCCTCCTGTCTTGGTGTCTGCAGTCGTAGCAGATGCCCTGCGGGCGCCCGGCGTCGGGGTCGTCATTGTCGTCGGCTCCCCGGCAGTGTCGACAGGCACTGACTTTGCAGACATGGTCTGGGCCCTCTTCCTCGGGCCCCGACACCTGCTCGGCTTTGTTCAAGCCTCTGGTCGGCTCTGTCGAGACGCCTCGACGGTGGCAACGGCGGTGGTGTGGGTCCCCGACGGGTACACGGCCGAGCTGGACCAGGAAAAGACGACGATCCCCAACATTAGGGCCGTTGGGGACGCCGTGGCATGGGCGGTGCTGCCCCCCACTGGTTGCAGGCGGTGGGGGCTCGACGCACACTTTGATGGGGTGTCGGTGGCCGACTTTGTGTCGTGCGAGCGCGGTAACTTTGCGCTTTGTGACTTTTGCGCTACTGCAGAGGTGGACAGACGCAACCACGCGCTCCGTGGCGGCTCGAGGGAGACCCCAAAGAAGCGACGTCGCGGCGGCGACGACGACGACGACGACGACGACGACGACGACGACGACGACGACGACGACGACGACGAGGACGAGGACGAGGACGAGGACGAGGACGACGACGACGACGACGACGATGACGACGACAACAATGACAATGGGGACGGTGATCATGACGACCATGCTGGGCGCCGTCGCCGCCGCCGCCGCCGCCGCCGCCGCCGCGATGGGCACACCGACGACTTTGACCAACTGTTGCCCCGCGGGCCGCCGCCGTCGTCGGCGGCGCGGCGCACGGGGACGTCGGGGGGCCGCCTGCCCCTCGGGCACCCGCGCTTCCACTGCCAAGATGAAAACAACGACAGCAGCAGCAGGCGGCCAGGGTCTGCTCCTCTTGAGCGGCACCAGTCTCGTCTTGTCACGCCGAGGACACCCGTGTCTGCTCCTTCTTCGCCGCCGACCATGTCGTTGCTAGCACCGTTGTCGCCACCACCACAGGCATTGCCATCACGCGCCGATGGTGTGTTTGACGCTCCTGGCGGTGGAGGTGGGGGTGGTGGTAGATCGGAAGAGCGTCGTGTAGGGAAAGAGTGTAGATCTCGGTGGTCGCCGTATCATTAAAAAAAAAA
>ENA-ORXC01000398-ORXC01000398.1-marine-metagenome-genome-assembly--contig:-NODE-398-length-32675-cov-74.363028_pt1 | contig 32675 bp, 40 predicted proteins | sample MGYA00237865_ERZ511478 | MGnify/ENA metagenome assembly ERZ511478
TCGATAAGGTCATCAAATTGACGACCACCGCACAGGCAAGCGGATTAAAAATTGCTAAGGAATTTTAAAATGTCAAAAATCTATCATGAAGTTATAAGCAAGTGCGTTAAGCTAAGAAAATTAGAGGTCACAGGGCATGATTTTACAAATTTTCCCCTTTCAAACCGTGAACGAACAATCACTATTAGCAGGACAGCGCCAGTTATAACGGTAAACAAACTAGAAGAACAATTATTACAGTCTGTAACTTTTGATGCTAACGATTTACCTTTAATAATTGAGTCGCTAACCAAACTACAAGCCATGTATGATGAAATAAAGCAGGACTATGAAAAGCAGCAACATTAAACATAAACCGCTAAGAACAAAGAGCTATCTATCATAGATAGCTCGCCACTAAATCAAAAGGATTTTATATGTTACGTTTTACTCCGTTATTGGTTGTTATTACATTGGCAGGCTGTGCAGGTACGCCAGTTGCTACTCAGCAAATTGAGCAGTTTAGTATTTGTAAAGCTAATCCAAACGCTAATTTTATTAATGAAAAAAATATCAAAGTTAATTGCGCTGATGAAATGACAATTAGAAAATCAGCACGTTAATTGAAACCAACCGCCCCAAGTACAAAAAGCCCATTCTAGCGAGTGGGTTTTTTTTCGTCTCAAGATTGACCAACTAGGCGCACCGCCCCAACTAGCCACGATCACAAACAAGCAAAAAGCCGCTTGTTTGTGGGCTAGCCAAACCACCACCGCAGCAGCCGAAAAGGTAGTAATATGGGTTACATTAAGTTACATTAAAAGGCTGATTTTATCCCCTGATGGGGTAGTAATATGGGTTACTTAAAGGTATAATGGTTCTATTGAGTCAGCAAGGTAGCTACTCGATAAGGTCATCAAATTGACGACCACCGCACAGGCAAGCGGATTAAAAATTGCTAAGGAATTTTAAAATGACTATAGCTGATAAAGAATTAGAAAAATTAAATTTAAAGGCTGTGAGCCTTAACAATCAAGGCTTGAGTAAAGAAGAAATCGAAACCAAGCTAAAAGATTATTTATTGAGTTTGGATGATAAACAACACGCTTTAATAGCAATCGCCACCAGTAAGCAGGAGGCGCGAAATGATACAGTTTAAGCGTTACCCACATAGAGCAGGCGCACCGATAGAATGGTCAAAACGTCGAGCCAGTTTAGCAAAAAGCAAACCACTCAGACACGCTAAAAAAATGTCAAAAAAGATACCGTTATTTAGTGAGATTTTGGAAAAAGAGGCGCAAGCGGTAACGGTTGACCCCGAACAAGCCAAGCAAGACCGCCAAAGCAACCAAGATTATTTTATAAACAAACGTCGCAAGTTTCACGCTGAAATGTGGCAGCAAGGGAGAAAAGCATTTTTTGAATGTGATGCAGAGACACAACAGAGGATTTTAGAAAAATGGAATAGAAATAAGCATATGCCTAAAGAGTCACATAGATTTTGTGGCATTGTTGACCAAATGAACGGCAACCAAGCGAAAAGAATAGCTAAAGGTGCAGAGCAAACAAGATTGATTAAAGAGCGTGTAGAGCGTGAAATATGGTTAAAAGAGAACGCCCAACCTGATTTTTTCTCTTAAACCAACCGCACCAAGTACAAAAAGCCCATTCTAGCGAATGGGTTTTTTTTCGTCTCAAGATTGACCAACTAGGCGCACCGCCTGCTATTGGCACAAAAAGCCGAGCCAAGCGCAGGCAGCCACCGCCCCAACTAGCCACGATCACAAACAAGCAAAAAGCCGCTTGTTTGTGGGCTAGCCAAACCACCGCAGCAGCCAAAAAGGTAGTAATATGGGTTACATTAAGTTACATTAAAAGGCTGATTTTATCCCCTGATGGGGTAGTAATATGGGTTACTTAAAGGTATAATGGTTCTATTGAGTCAGCAAGGTAGCTACTCGATAAGGTCATCAAATTGACGACCACCGCACAGGCAAGCGGATTAAAAATTGCTAAGGAATTTTAAAATGAATTTATTTACCCCACCTAAGAAAGCTGTCGGAACACTTAAAGGTGTTAATGCAAATGCTAACGTCTTAATAGCACGTTTCAAAGAGTTAGCCCGTGATGATGGATGGTCAAGGCAGGAGGCGCAGCAAGTAGCTGATTTTGCTAGGAGCAAGGACTATAACGGATTGATCGAAGTGCTAAACGAACATTTACTATGGTACTGATATAGCAAGTTATTAGCAAAGAGCTATCTATCATAGATAGCTCGCCATTCACTTAAATTTTTGGAATTATAATATGAAAATGTTGAAAAGTATTAAAGGTAAGACCCTAGCAGCTGTGGTAGCCGTCGTATTAGTAATGATGGTCTATACTGTCTTTGGTAACATTGTTGAGAGCAAGCCTATAAAATCAGGCACTAATATCATTACTGGCGAAGTGATGAATTTTGAAAAAAATAAAAATGCGTTTGATGAGCCTTTTGTGATTTTGCTTGATTACAAGAGAGAAGTCGAGAAAATGCCCGAAACGAAAGAGCGTAAATCTTTTATAGCCGAAGTTGATAAGGCTGTTGCTATTGACACTGTTGATGCTAGTGGTCAGGTTAGTACGAAAGAATGGAATGAATTAAATGATAAATTCCAAAATATACGTGATGAATATAAAATTGAGGCAGCGCAGAAAAGCCTTGAAACCTATAAGAGCAAGCATGAGTAAACCAACCGCCCCAAGTACAAAAAGCCCATTCTAGCGAATGGGTTTTTTTTCGTCTCAAAAAACACGGCGGAGCAGCCGAAAAGGTAGTAATATGGGTTACATTAAGTTACATTAAAAGGCTGATTTTATCCGCTATCTTGTAGTAATAAGAGTTACTATTTGCTATATTAGATATAGGCTTTGATTTATTAATTCCAAAAGGTAGTCATATGAAAAAGACAATAGAAGTAGCCGTAAGGATTTTAAAAACCATTAATGATGATTGGCACGACTCAGATAGATGGGCTTGTGAACTAGAATTGTCGTCTAATATTGATAATGTTAAAAGAAAAACAGGCGCTTTTTTTAGCGATACTGGCAAACTTAGTACAATTAATTCAAGTGATGATTTAGCTCGCTTACTTGCTGATGATGTTGAAAATGGTGATAGACATGATTATCTAACACAGGCTGTTAAAGATGCTTTTGAAAATTGGCGTGAGAGTATAAAGGTAGTTGAAGTTAGTTATGAGCCTGATAAATACTTGTGATGAATATCATTAAGAGTTTTTACAAAAAGCCCATTCTAGCGAGTGGGTTTTAGCCGTTTAGTTATAATCATTTTATAGAGGCTGTCGCATTGGTAAACAGACACCAATGCGCCACCACGCTTTTCACTTCAATGCCTGCCCCTATTGGCTTGCTATAGTAATTGCCACCTTACTTGCTTGCTAAGCGTCAAGCAGGTATCAAAACTATATCTAAGCCCCTAGTGACCGTCATTTCTCGTTTCAATCGTTGCCTCGAAAAGCGCACAGTCTAAGTATCGTCTTAAATTCACACTTGGACTGCTTATACCAGGTTTTTACATACAGACGTAAAAAACATGGAATAAGCGGCCAAGTGTAGGATCAGCTAAATTAAACTAAAAACAAGGTTATTGTTATGGCAATGTCAGATTTTAAAAGAAAAGCATTAAGAGATATGAATAAACGATTTTTGATGGTCGCATTAGTGATCAGCAGCTTGTTTGCAGCAATATACTATGCGCTTGTCTTTATAGAAGAAATGTTTGATAAGAAACTAGCTGAAAGCGTTGCAGCAGGAGATATAGAAAGTGCTACCTTAATTGCAGCAGATAGCACTATTAGTTTCATTGGCATGATACAAGCAGCTGTGATCAGTGGATGGGTCTTAATAATGATATTAATGATTTTCAAATGGCTTTTTAGGCAGTATATCGCAAGAACGTAGTTATATTTTTGCAGTCATTTATAGTTACTTTTGTTTTCGTGGCGTTGGCTGTCTCATTCTCATAACAGTTTTTAGCATTTCCAAACCTTGCTCAATCGGTATTACCTCACTAGGATCAGACAAGTCTTTAGGTATATCCACTTGCAGAATTTTAGCTAAGTTTGACACGTAAGCAAACCTATTACCCTTAATTGATTTTATAGCATATTTAATGGCAGCAGAGCCTTTAATTTTCAAAAGGTAGTCAAACTCTATAGCGTCTCGTTTAGAGATAATCAACACGCCATGATCATTTACTTTATCAGCAAGATTATTGTTTGACATTAGACACCACCTTTTTTTTAAAATTAATCAAAATTATTGCCTCTAGCAAGAGGCAATAAAGCCCTTTAAACGAGCTAATCAGTAGCTACTATTATATAGTAATATGGGTTACTTTTCAACTAATACAATCTAAGTAAATGATATTATGGCAGCTGCTAATACCATACCAAAGATTATACCAACCACTGCCCCCATAAGAATATTACGTTGATTATTTACTGCGCCCTGCCCCTCTTGCATCATTTCATTGATAGCTTTTTGCATTGTGGTTTTTGTGCGCTCATACATAATATCTTGACTTTTTGACCATACATCTTGAATGATCGCATCTTTTTGACCCTCTAATTTAGCTAATAATTTTTCAACGTAGGCAATCCGTTCATTAAAAGCTGTCAAACCATCTTCATGTTTAGTTTGAATGGCTTGCAGCATTTCAGTGTTGATAGCCTTTATAGCATCGGTTAATTCTGCTTGAGTCGATTGTAGCAAGCTAGAATTATGTAACATCATTAAGACTAAAGGATCATCTTCAGTGATCTTAATGCCAGTATGCACGAAAACATCATTAACTATAAATCGAGCCTTACTAATCTCATTAACATTATTATTTTTAATATCACTAGGAGCAGTTTTAGGTGTTTCAGTAGGTTTTATCACATCATCATTACTAGGAGTAGTTTTAGGTACTTCAGCTTGTTCAGCGTTAGCAGCTTGTTCAGCTAGTGCATCTAGTTCATCCAAACCACCATCGTCATCATCAAAAGAGGGCGGTGTATCATTATTATGTAAATCTATACTGTCTAATTCGTCGTCTATATTGCTCATAATTTCACCTATGTAAGAATGACTTTTAAAATAAAAAGCGATGATATAAAAATATCACCGCCCATTCTATTAACCCTCAACAACTTCAGACGTTTCAGGAGCGTTTAAATCAAAAATTTGATCAAGCTGATTATAAATATTTTTTTGCAAAGACATAAGCCGTCTTTTTTCGAGCAGTCGGAACTGGTCAGACTCTTTAACTTCACTAAATATTAAGCCACTGGTAAGTAGTTTCTTAAAGTCAGCCTCATGAGTATGAGCCTCACCTTTTTCAATCATCACTATACCAATGATGTTGCCACCAATTTTTTTATTCATTGATTTTATATCTAATGGAGTCTGTGAACGCTCGTAAAATTCATTGCCCCATACCAACACAGGCGTATCAGGGTAGTTTTCGCAAATGCTAAGCAAGCATTGCATTGTCTCTGTTTGGCTTGAACCGTAGTTGATAGGTACATGAATTACTAATTGTTTGCCGACTTCTTCAAGTAATTCAGGTATTTCATTGCTCAATAAGTAGCTATTTATGTAAATAAAATCACCACTACCAGTATCTACAAGCCCTGCCCCATCATTTTCAATAAAATCTTCGATAAATCCATCAAATTGTGACGGATCAATAGCACGTTCTCTGCCTATTTTTTTGATGATATTGACTGATTTAACATTAAGCGCCTTGTAGTTAGTAAATGTTTGATTGTTTGGGTCGGTATCAACTAACATCGTTTTGCCTAACTTATCCTTTAGATAATTAGCCATTAAGTAAGAAACAACCGACTTACCGCCACCGCCTTTAGATTGCATAGCGATATTTATTGAATTACTAATATTTAATTTGTTCATAACTTTGCCTTATAAATTATTTTTTAGACTATCGACTAATAGAAATTTTGATAACCAAGATACACCATCAAGAGCGCAACGAATACTAAAAAACCTATTCATTGATCACTTCAATATAATGCTTTTTAATATCAGTCCAATACCGTTCATCGGTAATATACTGACTAATATTACTATGGCTACTTACAAATACTCTTAGAATATTAAATACGTTTTTCTTATTCTGTAAGTCAAATTTTCTTAAACTTTCTAAGGCAAAAAACGTCTTATCGTCTGTAAGCCCATCATACAAATTAAGCAAAAACCCTCTAGCAACTTGAGAGGAACTGCTAAAATCGAGAGATAAAGCCACTAATTCAGCAAGCGAATTATCAAACGATTGTTTGTTTTCTTCGGATATTATCATACCGCTAGTACCAATCGAGATTAGCGGATCATACTTGTTATCTTCACTCATAATTTCACCTATGATTGTTTGTTACTTCTTCATAAAAAAATCATTAACGTCATAATTTTTACCCGCATCCTCGTTAAAATCTTTTACAACAGTAACAGGGATAATAGGTTCATTAACACGTTTAGATTTCGCTTTTTTTGGAACTTCAGGGGCAGGTACAGATTTTATTTCTTTACTCTCATTATTTAGTTTTTCTTTACTAACAGATTTAAGACTTACAATCTTACCCATTTCTTTATATACGTCATCATCCTTATGTTTGTGATAGTTTCTAGCCACAGTTTGAGGGATAACATCAATATCGTATTCTTTCTTTAAAAGATTAGATATTTCAGCAAATGTATAATTGGCGGTGCGATCATTGCGTTTCTCTACTATATAATCTATAGCCAATCTTGTGATCTTCTTTCTTTGCATAATTCACCTATATTTACTATAAAACTAGGTTAGTAGCACTAAATAGCATAAAACAGCACTAAAAAGCACTAAACAGCGTTAATAAGCACTATATTACAGTAATTATAGAATAAAACAAGCACTAAATAGCATAAAACAGCACTAAAAAGCATAAAACAGCACTAAAAAGCACTAAATAACAATCCAATGCCAAAATTTCTAACAAGTTATCAATTTTGGCACGAAAAACGTAAGAATGGGGCGGTAAGGAGGTTGTAAGGGAAAACAAACCTGATTGCAGGATAGGCTACCGCCGTCAAAAATGGGGTATTTTTGTGTTATAATTAGTTTGGTTGTTGTCGTTGTTGTTGGTTTTTTTCTTTAAGAGGTGATTAATGGCTGAAAATTCTTACTTTAAACTCGCAGGCTTAACAGATGATCAAAAGCTATTTCTAAAAGATTATTCCACTGTCGCTACTGGAAAGCGCAGTATCACGGCAGGCATTTTACAGCTCATAGATGAAAAAATGAGCATGGAGAAAGACACTATCCAAACAGCGGTAAAAAAGATTTTACCTTTGACTGAAGTTACTAGAGATCAGCAATCCACTATCACACGCAGAGTCCAGTTTTCGTTATTGCTACATGACCATAAGGCTTTAGAAAAACTATCTAATAAAAGTGATAGTTCTATGCAACACTACATCATTTGCATGATACGCCACCATCTATATAACAAGCATGAATTGCTAGGAAATGAGATAGAGGTTCTTAGAAAAAGTAATTATGAATTATACCGAATAGGTGTGAATGTAAACCAAATTGCTAAGCAATTAAACTCAGGTAGTCAGGCTCATATTGACATTAAAAGCCTATCTGAAAGCATCGAAAAACACACAACTATAGTTGGGAATATTCTCAAAGAAAATTTGAACAGGTATTACTAAAATGGCAAAGCAATATTTTGATAGTCCTGAAAAATGGTTTAACAAATCAGGGGATAAAACGAAAAAGTCATCAGGTGCAGGCGGAGGCAAAACAAGAACGATCTCACGCCCAAGTACAGCCCCAAAAGCTAAAACCGCTAACGTAGCGAAAGGAGTCAAAGCATCATCTTCAGCATCAGCACCGCAGGCAATGGTTAAAATTAGCGGATCATCTAAAGGCGGAAATAAGGCGCAAGCCCATCTTGATTATATTGGTCGAAAAGGTGAGGTAGAGCTTGAAAATGAGCAAGGGGATAAATTTAAAGGCAAAGACCAAAAAGAGCTGATGAAAGCATGGGAGGCAATGGGTATGCACGATGATCATAAAACAGGTCAGAAAAAAGAGGCTTTACACATTGTTTTTTCTATGCCGAAAGGTACTAATCCCGATGGAATGAAAACGGCAGTGAAAAATACAGTAGATGAAGAATTTGCAGGACATAAATATTTTATCGCCCAACATAAAGACACGGATAATCCCCATTGCCACGTTTTACTGTGTGCGACTGACGATAGAGGCGCTAGATTAAACCCACGTAAGGCAGATTTACATAATTATAGAGTTGCATTTGTAGAGAAACTAGCAGAGCAGGGGATTGAGGCAAGCGCAAGTAGGCGCATACATCGAATGACTATTGAGCATGGCAAGCGGCAGGGAGTCTATCACCGAGATATAAGAGAGAATAGACCACCAAAAGTAACAGAGCTTGCCCCTAAGTCTCTTACTGCCATTAAACAGGCATTTAGTGAGGTTAAGAGAGGTTATAAGGATTATCAAAGTAAGTTAGATGATAAAGATATTCAGCTAAAACTTGATATTAACAAGATGCTTAGAGATAAAGAGAAAGAGGCTAAAAAATTGGTATCTAAAGATAAGCAAAAAGAGTTGGATCAAGGAACAAGTAGATAAAAAAAACCTACTAATAGCAAGCTATTAGTAGGTAAAATCAACCTAAAATATTAACTTTATAATTTCACGGCTTATTTTTTATCTACTAAATCATAGTAGGGATGCTGCTTAATTATCAGTAAAAACAAAGTCCAAGTGTGAGCCGACGGTTTACGTCGGTTACTGTCACTTGCAGTTATTGACTCATACTTTCCAAACATTTTAGGATGCAATCCTAATAATCTTGATATTTGATTTTGCTTTAAACTGTTTGGAGTTTCGATACCTACAGGCTCATAAGCTACAGACTCACGAGCAGCTTTAATAACTTCAGGTGACGGAGTATCAAGTACCAACTTAGCAACTTTAGGATCGACACCTGATTTTAATTCAAGTTCATAGTTAGGGTGTTTATCCACTAATAATAAGAAAATTGAGTAAGTACGGTCATCAATGCGACTGTTATTATTTTCAAACTTACTTACTACTTTATCATCTGATAAATCGAGCATATTAGCGCAATCTACCTGCGTGAAATTACTACCATCTTCATTTTTATGCGCTATGCGATATTTCTTAAAATTATAATTATCTGACGAGATAACCACATCACCTAAAATCAAACCATCTTCAATCATTTTAACTACGCTACTGCTGTTCATACATAACCACCTTTTTTTATTATTAAATTAATAACTATATTGTATAGTAATATGGGTTACTTGTAAACTACATATCATTGTCAATAGCCTTGACAGGGCAGTATTTATAAAGCGTGGAACGACTGACGTTTAACTGCTTAGCAATATCATCATGGCTCATACCACTTTTTATCAGCGTTTTTGCTGTTTCGATTTTCTTAGCATCCATTGCTATAGGTCTGCCATTAGTGCGCTTTGATGCTTTAATACCTGCCTTAATACGCTCTTGCATTTGCTCTCTTTCCATTTGCGCCAATGCACCTAACAAGCTGTAGTAGAGACGACCAATAGGTGTACTGGTATCAATATTCTCAGTAAGACTTATTAAAGTTATATTGCGATCCTCAAGATTTTTTGAAATATTAATTAAATCATTTAGTGATCGACACAGCCTATCAAGTTTCCACACTACCAAAGTATCACCGTCTCTAAGATAGGCTAGGGCAGCCTCTAAGCCCTTTCGATGCTTGATAGCACTTACTTTATCAGTAAATAACTGATCAACTTTATAAGCGTTTAAAGCATCAATTTGAAGTTGTAGATTTTGTTCTTTAGTTGATACTCTCGCATAGCCAACTTTCATCTAAACACGCCCTCTAATGTAGCTTTTTAGAAAAGTAAAACCAATCATGACCGCAATAAGTATGCCCAATGCTAACGCCATAACATTTATTGGATTGTCTAAAAACGGCTCTCTATTATCAGCTTGAGCTTTATCTTCTCTTTGTTTTTCAGTAGCCATAGCCTTTTTATTCTGTATTGCTATCAGCTCATTTTTAGCTATAGTAGCTTGCTCTTTTATCAAGGGATCATCTGTATTTTTTGCTTTTTCTATAATTTCTATCTTATCTTTCACACTTGCATCAGACGTATCAACACCATCATTAAACATAATATTAAGCGCAAATATTAATACTAGAATAGAAATCACATACGCTAAATAGTCGCTCATTGTATAAAACCCCTATTGTGTTTAAGCTAGTCAATTTTTAAACTACTTTTCTCTAGCATTATTGCTATATCAAGATTTTTCACGGCATTAGCACGTAATACAGAAAAAACCACCGCACCAAAAAACCAAATAAAAGCTAAAGGTATTTGCTCGATAGCACCGATTAAAGGTAATGAATTATTGAAATTGGATAGGGCAGCCAAGAATATTCTGATAGCTATCACTAATGCAGAGACGATAAAGAAAAGACTAATTGAACCATAGACACGCATTTGTAGCTTATAAACATCACTGTCATATTTCAGCTGTTCGTCTTTCAAATTAATATGTTCAATAAAAATCTCTTTTTGGCTATCCGTCAGGTTATCAAAATCACTACTACTAACAATATCTGCTATTGTACTAAATCGTTTTTCTTTTAAATAAGTCATAAGGTATCTGACTAGGACTATCAAAAATACGCCTAGTAATATCATAGCTAAAACTTGTTTAGCGTCTAATTCACTCATAGAAAACCCCTTAAACCTTAATGCCAAGCATCCTATCAAAATCTGATTGATATTCAGGCAAAATCTGGTTGATGGGCTTAGGATTTGAACGAGTTAAGACAGTAATAACCTTTATTACCGCAGCATGGTTATCGTGATCGAGATTATGCAGACAAGACACAGGTAGAGGGTATTCAGTGCTGTTATACAAACTCAATAAAACACGTTCACAAGCATAAGCACCACTGCCACCTTGCCTAGCAGATAAAATAACAGTCTCTAAGGCTTTTAGAAATTCATGAGATTTAGCCTCGTTATCCCAACTTATAGAAATAGCCATTTGTTCGGCTGAATATTTAAGTAGCTCTTTTCGTCTAATATCATCCATTGCAATTACCTATTTTTGGTTATTAGTATTTAAAGTACAAAGTAGTAATAAGAGTGCCTATATTATAACAATCTTTATAACCTTACAATATGTTTTTAGGATTGTTTACGGACATACTTTAAGGATTTTGCAAACTACCAATTTATAAGCAATAGACTTATAGCCTTACATAATCCTAAAACCAAATGGTTTTAGGATTATGTGATCATAAAAAAAGACGGCTAGTTAGCGTCTATCGGATGCAGTATGGTTATATGAAAATATAGATCATTAGCCAAAATTCAATAAAAATGCAGCCATTGTTGAAGAACCCATAGCCAATACAATCAATAAGCCAGTATCATTGTAAGTATCTGTCGTTACAGTATTAGAAAAAACCCACCTAAGACCACGCCATAAAACTATAAAACAAGACATAAGGCTGATGAAAAGTAAGAAATAGACAAAATAAATTAACTTTTGATTTTCCATGTTGATCCTTGATAGTTGGCAAGTATAGAGACTAACGCCCTATGGTTGTTTGCTCATTTTTTAACAATAGTAAAAAGAAACTAATGCTTAAAAAATCAAGCTAGCCATGAAATGCTATTGAATGAGTAACAGGCAAGGCAGAACTTGCACCACTGCCACCAACACCTTGAAATAACTGCGCCTGCTTACCTTTAATTAAGCCATTGCTAAAGTCATTTAGACTAATAGCTTTATTGTTTTTGGTATGATCAACACTTTTACCGATTGCCAATTCACCTACTTTTTGCTCGATAGCAAGGGTCAAAATGTCTCTATTTACTTGTTTTGGAGCAAGCATACTCACTAAGTCTTTTACTTGTTTGACCCATCCAAGACAGAACATATCAGCCCTTGCAGACTTATTTTTTCTTAATCGAACTCTATTTAATTTCACCTTTAAATACTCAAGCCTTGCTTGTTTTAATTGCATCATAAGCACATCAAAAGCGTAGCTAGCCACGTTTGCATGAATATCAACACCAACAAAAACCATTACGCTTTTATTATTAGTTGATTGGTAATACTCACAGCCAAACAGATCAGCTATCATATTTGCAAGCATCCAATGGTAGTTATAAAGCGTTTTAGGTAGCTTAAAATCAGTGTTTATAAAATTCACTTCAGCTAAGTCAATATCAGTCTTATCAACATCGTATTGAGCCATAAGTTTATGCGCTTGCCTTAAAGCTGTAATAGCCTCATGACTATTATTAGACTCACTAAGAGCTAAGCACTGCTTAATGCGTCTCATTGCTTTTTCTTTATTCATAATTTCACCTATGATTGCTTACTAAAATCACTTTATAAATATTCTGCTGAATATTTACTCTTGATCTTGTTTTGATACCGATCTTTTAACTGCTTTAAGCGCATAGGTCAGTAAATAGAATGGAGCGACAAATACCGCCAACGCCCAAAGAAAAAAGTTAATAGCTAACGACCCAATTTCAGATTTTATAATCATGCTGTCATCATAAGCAAAATTGATCATGCTATCTATTGTGTACCGTGAAAATGGGAACAACAGCATATTAGCAATCAATAAAATTAGAATTAGCGCAAGCGGAGCAGCTGCTATTTCAACCGCAAACAGGCAGAACAGAGCAAATATTATAGAGAATATAAAACCTAATACTAAAAACCTCATATAATATGTTTTTGAAAATTTACCACTAGAACTACTTTGAATAATCATCGTAGACCCCTTTATTTATCATGCTTTAAAAGCAAGTTGAGGCTACATTGTACTAACAACATAGCCTCAACTCAATTACTTTTTGTAACTCATATTACTACCCATATATTTTTGAGTTATCCCCTAATATTATTTCTTATCCTCATACAATGGCTTGCCGTTATCATCCTTAATAATATTTTTGCATTGCTTTTTCTTATCAGAGTAGCCACTACAGCCCCAAAAATCACCACGCCCATTACTGCCATTACGAAAAATCAAAGGTCGGTCACATTTATCGCATTTAAACTCACTAAGTACAGGTTTTTCTTTAGCGACCTTAGCAACTGGCTTACCATCTACATCATTCATAATGTTTTTGCATTGGTTATCTTCATCACGATACCCCAAGCAGCCCCAATACCAACCAAACTTACCATTACGCCTAACCATATTGTGCGTTTTACACACAGGACATAAGGCAGTCTCTTGATCTTTTTTAGGTGCAGGTGCAGGCTTATTTTCTTTAATATTATTTATTTCAGGCTCAATGTTCGACTTTAGAACATAGTCAATAAAATTAGATACGTCATTAGCCGAGCTAATACCCTTAAATTTCTCTACCCAAATTGCAGATAGATCAGGGTATTTCATTGCGTCAGATAGTGAATTATATAAATCATTACCTTGTTTCGTACTAACAATTTTTTTGCCTTTTTTCTCAATAAAATCACGTTTAAAGAGTAATTTAATAATACTATCTCTTGTGGCAGGCGTACCGATACCGCCACTTTCGCCCTTTTTGTCCTTATCACGTTCTTTTAGAATTTTAGCTAATTTAGGATTTTTAATATATTTAGATGCGCTTGTAAGGTCGCCTAACAGCGTTGACATAGTGTATAAAGGCTTAGGCTTAGTTTTTTCTTTCGTCATATCACATAAAGAACATAGACCACTTTCACCGCTATTTAAAGCAGCAAGGTCAATTTTGTTATCGTCTTTATTATCGCTATCATCGTCGCTATCGTCGTCGCTATCATTCTCAAAATCTTTCCAACCTTGCTTAGTAGGCTGATTGCTAGTGGTAGTAAATGCGTGGTTATTGTCGCCAACTTCAAGCAAAATCTTAGTTTCGTTATACTCATAATCAGGGTAAAACTGAATAATGTAAGACGAGGCTATAAGCATATAAATATTACGCTCTTTAACTGTTAAGCTCGATACATCAACGCTTTTTTCAGATGGGATAATTGCATGGTGAGCAGTGGTTTTGGAGTCATCAAAAACACGCCCCTTATAGCTCGCATCAGCCGAGACAATACCATTAGCCAAATCAGGAATATTGCCTTTTAGCGTACCTAACACACTGCTTGCATCGTTAAAATGTTCATCATTCAAGTATTGAGAGTCAGTTCGGTTATAAGTTATCAAATCTTTGTCTTTTAAAGATTGTGTGATTTTCATAACTTCATCAGGATCATAGTTAAATTTCTTACTGGCTTTTTGCTGTAGCTTAATTAGGTTATAGGGTAGAGGCGGAGGCGTTGACTTCGATAGAGTTTCAGCACTGCTTACAACCGCTTGAGCTTTGTTGCAATCACTAACTATCTGTTTTGCAAAATCAGCATCAATAATGCGTTTTTTTTCATCGAATTTATCAGCGTTAGTTTCAATAAATTTATCAGATGGATTGAATTTAGCACTAAATTTGATACCACCAATTTCAAAACTGGCTTGAATAGCGTAAAAATAATTTTCTTTATGATTGTTAAATTCCATTGTACGACGCACTACAAGACCAAGCATAGCGGATTGAACCCTACCTGCGCTAACCACACCCTCACCGCCATTGAGACGATTAAGCAACGTATAAGCTCTAGTAAAATTTAACCCTAGTGTTTGATCAGCGACACTACGAGCCTCTGCCTGCCACCCCATATGCTCAAATTTTTCATTATCTACCATTTTTTCAATGGCTTTTTTAACCACTTTTTCATTATTATCATTGATAAGTATGCGCTTTACAGGTTTTTTAAAATTATAGAACCGCACCAAATCATCGACGATTAATTGCCCCTCATCGTCGGGATCGCCTGCGTTGACAACCATATCAGAAGTAGCAAGCAGGCTTTTTATAATTTTTAATTGTGCTTGTTTAGACTTGTCAGATGATACTTTTTTCTTATATGGTGAAAAGCAGAACGGCAATGTTTCAAAGTTCCAAGTTTTATATTTAATGTCATAGTCGGCAGGCGCAAAAAGCTCAAGCATATGCCCTGAACACCACGTAACGAATACATCATCATCGTTTACCTTGCCCTCTAAATAACCTTGATTAGACTTTAGACCACCTAAAGCCGATGCAATCGCACGACCAACTTTAGCTTTTTCAGCAATATATAAAATTTTCATAATTTCACCTATTAAAATTAAATTAGCTCAACACCAAAACCAAAATTTTGAATTAACCAGGACAAAAAAGCGTCATGGTTAATTCAAGAATTTTTACCCTCTTATCTACCTCTATCAATGTTAGATTGTTGGTTTGGTTGTGCCTTAAACTCTACTTGTGGAGCTTGATTAACTACTATTTGAGGCACTTCAATTTTCCCTGCCATAATGTCAGGCGTTTTTTCATCAATATTTTTTAGACAATGATCAAGTTTGTTAGGATCATCTTTATATAGCTCATGGACTATTTTTTTAACCGCCTCAATCGCCACTGCCTTATCTTCTACCTTATCCGTAGCAATCGTTTTTGATCTGTCAGCATCACCTATTTTTACGTCCTCAACTACCGCTACTTCTTTAAAGCCCTTGTCGTCGCCTCTATCTTTTTCGATACTTAGGCTATTATCTTGTTTTTTATCAAGGTCATTAGCCGTACCACCTAACTTACTATCTAAAAACTCAGGCGTATTACGTTCAATACCGTGATATTTATCGCTTACCTCATTCATTATCGCAATGCTATCTTTGCTATAGCCTGATTTATATAACTGTTCACCAATTTGTTGTTGGTAACGCTCAAAACTTTGTTGTGGCTTAACGTCCTTTTCATTAGGGTCATAAATGACAGCTTGCGCTTTGGATACCGTCAAGTTATCAATGTTGTGATCTCTTAAAGTCTCACTAACAATTTCACCATAGCGCCCATGTTTATCAGCATTTAATGGCTCAACACTGACTTTATCACCAAGCATTTTCTCGCTATTTATATTAGCGATCTCAATACCTTTCTCAGAACCTAAACCCCTAATAATATGAGCATTAGTAGCTTGTACATAGTCCGACATAGGAGAGGCTACTTTTGCACTATCAGCATCAATAGCAGCCCTATCTCTAATGTCAGTCTCAATAAATTCACCAATGCGCTCAACTTGTTCTTTATCAATATTGTTTTCAATAAGCACTTGCTTTGCATCAGCAGTCATATTTTCAGCTAAATTAGCTATTACAGCCTCTCTAACTTCAGGTGTCGATTTTTCATAAGTGTCAGGGTCAGGTGCAGTATGATCATGACCATGATTATAATTATCAACTTTATTACTAGCACTTCTATGATCGTTCAAGTCTTTATGTAGCGCCTCATACTTATCAAACTGATTATTAAAATTTTCAGCTACAGATTTATCATAAATATTTTGAGCTTTATCCAAAACTTCGGTTTCAATTCTATCTTGCACAATGCTATTAGCAGCAGCAGCAGCCGTATAATTACCACCAGTTGCCGCCTCAAGACCACCATCAATCGCTACTGCCTTACTTGCATCTTTTGCTTGTTCAGATATGGTTTTGTCTTGTTCAGTATCAATAACAACTTGTTTATCAGCATTAACTTCATCATTAAAACGCTCAAGTACAGCTATTCGATCATCATCATTTAAAGACTGACCAACTTCATTAATATCATTTTTTGCAAATTCCATTATTTCAACTTCAGTAAAAGGCTTGCTATTACTCTCAGAGACTTCATCCATTTCAATTAAGCTATCTTCAAACTTCTTAATTGCAGCATCGTTAAGCCAAGACTGATTAGGTAAATCTTTGGTAGCCAAATCTAACGCCACCATAGCCTTTTTATAAGCCTCGTTTGCATACAGCTGATCAAGCAACTCTTGTCTTTGCTCGTTAGTCATATCGTTATCAGCATCTACTTCAGCACTAGCTAATTCTTTTTCTTTATTATCAATATTAATATTCTTTTCTGCCTCAACAGCAGTTGAGGCAGTTACAGCCTGCTCAACACTATCATTTTTGACTTCAGGAACATTAATATTTTTAGCAGCTTGCGCCTCTTGCTTTTCGATCTCTTTAGAACGAGCATAATCATTAGTTACAGTGTTTTTTGTGCGCCCCTCTTGAATAGCTAGCAATTCAGCTCTATCAGCCTCAGTAGGCTTAAATCCTTTGGTTTCGATACCTCTAATACTTGCCTCTACCCACATCTGTTTTTTAAATTCAGGATCGCCCTTAATTTGTATGGCTTTCCAGTTTTTACTTTGTGCCAAGTCAAGCATTGCCTTAACTGTTTTTTCGTCATTTTTTGAGGTAGCAAGGGCAGTTGTTCTATCTTCAAACGCTACCGTTTTAGGATCAGTCTTATCATAAAAATGTATTTTTGCCTCTTTTAAAAATCTATTTTTGGCAATCGCTATATAGTTATTTTCAAGACTTTGAGGCAGTCCGACATTTTTATTTTTATCAGCATCTACTTTTACCAAATCACCTTTATTGAGTTTAACCGAGGTTTCAGCATCAGCCTCAATTTCAGCCTCAACTTCAGCACTAATAGTTGGTGCGCTATCGACTTCTATTGTGTTTTGCAAATTTAGGGGAGGCTCATATTTTTCAGCATCCCAATATCTCTTTTTTGCTTGTACAAAATTACCATCTTTATCAGGAACACTTACTTGCTCTACGCCTCTATCAACAAACGTGGCAGTATCACCTTTTTGAATATCAGCCTGCTTAATAGCACCTTGCAAACCATTACCCCAAAAAGTCTTATCATCCCCATTTTGATTTAAAGTAACGTAGAAACTTGTGTTATTGGTAGGATCGTTTTTATAAGGTGCAGACCCAAAATCTACTACCTCACCGTGAATTGCTTTTGCGTTTTTATCCGTAGCCATTGCTCTTTATCCTTATTAATTTTTTTAAATCGTTCTGTTCTTTAGAATTTTTAAGTTCTATCTTGCAAGATAGTTATCAACATCACCTATAAAGTCGCAATCAAAACCAAAAAAGTCATTTATCGCTTTATGTACACTTTTAGGCTGTTCTTTAATTAAGTCAGCACCGCTTTTATCTTCAAGCTGTTCAAATGTCTTTAGATTTTCAGGCGTTATGCCTCGCATAGTGTTAAGCATACCTTTAACATCCATTGGCGGAACTTTAGGCGTGGGTAAGCCTACTCTGCCCTCAAAAACAGGGTCTAAATAATATTTGATCTTGTCACACATAATTGGCTTGAAAGCCTGATAACTTACTATTTCTTTGCTTTCATCCATCTGCTTTAGCTCTTGCGGTAGCATAAGCTCTCTTTTTTGATCGCTTAAACTAACAGAACCACCACCGCCTTTACCTCGATTGCGAGACGTTGATTTACTTTTTACTGTCTCATTACCTAGCATTTCTGAATAATCTCTTGCATCCGAGTCAGTACGAGGCGCAAACATGATCTGACAAGCCATATTACTAAGCATCGTTTGCGTACCCTCTTTTTCATAATACTGTTCAGATTGCGAACGGTTTTGAAAAATTAAGCATAGGCGCAAGTTATAACCTGCTATGTAAGCGACTGCTTTATTAATAATATCGACACGCCCCAATGCGGTAAATTCGTCAAGAAGAACCAAGCATTGATACTTCAGTGTCTTATCTTGTTCAGGCAAAACACGAGTATTTAGGTTAATGAGTTGGCTAAAAAATAAATTTAGTAATTTATCAAATCTTGATAATTCATTCGGCTGAATACCCACGTAGATAGACATTTTCTTTCTGCGTACATCGTCTAGCCTAAAATCACTTTTTGAAGTGGCATAAGCGACAGATGGATCAGTAAAGATATTTAGAGGTGCAGTGAGTGAAGATAAGATACCTGCCCTTGTATTTTCTGATGAATTGCCTGCGAAACTCATAAGACTTTCACGACATTCAACAGTCAAAGGAGGGGTTTCACTGTCTGCTTTAAATAATGATCTATCCTCAATAGTGCTTGTTATCCATTCATTAAATGGCACACCAGTAGCAGGAGTCGTTAATTTAAGCAGTTCGGCTAATGTGCAAGGGCGATTAGGCGTTTCTAACATATACAAGATAATGCCACTAAATAGGCGTTGAGCTTGTGAGTTAAAAAAGGCAGTAGTACCATCGGACGAGTCAGACGGAAATAAAATATTAGCAATATTTTGAATATCCGCCATTCGGTTTGCGTGATCACGATCTATATAATCTAAAGGATTGTAGCAATGGCTATGACCATTTTGCGCTTTAGGGGCAAACAAATAGCAGTCTTGATATTTTGATCTAAAACCTGATGTTATATCCCAGTTTTCATTTTTTACGTCTAACACCACAACACTATCTTGATAATGTAATAAGTTTGGTATTACGATACCAACCCCTTTACCACTTCGAGTAGGGGCAGTTACAAACATAAATTCATTACCGTAAAATTCAAGGAATTTATTTTTATACTTACCGATCAACAAAGACGGATTGCTAGGTGTTTTAGCTTTTTTCTCTACCTTTTGCTTAGGCGTTAAAAGCAATTCAGCTTTCTTAATATCAGCTAAACTAGCAAATTTAGCACTACCATGTAATTCTCTTTTAGCACCGCCAAAAGTAGCGATTAGAAACCCTGCTACCAAGACAAACGGCACAGCAATCATCAACATCATACTAATTTTTATTGCTTGTGCCACTTTTGGCACATCACCGTAAGCCTCTTTATAATCAAAAATTAAGTGATAGCTATATATTTCGGATGGTATTTTTTGCCATTCCATAAACACATAATTACTAGCAAATACGCCTATCACAAAACCTACTATTGCGACCACGACCACCGCTATTAATATTTCGGATGGTTTTTTGTCTGTTCCTGCCATAATTTCACCTATAACTTAGACCAGTAAACCTAAACAGCCTTACCTTTTTGCAAACGGAATTTTCTAACAGGGTCAAATGCAATTTCAGTTACATAGGTATGTTCCATGTACATAATTACGTCTAAAGTAGTAAAAACTTCATTCATCACATAATCAAATTCAAGTTTCTGACCTACCTCACTTTGCTTGATCAATGACCCGACCCGATAGTAAGCACTAGCGCAATCATTAGCATGAACCGTTGTGATAGAACCTGCGTGACCAGTATTCAAAGCAGATAAATAATCCCACGCCTCATCCCCTCGCAGTTCTGTTAAAAATATTCTGTCAGGTTTCATACGCAAACAAGACTTTAAAAGGTCTTTAGCAGTAACGTCTTTGTAGAAAAGATGGACTCTATTCGGATGATTAGGCAAATCAAGCTCAGCGGTATCTTCAATCGTGATAATTCGTGTCGCTGACGGTACAATATCGCAAATCGCTTTAGTAAAAGTTGTCTTACCTGAACCAGTACCGCCCACCAAGACAAAGTTTTGCTTATTTAGTACCGCAATTTCTATAAATTCAGCAATATTTCGTTCATCTTTTGCTTTTAACATTTTCAATTCAAAAAGTTCAAGTTGAACATCATCAGGTATGCCAAGCTCTTTATTTAAGATAGCTATTTCGGCTTTCTCTTTATTGTTTTTTTCACGCAAATCATCAGGTAACAGCGTTTCACCTGCTGTCTGGAAAGTTGATTTATCGACCCACCGACTTAGACGATCAGTATTTATATAATCACCTAATTTAAAGCGTGTATTAGATGGACGACGTACAACAAAACTAATTGTTCCACGTTCGCAGGCAGACGGTATAACCGCCTGCCCTCGTTGACCATCAGGCATAACACCCGAACAAATCGGATTAGCCTCGCTGATCTCAAGATTGTTATAGATAGCGAACACATTAACCATTTTCTTTAAAAGACCATAATCAAGTGCAGGCATATCATGTTTTTGCCAACCCTCACTACTTTCAGTCCAAACTTCAAAAGGTCTATTAATAACAATTTCTGTTAAATTCTCATTATCTAAAAACTCTTGTATGCCAAGTGTTTTTAGCAATCCACGTAAAACCGTACTGTTATTAAAATTTACAGGCACATTACTTACGGAGTCCATAGACACCCCCAAAATCAACATCACGAACAACAAGAATATTCATGAGCGTACCTTGTGGCACAGTAGCAGTAGGTGGAATATTAATTGTGCTATCTAATGCCTTTTCAGCCATTGACTCAGTAGTTCTACTTGTCGCTTGTACCGTTGTATTGTTTTCGCCATTATCTGTGCTTTCAAGGCGTGATGTTCCTGCGCTAATAGTGTCTTGAATAAGAGATAACATGATCGCACCGCCAAATCTTTTCCAAAAATGGCTTTTAACATCAGCTTTCACACCCATTTCGCCAAGTTGACCAACAGCAGGCGACTCAAGATTAACGCTTATTCCTTTTGGAGTTTCTACACGAGTCCATAGAACAAACACTGAAGATTGACCTTGTTTAATCTCAATATTTTGTTCACCAAACACTTTTGAGCCACGTTCAATTAATAAAACCTTACCATTTGCCGAATAAACATTTTTGCTAACTTGACAGGTAGTAAAGCCTTTATAGTCAGAAACGATTTTAGTTCTAAGCACACAAGGAATACTTGTACCTTTCATTAAGATCATGCTTGTATCACCTCGCTTACTAGCTGATCCGTTGCTCAAAGCAGTTGCTTTATAAGCACCATTAGCACCATCAGCAGCACCATTGGCAGCGCCATTAGCAGTAACAGCCGTTCTACCTGCCGTCTCATAAGCCATTACATTACCACTTAACAAACGCTGTCTTTTTAATTCAGCAGGCGTTGGAGGTGGTGGCGCATACTCAATTTGAGGTGCAGGCGCATCATCAAACATACCCATATTTTGCAATGATTGCATAGGGCTAGCCATAGGAGGCGATGTTGGTTCAGGCATCATCACAGGGGCAGGCGTAGAGTCAGGCATAGCAGTCGGTGTAGGCATAGGGGCGATAGGTTGAGCCATACTATCTAACATTATAGGTTCAGCCATAGCATCCGCAGGTGTAGGCAAGCCATTCAATGCCTCAAGCTCCGCTTGATCATCCCCAATATCAATGCGAGACGAATTAGTATTGAGATTTTTTTGATTAGCAACGGCTTGTTCAGCCTCTAATGCTTTTTTAGCTTGTCTTGCTTCAGTTGCACGATTAAAAGTAATACCAGTTGCTACTAGGGCAATTAGCATAGCTAAAACCCCTAACGCCATCATTTTTAATTTTTTAGCACTGCTACTCTTACGAGTAGTAGTAACATCAACATCAGGCATATCTTCTTCAGTATTAGCACTAGATTTGCTTAAATCTTCAATGCTATTACCAAAAACAAAATCATCTTGATTTTCATTGTTGTTAGCGTCTAAATCGTTATTACTGCTCATTACTTCACCTCACGATACATATTTTGATCAGACGTACCACGATCATTAAAATAACCGTCTGAATTGTAAGAACGGTTATAAATCTCACCAACCGAACCGCCCATACGCAAACGATAGATAGGATTAGTACCATGAATAACCAATACATCATCAGCCACATGACTATTTACTATAGCCTCGCTTGTATCAGGTAAAACGCTAAACGCCACCGGCAAATCTTTATTATTAGGGTATTTCATATAAGTAAACAAACCATCATCCCAAACACGAGACGGTAAAATATTTTCTTCGCCTCGCTTGTAGTAGTTTGTATTGACATTTTCGGGCACTAAAATAGGCGCACCGTTTGCATCATTACCAACTGATCTAAATTTCCCACCTACGACAGATTTTGGTTGATTGTTTTCTTTAGTTTTTTCAGGGTATTTAAAACGGACGATATAGCTAGGCGCTACGTTATCCGTTCTTAACTGAATAGCGTAGGTACGCTTATTGGTAACAATAACCATATTCGTATCAGGCAAGGCAGCTGTAGGCTTAATAAAAATATTATTGCCTTTGACTGCTAATGACCATGCTTGAGCATCACCCATGCCTAGACCTGTGCTTTCACCGTCTATACGTTCATCTTCTTCTAACTGAATAAGTGTAGAAACACCTATATCAGTACCAATGACGAAAACGTCATGAGCGTTATAATCAAAAAATTGTACACGTTGATCAAATCCATAAGATGATGGATTTAAAGAGGCAGAGGCGCTAACAGAAACAAACGCTAGCGATAAAGTTAATAATGCAGGCTTAATAAACTTCACTTTAGAACCCCCCTGTTACTGGTGTAGTCGTTTCAGCGATAGGCGCAGGCGCAGGTGCAGGTGCAGCGTTCATAACTTCATCAACACGATAAGTATAGACAGTAAAGCCAAGTGGATTGATCAAGCGTACTTCATCAAGTTGAGGTACATTGATGTAGTCATAGCCAAGAGTAGCGATACCTTGTGAAACGATAGGCTCAGGAGTAACACCACCATTTTGAGGATTATAAGTACCACCATCAGCACTAACGACAGTTTTAGTAAAACGTACTTGTAATAAATTTTCATCAATAAAACTTACGTTATCGACTTGAATTTCAACACGGCTACGCTTTTGATAGATTTTATGAGGCGCACTAGGACTAGCAAATTTATTATTTAGGCGATTTTGTTCTTCCTCACTACTAAAAAGCAGAGCTTTATTGAAACTTGACTGAATGGTGTACCAATCATAGCCCTCAACAAGACGAACATAGTTAGAGGCGAAAAACTTAGAAACTTCTTCACCGTAGTCAGATTGTGAGTTTGCCAACACCGTTACAATATCAGTCTGTCCAGTATTGTTATCAACACGCACAAGATACGGTTCTACTTCTTTTAGAGGCGTTAAAAACATGATAGCAATAGCCATGATCACAGAAGTAATCATAGATGCGCCTGTTATTTTCTGCCAAGTCCTTTCACGTTTCAAAATCTCATCAATACGAGTGTTTTCAAATGCTAACGAGGCATTAATAAAGGCTTGAGACGCAGCTTTCTTACCTAATTTTCCATCTTTTTGAGAATTATCATTATCTTTGGTTAATTTAGGTTTATCTTGCTTAACCACATTTTTTTCAGATTTAGTTTTTTTACCAAAAAATTTCATTGCTACTCACCTTGTAAGACTATTGCTGAATTGCCTGAATTGTTATCGTCAGGTACTACTACGCTATTTCCTAAACCATCTTTCTTAAAATAAACATCAGTATTAGGAGGCACATAGCCGTAAGGATTAACCGCAATCCATCTACCTTTTGCTACAGGTTCTTTCTGATTAGCAGTCTTAACAGTGGTGCAGCCATTCAAAGCAAATGACACAAGAACTACCGAGCATAATATTTTGTTCATATTCATAATTTCACCTATTAAAATAAACTTGTCTTAAAAATTATTTCTTTAAAGGGGCAAGACCTGATTTTTCAGACCTGATCGTATTCTTACTGCCTTTACTGCCTTTATCACCACCACCGCTATTATCTTTTTGCGCTGATTGCTGCTGCCTACCACCACCAAGCGCACGATAAGCCGAGCCAAAACCAGTAATAGCCATACCATTACTAAGAGCAGCTGTGAGATCAGGCACTTTTAAGACAACGACAAAGAACAGTAAAGAGGTTGCACCGATTGACAGACTTGTCATAAGGTTTAGTTCTGTACCAGTATTAACAACATCAGTTAAAAACTGAATTTGAATAGTCGCTAAAATCTGAAGAACAACAAGCATCAAAATATAATTTACAGCTTGACCCACCCACAGGCTGAAATATTGTCTTGTGGCAGGGAATAGTGCTAGGACTATAAAGAGTGGTCCTAGCACTAAAAGTATCGACGACATTATTTTGGCTAACAAAATAAAAGCGCCTGCTGCTATGATAAAAGGGATTGCACAGACTAATAAAATCCCACAAACCAAAGTCGCAAAAACCATACCGCCTACATCAAAAAAATCAATTTCTTCATATAAATCTGCCATTGCGTTGTAATATAAATCTAACAAACCATCTAAGCCGTTTGTCACTGGTGCATTAGTAGTGCCGCTTATGACATTGCCTAATTCAGTCGGTAATTCAGTTACAATCGCTACAACAATAGAGGTATAAGTACCTGCGTTTATGGCTACGCCTAAAATTACCGCCCAAGCAATAAAGCGATAAATCAAATCCACACCTAGATCAATAGGTTCTGCCCCACCCTTGATGTATGACATTGCTATCAATAATAAATACAACCCAAAACAAGCAATAATAATAGGTGAGATAACAGATATTAATGCAGCTGTTTGATTGCCTAGAATATTAATGATGGTTTCATCCATCTTAGTAAAAGCGTCGCTGAAAATTGTAATAGCCATTAAATCACCTATGTTTAACTTAGTTTAATAAAACTAATCGTCGTTACTTCTGCCAATTAGCTTTTTTTTATTTTCATCTGCTTTTTCAATATCTGCCTTTGTAGCCCCTTGTTGAGCCTCTTGTACAGACGACTTATATTGTCCTACGTCAGACTCACCGCAGCCTATTAAGCTAGATGCTAATAAAACTAAGACACAACCACTTTTAAAAATATTCATATTAACGACCTATTAACTTACTGCGTGTTTCGCTCATTACTTGACGACGAGCTAGAGCCTCGTTTTGCTCATTTATTTTCATAGCAACTTGCATTTTATTCATTTCAACACTAACCATGTTTTGCTCAGCGGATAAGCGATTAGCTAAGTCTGCTTTCGTTTTTGCATCAACCGCACTATTAATCTGATTAGCTAAAGTTTGAATATTGTTAGAACGTATATTTAAACTTTGCATCATTGTTTGAGTTTGAGCTTTGCCTAGTAACATAGTTGAGGCTAGTCGCTCTTTACCAGTAACAGATTGACGATTGCTTTTTTCATTAGCTACCACGCCCTCATAAACATTTTGCAAAGCGCCTAAATCATTTTTTCGCATTGCGTCCATAACATCGGTATAACCATTCGGTAGATGCTGATTTAATAGCTTTCTAGTATTCGGATCATTCAACAACTCACCAAGTACACCGCTACCATTCATAGATTGAAACTGCTTGACCTGATTTTGCATTGATGTAACTTGATTTTTAACCTGCGTAACTGCTTGAGCAATAGCAGCAGGATCAATAACAGGAACACCCGCAGCAAAAGCGGTACTACCAAATAGAGAGAGACTTAACACACTGGCTTTAAGTGTGTTTTTTATTGAGACTGACTTATTCATACTATTTCCTCTTGTGAAATGGAGTCGTTAATATGACTCACTGTTGTAGGTATAATTGACTCAAGATCAACATTCCCAGTTTGCTTGCGTACATTTAATGCCTTATAAAAAACAGGCAGCCATTGTTCAGCCTTAGTATCTTGACCCATTAAACTTAATAGTCTGTCTAAAAGATCAACATTCTTTTTACTAGATGATAAAACTGCTATTTCATCGTTGAAACCATATAAATCAAGCATTGCAAACGCTGATTGATTGCCTTGCTTGACTAAGAATGTACGAGAAGATAAGCCTAGCTTATGCAGTACATCAAACTCTTTTTCAGTAAGTCCAATTCTCGAATAACCGCTACCATCTTCGTTTTTGTATTCAGCATCAGGGTTCGGTAGCATAATTTTTGTAGGAGTTTGCTCAACAATCGCATTAAAAATAGGCGACTTAATAGCATCAGCAGGAGATTGAGAAATAAGAAGAATAAACTCACCCATCTTACGACCAGTTTTGAGGCTATCAAGTATCATGCGAGACGGCATTTCATACTTAATTGGCAACCAAAATTCTTCAATAACTGTTGCTAAGATAGGATGCTTTTTAAGCATCATATTTTTCATATAGAACAAGCATGAAAATACAGGTTCGGAGGGCTGATAGTTATCGACCAACAGATCAGAAACATCAAAACCAACAATTTTAAAATTATCAACATCAAAATTATTAGTTGGATTATCTAACGCCCATGCAAAACGCCCCTCTTGTTCATCAGTACGACACCACTTTAGGAGTCGTTGATACAATTCATTGCCCCCACGTTTAGGCAAACTTTGAATAATTGCAGAAAAGCGACGTTGCTCAAATGCCAAACTTAAAACAGTATCAACCGCATTTTTAATTTGGTTTTGTTCTTCACTAGAGCAAGTTTTATCCGCATCAGTAGCACACGAGATCACTAGCTCATTTAAAAATTCTCTAAGTTGAGGTGTGTTAGGGAACTGAAAAGGATTAATACCAGTTGGTACGCCTGCCTTAATATCAAAATAATCACCATCAAGCGCACGAACAAAGATATTCATACCTCTATCTTTATCTAACACAAACATAGCAGGGTCAAAGCGTTGAGCTGCTGACAATAATGCTGATTGCGTAGTCGTTTTACCTGTTCCAGTCGCACCCATTAGGAGACTGTGACCTGCTATATCGTCACCGATATTATCTTCATCATCATTTGTAAAATGAAAATTAAAGTCATATAAGGTTTTTGATTTAGTCTCAAGTGGCATTACGGCAGTACCATCACCAAGAGGATTACCAGTGGCTTTACCCCTTGAGTATGTTTGCATTGAAAACGTACCTGCTAAATTACGACTCGATTTAAGCATTGGACGAGGTTTAATGCGGTAAGTAGGCAGCTGACTAAAATAAGTAGCAGGTGCAGACAAATTAGCTCGACGGAAAACCGCCCCTGCGTGATTTGTAAAAGATGAAGAAACAAGCATCCCATTTTGAATTGCGTCTTTTGGCGTATCACCAAAAACTACAAGTGAGGCATGATATTCACCAAATGCCAACTCACCCGACTGTATATAGCCTTGTGCGTGTTCTAATTCATCTAATTGATGAACTGCTTTATCTTTAGCTGAACGCAGCTTATTTAAGTGTTTTTCGATCTTCTCAAAAGACTTAGTAGGCGACAAAGTAGTAAATGATTGAACAAGATTGTATTCAGCAGGCACACTTAGACTTGCCTCGTTGAACATACCTAATCTAGTGCGAGATGGAAAATCTTTAAGATCGTATAACGTAGCAAATCTATCACCACGCTCACCTTTCGATTGCAAAATATCATAACCAAAATGCAAGGTAGAGGATGGTAGATTTTCATAAACAGGCGTACCAGTTAGAGGGATGCCATTAGTCGGTTTTTCACTACTGACTATATCGCCTAAAAACTCATAGACTTCAGACATTAGAACGCCAAACTCATTTTCATAAACCGATAATGTACGAGGCTTATAAGTGAATAAAGTGCGAGAGAATTTAGCAACCACTTCAGCAATTTCATCGACTGCTAGATCAGGCGTATCATCATATTTTACGACGATAGCGATATAAAACTTGTTTTCATAATAATCAGTAGTATTAAAGCGTTGCATATACTTACTCATAAAAGTACGAGTAAATATATTTGTAAAATCATATTTATTATCAACATTGATTTTACGTCTTTTTTGAAACGTCCAAAAAGCTAAGCGTCCTGCGTATTCTTTAGCTGTTTCGGCGTAGATCAGGTTCAAGGTATCAAAGTCATTTTCTAATTGATTTAAAGGTATTGCCTCAAACATCACCCCCTCAAGCTCAATAATTGACATAACATAGCTTTTGTCAAAATCTATAGCCTCATCGGAAACGTGATACCTAAACTTCGGTATCTCGTTTGGTGTTGTCGAGACTGTTCCCAACAATTTGTTCAATACTTCCTTCATTTCTTAAATACCTCGTAGGCATAAACGTCAAAGTCTCGTTAAACTCTTTAAAACCTTTACGCTTAAATTTGAAAAAAATCTCAATGCCAAGTAACCGCATTGCCTTATCATCATTTGCTACCAAAACTCGTAAAAAGAAAATTATAGGGATCGTAAAAAGAATAAAAGCAAACCCTACAATTCCAAATTTTGCTTGAGCTATCATTGTTAGCAAAACCCCTAACCCTACAGTGCCGATGAATGGCAGTAACGGAACACCGCCAATCATAGCCTCACGGTCAAGGGCTGAATAACTTGAAAATTCACGCATCGTCAGCCCTTTTTTTATTTATGCCAAAGTAGTCCATAACCAAGCAGCTAAAGTGATCGCTGAACCTGCGATTGCAACGTGCATCATGGCAGGGATCATATCTGACCAATCTTTTTTGCCATTCCAACAAAGTACCGCTTGCCACAGAAGATAAGCACCTGCGCCAACCCCTACTAATACAAATGCTTTATCACGAATTTCAGTTACGGCAGTAGTTGCCGTATCAAGACCACCACCAAGCCCTGCGGATGCCATACCTGCGTATCCGATAAGCGCAGCGCACATCATGATTTGATAAGCACGAGTTGATTGTTTAGTGTTAGTCGCTGATTTTGATGGTGCTGAATTTAGATCGTTCATAATTTTGCCTTACAGATTAAAAAATTAGTGAAAGTGGATTAAAAGTCCTGAAAAATATCCCATGAATGATGCACTTTTTCAGGCTTGTCATTCACAAGATTTTGGTCATCCTGAATTACATTTGTATTAGCTTGAAAATCAGAAAATTGGTTGACCATATCTATAGCCTCATCTGCTGATGAGGCTACATTTGATGAATTAGAAGTAATGGATTTTCTTTGGCTATCATTGGCATAATTAGCTAAAGCTAGCTTACTCTTTGGCAATGGCTGATCTCTAAGAACAGTTGAGCCAGTTTGATAAATTTGTGGATTGTCGTTAGATGCTTTACGAACATAGTTATGATTGTTTAATACTTTGATCACATAACCATTGTTAAAACCGTCTTTGAAGTTGCCCGTGTTATAACAACTAAAAGCCATAGTCACCGCCTTATTGCTATTAGCCTCGATTTTCTTAGCTCTATTCCAACAATCAAGAAAAATCGTTTGCATGGCTTGCAAATTAGTACAGGGGTCTAAAACTTGCTGTGCTGTCATACCCAAGCCTTTCAAGTTAAAGCTATTAATTTGTGCTAAACCTAAATCAAAACTAGCATTTGTTCTCATAAGTCCGTCAGCAATACTAAATGCTTGACGGTAGCTAGTCGGCTGATTAGCTAGTCGATTAGCAGAATTAACGCCTATTGCCCAAGGATTAAAGCTACTTTCAGTTTTGACAATAGCATTGACAGTAATAGGTGGAACATCAGGCGCACACTGCTGTATGAAAGCAAGGTCTAACATAATTAATTCACTCTTATTTAAAATCTATGTTTAGAAAACGGTTGATCATCTACATAAAAAGTAAATTCATAATCAGCACCGTCAGGAGTCATGATCATTGTTTGGTCGTACCACTCTTGACGAGGCACTTTCACAGTGACCAAATCACCGCCTTGTCTAGTTCGATATGTGTAAGCACTAACCGAACCATTTGAACTACCTTTGACGCAAGCACGAGCTGTATAACGATCACCAAAAGCATTAGATAGTCGATTACCGCTTTCAGATTTTTGAGATATAACACCGCCTGATAAGCGTGAACGTGGACGCATATTTGCAGGTTTCTGACCTGAATGATAAATAACATTGTCTTGACCTTGACGATAGCCGTCAGGACACATAGGGGTAAGACTAGCTTTTTTATGATCAACCCATGAACCGCTTGCTTTAGAGTCTGTTCCATCCACTAACGAGCAAGTCGGCATAGACCTACCTTTTGCTAAATCTCTCATTACGTCTTTAATAGTAGAGACACACTCATTAACGCCCATTGGATTAGGCGCACCCATACACAGCATAAACTTACAACCATCTGCTGCTTGTGCAGTAGTAGCAGCAAGAGGCAGCATAAATGCGCCAGTTACGCATAATCCCTTAATTGTGTTAGATATGTTCATGTATTCATCTTTCCTCGCTACGTTGATTAAATTTATCTAAATTAGAAAAAACTTCTACCTTTTGACTATCTAAAGCATTGCAGACAATAAAGACGTTTTTAGCGTTGTTGCAGATTTCATTTACAAACCGCAAGCAAAAATCAAGGTTTTTAAAATAGCGTCTATGACCTGCGAATGTATGTAATTCCTGATAATCGGACTTATGGTGTAAATGAATTTGAATAAACCAAGACGGCTTTTCATCCTCAATATCACTATCTTTTTCAAAAATTATCACATCAAACTGCTTATCAAGATTTGTGTTAATCGTCTTTAGATCATTTGTGTTAATCATTGCATCACCACCTATTTGTTCGGTTTTTTGGTGATACGACTTTACAGGGTTTTGATCCATACTAGACTACCGCACCCTATTTTTTTTCATAAAAACACGTTCTTGTAGAACGTAAATGAGTTTTCATTATATAAGAATTAAGTTTCATTGTATAGCTAATGATAGCGAATATCATATAAATATGCTTATTTATCCATGATAAATCGTTATATATCAGGATTTTTTCAATAACTGTTTATTCTTATGTTTGGTTTAGTCGTTATTATGCCAGTCTCACATTGCTATTTGGCAAAATGTAAGAATGTATGCGACATTTAATGACGCATTGTTATCATATTTCGATTACTTAGTAGCTAACCTTAAATTTGCTCAGCTTAACAAGAATTTCATTCATCTTTTATTCATGAATATCTATCTTTAAAAACAAAAATACACATCCATATCAATAACTTGCGTTAATAATATAGATATGTATGTAAGTTTCAAGCTGTAATATATGATTAAGTCAGAAAATATTTATAATGAAGTTTACCTAATTAGATCAATCAATTATAGTAATTCAAAAATATATTGTTAGTTATTCTGATGTGCTTTATATCATATAAGAACCAACTATTGTATATATAACTGTTTCTTAATTTAAGTGAACATTAGTCTAATATGAAAGCTAAAATACTACCGACAAAATGTATTGTCTAAAGCAACCAGTACCAAGATAGATAAATCAGACTCAAATCAGTCTCAAATTAGCCGTCAGAGGTTACTAGAGAATAAAAGATACGCTGATAACAGTTTGATAATTTAGGAGGCTGTTAAGCTAGATAAGAGCTATATGCTTTTTAGAGAATTTTTGCTTTTTAATACAACAAAAAAATAAATAGAGAAGAAAGCGTCAGCAGACGCTTTTTAAGTGTGATCCAAAACGATTTTACTCAGCTCAGATTTTGAAAATTGGGATGTTTAGATAACTTGTTTAGTAGTCTTGTTTAGTAGTCTTGTTTAGATAACTTGTTTCATGGCTTATAACTCATTGATTTTAATGTTTAAAAAAGGCGTTTAAACAACTTATTTTATCTTTAAACAACTTATTTTATTTTTAAACAACTTATTTTATCTTTAAACAACTTATTTTATCTTTAAACAACTTATTTTATTTTAGGCTGAAAGCTATACACAGCCTTATACACAGCCTTATACACAGCCTTGTAAACAGGTTTTAATGAACTTATTTTATTACCGTAATACATCGTCTTTAAACAACTTATTTTATTGCTGTAATGGATCATCTTTAAACAACTTATTTTATTTAGGCTGAAAGCTATATATAGCAAGGCATAAAGCCTTATAAACAGATTTTAAACAACTTATTTTATTGCTGTAATGGATCATCTTTAAACAACTTATTTTATTTAGGCTGAAAGCTATATATAGCAAGGCATAAAGCCTTATAAACAGATTTTAA
>ENA-ORXC01000399-ORXC01000399.1-marine-metagenome-genome-assembly--contig:-NODE-399-length-32524-cov-4.887355_pt1 | contig 32524 bp, 29 predicted proteins | sample MGYA00237865_ERZ511478 | MGnify/ENA metagenome assembly ERZ511478
TCGAACCCTGGGTAAGTGTTTCCACCTACGACGATTTAGCAAACCGCTCCTTTCGGCCACTCAGGCACCTCTCCTTTAATAAAATAATGAACTTGCTTGTTGTAAGCGGATGCAAATCTACATCAACTAATTCGAGAAAACAAGTGTTATTTAAAATTTAATCAAAAAAAAATAATCTCCCAGAATGTAGCTTTTCTATTCAATTAGAAATCAGATAGTAACTCTAATTTTATTTAATAAATAAATGAAAATAAAATTACTTTTTCGCGAAAGCATAACTTTTAAAAGCTTTTTTAAAATCTTCTTAGAGCAAAATGACCCACAAAAACTACATTAGATGTTGTATTTGCTTTATACCAGAACCCACTATCTAATAATTTGCGACCATTATAATTACCATCCCAACCTATTCCAAAGGGGGAGATTACTTTTAGACGTTTTCCATATCGATCATAAATCTCTATACTAGTAACCGTTTCTCCATTAACTACGACTCCTCGTATTTGCCAAGTGTCATTAATACCATCTCCATTAGGTGTAAAATATTTTGGAAAACCAGGATCAGGTTTAATACGCCTACTATCTATACCACAACCACCTCGACCTCTTACATGAACTTGGATGTCTAATGGGTTTACACCCATAAGCAAAGCACTATCTTGATATGGACCATTTTCTCCACTACTTGAATATTCAAAGTCTCCTTCTTCTTCTAACGCTACAAGAACGTTTACTGTGTTTCCTTGATTTGAAATGATTAAATTTTCAATGATAGGTGCGTCCGTTATAAATACTTCAAAAGAATGTGTTGCCTTACAAATAATAATTCCAGAATCAATAAAAACTAATGCACTTACCTCTACCATATATACACCTGAGGCACTTATAGTAACAGAAGCATTTGTAGATAAGGTATTGCTTATACCGTCATCTATGTTACTCCATGTTATAGTATCAAAGGTATCAGGATAATTTAATAACAGTGGTGCATCTACTCGGCAAACTTCATACCGCTCTTGAAGATTAATTACGGGATTTAAGTCAACCATCTCACCAGTTATTGCATCTGTGTATGGCCCGCAACCAAAGGTAGTTGTAAAGCTTGTCTGAATGCAATTTTGAGCTTGACCTGCAACGTTAAATGGAGTAATTGTTACATAGTATGTTGTTCCTTCTAGAAAATCAAGTACTGCAGTAGAGGTAACTACTCCTATATTCGTATTTGCAAGTACATCTTCTCCTCCCGGAGTTGTCCCTACCTTAATGAGGTAACCCTCTACATTATTTACAGCTGTCCATTCTAAAATGGGAGTGAGAGGTACCTCTGTAGCCCCATCTGCTGGTGTAAAAAGCTGGGTACAATCTGGCACTTGTGTTGTTACAATTTCTGTAGTAAATGAAGTCTCTGTACAACTTGTGATTTGACCATTTTCATTAAAGGGGATGACAGTCACGTAATATGTAGTCCCTGATATAAAATCTACTGGTGTATTGTAAGTTAATGTATTGCCCACATTCTCACCGTTTACCACATCTACGGCACCTGGTAAAGTACCTATATTTAACATATATCCTGTAGCTCTGGGAGCATAAGACCAAGAAATTGATGCATTTATAGGGACATCAACAGCTCCATCTACAGGAAAGGTAACCTGTGTACATGACGGTATAATTGTTACATTTTCTGTAGTGAACGACTGGGAATTACAAGTTTGTGAACCACTCACAAAAAAAGCACGTACAGTGAGAAAAATAACTGTACTTTCAGGCATTCCTTGTGGAGGAGTAAAATTTGCCGAAATTCCTACACTAAAGTCATTAAGAATTTCTGATCCACCGGCTGTAGTACCTAGATCTATAAAATAGCCCACAGCACCTGGTACTGTATTAAAGCTTATGGGTGCAATTACAGAGACATTAGTTGCTCCTTGAGCTGGAGAAATAAGGATTGCGCAGTTTGCATCTTGCACGGTCGCTTTCGCGAAAACGTGAAATAAACAAAAGAGGCCTATTACATAGCACCTAAGATACATCTTTCTGCTGTTCAAGCTCATTCCCCAAGTTTTCAAAATAATAACATACCAAATATAGTAAGAAGCCGTAAAAGCTTACTGTAAAAAAATAGCTATGAAATTATGGCGCCATTGGCACATTAATCATTGTTTCTAAAACAGCGTAGTTTGTGACTCTGAGGAATCTTCATCTTCGTCATTTCTTTCTCCACGTTCCTTCTTTGGGATTTCAGTAAATTTTTGAGTGGTAGCATTTGCTTCCTCGTCTTCTATTGCTACTGCTTCTATGACTGGTTCTTCATAGACTAATGATTCAATCCAGTTTAATCCCTTTAATTTCTCTGTATAGAACGTATTTCCTAGAGCACTTATTCCTTTAACAGAAATAAAGTCTTCCATAGATACACTTTCATTGTCTTTTGCTTCTTTGCCTCGTTGTTTATAGAAAATCATCTCTGCTACTGGACGCCAGTCGGTAGAGACAAGCTCTAGCACGCTATTTTCATGATCAGATATAAATGTTTCTTCTTTATCTGGAGTATCTATAAGGAATCGCTTACCATAATAACGATCTTTATTACCGTCCCAATAGATAGCCGTAATAGGCTTTTGCGGAATCCATTTTTCTAACACAATCATATCTTCGTCAAAATGATGTGTTACTTCTGGAATAATCGTACGTACGTTACCATGCTGATTGATAATCAATAAACGGTCATCTGGACGAAACTCACCCAGAAGGTCCCCACGCTCGTCAAGATTAAGACGTTGTACCGTGTTATCAAACCATATCTTACGAGGCTTTAATGTGCTCAATCCTTTTTCCTTAAGCTCTACAGATTTTACAGCATTTTTAGAAACTATATTACCCTTAGATGATCGCCCCTTTATAATAACATCTGCAAAACCTATTTCTAATCGTAACTTCTTTACAGATGATACCGCTCTTAAGTATACCGTAACAAGCTCTGCCTCCCCATTAGGATTTGCACTAAAATAAAGAACTTGTGCACTTTTATGCTCACCAGCAAGTAAATAATCATTATTACGTGTTACAGAGGTTACATTAAAACGCTTGACATACGTGGGTAAACCGTTGCCAGCTCTGTATATCATGTTATACGTAGTGCGTTTATCTTTTTTCTTAAAAATAGCTACATGTAAAATATCCTTCCCTATAAAGGTCTTAGATTCCACCTTTACCACCATCATCGTTCCAGACTTTGTAAAGACTATAACATCATCTATGTCAGAACAGTCTGTTACATACTCATCTTTCTTGAGGGAAGTACCCACAAAACCTTCCTCTCGGTTTACATATAACTTTGTATTTCTGAGAACTACCTTAGCTGCCTGTATATCATCAAAAATCTTAATTTCCGTCTTACGTTCTTTTCCTGCTCCGTATTCTTTTTTTAATCGTGTAAAATAATCTATCGCATACTGAGTAAGGTTTTCTAAGTGATGTTTTACTTGAGCAATTTGATCTTCTAGTGCATCTATTTTTTGCTGTGCTTTATCTATATCAAATTTAGAAATACGCTTTATTCTAATCTCCGTAAGTCTTGTAATATCCTCAACAGTAACAGCTCTTTTTAAGTGACCTATATGTGGTTTTAAACCATCATCTATCGCTTTAATAACGCCATCCCAGGTCTCTTGCTCTTCAATATCACGATAAATTCTATTTTCAATAAAAATTCTTTCTAGTGAAGCATAATGCCATTGATTTTCAAACTCACCTAGCTGAATCTCAAGTTCTGCTTTTAATAAATCTTTTGTACGATTTGTAGAGCGACGCAACATTTCTGTTACTCCTACAAACAATGGTTTATTATTTTCTATCACACAACTTAGTGGTGAGATAGAAGACTCACAATTAGTAAATGCATATAAAGCATCAATTGTTTTATCTGGCGAGATTCCTCCTGGGAGATGTACTAATATCTCAACATTTGCAGAGGTATTATCTTCTATTTTTTTAATCTTAATCTTACCCTTATCGTTTGCCTTAAGAATAGAATCTATAAGCGAGGTTGTGGTCTGCCCAAAAGGAAGTTCCGTAATAACAAGCGTATTTTTATCTTGCTGACTTATACGTGCTCTACATCTTACTTTCCCTCCTCTTAATCCGTCTTTATAATCTGTAAAATCTGCTATTCCAGCCGTAGGAAAATCTGGATATAGCGTAAATTTCTTATCCTTAAGATGCTTGATAGAAGCGTCTATTAATTCTATAAAATTGTGAGGAAGTACCTTAGTGCTTAAACCTACGGCTATACCCTCTGCACCAGATGCTAGAAGCATGGGGAACATTACAGGTAAATTTATAGGCTCCTTCTTACGTCCATCATACGAGGCTTGCCACTCTGTGATTTTTGGATTGTATACGACATCAAGCGCAAACTTTGTAAGTCTTGCTTCGATGTAACGAGATGCTGCTGCGCGGTCACCCGTTAGTATATTTCCCCAGTTACCTTGCGTATCAATAAGTAGGTCTTTTTGACCTATTTGCACCATAGCATCCCCTATACTCGCATCACCATGAGGATGATACTGCATCGTGTGACCTACCACATTTGCAACCTTATTATAGCGACCATCATCAAGCTCCTTGAGCGCGTGCATAATACGACGCTGTACTGGCTTAAAACCATCTTCTATAGAAGGTACTGCGCGCTCTAAGATTACATAAGAAGCATAGTCTAGAAACCAATCTTCAAACATTCCCGAAACACGAGTGATGGTTTCTCCACCACCATCTACTACTTCTGCGGGAAGTATCTCTGGATTTAATTCTTCGTCTTCGTTATGGTCGTTTATTTCTTCGCTCATTAATTGGTTGTAATAACACTTACTTTTCTAATGGTTCCATCGTGTCTTGCCACGGCGTTACAAATACATTTATAAATCTATGGTCGCCATAGGTCTGAACTCGCACTTCGCGTTTGTCTTCATTTTCCTTAAAACTTGCGATAAAGCGATAGTTCATAGTATCTGAGGTCGTCCCTTTAATACTTTTTAGTTTCATATTCTTTAAAGTACCAGCTTCATTTCTTATTGTTTTATAATAAGCTATACCTTCATCACTTTTCAAATATTCCTTTAAATCGCTAGACACAGAAAATTTTCTAAATTCAATTGGCTCGTCACCCATCACAGCTTTGGCAAATCTTTTTGCTTCTCCTGTATTAATCTTCATTACCGTATTTATTACTGCAGAGGCACACCCCATCAATAAAATACTCACCATTGCAATAAATGTAAATCTTTTTATCATATTTCTTGTTTTAAAGTTCTATAACTATAGACGCTTAAAAACTTATAATGGTTGCCTCAATCTTTCTTTATTCACGTTTTCGCGAAAGCGTACTCTAATCCTCCTCCACTACTCTATCTAGTTCTACCTTGAGATTCTCAATAATAAACTTTTGTCTATCTGGCGTGTTTTTACCCATGTAGAAAGACAACAATTCTTCGATCATCAAGGCTTTATCTAGCATTACGGGTGCTAGCCTTATATCTTCTCCTATAAAAAACTGGAATTCATCTGGTGATATCTCACCCAGTCCCTTAAATCGAGTAATCTCTGGTTTGGCTCCTAAGCGCTCCATAGCATCTGCCTTTTCTTGATCACTATAACAATACACCGTTTCCTTTTTATTACGCACTCTAAAAAGAGGTGTTTCTAATATGTACAAATGTCCTTCTTTTATAAGCTCTGGGAAGAACTGCAAGAAGAAGGTGATTAATAGTAATCGTATGTGCATTCCGTCAACATCGGCATCTGTTGCTATCACAATGTTGTTATAACGTAAGTCCTCTATAGATTCTTCTATATTAAGAGCCGCTTGCAAGAGATTAAACTCCTCATTTTCATAAACGATTTTCTTTGAAAGTCCGTAGCTATTAAGAGGCTTTCCTTTAAGACTAAAAACAGCTTGTGTGTTTACATCACGTGACTTTGTAATTGATCCAGATGCTGAGTCTCCCTCGGTAATAAACAAGGTAGTCTCGAGGTTACGTTCCTTCTTACTATCTGTAAGGTGAATACGGCAGTCTCTTAATTTTTTATTGTGAAGGTTTGCCTTCTTTGCCCTGTCTTTTGCTAGTTTACGTATTCCAGAAAGATCTTTACGCTCTCTTTCTGCTTGTAAAATCTTACGTTGCAGTGCATCTGCAATAGGGGTGTTTTTATGTAAGAAATTATCTAGTGCTGTTTTAAGAAAGTCGTTTATATATGTACGCACAGTAGGTAGATCACCCCCCATATCTGTAGATCCTAGTTTAGTCTTCGTTTGCGACTCAAAAACAGGCTCCATCACTTTAATACTTATGGCAGATACAATAGATTTTCTAATATCTGATGCCTCATAATTTTTCCCGTAAAACTCACGAATGGTTTTTACTATGCTTTCGCGAAAAGCTGCTTGATGCGTTCCACCCTGCGTTGTATTTTGACCATTTACAAAAGAATGATACTCCTCAGAATATTGCGATTTACTGTGTGTTATTGCAACTTCAATATCTTCACCCTTTAAGTGAATAATATCATAAAGACGATCTGCTTCTGCAATACTTTCTGAAAGTAAATCTTTCAGTCCATTTTCAGAAAAGAATTTCTCACCGTTAAAAACAATAGTAAGTCCTGGATTAAGATATACGTAGTTCTTAATTAAACGCTCTACGTACTCAGAGCGAAATTTAAAGTTTTTAAATATTTCTGCATCAGGGACAAAAGATACTTTAGTACCACGTCTACGCGAAGTCTCATCTAATAGATCTTGATTCTGTAACTCACCACGCTCAAACTCTGCACTTGCAGATTTTGCATCTCTAGTAGATTCTACTCTAAAGTAGCTAGATAATGCGTTTACCGCCTTAGTACCTACCCCATTTAAACCTACAGATTTCTTAAAAGCACGAGAGTCATACTTACCACCCGTGTTCATTTTTGAAACAACATCCACTACCTTTCCAAGCGGAATACCACGACCGTAATCGCGTACAATTACTTTTTCGCCTTGTATGGAAATCTCTATGGTCTTTCCAGCACCCATCACAAACTCATCAATACAGTTATCTAGCACCTCTTTTACAAGGATATAAATACCATCATCTGCACTAGATCCGTCACCTAGTTTACCTATATACATCCCTGGACGCATGCGGATGTGCTCCTTCCAGTCGAGCGATCGGATATTATCTTCGTTGTATTGTGTTTCTTGAGTCATAAAATGTCGTGGAGTTGCTAATGTAAGGACTTGTAATGGCTTAAAAAACTCCAACATAGAGAAATAATTAACAATTTTAAAATTAGCATTGTTGATTACCTAATTCCCTATGCTTTCGCGAAAATATGACTGAATAATTCTATCTCCTTTTTCTTTACAAACCATGTGATTTGTATCTTTCTATCCTTACAAAGTTAGATTTTATGGCAGTACTACATGGATTAAATCGAAGATTATTATTAATCGCTTTTCTGGGTGGTGCTATTTCTATATTACTAATTTATAGAAATCAAAAAACAACATCACCCGAAGTTTATACCGCCGAAGATTTTTTAGAAAAAGTGATGAACGCTAGCGGCGGAAAAGTACGTTATAACAACATAGAAAGCATAACATTTAAAAAAGCTTTTCATTTATACCATGAAGACGGAACTGTAGAAATAGATCGTGTTGAGCTACATCAATATGATTTTAGTGATGTGACTCGTCGCAATATAAGCTGGACATCAGATACTACAAATTATGAGCTCATACAGAGTAACTCAGATATATACCAGACTATAAATGGAGCGATAGACACTACCACAACAAAAGCTTTACTAGAAAATAAACTGAATGCCGCTACTTTCGTTTTAGGACTGCCGTACACTTTAGATAGTGATAGTTCAACAAAAACATATAATGGCTTACAAGATTTTGAAGGCGTTAAAGCACATGAACTAGTTGTCACATTTACAGGTAGCGAAGATATCTGGAGTCTTTATTATGAGCCAATAACGTTTGCATGGTTAGGTTACTGGGTGAAAACCTCAGCTCATTATAGCCTAGTTATTAATAATGAAATGACGGAGATTGATGGATTCCAATTTTCGCAAAAGCGTACCAGTTACCGCACAGATTCATTAAAAGTGAAGCAGTATTTAAGAGCAGATTACAACTACTCAAACTATGAAATAAAGTAAATTAAGACTGTACTTTTGCCTCAATAATCTCGATGGCAGATTGCACCGTTTCCATCTTTTCTATCTCGTCATCTTCTATAGTAATATCAAAGTGATCTTCTACGTCAAGTACGATATCTACAAGGTTTGCAGAATTTACGTTAAGTTCTTGCGTTAAGTGACTTGTAGGTTTTATATCCTCTACAGACACATCTTCTGGTAAGTAAATTTTAATGATATTCTTTAATGCTTCGTAGTGTTCGTTATTCATAATCTTATGTGTAAGCTGTGATAATTACCACAGTGTATTGTTCTCAATCTCTTATTATTCAAATTTCTTAAAAATCATACAGCAATTAACATCACCAAAACCAAAACTAGCTTTTGCCGCTACCTTTACAGGCATATCAATGGTTTTTGTGAGTACTTTATCATGAGCTACTCGCTCTAATATTTCTGGATGAATGTGAGCCGTGTTGATATTTCCAAAAATACGACCTTCCTCAAGTTCTAAAATGGTAGCTACTGTCTCAATACTCCCAGCTGCAGCGAGACAGTGACCCGTCATGCTTTTAAGCGAGTTGATATAAGGAAAATTCTCTCCTCTCAGGTCTAGAGCTTCACTCCAGTTTGCAATTTCAGTAGGACACATACCTGTGGAGGTAAGGTGACCATTTATAGTATCAATTTCTGATGCAGATACTCCTGCATTTTTCACAGCTGTTTTTATACAATGCTGCACCGCTTCACTATTAGGAGCAGTCATGGTACCACCATTGCGTTGTCCTCCACTATTTACGGCGCCACCTAGAATTTCAGCATATATCTTTGCTCCTCGTTGTTGTGCACTTTCGAGAGTTTCTAGCACTAATGCTCCTGCTCCAGCACCTGGCACAAAACCATTTGCATCTTCCTGCATAGGCCTACTCCCAGCTTCTGGATTTTCATTATACTTTTTTGTGAGTACGCGCATTGCATCAAAACCTCCCCAAATGTAAGGCCCGCTATCGTTGCAGCTACCTACTAGCATTCGTAGTGCATCACCATTACGCAAGCGCTCATAACCCATAAGTACACTTTCTAATCCTGTGGTACAAGCACTAGAATTAGTAGTCACTTGATTACCACAACCTAAGTATCCTCCCAAGTATGCACTAATACCACTTGCCATGGTTTGCACGACAGAAGTACTCCCTAAACGGCGTACTTTACATTCATCAGTTAGGTATATAGCACTTCTAAATTTTTCGGCACCTAGTAATGATACTCCAAAAACGATCCCGCTATCATAATCGACAGTATCTTTATCTGTAGGAGCAAGTCCAGCGTCTGTCCAAGCATCTACTCCTGCTATCATTCCGTATTCAATACCAGAACTCTGTAAATCTCGTAATTGTAATGCCGTAAAGTAGTTTTCAAGCATTCCATCTGGAATTTCTGGCTGTCCAGCAATCTGACACCCAAAGTTAAGATCTGCTAGTTTCTGATGAAATTTAATACCACTTTTACCTGAGAATATAGCATCAGAAAATGCTTTGAGACCTATTCCATTAGGTGCGCAAACCCCCATGCCTGTTATGACTACTCTATGTTTCATTATTTAGTGCTAAAAATTCCTGCAAGTGTTCCTTGTACACACACCTCATCTTGCGCATTAAGAAGCTTCACATTACATTTTAATTTATTAAATCTAAAATAAGCCTCTTCTGACACAACAGTCACTTTCTCACCAGGCATCACAGGTTTTAAAAACTCAACATCTGCGCTTGTAAAGGCTACTTTTAATGCTGCTAAGTCCTGACCTGCCAACTTAGAAATACCCAGACTTACTAAACCTATTTGCGCCATGCATTCTGTAAGTATCACGCCAGGCGTTATAGGGTTGTTTTTAAAATGTCCTTCATAAAAAAAAGACTCCTTAGAAAATGTGTACGATCCAATAATGTATGAATCTCCTAGCTCATCTATTTGATCTACAAATAGAAAAGGTGTTGTATAGGGTAATAACGCTATAATCTCTTCACTGCTCATCGTATATGCTCTCCACCATCTACAGGTATCACGGCGCCATTAATCCAGGCAGCTTCATCCCTAGTTAATAAATATACTGCGTTACCTACATCCTTAGGCAGTGTTAATCGCTTGTAAGGATTACGCTGCTGTGCCATTTCCTTCATGTGCTCACTCCCTGGTATTAGGCGTAAGCTCTCTGTATCTGTCACTCCTGCTTGAATACAATTAGACGTAAGTCCTAGTGGCGCAAACTCTAATGCAATCCCCCTAGAGATGGCCTCAAGAGCTGCTTTGGCTGCAGCAACAGCGCCATATTGTGGCCATGCTTTGCTGCTACCTTCACTTGTAAACGCAATGGCTCTAGCAGATGGAGTAAATAATTCCGCTTTCGCGAAAGCGGATACCCAATCATAATAACTCACCGCCATGGCGTCTAGAGTACCTTTAAAATCCTCATTACTAAGCGTAGCGCCATCTTCTGAATATAATGGCTTCAAATTACCACGCGCGATGCTATGCACCACTACTTTTATCGCTCCTGTACCCACTGTGTTTTTAATTTCTGCGATAGTAGCTTGACGCTTATCTGCATTAAGGGCATCTGTATTATATGATAAAATAGTCGCTCCAGAAACTTCCATCTCGCGCACAGCATCTTCAAAAGCTGCTATCACACTACGACGAGATCTGTGAATGATGATAATGTTCATTCCCTCATGTGCTAATTTCTTTGCGGTGGCTAGCCCAAGACCTGAGCTACCTCCTAAAATTACTGCATATTTATTTTTATAAGATTGACTCATCACTTACCATTTTAGTAATACACGCTGTGCCGAAAATCCTGGACCAAAACTCAACATAATTCCTAAGTCTCCTTCCTTACATTCTCTATTAAGAAAACGTTCTAAAACGTACAACACAGTAGCACTACTCATATTTCCATATAATTTAAGTACCTCCTTCGTGTCGTCTATATTCTTTCCAAGCTTACCAAAGAGATCCTCAACCGTTTCTACAATTTTACGTCCTCCTGGATGAAAAATAAGATGATTTACATCTGCTATAGTATATCCATTCTTTTCTAAGAAAGGATGAATTATATCTGGAAACTTATCTGCTATCTGTTGTGGCACCTGTTGATCTAGAATCATCTGTAAACCTGTATTAACAAGTTTAAAACCCATCATTTCTTGAGCATCATAAAAGTGATACATTTCTGTATCCACTATTTGCGGCCCGCTATCTTCTTCTCTACTTGACATGAGAACGCAAGCCGCACCATCTCCAAAGATAGCTGCACTCACCACGTTTACCATCGAGTAATCATCATGTTGAAAGGTAGCCGTAGGACTTTCTATCGCAATAACTGCTGCTCGTTTTCCAGGATTTGCTTTAAGAAATTCATTTGCATATAGCACACCACTTACTCCAGCAGCACAACCCATCTCTGTTACGGGTAGTCGTACAATATCTTGACTCAACTTAAGCGCGTTAATTAAATAAGCATCTAGCGAAGGAATCATAATCCCTGTGCAACTTACGGTAATTATATAATCAAGGCTAGTTCCCTCCCACGAGGCTTTAGTAAGTGCTTTAGATAATACCTGCTCTCCTAGTTTTACAACCTCACGAGTATAAATGTCATTTTTCTCTTGAAAGCTAGTGGCCGTAAACACTTCTTCTGGTGCCATGATACTATAGCGTTTATCTACCGCGGCATTGCCAAATATTTTTTTAACCTTACGTTTAAAGCGATCTTCTTGCCCATCTAGCCAGACATCTAGAAAAGGCATTATCTCTGCTGTGGTACGTGAGTATTTTGGTAACTGTTTGGCTACCGTATTAATAGTTACGCTCATATAGTTTTTATTACCCACACATATCTAAACGCCCATTTCCATTGTATGAAATAATCATCTAGTGCAAGTTTTTTTGAATAGGTTTCTAATTCTTTTCTTGTAAAAGCGCGAGCAATACTCACTCTTCCGTCATACTTAGCAATCTTACTTTTCATAAATATACTGCTAAAAAGCTGAAATAAGCGGTAGGCAATCTTACTTCGTTGTAAATCGTTCACTATAATACCCATACTAGCCAGCTTCTTAAATTTCTCCATAAAAACTAATAACTGCTCGTTAGAAAAATGGTGCATTGTTAAAGTACATACAATCACATCACACTCAAAGGTAGTATCGTCTATCGTTAATATATTCTGACGGCTAAAGGACAAGTTATCAATGTCCTTAGATTTCTCTCTGGCGCTGTCTATGCTTTTATCATTAATGTCTACCCCAAAAAAAGAAATATCAAGAGTACTTTTTTTAAAGTGCTTTGCTATATGTCTTAACACCTCTCCATCACTACATCCCACATCTACTATGCGCCACTTCTTCTTTTCTGGGTATGCGCTTATCAAACCTTCTAGCGCTGTAATTGTTATATGATTTCCTCCTAAATATTTATTTACAGTAGCCAGATCTTTGAGTGCTAGATGTAAGTCTGCTTCTGGAAGACTAGGGTCATCCATTAATTCTGGTGTTGTACTACGATTTTTAAAATTCATTAGGTAATCAGGTTTCCGTGAGTAGACTTTATCACACTGCTTAGTAATCTAGGCGATCGTTGTAAAACACTAACTCCTAGCCTTGTTATAGATGCGTGTTGTAAACCATGCTGTATAAATGCACCATTACGCATTCTTGTAGCAAAAGTATTTTTCCATTGTTTACGATACTCTTTTTCTAATTGCTCTCGTTTTTTTGACATGCTTATATGATGTATCAGACACTCACACGCAATTTTTGCACTATGTATAGCCATCGCCATCCCATTTCCGCATAGTGGATGTATAAGACCCGCACTATCACCTATCATTAACAAATGATTCTCTACTACAGGTTTGTCTTGGAATGAAATCTGACTAATAGTTAGAGGTTTTTCAAAAATGGTCTCCGCTTGCGCAAAAAAATCTTTTAAATAACTATTCTTCTCTAAAACCTCAACTCGGTAGGTATCTAAATCTTTATATTTTTTAAAAGACTTTACATCTGCTAGATAACACACATTTATCGCGTCTGTTTCCACTTTTGATAATCCGCAGTAACCTCCTGAAAAATTGTGCAATGCTACTAGATCTTCTGGAAATTGTCCAGCATAATGTGCTTTTACACCCATCCAAGGGGATTTTGTACTTATAAATTTTCGCGAAAGCGTAATATCTAATCCGCTTCTCTTACCAAAAGCTCCAAGAGCATAAGGCGCTCGAAAGCTTTTATCTTTTGTAGTGACCTCAAATTCCTCTCTCCCGAAAGTAACATTTATCACTGTTGCCTGCTCAAATACCAACCCTAAACTTAAAGCTCGTTCATATAGCGCTAGATCTAAAGCATACCTGCTAATCCCAAAACCTCCTAAGGGAAGTGCAATCTCAAGTGCATTTCCAGAGAGTCCAGAAAATTGAAAACGGTTTATTTTCTTAGCACCTTTACTTATGGGATATACGCCTAGATGATTTAAATAGGGTAACACTTCATTTGAAACGTACTCGCCACACACTTTATGTTTGGGATAACTGTTTTTTTCTATGAGCATCACAGCATAGTTAGCTTGCAATAAATGTACTGCTGCTGTAAGTCCAGCAAGACCACCTCCTATAATTATAATATCACAATCTTCTTTCACTATGTGAAATTACAGATTACATCGCATAAAAAATCCCCAAAACGTAAGTTTTGAGGATTTTGTGATTTGTGTTTAACGGCTATTTAGTTACCGCTGTTTGCTTGCTTCATAGCATCTTCTTTCATTTCTTCATTAGGAACGATGGCAAGTTGTACACGTCTATTTTTTGCACGACCTTCTGCGGTATCATTACTAGCGGCTGGTTGCGCTTCTCCATACCATACAGTCGTAAATCTCCCTGCAGATAATCCTGTCCCTACCATATAATTTGTTACAGCATTTGCTCTGTTTTGTGATAACGTCATGTTATTTACATCAGAACCTACACTATCTGTATGTCCAGCTACCACCACATTAGTCTGGTTATACTCTTTCATGATATTAGACATTTTATTAAGTAACGTCTGGCTTGCTGGATTTACACTATACTTTGCAGTATCGAAGTAAACACCTGAATTTTCGTCAAAAGTTACTACAATTCCATCATCAATACGTTCTACAGTTGCTCCTGGAAGTTCTTCTTCTATCCTTTGCGCTTGCTTATCCATCTTATTACCTATAAGGACTCCTGCACCACCGCCTACTACACCTCCTATAACGGCTCCTAATTCACCATTACCGCCTTTTCCAGCGTTATTACCTATAATGGCACCTAGTATAGCTCCTCCAGTTGCTCCTATAACAGCTCCTTTTTGCTTATTATTTGCATTTTTTGTTGCCTCACAACTTGTAAATCCTGTAAGCATTGCTGCTCCTAATGCTACTGCGGTAAAATTTCTTACTATATTTTTCATTTATTTATTTATTAAGGGTTGTTGTTAAATACAGACTACTCTGTAACTTTTGTAAAATTCATTGTAATGTTAAAAGGCTTGCCTTCAAGAGATACTGTTTGCGTCATTTGCAACTGATCTTCAGATAGGTAAGAAAGTGCTACTCTAAAACCAGTGTTTGTTATAGATTTCATCTTATCGTCTGTAGGCTTCACTAGGATGCTATAATTCATATCATCCCCTTCATTATCTGGAATACTCCATACGAAATAACGCTTCTCTATATCACAGCCTACTCCCGAAAGTTCGTAGTTTCCAAAGTTATTATTTGGGATAAAACGCCATGTACTTCCTTCCATACATTCTTGTGATGCGTCATTAAAAAGGTTGATATTAAAAGTTCCTTGACGATCATAACTTACTTCGTTAAGTGTCCAAGTTCCTTTGAGTGTTTTTTTAGATTGCTTTACCACTTGAGATGGTCCACAACTTGCTATTGTAGCAACCAAAAGAACGAGTATTACTGATTTTATATATTTCATAATTGTTAGGGTTAAATTAAAAAAAGCAACCTTTCATAAGTGAAAGGCTGCGCTTTAAGTATATTTAAATAGTCTTATCTCTTGAATAACCTGCTTACTAAAGAAAGTACGAAAAGTACAATAAAGATAAAGAATAGTATTTTTGCAATGCTTTCCGCACCTGAAGCGATTCCACCAAATCCGAAGACTGCTGCGATGATTGCAATGATGATAAAAATAACTGTCCAGCGTAACATAAAATATTGTTTTTATTGATTAGTATGCTGTAAAAGTATTTGGATATACCGATTTATTTTTATGCTTTAGCAGCTTTTAACTAGGATCTGTTAACGATAAGCCAATAATTACTACTAACATTAAGATTCACTTAAAAATTTAACAAATTTATCGTCTAAAAGGAAGTGTGATTTCTAGCTACATTGTGTAACTAGAAATTATAAAAAATATGTAATGTATGTTTAGTAAGCGAGAAGTTCTTTAAGCGTAGTTAATAATCGATCTACAGGTAAATATTGTTTTTCAAGTGCAGCATTAAAAGGAATAGGAGTATCTAAACTTGCTACACGTCTCACGGGAGCATCAAGACTCTCAAAACACATTTCCATAATCATAGCAGAAATATCTGACATTACAGATCCAAAAGCACTATCCTCTGTAAGCAATAACACTCTCCCCGTTTTACGTACAGAAGTAATTATTGCTTCTTTATCTAATGGCTGTAAGGTGCGCAGGTCCAGTACATCTGCAGAGACGCTATTAACCTCCAGAACATCAAGTGCCCAGTGTACTCCTGCTCCGTAAGTTATAATAGTTACTTGCTCTCCTTCTTTAATTAAAGATGCCTTGCCTAGTGGTAATGTATAGTAGTCTGTAGGTACCTCCTGGCGGATGCTGCGATACAATTTTTTGTGTTCAAAAAACAGTACAGGATTAGGGTCTTCTATCGCTGCTGCTAGTAATCCCTTTGCATCCACAGGAAAAGCAGGATACACCACTTTTAATCCTGGTGTATGTGTAAACCATGCTTCATTGGTTTGCGAGTGAAAAGGTCCAGCGCCTACTCCTGCTCCACAAGGCATACGTACCACCACATCTGCCGGTTGTGACCAACGATAGTAAGATTTTGCAAGATAGTTTACAATAGGATTAAAGCCAGAAGTTGCAAAATCAGAAAACTGCATTTCCATCAGTGCCTTTTTTCCATTGATCACAAGTCCCATAGCAGTCTCTACAATGGCACTCTCACAAATAGGTGTGTTACGCACACGATCGCGACCAAACTGCGCTACAAAACCATCGGTGATTTTAAAGACACCTCCATATTCTGCAATGTCTTGTCCCATAATCACAAGATCATCATACTTCTCCATAGACTGTCTCAGTCCTTGTGAAATTGCATCAATCAAGCGGAGTTCTTCTGTGTCTTTGCTTAGAACGCTTTCGCGAAAGCTAAACGGAGCATACACATCTGTTATTTCTGTTTCTAGATTAGGAGTAATATGCTCCTCTGCATACGCCTTATCTAGATGTTCTGTGATTTCCTCTTTGATAGCATACTCATAAGAATCTATGGTCTCTTGAGAAAGAATTTCTTCTTGCATCAAGTACTTTTCAAAATTAAGTAACGGATCTTTTTCTCCCCATGCTTCCATAAGATCTTCAGGCACATACTTAGTACCACTTGCTTCCTCATGACCGCGCATTCTAAAGGTCTTAAACTCTATTAAAACAGGGCGCGGATTGTTACGTATATCTTCTGTAATTTCCGAAATCCTAGTGTAGACCTCTAGAATGTTATTTCCATCAATGATGTGAGATTCCATCCCATAGCCTTTTGCTCTATCTGCAAGGTTCTCACAATGATATTGCTCGCTAGTAGGTGTAGATAATCCGTATCCATTATTTTCTATACAGAATAAAACAGGTAATTGCCACACTGAGGCTACATTGAGAGCCTCATGAAAATCTCCTTCACTTGTACCTCCTTCGCCAGTAAAAACAGCGGTAACTGCTTTCTCATTGCGTAATTTATGTGCAAGTGCAATACCATCTGCCACACCAAGTTGTGGCCCTAAGTGGGAGATCATACCTACAATGTTAAACTCTTGTGTACCAAAGTGAAAACTACGATCACGCCCTTTAGTAAAACCGCTCATTTTCCCTTGCCACTGACTAAATAATCTGTACAAAGGAATATCACGAGTGGTAAAAACACCAAGGTTACGGTGCATAGGTAATATATACTCTTCTGGCTTCATCGCAGCAGTAACTCCCACGGAGATTGCTTCTTGCCCTATCCCAGAAAACCATTTTGACACCTTCCCTTGCCTAAGTAAAATAAGCATACGCTCCTCTATTAACCGAGGTTTAAGCATTGCTCTATATAGTCTAAGTAAGGTATCGTTATCTAAAGATGCTCTATTGTAATTAAATGGTATGCTAGATTTTGATGAAGTCGCCATTAGGTTGTTGTCTATTACCTCAAATGTAGCGAATTATAAGAATGAAAACGATGTCGATATTTTTATTTGATAGCTTTTTACATTTGCGTTATTTCTTAAACATAAAACAGCCCATTCTGGTTTGTATACCAGAATGGGCTGTTAGAAATTATTAATTTTATATAGTCAAAGAAGTATTACTATACCTCTGCTACGTATTCTTTGTGAGTTAGCACCCATAGTTCCACTTCTTCATCCTCGCGCCAGTGCTGGTCACGTTTTGTCTCTTCAGAGGCTTTTCTAACTTTCTTTTTAAAACATTTTTCTAATTGGAATCTTCCACCTTTTTCAAGCTCTTGCGCTATAGGGTGCGTGTCAATTAGATCTGTAATTTTGGCAAGGTTTGAAAATATAAGCACTAATTTTCCGTCTGGTAATAAGGCATCTTTTGCTTTTGCAAAAAATGTTGGAAAGAGATCTTCATTATAATACATTGCCTCATCTATATTCTCAAGCTTCTTTGAAGAAGGCAACCACGGCGGATTAAAAACAATAAGCTCTGTAGGCTTATTAAATCTACCAAAATACGGTGCATAATCCAGCTCAATCTTACGAGAGAGTTTTGTGTCCCCCATAGATTCCTTTAACCCTATAATTGCATTAGGATTTGTATCTGTACCAAATACTTTTTGAAAACCAGACTGCACCATCTGCAATGATAAAACTCCACTACCTATACCTACATCAATAGCAGTTTTCTTAGGTCCTTCATAACGCTTTAACCAGTTGTCAAAAAGCTTGAGGTGATCAAAACGCGTAGGGAAATATGTTCCATAATAAGGATGCACTTTATTACGTAACACAGGAATTACAATTCCATTTTTATACCACTGCCATGCACTATTAAGTCCTTGCACCTGAGGAAACGTTAGTAAAAAGTCTTCTGCTTCTGGATATAGCTTTGCAAACCAACCTATGGAAGGTGCTTTTTTTACCACTAGTGCATGATTTACCACTTCTATCACAATAAAGTTTGACATTCTATGGTACGCTTCACGGTGCGCACGCTGCTCTTCAAAAGAATCATTAGGCATTGTTCTGTCTAAGTGAACCTTAAGCGCTTTGAGTAGCGTCAACCCATCACTATAAAATGCAGAAATTAAAACCTCCTTACCTTGCTCTAGCAATCTAATGGTGCGTTTTACATCTGTATCACGCTCAAAAGTACCTCTTCGTTTTTCTGAAGTAATAGGGGTCGGTCTATGTAATGGTATGTCTGTACTCATGCTGTTATGTCGTTTAGTAATGGGATTGTATCTCTATAATTATAAGTTGTAGAGAACATCCCATAATCAATTATTGCAGTGCGCGAAGATATACACTGCTTCTTAAAGGTACGCTATTAAAACCCATCGATATAGGGGGATTTATAAAGTAATTGAAATATTTAAGGACGATTATAATAATGTTTCCGCTTTCGCGAAAATGTGAGTAAAAGCAGCTCAACTTTTTATAATAAAACACATAGTTGACAATCTCAAACTGTACGCTATTTCTATACTTTTGTAATATGGTTATAATTATAGGAGCTGGATTATCAGGATTACTTACCGCATATCGATTACAAGCACAAGGGATTCCCTATACCATTCTAGAGGCGAGATCTCGCATAGGAGGAAGAATACACACACTTTACAATGAGAAGCAAGCTCCCGTAGAAATGGGCGCAACCTGGTTTGGGGATTATCATACGGAGGTGGTTCGTCTTTTAGAGGAGTTAGACATTCCTACATTTAAACAGCACATGGATGATACTGTTTTTTATGAACCTGTGGGCAGCAATGGAGCACAGCAAGTAAAAATCCCACCACAAGCCGCAAGTTATAGAGTAGCCGGCGGAACATCTGCTTTAATTAATGCAATTTACAACAAACTTGATAGCGCAAAGGTTTTGCTAAATCAATCTGTAAATACCATTCGCTACATAAATAATAAAGTACACGTTTTCAGTAAAGAAACCTTTGAAGGAGATGTAGTCGTTCTGGCACTACCGCCTAAGTTATGGGTTTCTCAAATCAATTTTGAACCAAAATTATCAGATAACATAAATCAACTTTCATTACAAACGCACACTTGGATGGAAGACTCCATAAAAGTGGCGATTACCTATCCTACTCCTTTCTGGAAAACCGCACAAAAGCCTAGTACACTTTTTAGCAACATAGGACCCGTTACTGAATTTTACAATCATGAAAATATAGAAAAATCAAAATTTGCGCTATGCGGTTTTATAAATACCTCCTATAGTAATCTGAGTAATGAAGAACGTCAAACGCTTGTTGTAAATCAGCTGGTGAGTGTCTTTGGTACAAGTGCTCAAGATTATACAGCATATCATGAATGCGTATGGAGCAAAGAGCCACAAACTTATGTGGCCTCAGAGATTACATTATTTCCTCATCAAAATAATGGAAATCCATTATTCCGCGAGTCTCTTTGGGATGATACATTGTTTATCTCAAGTTCAGAAAGTGCAAAAGAGTTTCCTGGATATATGGATGGTGCAATTTCATCGGCAAATGAAACTGCTATTAAAATCATAAAAAGATTAGATTTATAATAAGCTGCTTAATTGTGACAGATAACTATACTCGAAAATAACGAGCAAAAAAAAATGCGACTTCCTCTAGGAAGTCGCAATTTTCTAATCAGCGATGATATACTATTTTACTGCTACTTTATTTAAAGCGTCTGCAATCATTGTATCACCCTTAATAATTTCAAATGTTGACTTATTTGCAACATCGTCATTTAATGTACGCACTAGTGTTTGTGCTACGTCATTACGACTTATCTCACCCCTTTTATTCAGCTTTTCGGCAAGTTCAATTTTATTTGTTAGTTCGTTATCTGTAAGACTTCCAGGCCTTACAATGGCATAATTTAATCCGCTATCTTTTAGATACTCATCTGCATTATGTTTTGCTTTTAAGTAATCTTGCAAGTCCTCTGCCTCAGATGGATTATCTGCACCCATGGAGCTTAACATTACAAACTTCTTAATGTTATGCTGTTTTGATGCGTCAATCATTTTCTTTGCACCTTCTTGATCTACTGCTACTACTTTCTTTCCACCAGATCCTGCTGCAAAAAGTACTTTGTCGTATGATTGACTAAAAACTGGACTTACATCCTCTTCTAGATCTCCCATCACCGTATCTACTCCTTGTGATTCAAAAAAGCTTTTTTGCTCTTCTTTTCTCACCATTGCGATAGGGTTAAAATATTGAGATTCTTTTAATAAGTTAACTATTTTTTTTCCTGTGGTGCCATGTGCACCTGCTACTAATATTTGTTCCATAATATGAAGATACATGCTTGAGTGATCTCTTAAAAAAATTGCTTCTTAGTTTAACGGCGATTTAATAAAAATAGCTGCTTTTTAAGGTTACTTATTAAGGTTATTAACATTAAGAGGAAACATTTAAGAGTACGCTTTCGCGAAAGCATAACCCGAAAAAACATGCTTTGACATTCACTCACTACTCATTAAACCTACAGAAAATTCTTATCTTCGTAACACAACACTAAAGAAGTAAAAGATGAATAATATACCAAGTGTAGACCTCGCCGATTTTTTAAGCAATGATCCTAACCGTAAGGCAAGTTTTGTGCAAGAAATAGGTTCTGCTTATGAGGATATAGGATTTGTATCATTAAGGAATCACTTTCTGGATGACCAGCTTGTAGATGGTTTATACAAAAACGTAAAAGGCTTTTTTGCACTTCCAGAAGATACTAAGAAAAAGTACGAAATAGAAGGTGGCGGTGGCCAGCGTGGTTATATTTCTTTTGGGAAAGAACATGCAAAAGGAAAGAAAGAAGGAGACTTAAAAGAATTCTGGCATTTTGGACAAGAAGCAGACGAAGACGCAAACCTTGCCGAAGCATATCCCGAGAATATTGAAGTAAGCGAGCTACCAGACTTTAATGAAAAAGGCATGGAAGCATACAGAATGCTGGAAAAGACAGGTATATATGTACTTAGGGCACTTGCATTATACATAGGTCTTGATGAATTCTATTTTGATCATTGGGCAAATAATGGAAACAGCATCTTACGCCCTATTCATTACCCACCTATTACAGAAGAGCCTAAAGGTGCTGTGCGTGCAGGAGCACACGGAGATATTAATCTAATCACCCTATTAATGGGAGCATCTGCCGGTGGCCTCCAAGTACTACGCAAAGATGGAGAATGGATAGATGCAATACCAAATGAGGATGAGCTTGTGATTAATGTAGGTGACATGCTAGAGCGTCACACTAATAATAAGCTACGCTCTACCATACATCGTGTAATAAATCCTCCAAAAGAGCAATGGGGAACGGCTCGCTACAGTATTCCTTTCTTTATGCACCCACGATCAGATATGAAGCTTAACTGTCTTGATGAGTGTGTAAACGAGGAACATCCTAAAGCCTTTGAGGATATTACTGCTGGTCAATTTTTACACCAGCGCCTTGTAGAAATAGGTTTAATAAAAGAATAAAGATTCATGGATTTAAGCGATCAATTAAAAAATCTCTTCCCAGACCATACACCTGATGAAACTTCACCCGAGGAACTTGCCATAGAGGATACTTTATGGATTCAAGATGACCCGCTCATTTGTAAGTATGAGAAACGCAAGGGAAAACCTATTACTATAATAGAGGGCTATACAGGAGAAACATCTGACTTTAAAATTCTAGCCAAAGAAATTAAAGTTTTACTAGGCGTAGGAGGAAGTTTTAAAAATGAAAGTATCATTATACAAGGCGATTATAGAGATCGCATTATGAATTTCTTACAAGAAAAAGGCTTTAAAACAAAACGTGTAGGTGGCTAGAAAACCTATTAATACCATTGTTACCATTTTAAACATTCCTCCATATTATGAAAAAAACGTTACACGTTACTAATGGTGACCATCTCAATGATCGCTTGCTCAAGATGTCTATTACTGGAGATTATGCAGTATGGAGAGAGATGCTTTGTGAAGGAGAAGCAATTGCAGATCTTTCTAGTGCAGATTTTAAAAAGGCGCGCCTTGCTTTTCTTGAAAATCATTATCCCGATCTAGCAGTGAAATATGATGAGAGATTTGGCAGCCAGCTAGCAATTATTGCAGATGCACATCACTATGAAGAAGTTGTTTTGTGGTTTGAATATTACCTTTTTTGTCATGTTAATATGCTTGCTTGCATAAGTTTCATCAAATCCTTAGGATACAAAGGAGGTGTTTACCTTGTATGTAGTGGCTGGATAGAAGGAGGAAAGGAACTACATACGCTTACACAATTATCAGAAAATCAATTATTAGCACATTATAAAAATAAAGTACTCCTAGATAATCACGATCTTTTTATTGCAGATGATTTATGGCGTTTGTATTGCGGTAATGATCACCTTAAACTTAGGCCAGAAAGAGCAAAGGATTCTAACTTTACTTACTTGTCTAATTGTATAAGTGCACACAAAGAGCGTTTTCCTAGCACCACTACAGGACTCAATACCCTGGAAACAAATATGCTAAGGTTGATAAGAAAATACACGATTAAAACCACACATCAACTATGTGGTTATATGCTCAATTATCAAGGCTATTATGGCTATGGTGATTTACAAATTGAAAAAATGATAGCTCGTATGTCTCCATTTTTTACAGACACAGAAGGTCGTCTTACGCTCACGGAGAAAGCAAATAACATTTTAGATAATTTATACAATGTTTTTGAAGAAATGAAGTACCCCTGCACATTAGGAGGTGCATCAAAGTATGAATACGTTTACAATAATGATAACCATCAACTCACAAAAGTATTATAAATGCCTATAGCATCATCAGAACTTATTCTTAATCCAGACGGTAGTGTTTATCACCTTAATATACGCCCAGAGCATCTAGCAAATACCATTATAACAGTGGGCGATCCTGAGCGTGTTGATACAGTTACAAAATATTTTGACAGTGTACGATTTACGACACAAAAGCGAGAATTTAAAACCAGTACGGGTACCTATAAAGGAAAAGAAATTACCGTTATCTCTACAGGGATAGGTACAGATAATATTGATATTGTACTCAATGAACTTGATGCACTTGTTAATATAAACCTAGAAACAAGAGAGATAAATAAAGAGCACACTAGCTTAGATATTGTACGTATAGGTACAAGTGGTTCTATCCAGGCAGACATTCCTGTAAACTCTTTTTTAATGAGCCGCTATGCGATAGGTCTTGATGCCCTACTCCACTTTTATGATAGTAAACACATACAACATCCAGCGATCCAAAAAGCTTTTATAGAGCACATGCAATGGGCACCAGAAAAAAGTGAGCCTTATGTAGTTTCTTGTGATGAGCAGCTTGCAGCTACATTTACTTCAGATAAAATGGTAGACGGCTTTACGGCTACAAATATTGGATTTTATGGGCCACAAGGAAGAGTGTTAAGGCTCAAAACAACAGACGCTACTATGAATGATAAATTAGGAGCTTTTTGCTTTCGCGAAAGCGCAACTAGCAAAGAACTTAAGGTTACTAATCTAGAGATGGAAACTTCTGGAATTTATGGCCTAGCCAAATTATTAGGACATCGTGCCGTATCTCTTAATTGTATTATTGCTAATAGAGCAAATATGACATTTAGTGAGAATCCTACAGAGCAGACCGAAGCTCTTATCCAATATACACTTGACGCGCTTACTAAAAATTAATACGCTTTAGGTCAATATCATTTACCTCAAGAGGAGCATTTATTGCTCCTCTTTTAACATAGACTTAATCCTTTCAGGGTAGTGCTTTTGTACATTTGAGTAAAGATGCTGAGATGATTAAACGTACAGACGAAAATTTTAGACATAGAGATTTAAACTGGCTTAGTTTTAACGAGCGAGTACTTCAAGAAGCCGAAGATGCAGAGAATAATCCGCTGTATGAGCGTCTTAAGTTTCTAGCAATATACGCTACTAATCTCGATGAGTTTTTTAAAGTACGGGTGTCACAATTGCGCCAACTCAAAAGAGTAAAGAAAGAAATTAGAAAGCAATTATCATTACAACCTAATAAGATTGTTAAAGAGATAAAAGCAACGGTGCATGAGCAGCAGCAACGTTTTGGCCATACGTTTAGAAAAGTGATCATCCCAGAACTTGAAAAGCATCATATCCATATTCTTACCTCAAAAACCTACACAAACAAGCATAAAATTCTTGCAGATGGCTGGTATACTTCTACCATAAGAGAACATCTTGATGTAAAAAAGGTTGACCTTGGGGACAAGAATGATATTTTTCTAGAAGATCAGTCACTGTACTTTTACGTACTTTTTAAGGACAGCTCAAAAGTGGGATTTGTCACTATCCCTACCCATAAAGTAGATCGTTTTGTACACCTACTTAAAGATAATGACGAACACTATCTTACATTTATAGATGATATTATTCATTATAAAATGGATACTATTTTTCCTGATGAGCAAATACGTGGCATTTTTGAAGTAAAAATTTCTAGAGATGCAGAGTTATACCTAGATGATGAGCTTGACGGTATTCTTGCGGATCGTATTTATGAATCCTTAAAGAGACGTCACAAAGGACAGCCTACAAGACTGCTTTATGACGCATCTATGGATAAAGATGATGTAAAAAAATTAAGAAAACTCTTGCGCGTAGGTAAAGTAGATATGATGCCAGGAGGTCGCTATCACAACTTTAATGACTTTTTTGCATTTCCAGATCCTACACAAAATCCTAAATTGCATTTTGATAAAAAGCCATTAATTAAACATAATGTGCTCGAGGAAGCTACAGACTACTTCAAAGCATTAAAAGAACGTGATCATCTCGTGCACTTCCCTTTTATGTCGTTTCATTATGTGGAGCGTTTTATAGAGCAGGCCTCAGAAGATAAAGATGTCACAGAAATCAAGATATCCTTGTATCGCGTTGCAAGTGAATCTCCACTTACTTCGGCGCTTCTTAAGGCCTTAGAAAATGGTAAAAGGGTATTCATCTTTATAGAAGCAAAAGCTCGTTTTGATGAGGAAAACAATATTACTTGGGGTCGCACTTTTGAAGAAAAAGGAGCTACCGTTATTTATAGCTACCCACGTATCAAAGTACACTCAAAAATAGCACTTGTAAAGCGCACAGAAGAAGGAAAAAACCGTCGATACATATATATAGGTACTGGTAATTTTAATGCAAAAACCTCAAAAATCTATGCAGACCATGGTTTCTTCTCGGCAGATAAGAAGTTGGGTAAAGAACTAAACAGAGTATTTAAAGTACTAGAGGGTGACCTCATAGTGCCTCGTAATAAACACTTGCTCGTATCTCCTTTTACCACGCGACGCACTTTTGAAAAACTTATCAATGACGAAATTGATTTTGCTCAATCTGGTAAACACGCAGAAATCAAAATAAAAATGAACAGCCTTGAGGATAAGGATATGATTAAACTCCTCTATAAAGCAAGCCAGGCTGGGGTGAAAATAACAATGCTTGTTCGTGGTTTTACATCGCTTATTCCGGGAGTAAAAGGACTGAGCGATAATATCTACATGACCTCTATCTTAGATCGATATCTTGAGCATGGTCGAATTTACTGGTTTAATCACGATGGTGATGAGCAATTATTTATGGGAAGTGCAGACTGGATGACTAGAAATCTGGATAGACGCATTGAGGTACTTGTACCTATCACAGACTCAGATTGCCGTAAGGAGTTAAAAGAACTACTAGATATCCAGCTTTCTGATAATGTGAAAGCGCGTATTCTTACTAAAGAAGAGAATAATGCTTACGCAAAAGTGGATAAGGAAACACCAAAAATTAGATCACAATATGCTATTTTTGATTACTTAAAAGAGAAGCACCATTAATAATATGACTACAGTACGAATAGGTGGAGTACCCGAACATTTTAACCTTCCTTGGCATCTAGCAATAGAAGACGGAATGTTTACAGAGCATGGCATACATGTACAATGGATAGATTTTCCAGAAGGAACAGGCGCGATGAATAAAGCCTTGCGCGATAATGAGATTGACCTAGCAGTGATTTTAACTGGTGGAATCATTAAAGATATCGCAAATGGTAATCCTTCAAAAATTTTACAAATATTTGTCTCCTCTCCATTACAATGGGGAGTGCACGTAGCCGGTAACAGTACGATACAATCTATAGAAGAACTTGAAAATAAAGTATGTGCAATAAGCCGTTATGGCTCTGGATCACATGTAATGGCTCACGTACAAGGAGAACAAAGAGGGTGGAATACAGACGAGCTTAAATTTAAAGAAATAAACACTTTAGATGGTGCGATAACAGCACTTACAGAAGGTACTGCAGATTATTTTATGTGGGAACACTTTACTACAAAACCTATTGTAGATAAAGGAATCTTTAAAAGATTAGGTGATTTTCCTACGCCTTGGAGTTGCTTTGTAATTGCAGGAAGAGAAGATTTTATTTCTAAAAACACGGAAGCTATTAATATCGTACTAGAAACTATAAATACTGTTTCAGCAGATTTTAAAAATATACCTTCCATAGATCGTACGCTGGCAAATAGGTATGAGCAACAGCTAGAAGATATTCAAAAATGGCTCACAATGACCACTTGGTCACAAGAGCAAATCACAAATAAAGAAATTGAGCGCATACAATCACGACTGTCAGATTTAAAAATGATTGATAATAAGCTTGAGATGAGCCTCTTTAAAGTTTCTCAATAATTTTACTACTTATAAACGCAACCTTTGTTATTAATGTGCATCTATAGATAACAATCTAGCTACTCAATTAATGATCGTATTTTTTATTGTAATAGGAATTTTAGTTGCTTTAAATTTTCTGTTATTACAATTCTCTTGTAATAAAACAACAGATCCAGAAGCAGACGAAGAAGAATAACATTGAAACAAAACGACGCCAAAAGTATATTAAGACTTTAGGCGTCGTTTTTTTATGTCTTAATTTACCATGTTATAGAAGCTTCTCCCTTACTCAATAAGATATCATTTACTTGACTAAAATGCTTGTTACCAAACCAGTATCCGCGATTTGCACTTAGTGGTGACGGGTGTCCAGAAAGCAATATAAAATGTTTTGACGCATCTATTTTCCTTCCCTTCTTTTTTGCAAAACCACCCCAGAGAAGGAATATGATGTTTTCACGTTTTCGCGAAAGCGTATCTATAACCACATCTGTAAACTGCTCCCAGCCTTGTTTTTGATGTGATCCAGCCTCACCTGCTCGTACCGTAAGCGTTGCATTGAGTAATAAAACTCCTTGCGCTGCCCATCTATCAAGGTTTCCAGAAACTGGTGTAGCTATTCCCACATCTGTTTCTAGCTCCTTAAATATATTCTTAAGTGACGGTGGGTGAGCAATACCGTCTTGTACAGAAAAACATAATCCATTAGCTTGTCCTGCTCCATGATACGGATCTTGACCTATAATCACCACCTTGACCTTGTTAAAAGGACAATGATCAAAAGCCGAAAATATCTCACTAGCAGGTGGAAAGCACGTATGAGAAGTATATTCTTGTGTTACAAAATCTGTAAGTGATTTAAAATAGGGCTTATCAAATTCTTCTTTAAGTTCTTGCTTCCAGCTAGCTTCTATTTTTACGTGCATTATCCGTATTTTTGTTAAGGAGTTTGTGTTTATTATTAGACAACCCAAAGCTATAGAAAAAGAAAACAATTACAAGAGTCGTTTGTGGCTCTATTACGCTTTCGCGAAAGCGAGATCCCTATGATAAAAATTACCAGCAAAACATTACAAGATTTAGAGTTTGATACCGTTTGTGAGCAAGTTTCAGAGCGATGTACTACAGATAAAGGTAAAGCAAAAGCACTTGCTATAGAGCCCTACCCTACTCCAAAGCAAGCCATCTTTGGACTTCATCAAACTAATGAATACTTATCATCCCGCACTGCAGATGCTGCAATACCTAATCATGGTTTTGACAGTCTTGACCATGAGGTAAAGTACCTAGCTATTGAAGACAGCACCCTAGAAAAAGGTAGTTTTAAAAAACTAGCTAGCATCTCTGAGACTGTAAATATTCACCTCAAGTTCTATAAAAAATTTGAGGAGCTCTACCCTACTTTATATAATACGGTAAGAGAGACGGAGTATACTACAGACATTATAGATACCATCACACGTATTATTGATAAGTATGGCGAGGTACGTGATGATGCGACTCCTACGCTAGGGACCTTAAGAAGAGCTATTAACCAAACTAAGGGACGTATCAATTCTAGTTTTGCTAGCGCACTAGGTCAGTATGCTGGATATGGATATCTAGATGACATACGAGAGACTATAGTAGATAACGTGCGTGTGCTGGCCGTTACTGCGATGCATAGACGCAAGGTAAAAGGTTCTATTATGGGGAGCTCAAAGACTGGAAGTATTACCTATATCCAGCCAGAAGCTACCTTACAAGCCCAACGCGAGCTCAACAACTTGGTTTTTGACGAAGATGAAGAAGTAAAACGTATCCTCAAAGAACTTACGAATAGCATGCGACCTTATATTCCGCTATTTGAAGAGTATCAAGAGCTGCTTAGTGATATCGATCTGATTGCAGCCAAAATGAAGTACGCCGAGAAGATGAACGGCTTACTACCTAAAATCACTACAGATCGCGAGCTCACCATTAAAGATGCATATCATCCCTTATTATTACTAAGTAATAAAGCAAAAAAAGAAAAAACATACCCTCAAGATATTCATCTTGATCAAGGAAGCCGCATTATCGTAATCTCTGGACCTAATGCAGGTGGAAAAAGTATTACTCTTAAAACCGTAGGACTACTACAATTAATGCTGCAAAGCGGCATGCTTATACCCGTGCATGAGTATTCTCGTATGTGTTTATTTGATAAAATTCTTACAGACATAGGTGATAATCAAAGTATAGAAAACCACCTAAGTACCTATAGTTATCGCCTTAAGAATATGAACTACTTCTTGAAGAAGTGCGATAAAAACACGCTTGTCCTCATTGATGAATTTGGTACAGGATCAGACCCAGAGCTTGGTGGAGCGCTAGCAGAGACGTTTCTAGAAGTTTTTCACGAGCGAGAAGCCTTTGGGATAATCACCACGCACTATGCAAATCTCAAGATGATGGCAAATGAAACGCCAGAGATTGTAAATGCAAATATGCTTTTTGACGCTCAGACGCTAGAGCCACTATTTAAATTACACATGGGAGAGGCTGGAAGTTCATTCACCTTTGAGGTCGCTCAAAAAAATGGAATTCCTTACTCCCTCATTAATCGTTCTAAGAAAAAAGTAGAGCGTGGCAAAATACGTTTTGACAAGAGTATCGCAAACCTTCAAAAGGAACGCAGCAAACTCTCAAAAACTACGAGTTCGCTTAAAGCGAAAGAACAACAAGCAGCAAAAGAAAAAGCACAGCTTGCCGAAATCAATGAGAAAGTACAAAGCAAACTAGAGGCCTATCAAGAACTTTATGATAGTAACCAGCGCTTGATTTACCTAGGTACAAAACTAGATGGAATCAGTAAAAAATTCTATCACGATAAGAAAAAACGCGACCTCATGGACGAGTTTATGAAGATCGTACAGATAGAGAATAGCAAGCGTAAAAAACAAAGTGCTAAACAAGCCAAAGCAGAAAAAGCAAAAGAGCAAGCCACTAAAAAGGAAGCCGAAAAACACGTACAAGTAATACGTGAGAAAAAGAAAGAAGCAAAGAAAATAGAACCAGAAGCATTAAAACCAAAGGTGACTTTAAAAGAAGGAGATCGCGTGCGTATGTTTGACGGGAAGGCTGTGGGAGTCATTGATAATATAGAAAAAGGAAAAGCCACGGTAGATTACGGGATGTTTACTACCAAAGTATCTGTGGAGCAACTAGAACTGGTTCAACGCAAGAAGAAGAATGAAAAGTAACTAGTTGTTAGTATGAAATATATTCTCAAATATACATTCTTATTGACAGCAATTATATCCTGCACAAAAGAAAGTAGTGATGATAATTATATTTTTTTTGAAGACAGATTAGAGCTTGAAAATTTAAGCATTCAAGAATTTGATCTTTGGCACCCTTCTCATTCAGATAAGAAAAAGGCCAAACTTATTGTAGATAAGTCTATTACTGCCTATAAAATTAATCCAGATGTACCAACACAGTACAAAATGAAAAGTAATTACTATTATCAACTAGTTCCTTATGTTTTAATGAACGGTGATAAAGTATTTTACGTAAACGCCTTATGTGAGAGCTTCGTAAACAATCCCGTTCCGAATTTTGAGAATCCTCAGCCAGAACAAGTTTCTTTACAAAACGGTATTTTAAAAGTTGCAGATGGTGGAATTTGCTTTTGGAGTATGACTGTAAACATTGATAAAATGAGTTATTCAAACTTTAAATCAAATGCTTTTTAAATTTAACCAACCGCACTAAAAACGTTATAGTGTATTCAAAATTATGACTAAAAAAACCATCCTTTTTGACGGAGTTTGCAACTTATGCAACGGCGCTATCACTTTTATTATACAGCGTGATAAAAATGATAAGTTTAGATATGCCCCTTTGCAAAGCGAAGTGGGTAAAAACCTTGCCGCAAAACACAAGATAGATTTGGATAAAGTAGACTCCATCATCTTAGTCAATGAAGATCAAGCCTATGCAAAATCTACAGCTGCGCTCCGTATCGCAAAGCAACTTTCTGGTGGGTGGCCTTTGCTCACTGTGTTTTTAATTCTTCCTACGTTTTTGCGCAATTCGGTATATGATTTTATTGCTCGTAATCGCTATAAATGGTTTGGAAAAAAAGAAGCATGCATGATCCCTACTCCAGAGCTTAAAAGCAAGTTTCTGGATTACGAACAGCCATAATAGTTCGTTTACTCATTGAGATAACTCACTCACTCAATACCTATTTTATTTTCATAGGTGTGCTTATAGATTTGACCAACTATAAAAATCACACCAATGAAAAGAACTACATTATTACTCGCCTTATGTTTGATGAGTTACGCTTTCGCGAAAGCGTCTTCTACCCCACCACAAACTAAAAGTACTAACCTATCTAAAGTAACTGTCTACCTAAGTGGCGCACAAATAGAACGTACTACTGAAGTTATGGTTATGGAGGGAACAAATAGCTTTCTATTTGATAATCTCTCAAACGATATTGATGAAAGTAGCATCCAGATTTCTGGCTTAAAAGACGCCTCGATACTCTCTATTAATTTCGGAATTAACTATCTCACAGAACAACTCAATACAAAGAAAGTAGACAGTTTACGAAGTTTAAAAACTAAACTTGAGACAGATATCCTCAAGCTTAATAGTCTTATGAGTGGTTTACATAAAGAAGAAGAAGTAATTACTTCAAACCAACGACTAGGTAGCAACACCACAGAAATAGATCTAGCTAAAATCAAGGAGCTATCTACTTACTACAGAAAACGTGTAACTGAAATTAAAAATGGAATTCTAGATGCCGAAATAAAAAAAACATCCTTACAACGTCGTGTAAATGACCTTACAAAGCAATTTAACGAACTAAACGTTACAGAAGAAAAAAGCAAAGGTCAGATTACACTTAAACTTAACGGTGAGCAGCGAGAGACTTTAAAACTTAAAATCACTTATAATGTAAGCGAAGCAGGCTGGTATCCAGAATATGACTTAAAAGCAATTGCTACAGATGCACCTTTACAATTATCATACAAAGCCCATTTATATCAAAAAACAGGAATAGACTGGGATGATGTAAATCTTGTATTATCAACAGGTGATCCTAACACTAATAATCTTAAGCCTACTCTTGACACA
>ENA-ORXC01000400-ORXC01000400.1-marine-metagenome-genome-assembly--contig:-NODE-400-length-32509-cov-3.881444_pt1 | contig 32509 bp, 32 predicted proteins | sample MGYA00237865_ERZ511478 | MGnify/ENA metagenome assembly ERZ511478
TAATGAATGCCCGTTTTGTAACTTTTCAGGATCGACGTCGGGTGGCGAGGTCGGGGCGACACCCGCCCCGGAGCCGTTGACACGGCCCGCGCGTTAACGCACCCTGCCACCCGAGCGCAGGTAACGACACAGTTGCACGCCAATCTGTTCCCCGGGAGGACACCATGAAGAAACTGATCGCCGCCACCGCCCTCGGCCTCGTCGCGATGTCGGGCAGCGCCTATGCCGACGGCCATTCCGTCTCTGCGTGCCTGATCACCAAGACCGATACGAACCCGTTCTTCGTGAAGATGCGCGAAGGGGCGGCGGCCAAGGCCGAGGAGATGGGCGTCACGCTCAACACCTATGCGGGCAAGGTCGACGGCGACCACGAAACCCAGGTCGCGGCCATCGAGACCTGCATCGCGAACGGGGCGAAGGGCATCCTGCTGACCGCCTCCGACACCTCCTCCATCGTCCCCGCCGTGCAGCAGGCCCGGGATGCCGGCATCCTCGTCATCGCGCTGGATACGCCGCTGGAGCCGATCGATTCCGCAGACATGACCTTCGCGACCGATAACTTCCTCGCGGGCGAGTTGATCGGCCAGTGGGCCGCCGCCGCGATGGGCGACGAGGCGAAAAATGCCCGGATCGCGATGCTCGATCTGGCCGTCAGCCAGCCCAGCGTCGGCGTGCTGCGCGACCAGGGGTTCCTCCAGGGCTTCGGCATCGACGTCAAGGATGTCAGCAAATGGGGCGACGAGGAAGACGACCGCATCGTCGGCAACGACGTCACCGCCGGTAACGAGGAGGGCGGCCGCCGGGCGATGGAGAACCTGATGGCGAAGGATCCCACGATCAACGTCGTCTACACCATCAACGAGCCTGCCGCCGCCGGCGCCTACGAGGCGCTGAAGGATTTCGGCCGCGAGGACAAGGTGCTGATCGTCTCGGTCGATGGCGGGTGCCCGGGCGTGCAGAACATCGCCGACGGCGTGATCGGCGCGACCGCGCAGCAGTATCCCCTGCTGATGGCATCCATGGGGATCGAGGCTATCGCCGCCTGGGCCAAGGACGGCACGAAGCCCGAGGCGACCGAGGGCAAGGCCTTTTTCGACACGGGCGTCGCGCTGGTGACGGACAAGCCCGTCGACGGCGTCGAGAGCATCGACAGCAAGGAAGGCATGGACCTCTGCTGGGGCTGAGGTCCGGCGCTGTTCATGATATACGGACGGGAGGCGGGCTTCGGCTCGCCTCCTTTCGTTTCGGGGGTTGAGTAACGGCCCCGTCCGTTGGATGCTCGGGGAAATACAACCGCCAGAAGCGCGGGATCGACAGGAGGGGAATGCCATGTCCGCACAGGACGATTACGAGGCCGCCGCATCCGGCAATGCCACGGATGTCGCGCGGTTCGACGATTCACGGCGCGGCTTCGTCGGACATTTCCACCACGCGCTGCACACGACGCCCGCGCTCGTGCCGCTGATCGTGCTGGTCGCGTCGGTCGCCATCTTCGGATTCCTGCTCGGCTCGAAATTCTTCTCGCCCTTCGCCCTGACGCTGATCCTGCAACAGGTGCAGATCGTCGGCATCGTCGCGGCGGCGCAAAGCCTCGTGATCCTGACCGCCGGGATCGACCTGAGCGTCGGGGCCATCGCCGTCATCTCCTCGGTCGTCATGGGCCAGTTCACCTTCCGCTACGGCCTGCCCGCCGAGATCGCGGTGGCTTGCGGTCTGGCTTTCGGCACCATGGTCGGGGCGCTGAACGGATGGCTGGTCGCGGTGATGCGCCTGCCGCCCTTCATCGTCACGCTGGGGATGTGGCAGATCGTGCTGGCGGCGAATTTCCTCTATTCGGCGAACGAGACGATCCGCAGCCAGGACATCGCCGCCGATGCCCCCCTGCTGCAACTGCTGGGGTACAAGTTCCGGATGGGCGGGGCGGTCTTCACCCTCGGGGTCCTGTTCATGCTGGTGCTGTTCGTGGTGCTGGCCTACGTGCTGAAGCATACGGCGTGGGGGCGGCATGTCTATGCGGTGGGCGACGATCCGGAGGCGGCGGAACTGTCGGGCGTGGACGTGAAGAAGACGATCATCTCGGTCTATGCCCTCGCCGGGCTGATCTGCGCGTTTGCGGGCTGGGCGTTGATCGGGCGGATCGGGTCGGTCTCGCCGACTTCGGGGCAATTGCTGAATATCGAGAGCATCACGGCGGTCGTGATCGGCGGGATATCGCTGTTCGGGGGGCGCGGGTCGATCGCCGGCACGTTCTTCGGCGCGCTGATCGTCGGGGTGTTCACCCTGGGCCTGCGCCTGCTGGGGGCGGATGCGCAATGGACGTTCCTGCTCATCGGCGTGCTCATCATCGCCGCCGTGGCGGTGGACCAGTGGATCAGAAAGGTGGCGGCGTGATGGAACCGATTCTCACGGGGCGCGGGCTGGTCAAGCGGTATGGCCGGGTCACCGCACTGGATAACTGTGATTTCGACCTGATGCCGGGCGAGATCCTCGCGGTCATCGGCGACAATGGCGCGGGGAAAAGCTCGCTCATCAAGGCGATTTCCGGCGCGGTCCAGCCCGATGCGGGGACCGTGACGCTGGAGGGGAGCGAAGTGCGGTTCGCGACCCCCATCGAGGCGCGCGAGGCGGGGATCGAGACGGTGTACCAGACGCTGGCCATGTCGCCCGCGCTGTCCATCGCCGACAATATGTTCATGGGCCGCGAATTGCGCAAACCCGGCTGGCGGGGCAAGTACCTGCGCCAGCTCGACCGCCGGAAGATGGAGGAGATGGCGCGCGCCAAGCTGTCCGAACTCGGCCTCATGACCATCCAGAACATCAATCAGGCGGTCGAGACGCTGTCGGGTGGCCAGCGGCAGGGGGTGGCCGTGGCCCGGGCGGCGGCGTTCGGGTCCAAGGTCATCATCCTCGACGAGCCGACCGCCGCGCTGGGCGTGAAGGAAAGTCGCCGGGTGCTGGAACTGATCCAGGACGTCAAGAGCCGGGGCATCCCGATCATCCTCATCAGCCACAACATGCCCCATGTGTTCGAGGTCGCCGACCGCATCCACGTCCACCGCCTCGGCAAGCGGCTCTGCGTGATCGACCCGAAGGATTACACGATGTCCGACGCCGTGGGCCTGATGACCGGCGCGATGGAGCCGGAGGCGGCGGTCGCATGAGTCCGGCGGAACTGGCCGCGCGGATCGCGGCGATTCCCTACCGGGGCAAGCGGCGTCTGGTGGCGATCTCCGGCCCGCCCGCAAGCGGGAAATCGACCCTGGCCGAGGCGGTGGCGGCGCAGGATGCGGGGACGCAGGTCGTGCCGATGGACGGGTTTCATCTCGACAATGCGCTGCTGGACCAACGCGGATTGCGGAGTCGCAAGGGCGCGCACGAGACGTTCGACGCGGCGGGGTTCGTGAACCTGATCCGGCGGCTGAAGACCGAGGACGCAGTGGTCTACCCCCTGTTCGATCGCGCACTGGACAAGTCGATCAATTGCGCGGGATGCGTGGATGCACAGACCGAAACCATCGTCGTGGAGGGTAACTACCTGCTGCTCGACCGCCCCGTCTGGCAGGATCTGGCTCCGCTGTGGGACTTCACGGTGCACCTTAATGTGCCGGAAGACGTGCTGCGCGCGCGCCTGATGCAACGCTGGCGCGACCACGGGTTCGCGGAGGAGGGCGCGCGGGCGAAGACCGAGGGCAACGACCTGCCGAATGCCGCGTTCGTCTCGGCCAACATCCTGCCAGCCGATCTCGTCATCGAGGCAGGGTGACGGACATCCCTGTCCCGGGCAACGACCCGGGACCTCGACGGTCGGTGTGCCGCTTTGCGAGGCCCCGGAGCAGAGGGAAAATCCATCGCCACCGGCTTCAGAACCCCGCCGCGCACCCGTCCTTGCGCGGGTCCGACCCACCCGCATAGACACCGCTGTCGAGCCGGTGGATCAGTTGCGCCCCCCCGAAGCCGAAGGCCGAATCCGGCGTCTCCAGCGTGATCTCGTGTCCCAGCGCGGCCAGTTCGTCCAGCGCCTCCTTCGGCATGGCCGTCTCGCAGGCCACCCCCAGCCCCTCCGTCACGCGCCAGCGGGGGGCGTCGACGGCGGTCTGCACGTCCTGTCCCCAGATTTGCGTGCGCAGCACCATCTGCACATGCCCCTGCGCCTGCATCGGCCCGCCCATGACGCCGAAGGCCATGCGCGGCGCGCCGTTCTCCGTCAGGAATCCCGGAATGATCGTGTGGAAGGGCCGCTTGCCGCCCCCCGCCGCGTTCGGATGCCCCGGCTCCAGCGTGAAGCCGCAGCCCCGGTTCTGGAGATGAATTCCCGTCCCCGGCACCACCACGCCCGACCCGAAGCCCGCGTAGTTCGACTGGATATACGACACCATCATCCCGCCCGAATCGGCGGCGGCGAGGTAGACGGTGCCGCCGCGCTTCGGCGCGCCCGCCCCGAAATCCTGCGCCCGGGCGGGGTCGATCAGGGCCGCGCGATCCCTGAGATAGCCGTCATCCAGCATATCCGCCGATCCGACACCGCCCACCATCGCGGCGGGTTCGGCGACATAGGCGAGGGCATCGCGCAGCGCCAGCTTCATCGCCTCCCACATCAGGTGCAGCGCGCGGGGGTCTTCGGGGTGCAGGTCGCGGATCGGCGTGTGTGCCAGCATCCCGAGGGCCATGCACGCCGCGATTCCCTGCCCGTTCGGCGGAATTTCGTGCAGTTCCACCCCGTCGAAGGCTTTCTGCACCGTGCCGCACCATTCCGGCGCGTTGGCGGCCATGTCCTCGGCGGTCAGGGCCGCGCCGTGGGCGGCGGCATCGGCGGCGATGCGCTCGGCCAGGTCACCGCGATAGAATGCCTCGCCCTTGGTCTGGGCAATCGCGCGCAGGGTCGAGGCGGCATCGGGGTTGACGAAGCGTTCCCCGGCAATCGGTGCGCGCCCGCCGGGCATGAAATGGTCGCGGAACCCGGGCTGGTCCGCCAGATCCCCCGCCCCGATTCCCCACAGTTTGCCAATGATGGGGGAGACGGCGAATCCGTGCTCCGCGTAGCGGATCGCCGGTTCGAACAGGTCGTCGAAGGGCAGTTTCCCGAACCGATCCGACAGCGCGACCCAGCCGCCGACCGCCCCCGGCACCGTCACCGTCTCCCACCCCCGGTCCGGCATGCCGCCCGCGAACCGCTCCGGCGTCCAGGCGGCTGGCGCGCGGCCCGAGGCGTTCAGCCCGTGCAGCGCCGACCCGTCCCACAGGATCGCGAAGCCGTCCGATCCGATGCCGTTGCCCGTCGGCTCCAGCATCGTCAGCGCAATCGCGGTGGCCAGCGCCGCATCCACCGCATTCCCGCCCCGCGCCAGCATCGCCAGTCCGGCCTGCGTGGCCAGCGGGTGCGAGGTGGCGACCATGTTCTCGGCCATCACGGCGGACCGGCGCGAGGGATAGGGGGCAACGGCGGGAAAACGCATGGCAAATCTCCGGTCGGGGGGCGCGATGCATGGACCCTACGCCGTAGGGCGTGCGGTTGACAATCGGTCGCGCCCCGGTATCTCGTGCCGGAACCATCACAGGAGGAACCGACCCATGCGCGCATTCGTCTTTCCCGGCCAGGGGTCGCAAGCCCCGGGCATGGGCCGTGATCTGGCCGACCGCTACCCCGCCGCCAAAGCGGTTTTCGACGAGGTGGACGAGGCATTGGGCGAGAGCCTGTCGGACATCATCTGGGGCGAGGATGCCGACGCGCTGACCCTGACCGCCAATGCCCAGCCCGCGCTGATGGCCGTCTCCGTCGCCGTGGCGCGGGTGCTGGAGGGGGAGGGCGGCTTCACGCTGGCCGATCAGGCGCAGTATGTGGCCGGGCATTCGCTGGGCGAGTATTCCGCCCTGACCGCCGCCGGGTCGCTGGCCCTGTCCGATACCGCGCGCCTGCTGCGCCTGCGTGGTAGCGCGATGCAGGAAGCGGTGCCGGTGGGCGAGGGTGCCATGGCCGCGATTCTCGGCCTCGACCTCGATGTGGTGCGCGAGATTGCGGAGACGGCGGCGCAGGGCGATGTCTGCGAGGCGGCGAACGACAATGCCCCGGGTCAGGTCGTCGTATCCGGCACCCGCGCGGCAGTGGAGCGGGCGCTGCCTCTCGCCAAGGAGAAGGGTGCCAAGCGCGCGATCCTGCTGCCCGTCTCCGCGCCTTTCCACTGCGCCTTGATGGCCCCCGCCGCCGAGCGGATGCGGGGCGCGCTGGCCGATACCACGATCAACGCCCCGTCTCCCGCCCTCGTGGCCAATGTCAGCGCGCAGGCCGAGACGGACCCCGCCACGATCCGCGACCTGCTGGTCCGTCAGGTCACGGGGTCGGTCCGCTGGCGCGAGAGTGTCGAGTGGATGGCCGGGCAGGGGGTCGATACGCTGGTCGAACTGGGCGCGGGCAAGGTGCTGGGCGGTCTGGCCAGGCGCATCGACCGCTCGATTGCCGGGTCCAGCATCGGCTCGCCCGACGATATCGACGCCTTCCTCTCCTCCCTCGCATAAAGGCCGCCACCATGTTCTCACTCGACGGAAAGAAAGCCCTCGTCACCGGCGCATCGGGGGGCATCGGCGGGGCCATCGCCACGGCCCTGCACGCACAGGGGGCTATCGTCGCCCTCTCCGGCACCCGCACCGGGCCGCTGGAGGAGTTGCGTGATCAACTCGGCGACCGCGCCTCGGTCCATCCGTGCAACCTGTCGGATATGGATGCCGTCGACGCGCTGCCCAAAACGGTGGAGGGCGCGCTGGACGGCCTCGATATCCTCGTCAACAATGCCGGGATCACGCGCGATAACCTGTTCATGCGGATGAAGGACGACGAGTGGGACGCGGTCATCGCCGTCAACCTGACCGCCACCTTTCGCCTGTGCCGCGCCTCCCTGCGCGGGATGATGAAGCGGCGGCACGGGCGGATCGTCAATATCACGTCAGTCGTCGGCACCACCGGCAACCCGGGGCAGGGCAATTACTGCGCGTCCAAGGCGGGGGTGGTCGGCATGTCGAAATCGCTGGCGCAGGAGGTCGCCAGCCGGGGAATCACCGTCAACGCGGTCGCCCCGGGCTTCATCGCCACGCCCATGACCGACGGCCTGACGGACGCGCAGAAGGAGCGCATCCTGCAGAACGTCCCCTTGGGAAAACTGGGCGATCCGGTTGATGTGGCCGCCGCCGTCACCTATCTGGCATCGGACGAAGCGGGCTACATGACGGGCCAGACTCTCCATGTGAATGGCGGAATGGCGATGATCTGAAGCGTATTGCATTTGGGATGAACAAAGCATCGGATTTCGCGTTCGAGCCTCGCAAGAGGTGAGAGGCAGCGACAGCCGATTCACCGTCAATGCAAAACGCTTAACCCTGCGGACTCACCGCGCGTGATGATCAAACACAGTTTGAAATAATCGGAGCGTGTGGTAGTACGCGCCGGTCGGGGGCTAGCTCCGAGCGGTGTTTTTGGGGCGATGCCCGATCCGGTACGACGCTGTCGTCGCCGGTCTATGCGAAGGAATATGATATGAGCGACGTCAACGAGCGCGTGAAGAAAATCGTCGTCAACTACCTCAATGTCGAGGAGGCCAAGGTCACCGAGAAGGCGAGCTTCATCGACGATCTGGGCGCGGACAGTCTCGACACGGTCGAACTGGTCATGGCGTTCGAGGAAGAGTTCGGCGTGGAAATCCCCGATGACGCCGCCGAGAAGATCCAGACCGTCGGCGATGCCGTCGACTTCATCAAGGCGAACGCATCCGCCTGATCCGTGAACCGGATTCCATACCACGATCACAGGACGCCCGCCTCGCCGCGTGGCGTCCTTTCTCGTGCTGACTTCGGGGGTCGAATGCCCCATATCCTAGACACAGTACGCATCGAATCGACGCGAGGGAGCAGGGCATGAGACGGGTCGTCATCACCGGAATGGGCATGGTTTCACCGCTGGCCTGCGGGGTCGAGGAAACGTGGTCGCGGCTGCTGGAGGGGAAATCCGGGGCCGGGCCGATCACCAATTTCGACGCCTCGGACCTCTCCTGCCGCATCGCCTGCGAAATTCCCAAGGGCGACGGGTCGAACGGCACCTTCAACGCCGATGACTGGGCCGATGCGCGCGAGCAGCGCCGGATCGACGATTTTATCCTCTACGCCATCGCCGCCGCCGAACAGGCCATCCGCGACGCCGACTGGATGCCGCAGGACGAGGCGAGCCGCGAGCGCACCGGCGTGATGATCGGCTCGGGTATCGGGGGCCTCGCGTCGATCGAGAAGACGGCCATCGAACTGAAGGAGCGCGGCCCGCGCAAGGTCTCGCCGTTCTTCATCCCCGGCAGTCTCATCAACCTGTGCTCCGGCCAGGTCGCCATCCGCCACGGCTTCAAGGGGCCGAATCATGCGGTCGTGACCGCCTGTTCCACCGGCGCGCATGCCATCGGCGACGCCGCGCGGATCATCAAGTACGGCGATGCCGACGTGATGGTCGCGGGCGGGGCGGAGGCCGCGATCTGCCGCCTCGGCATCGTCGGCTTCATCGCATGCAAGGCGCTGTCCAGCGGCTACAACGACACCCCCGAAAAGGGGTCGCGCCCCTACGATTCGGGCCGCGACGGCTTCGTCATGGGCGAGGGTGCGGGCGTGGTGATGCTGGAGGAATACGAGCACGCCAAGGCGCGCGGCGCGAAGATCTATGCCGAGGTCGCGGGCTACGGCATGTCCGGCGACGCCTATCACATCACCGCGCCGGCCTCCGACGGCGATGGCGGGTTCCGGGCCATGCGCGCGGCGATGAACGATGCCGGAGTCACCCCGGAGGAAATCGGCTACATCAACGCCCACGGCACCTCGACCCCCCTGGGCGACGAGATCGAGTTGCGCGCGGTGACCCGTCTGCTGGGCGATGCGGCGCAGGGGAAGGTGATGTCCTCGACCAAATCCGCCATCGGCCATCTGCTGGGCGCGGCGGGGGCGGTGGAGGCGATCTTCACGGCGCTGGCCATCCGCGACCAGATTGCCCCGCCGACGATCAACCTCGACGATCCCAGCGTCGAGACCGCCCTCGATCTGGCACCGCACACGGCAAAGAAGACGCCGATCCGGGCGGCGCTGTCCAACTCGTTCGGGTTCGGCGGCACCAATGCCTCGCTCGTGCTGAAACAGGTCACCTGACCCCGGATGCGCCGGTTCTTTTCCCTGATGTTCTCCCTCGCCCTGCTCGCGGTTCTCACCGGCGGGGCGGTGCTGTATTACGGCCAGCAGCAGTTCGACGCCCCCGGCCCCGCCGCCGCAACGCTGGAAGTCGATATCCCCGCCGGGTCCGGCCTCAACGCCATCGCGGCCCGGCTGGAGCGGGCGGGGGCCATCGAGAGCGCGGATATCTTCCGCCTCGCCACCCGGTTCAAGCAGGCGGAGCGCGGCCTGAAGGCGGGGGAATACGAAATCGCCCCGCGCGCCTCCATGGCCGATATCCTCGCACAACTGCAATCCGGCAAGACCATCGAACGGCGCGTCACGATCCCCGAGGGGCTGACCAGTCTCCAGATCGTCGCGGTCCTGAACGCCACCGAAAAGCTGACCGGAGAGATCGACGCGATTCCGCCGGAGGGGTCGCTGGCCCCCGAGACCTACTTCTTCACGACCGGAGAGGACCGCGCCGCCATCCTCGCCCGCATGCGCGCGGCCCAGACCGCCATCCTCGATACGTTATGGGAAGACCGCGCCGCCGACCTGCCCTTCGACACGAAGGCGGAGGCGTTGACCCTCGCCTCCATCGTTGAGAAGGAAACCGGGGTCTCCTCCGAGCGCGGGCGTGTGGCCGGGGTGTTCGTCAACCGCCTGCGCAAGGGCATGCGGTTGCAGACCGACCCGACGGTGATCTACGGCGTGGCGGGCGGCGAGGGGCTGGACCGCCCGATCAGCCGGGCCGACCTGAAGGATGCGAACCCCTACAACACCTATGTCATCGGCGGCCTGCCCCCGACGCCCATCGCCAATCCGGGCAAGGCGTCGATCGAGGCGGCGCTGAACCCGGCGACGACGCCGGATTTCTACTTCGTGGCGGATGGCACGGGCGGCCACGCCTTCGCGCGCACGTTGGCCGAGCACAACCGCAATGTCCGCCAATGGCGCAAGATCGAGGCCGGGCGGGCAAACTAGGAAAAACGCGATCCTGCACGACGCCGGACGCGCAGGAACCTGCCACCCGGATCGCACATAACTCCTTGCCACATCTACCCTTACCGGGTGCCGCAGGTTTCCCCGGCATGATCGAGTGCATCCAGCACGTCCATTTCCAGGCCCGCCTGCGACTGCGCCCAACCGCGCCCGCAGGTCATGCGACCGGAATCGAACGCGCGATAGGTTTTCTGCAACATGTCCGACGCCGCGCAGGATTGCCGCGCATTCAGCGCCCGAAACCCTGCCGAGGCCATCTGCGACAGCGATGCCGCCAGATTCCGGCACTGAGCACCCCCATGGTGCCGCGCCGAGGCGACCTGCATCTGAGGCCGCATCTGCGACTGTGCCTGTGCCTCGACCGATCCTGCGACGACCATCGCCGCCAAAAGAAAAATCCGCATCACTCGTTCCCCCAACCCCGCTAATACGTACACTGATAAAGTACGCGGGTTTCATCCCCGTAAATCGAGCCAAAATTGTTGTATATTGTATCCTTTCCTCGTGGTTAGGTTGATCGGCAGGGCAATCCGCGTCCTTCTCGACGCAGACGATGACATCCACCCCCGCGCACCCTACCTTTCCCCTGCAAGACAGGAGCGCGCGCCCATGGATACCCCCGAACCCATCACCCTGCCCACCGTCACCCGCCCGGCCCGCGAGAAGACCGAGGGCGGCATCCGGTTCGAGATGGTCAGCGAGTTCTCTCCTGCTGGCGACCAGCCCACCGCCATCGCCGACCTGGCGGGCGGGGTGCGGGACGGCGAGCAGGATCAGGTGCTGCTGGGGGCGACGGGGACCGGCAAGACTTTCACGATGGCCAAGGTGATCGAGGAAACCCAGCGCCCCGCCATCATCCTCGCCCCCAACAAGACGCTGGCGGCACAGCTATACGGCGAATTCAAGTCGTTCTTCCCGAACAACGCAGTGGAATATTTCGTCTCGTATTACGATTATTACCAGCCCGAGGCCTACGTCCCCCGCACCGATACCTTCATCGAGAAGGAATCCCAGATCAACGAGAACATCGACCGCATGCGCCACTCCGCCACCCGCGCGCTGCTGGAGCGGGACGACGTGATCATCGTCGCCTCCGTCTCGTGCATCTACGGCATCGGGTCGGTCGAGACGTATTCGGCCATGACGCAGGATCTGGTTTCGGGCAATACCTATGACCAGCGCGAGATCATCAATGCCTTGGTAACGCAGCAATACAAGCGCAACGATCTCGCGTTCGGGCGCGGCACCTTCCGGGTGCGGGGCGACAGCGTCGAGGTCTGGCCCGCGCATATGGACGAGCGCGCCGTGCGCCTCTCGTTCTTCGGCGAGGAGCTGGAGAAGATGGTCGAGTTCGACCCGCTGACGGGCGAAACCTTCGGCGCGCTGGAGAAGCTGCGCATCTATGCCAACAGCCACTACGTCACCCCCCGCCCCACGCTCAACCAGGCGATCGAGAAGATCAAGGTCGAATTGCAGATGCGCCTGAAACAACTGGAGGGCGAGGGCAAGCTGCTGGAGGCCCAGCGCATCGAGCAGCGGACCAGCTTCGATATCGAGATGCTGGAGGCGACCGGGGTGTGCCAGGGCATCGAGAACTATTCGCGCTACCTGACGGGCCGCGCCCCGGGCGAGCCGCCGCCCACGTTGTTCGAATACATCCCCGACAACGCCATCGTCTTCGCGGATGAAAGCCATGTCACGGTTCCGCAGTTGGGTGCGATGTACAAGGGCGACTATCGGCGCAAATTCACCCTCGCGGAGCACGGCTTCCGCCTGCCGTCCTGCATGGATAACCGGCCCCTGAAATTCGAGGAATGGGACGCGATGCGCCCGCAATCCGTCTTCGTCAGCGCCACGCCGAGCAAGTGGGAGATGGAGCGCACGGCGGGCGTCTTCGCCGAACAGGTCATCCGCCCCACCGGCCTGATCGACCCCCCCGTCGAGATCCGCCCCGTCAAGATGCAGGTCGACGATCTGGTCGACGAATGCCGCCGGAATACCGAGAACGGGTACCGCGCGTTGGTCACCGTGCTGACGAAGCGCATGGCCGAAGACCTGACGGAATACCTGCACGAACAGGGCATCCGCGTCCGCTACATGCATTCCGATATCGACACGGTCGAGCGGATCGAGATCATCCGGGATCTGCGCCTCGGGGCGTTCGACGTGCTGGTCGGGATCAACCTGCTGCGCGAGGGGTTGGATATCCCCGAATGTGCGCTGGTGGCGATTCTGGATGCGGACAAGGAAGGATTCCTGCGGTCGGAAACCTCGCTGATCCAGACGATCGGGCGCGCGGCGCGGAACGTGGAGTCGAAGGTCATCCTCTACGCCGACCGCATCACCGGCTCGATGGAGCGTGCGATGGCCGAAACCGACCGCCGCCGCGCCAAGCAGATCGCCCATAACGAGGCGAACGGCATCACGCCGCACTCGATCAAGAAGAACATCTCCGACATCATGGACTCGATCTACGAAAAAGACCGGGTGACGGTGCAGATCAAGGGCAAGGCGGGCAAGGGCGAACTGGTCGGCGACAATATGCAGAAGCATCTCGACCACATGCGCAAGGAGATGATCAAGGCCGCCGAGAACCTGGAATTCGAGGAAGCGGCCCGCCTGCGCGACGAGGTGAAGCGGTTGGAGGCCGTCGAACTGGTCGTCGCGGGCGACCCCATGGCGCGGCAGAACGCGATCCGCCTGGCCGAGGAAGAAGCGGCGTGGCAATCGGGGCGCTCGACGGCGGGCAAGGGCGGCACGCGCGGCTACAAGGGCAAGTCGAAGCGCAAGATGTCGTGAAGGGCGAGGCTATGCCCCGGGCGAAGACGCGGGGCTTCGCGGTGCGGTGTACTGACCATCGAGGTCCCGGGTCTTCGCCCGGGACAGGGTGGTCTGCATTCCCCGCGTCAGCTTTCGCGCGTCAGGATTTCGCCGATCAGCACGGCCTTGACGTCGTTGCCCAGGATGCTGCGGGCGCTCAGCAGCAGGTCGTCGCTCAGAACCTCGAACCCTTCGGAGCCGTGGACCCGGGCAAAACCGCCCTCGTGGGCAAAGCTCATCACGGCGCGCAGGAAGCCGTCGCGCAGTTTCGGGTCGTGCTTCTCGATCTTGTCCTCCATCTCGGACGGTACTTCGAGATGGATGTCGAGCCGGATCAGCGTGTGCTTGTTGTTGCCGCGCAGGACGGGTGCGAAAAACGGTTTCTTCAGCCCGACATAGATGGTGTCGGATTTGTTGCCGCCCTTTGCATGGCCAGCCCCGTGGCCGTCGGATTTCGCCTTGCCGTGGCCACCCCCCGCATCCCCGTGCGCGCCCTCGGCATCCCCGGTCGCGCCGGCGACGTAGGCGTCCCCGTTCAGGGTGTCGAGCACGGGTGCGGGTTTCATCACGGCCCCGGCGGTCAATCCGCCTGCGAGTCCGACCACGGCTAGTATTACTGGCATAAATTTCTTCATCGGAGCCTCCCCCAAGGCTGACGACGAAGGAAGAATACTGTTTTCCTGCAAAGGCCGGGGCAATGCACGCTCTACCCGCATCGCCGCACGCCGGTATCGGCATGTAACGATGCAGGTTTCTCCGCGAACTGCTCTAGAACGGCGAGATCATGTCCAGGACCTGCTGACCGTATCGGGCTTGCTGCATATCGGTGATATGCCCCCGTCCTCCGTAGGATATTCTCGCCTCCGCCATCTTGTCATACGTAATATCGTTACTTCGCGTCACATCTTCCGGTCTTATCAAACCGACAATCTGCAGATCGCGTAGTTCAAAATTAACACGCACCTCTTGCCGTCCCGTTATCATCAGGTGGCCCGTAGGGAGTACTTCTATAACTCTTGCCGCAATTTTTAATGAAATTGCTTCGTTTCTCTTTACCTGACCTTGACCGGAGGCGGTCGAATTGGAGCTGACCGAGGCCCCCGGATCAAGACCGCCGCCGGGCAGAACCCGGTTTATGAGGCTCTCGAACCCGAACAGGGCGGTGGCCTGGGCATCCTCGTTCCCGGCGCGCTGGCGGGAGGTGGTGTTGGAGAGTTGCGCCTGATCGTCGATATCGATCAGCACGGTCAGGATGTCGCCCACCTTCTTGGCCCGGCGGTCCCCGAACAGGGATTTGGGGCCGGAACTCCACAGCGACCCCTTGGCCGCCGACGGGCCGCCGTCGCGGTGGATATCCTGCTGGAAGCTGCCGTAGCTGGCGGGACGGGGGTCGCGAGGATAGCCCCGGTTGCCCGCATCGCGCCGGAGGGCGGGACCGCCGGAGCCGCCGGGATAGTCGTATTGCTGCCGCGAGCGCGAATAGGCCAGCCGGTCGCCGTAGCTGCGGTCCTCGATGGCCGAGGGGCGCTGCTGCTCATCCCGGGGGTTGAGCGGCGGCATGGTCGGGCGGCGTGACAGTTCCGTGAAACTCGGCTCGCGGCCCAGGTGGTCGAGACGCCCGCAGGCGGTCAGCGCCGTGACACCCAGCATGAGGGCCAGAATACCGGTCTTGCCGACGATCATCGCGATACCTCCACCCGTCCCGCACCGCCGACGCGGCCCGTCACGATCATGCGCGAGTCCAGATTCATCACGCGGATCGCCTCGCCCTTGCCCCCGTCGCGCAGGGCGCGGCCCTCGCCCCGGATCACGAGCGAACCGCGCCGGTACACGATATCGACCAACTGGTTGCGCTTGACGAGAATGGGGTGGCGCAGGTCCGACTGGCGGATTTTCCGCCCCTGCCGGATCGACGCGCGCACTTCCATGCCCACGGCCTGCTCGACGCTGTCGATCTCGTTGCGGCGGGGGTCGCCGTGCGAGAGGCGGACATCACCGGGATGGATGATCGTGCCGGAGCGCAGCGTGCGGGTCGCCTCGACCGTGGTGGCCAGCGCCGCGCCGGAGGACAGCAGCGCGGCGGCGAGGGTGGCGGCCCTGAGAACCTTCCGCATCATCGGATCTGCACCGTTGCGCCCATCATCTGGTCGGCGGTGCTGATGACCTTGGAGTTCATCTCGTAGCCGCGCTGCGCCTCGATCAGCTCCGCGATCTCGGTCACGACATCAACCGTGGATTGTTCCAGGTATCCCTGCCGGACCCGGGCGAGGCCATCCTGTCCCGCCTCGCCGACGACGGGCGCGCCGGAGGCGTTGGTTTCGAGAAAGAGGTTGTCGCCGACCGCCTCCAGCCCCTTCTCGTTCACGAACCCGGCGATAGTCAGCGTGCCGATCAGCTGGCCCCCGGGGTCGCCGTCGAAATAGGCGTAGATCTCGCCATCGGCATTGCCCGAGACGCGGCGCGCATCCTGCGGCACCGTGATCTGGTCGGCCAGCGGATAGCCCTCGGCGGTCACCAGCGTTCCCTCGCCGTCCAGCTTGAACGACCCGTCGCGGGTGTAGCCGACATCGCCGGAGGGCATCTCGACCTGGAAGAAGCCCTTGCCTTCGAGGGCGAAGTCGAAATCCTGATTGGTGCTCTCGATCGATCCCTGTTCCAGCAGGATCGAGACGGAGGAGGTGCGCACGCCGAGGCCGAGCTGCACCCCCGTCGCCAGCGTCGTGCCGGTGCGGGAGGACAGCGCGCCGGGCGAGGCGGTCTGCTGGTAATGCAGGTCCGCGAAGTCGGCGCGGCGGGCCTTGTACCCGGTCGTGCTCATGTTCGCGATATTGTGCGAGATGACCTCGACGCGCGTTTGCTGCGCATCCATGCCGGTCGCTGCGATCTGCAAGGCTCTCATGGTCGGTTCTCCTGTAGCGTGAAAGTCGGAACGGGCGATCCGGGGCGTGTCAGGTCGACTGCCCCAGCTTCTGGATCGCGGAGGTCATGCGGTTGTGCTCGCGCTCCATCAGCCCCTGCCCCAGTTCGTAGGCGCGCTGCACCTCGATCAGGCGGGCGATTTCGGTGACGGTATTGACGTTGGATTGTTCGAGGAAGCCGTGGGCGACCCGGAAATCATCCGCCGGTTGCGCGCCGTTGCGCGCCCGGAACAGATTGTCGCCCTCGCGCTGCAACGTCCTGGAATCAGCGGTCGAGACGCCGAGGCGGGCGATGGCCTCGCCATCCGCCGAGATTTCGCCGTCCGACGTGATGGCGATGCGCCCGGCACCGTCCGGGATGGCGATGGCCGCGCCGTCGGCGCTGAGCACGCGCTGCCCCTCCGGCGTGACGATCTCGCCCGCCTCGTTCAGCGAGAAGTTGCCCGCCCGGGTCAGGCGCTCGCCCTGGTCGGTCTCGATGCGGAAGAAGCCGTCCCCCTCGATGGCGACGTCGAACTGCCCGCCGGTGCGCTTGAGCGCGCCCTGGTCCTGGTCGATGAAATGCGCCCCGGCCCGGGCCATCGAAATGCTCTGGTCGCCGCTGTCCTTGACGTATTCCGAGAAGACCACCGCCTCGCGGCGATAGCCGACGGTATTGGCGTTCGCGACGTTCTGGGCGACGGTGCGCAGTTCGGACAGCAATCCGGTCTGGCGCGTGAGCGTGACGTATCCGGCATTATCCATCGGCCAGCAACTCCTCTATGATCGAAAGGTCGGCATCCGCCTCGTCCAGCAGATCCCGCGCGGCGGAGATCGAGGCGGTTTCGGGGGGGCGCTTCACGGGCGCGAACAGGGCGCGGGCGCTGTCGATGGTGATGGTCCGGCCCATGGCGGCGGCCCGGTCGCGCAGGGGGGCGCTCTCGTCGTCCCCGAGACCGGCGAGCAGCTTGCGCGCGCCGGGGGCATCGCCCGTCAGCAGCCTGGCTTCGGCCAGCAACCGCCGTGCCTCGGTCGAGCGTTTCAGGGTCGGGGCGGTCAGCACGGTATCGACGATATGCGCGCCGCCGATATTCAGCAGCTTGCGCGCCAGCGACAGTTTCGCGGCATCGGATGCGGGCGAATCGTCCAGATAGCGCAGCGAGGACAGGATCGTGTCGAAATCGAGGGGCCGGGCGACGGGATCGGCCCCTTCGGTCGCGACGCGGATCGTCTCGTGCGCGATGCCGCGCCAGTGGTCGGCGCGTTCGGGGTGCTTTTCCGCCTTTTCCGCCAGCCCGGTCAGGGCCGAGGCGAGGTCGCCGTAGCGGGCCTGCAGCTTGGCCTGCGCGAGGCTCAGGGGCGCTTCGGACTGCGAATCGCGGTACAGGAACGCCAGATCGTCCAGCGTCGTGCCCAGCCGTTCGGCGGCCCCCCGGTTCGTCGTCTGCGCGAGCATGTCGGCGGCGCGCAGGGCCGCCTCCACCGCGATCGGCGAGCGCGTCTCGGACAGGCCGAGCATCCGGTCGAGCACGGTCCCCTCGACCGCATAGGTGCCGAGAAGCTGCATTTCGGGCGTCGCCGGGCCGGTCGCGACCTGAAGATTGCGCCACAGCCGCATGGCGGTTTCGCGCTGCCCCTCGTCGATGAGGCCCACGGCGATGCGCGCGCCGAGGATCTTTCGCAGCGGGCCGGGAACGTCGTAGATCGCCTCGCGGGCGGTATCGTAGATCGCCGCGACCGTGCCGTCCCCGGCCTCCGCCGCGACCATCCCGCGCCAGACGGCGGCGCGCGGGCCGCAATCGGGCTTCAGGAGCAGGCTGTCGCCGAGGCCGTCCGTCTCGCCCTCCAGAATGCTCGCCATGTCGAGGATCATCCGTTCGGGCGGGCCGCTGGTTTCGAACGCGGCGATGACGTTGCGCGCCTCGGCCCCCAGACCGAACGCGATGAAGTGGCGGGCGAGGGTGCGCACGGCGGCGGGGTTGAGCTGCTTCATGTCGTCATAGACATCGGCGCGCAGGCGGGGCAGGGCCGCGCGGAAATCGTCGGAGCCGGTCAGGCGCTTCAGGTCCAGCGCGGCCTCGTCGGCGCATCCGGCGGGGACGTAGCGACCGCCCCCCCGCTCCGGGCCGGTATCCATGACGATGCGGCCCTGTTCGACCCCGAGGGCCAGCTTTTCGAGGATCGAGTCGCGCAGGGCATCGATGGCGGCATCCTCGCTTTCGGCAGGGTCGGTCTTCGCGATCCCGATGGCCGGTTTCGGGCGTGGCAGGGGGGTGGCGACGAGGATATTGGCCAGACGCCATGGCTCCCCATTTCGTTGGCGCGGGGGAGCGGGGCGTTCGGGTGCCGCTGCGGCCAGGATGACGGTCGAGCGGTTCCACGCCGCCGGGACGCGCCCGGTCGGGATGACGGTCGATGCGAAGGTCTGCTCCGGACGCGGCGGCTGCGGTGTCCCGACCCATTCGGTCGTGGTCGCGGCTTCCATCGGCAGGGGATTGGTGCGGGCGGTGACGTCGATGATGACGCTGCCGCCTTCATTGTAATAGTGAGTGGCCTCGCAATCGCAGGAGAAGTGGATGCTGACCCCGGCATTCACCGGCCCTTTCCAGACCCCCAGCGTCTCAAGCCGCCCGCCATCGGCCAGGGGCGGGGATTCCAGATCGAGATCGGTGCCGAACTTGCGCAGGTCGATGCTGCGGTTGCCGTTGCGAACGGTCCACCCCGCCGCCGGCGTACCGGGGACCGTGATCCGGGTGAGCGCGCCGAATTCCTCGACCACGACGTCGGCGGCGAGGGCCGGGCCGGTCGCGAGGCCGGTGGCGACGACCGCGAGACCGGCACCGAACAGGGGCAGGGCGAGGCGGACCTTCATGTCAGGCGGCTTCCTTGCGCAGGGTCTTCAGGGCGGCATCCAGATCGACGAAGCTGGGGCGCAGGTCGTGGGGCGCGTTCTGGCGGGCGACCTCGACGCACATGTTGGGGCTGTGCTTGTGCAGGTTGGCGATCATCACGTCGCGGATCAGGCGATAGAACTGCTGTTCCTCGTCCTTGATCGCCGCGACCCGCACCGAGAGCGGCCCGACGAAGCCGTAGGCGAGGAACACCCCCAGGAACGTGCCGACCAATGCCCCGCCGATCATCCCGCCCAGCACGCTGGGGGGCTTGTCGATGGCCGACATCGTCTTGATGATGCCCAGCACCGCCGCGACGATCCCCAGCGCAGGCAGGCCGTCGGCCATGTTCTGGAGCGCATGGGCACCCACGTGGGAATGGTGCAGGTCGGCGTCGAGCTGCTTTTCCAGCATGTCCTCGACCTGGTGCGGATCGGTCAGGTTCATGGTCGCGGCGCGCAGGGTGTCGCAGATCATGTCCGTCGCCCGGTGGTCCGCCGCGATCTTGGGATACTTGGCGAAGTCCGGCGAATTGTCCGGGTCGTCTATCGCCGCCTCCAGCGCCAGCGGATCGGACTGGGCCAGCCGGGTCAGCGAATAGAGCAGGGCGAGCAGGTCGTTGTAGTCGTTCTTCTTCCACTTCGCGCCCTTGAACGCGCCGCCCAGATCCTTGAGCGTCTGCTTCACCGCCGACCCGCTGTTGCTGATCATGAACGCGCCGACCGCCGCGCCGCCGATCATGGTCATCTCGAAGGGCAGGGCGTGCAGGATCACGCCGAACTTGCCGCCCGCCGCGACGTATCCCCCGAAAACGGTGACGAAGACGACGATGATACCGAGGATGGGGAGCATGTAATGCGCTCTTTCTGATGGGGGAATCGGTGATACGGGTACTGAAAACGGGGCAGGCTAGTTCTTCGGCGCATTCTGGTTGCGCCGGGCGATCAGGACGCTGATGGCGAAGGCGCGGTCCGCATCCATGTTCGACAGAATCATGGCGGCGGCCTCCGGCTTGGCCCGGACCAGCAGTTCGGACGCGAAGTTCACATCCATCTCGTTGAACAGGACGCCCGCCTTCTTGGGCTTCATGGTCGAATACATGGTGACGAGGTGGTCGATATCGCGGGCCTGCGCGCCGTCGACGACGGTGACGGTCTTCGCGAGCGATGCCTTGGCCTTGTCGAGCGCGGCCATCATCTTCCTGATGCGCTCGGTCACGACTTCCAGCTTCGCCTCGCGTTCGGTCAGGGCGGCATCGCGCCGGGCGAATTCCTCCTCCCGGGCCTTCAGGCGCGTGGCGAGGTGGCTCAGGCCGCAGGGATCGGCATCGGCCGTCTCGTCGAAATGCGCGGGGGCGGCGGCCATCTCGACCGGCTTGCCCTCGAACGCCTTCGCCGCCACTTCCGCCACCATCTCGCCGCGCAGCAGGGCGGAGGCGAGGAAGCAGACCGCAATCGCGGGCAGGGCGTAGGAGGCGCGGCGGCCCTGGGTGTTCTGTTTTGCCATCAGGAGACGTCCCGGCGGTGCTTGGACTGGTTCAGCCGCTTGACCCGGGCCAGGCCGCTCTCGCGTTCGGGCGCGGGGGCAGGGGCGGGCGGGGCCGCCGATTCGGCCTTGCCGACGCTCTTTTCCAGCGTCACGGCGGCGCGTTGCAGGTCGCGGCGCAGGTTGTCGGCGTTCTTGACCAGATTGCCCAGGCGGTCCTGTTCCAGTTCGGCCAGGCTGCGCCCCTCGGCAATCGCGGCGCGCACTTCGGTGACGGTCCTGTCCAGATTGGCCAGCTTGCCCGTCAGGTCGGCGGAGTGCTTCTGGAGGTTCGCGAGGCGGCGGTTGACCGCCCAGCAGTAGAAGATCGCGGCGAGGGCGGCGGCGAGCAGCAGTCCGTCGGCTATCAGATCCATGGCGCTGTCCTCACAATACGACGAATTCAGAGATCAGCACGTCGGAGACGGTCCCGGGGGGCGTCTCCAGCATGACGCGGCGCAGGATGCGCGAGCGCAGCATGTCGGTGCGGGAGGGGTCGCGCAGGTCGTCCTGCTTCACGGCCCGCATGAAGCTGTGCAGGGTGTCGGTGATTCTCAGCTTGCGGGCCTCGACGGCGTCGTAGTTCGTCGTCGTCGTTTCGATCGCCAGCGAGATTCGCAAACGCCCCGACCGACCGCCCCGCCCCAGATCAACCACGAGGGGATCGAGCCGCACATAGGCCGTCTCGATATCGGCGTGGATGTCGGCGGTGTCTTCCTTGGCCGGGCCACCCCCGCCGAAGGGCAGGGTCACCATGCCGGAATAGGTCGCGAAGCCGCCGCCGCCGCCCAGGATGAGAGCACCCAGCACGCCGAACAGCATGGCCTTGCTTTTCTTCTTCGGTTCGGGGGATTCGTCGCTCACGGGTCACCGTCCATCGTTTTCTCGATAGGGGAGACACTGCGCTTAATGCGTAAATCTAAAATTAATAGCCGAGGATGTATTCAATCACTCGGAAACCAAGGTTTGGTAAAGGGGCTGTTAGCAACTATGAATGGTTTGATAAACAACATCGGAAGTATGTCTGCTGCAAAGAAAATACTTCTTGCCGGGAGTGTTGTACTTACCTTCGTATTGACCCTGTTCGTCGCGCAGATGTCGAACCGCACGGATATGGCGCTCTTGTATGCGGGTCTGGAGGGGCGCGCGGCGGGCGATGTCATCGCCAAACTCGAACAGATGGGCATCCCCAGCGAGATTCGCGGCTCCGCCGTCTATGTCGACAGCAAGGATCGCGACCGGGTGCGGATGCAGCTCGCGGCCAGCGGCCTGCCCGCCAGCGGCCAGCAGGGATACGAGCTGCTCGACAACCTGAGCGGGTTCGGCACCACGGCGGAGATGTTCGATGCGGCGTACTGGCGGGCGAAGGAGGGCGAGTTGGCCCGCACCCTGCTCGCCTCGCCCGATGTCTCGCAGGCCCGGGTGCATATCGGCACGCCCCGCCGCCGCAGCTTCTCGAACACCCGCCCCGTCCCCACCGCCTCCGTCACGCTGACGGGGACCGCCGGGCAGGTATCGCGCAGCACGGCGATGTCGGCGCGCTACCTCGTCTCCCTCGCGATTCCCGGTCTTGCCGCCGAACAGGTCGCGGTGATCGATTCGAATAACGGCGTATTGCTGCGCCCCGGCGACGACACGACCATCGGCGGCGGCTTCGCCGATTCGGAGCGGGCGCAGAAGATGAAGTCCGAAATCGGCACCATCCTCGCCGCCCGTGTCGGAGAGGGCCGGGCGCGGGTCAGCGTGAATATCGAGACGACCCGCGAGAGCGAGACGATATCCCGCCGGATCATCGACCCCGACAGCAAGGCGCTGCGCGAGAGCAAGACCTCCGAGATTGCCGAGACCGGCGAGAATTCGGGCGGGGCCACCACGGTCGCCAGCAACCTGCCCGACGGCGATGCGGCGGGGAACGAGCGGTCCTCGACCCGCGACGAGAATCGCAAGACGGATATCTTCGACTACACCGAAACGCGCGAGGAGGTGCTGCGCCCCGCCGGGACGATCAAGCGGATCAGCGTCGCCGTCCTGCTCGACGAGATCCGCACCGTGGCGGATGACGGCACCGTCACCTCCGAACCCCGCCCCCGGGCCGAGATGCAGAAGCTGGAAAACCTCGTGAAATCCTCGATCGGGTTCGACGACGAGCGCGGCGACCTCGTGACCGTCGAATCGATCTCCTTCGCCGATGTGCCGCAGGAGGGGACGCTGGCCGAGGCCGCTTCCGCGCCGTCCTTCGTCGAGACCAATATGATGCAGTTGATCCAGATCGGCGTGCTGGGTCTCGTGGCCCTCATCCTGGGATTGTTCGTGGTCCGCCCCGTCCTGATGGCCGGGAATCAGGATCAGGCCGCGCGCCTCGACCCGCCGGATGCCGCCATGTCCGCCATCGACATCACCCCGAACGCCGCCGATGCGCAGCAGGCGCAGGCCGCCGCCGCCGCTGCGGGTGGCGGAGCGGCGGCGGGAACGGCGGCCATCGCCGCCGGGCCGCCGAACGCGCTGGAATTGCTGCGCGAGGCGGTGGGCAGCAAGAACGACGAATCGGTCGCCGTCATTCGCGGATGGCTTGAGGACGGCACGTCGATGGAGCAGGCCCGATGATGCACGCCTCGGCCTTTCTGCGGGAATTCGTGCCCGCGCAGGACGGCACGGCGGCGGCCCTGCCCGCCCCCGACGAAATCCGCGTCAAGGATGCCTACGGGCAGGGTGTCGAGGACGGCCTCGCCCGGGCGCGCACGGAGATCGAGGGCGAAACCCTGCTCGCGGTCAGGGAATTGAACCGCACGCTCGAAACCCTGCTGGAGGACCGCCGGCGCATCGCGGACGAGACGAGTGCGGAGGCGGGGGTCGTGCTCTCGACCGTGATCCGCACGCTCTGTCCCGCGCTGGCGGCGCTCGGTGTGGCGGAGCGGGCGCAGGGCCTGTTGGAGAACGCGCTGCGCGATGCTCCCCAGCCCCTGACCATCAGCGTGGCCCCCGCTGTCGCCACCCGGCTCGAATCGTTGCTGTCCGGGACGCCCGGCGCGGATTACGCAATCGAGCCGGTGGCGGACATGCCTGTCACCCGGGCCGAGATCGCCTGGCCCGAGGGCGGGGCGACGGTCGATGGTGACGCGATTGCCGCGCGCATCCTGAACATGGCCGCCGCGCTCGACCCCCATACCGAATCTGTGGAGGAGAATCCCCATGACTGACAAGACCGATGCCGCCCAGACCCGCGAGACCCAGACTCGCGAGACCCTGACCGACGAGCCGCCGATTCTGGACGGCCGCGATTCGACCAACGAGAACCGCCACCGCCGCGCGATCTTCGACCTGCCCGTCGACGTGGTGATCGCGGTCGGACGGGCGCGCCCCAGGATCAAGGACCTGCTGCACCTGCGCCGCGATTCGCTGTTGCCGCTGGACAGCAAGGTCGACGACCCGGTCGACGTGATGGTCGGCAAGCGCGTCATCGCCCGGGGCCAGCTTCAGGAGATCGAGGGCGAGGACGGCCAGCAACTGGGCGTGCGCCTGACCGAGATCGTCGATATCTCGGACCCGTTCTGAGCGATGGACCGGGGGCGAAGAAGATACGGCACAGCCGCGTGGCTGTGCCTCGGCATGCTGTTCGCGGTGGTGGCGATACCGGCGCAGGCGCAGGCGCAGGAATTGTCGCTGGATCTGGGCGACGGCAATGCCCTGAGCGGGCGGATCATCCAGTTGTTCCTGGTGATGACGGTGCTGAGCGTGGCCCCGGGCGTCGCCGTGATGGTCACGTGCTTTCCGTTCATGCTGACGGTGCTGTCCCTGCTGCGCCAGGCGCTGGGCCTGCAATCGGCCCCGCCGAACATGATGATCGTCAGCCTGGCGATGTTCCTGACGTATTTCGTGATGGAGCCGACCCTGACGGCGGCGTGGGAGAACGGCATCTCGCCCCTGCTGGACGGGGATATCACCGAGCGGCAGGCCTTCGAGCGGGCCACGACGCCGTTCCGCCTGTTCATGGAATCCCGGGTCGATCAGGGGGTGATCGACGAGCTGGGCGGGTCGCTGCCGGGGCGCGGCTATGATGCGAGCGCGCAGACGCCGCTGTCGCTGCTGGTGCCGTCCTTCATGCTGTCGGAAATCCAGCGCGGGTTCGAGATCGGGTTCATGGTCTTCCTGCCGTTTCTGGTCATCGACCTGGTGGTTGCCTCGATCCTGATGGGGATGGGCATGATGATGGTGCCGCCCGCCGTCGTTGCATTGCCGTTCAAACTGGCGTTCTTCGTCGTCGCGGACGGCTGGAGCCTTCTGGCGGGCGCATTGGTAAGGGGATATGCGGGATGAGTGCACAACTGGCGGTCAGCGCGCCCGATACCGGAATGGCGGGGAAGGGCGCGGGCGGCATCGCCGACCTGACGCCTCCCCAGAAGGCGGCGATCATCATCACGGCCCTGCCGCCCGAGGATGCGGGGAACCTGCTTCAGAAACTGGGGCAACCCCATATCCGCGCCTATATCGCGGCCACGCGGCAACTGCGCCACGTTCCGATGCAGATTCTGGAACGGGTGGTGATCGAATTTCTCGAAAGCCTCGAAAACAACGACATCACCATCGGCCCGGATACGGCAGAGAGCGTGTTGTCGCGCATCATGAGTCCGGAGGCGGTCGCCGCCATCATCGACGAGGCGAGCGGCGTGCAGCGGTCGGTGTGGGAGCGGGTGCAGGACGTGCCCGCCGACGCCATCGCGATCTATATCGAGCGCGAGCATCCCCGCGTCGCGTCGATCCTGATGAGTCGCCTCGCGCCCGAAAAGGCCGCCGCCGTGATCGACCTGCTGGATGCCGAGGCCGCCGAGCAGGTGGTCGGCATGCTCAAGAACCCCGCCGATGTGCGGCCCCAGGTGCTGCTGACGGTCGAGGACAGCATCCGCGCCGACCTGCTGCTGACCTCGTCCACCAAGGCGGATACGCCCGATGTCTTCGTCGGGGCGGTGTTCGACAACCTGACCGAACAGTCCCGCGATCCGCTGATGAAGACCATGACGGAGAAAACCCCCGAATTCGCCCACGCCGTGGCCAAGCGCATGTTCCTGTTCGACGATATCCCCGCGCGGATGGGCGAGCGGGACGTGCCCTCGCTGACCACCGTGGTGGATCAGGCCGTGCTGTCGAACGCCTTGGCCTATGCGGCATCGCGCGGCAGCGAGGCCCCCGAATTCATCCTGTCCTTCCTGCCCAAGCGCATGGCCGAACAGATTCGCGAGGCGATGGAGGAGATGGGCGCGCTCGATCGGAAGGAGGGCGAGGAAGCCGAAGCCGTCGTCATCAAGAGCATTCGCGGCCTCGCGAATTCTGGCGAGATCACGCTCAAGTCAAATTAACGGCCCGATTAAATCTATGGAATTGATTTGTCGAAAATTTTAGAGACCATAGACCCGTAGAAATCCTTTCAGTATTTGCGTTAATAAAGTCTTGATTCCGCGATATGGTCGTCTTTCACGGAACTATATATCGAACAGGTGTTATTTATTTGCGAAAAATCATATCTGTACTCGAAATATTTGAATACGAGTATTATAATTTTGCGGATACAGTTTTATCTTCGACCTATCTACAGTAAAAATTGGTTTCATGGAAAGTACGAGCGCTGTTTCGTGAATTAAAATTTTACCACTAATAGTCGTATCAGTGAATTTTTCAATTATTGTAGGGTTCGATATCGATCTTTTACATCGGTTTCATTTCGAAATTATAAGCAAATATTTCGCATCAATCGGGCAGAAACCGTTTTTATATCCGGCGCGCCGATCCGAATCTTGGGGGCTTCATCAATTCTTGACGTTCGCCGCGCATCTTGGGGGCCTGATAAATCATACAGTGTGCGAAATCATGGCCGATGCCAGCCAACGCCCGATCATCATCAAGCGCAAGGTCGTCAAGGGCGGTGGCCACCATGGTGGTGCGTGGAAGGTGGCGTATGCGGATTTCGTGACCGCGATGATGGCCTTCTTTCTGATGATGTGGCTGATCAATGCCACGACCGAGGAGCAGAAGGGCGGGATCGCCGACTACTTCAGCCCCGACATTCCCATGAGCGAGCGCTCCGCCGCCGGGGACGGGATGCTGACCGGCGAGTCGCTGACCACCGAGGGCGATTTCACGGACGAGGAGAGCGACGCCGATTTCACCCAGATGCAGGTCGCGCTGAACGAGCAACTGAACGCCGACGCCGAACCCGGCGACCTGACGCAGCACCTGTTCATCCACATGACCGATGACGGCCTGGTCATCGAGATCGTCGATATCGCGAACCGCAATCTCTTCGAATCCGGATCGGCGGTCCCCTCGCCCCTGCTGCGCAAGATCGTCCGGGTTCTCAGCCCCGTGATCGGCCAGGCCCGCAACCGGATCGGCATCAGCGGCCATACCGACTCGATCCGGTTCACGGCGGCCAGCGGCTACGACAACTGGGAACTGTCCAGCGACCGCGCGAACGTGATGCGCCGCCTGATGAAGGACGCGGGCGTCTCGCAGGACCGCTTCGTCGAGGTCAATGGCCGCGCCGATACCCACCCCCTTTCGACCGACCGCAATGCCCCGGAGAACCGGCGCGTTTCGGTGACGCTCTTTCATTCTTCCCGATATCCGCTCGCACCGGCGGATGACGGCACTCGACCGAACTGAGGAATATCGCCATGGGAATATCTTCGTCTCTCAACGCCGGTGTCATGGGCCTGAAAGCCAATGCCCAGAGCCTGTCCGGCATCAGTGACAATATCGCCAACTCGCAGACCTACGGCTACAAGCGCGCCGAGACCGATTTCACCGCGCTCGTGAACTACGGCAATTCCACCACCTCGTTCAATGCGGGTGGCGTGCGGGCGACGACGACGCACCAGGTCTCGCAGCAGGGGTCGCTGATCTCCACGCGCAACGCGACGGACATCTCGGTCAACGGGCGCGGACTGATCCCCGTCACCACCGTGGCGGAGCGGGACGAGGCCTCCGGCACGCGCCCCTTCATGCTGACGACGTCGGCGTCCTTCAGCCCCGACGACGATGGATTCCTGAAGACCGCCGGCAGCCTGCAATTGCTGGGCTGGCCCACGGATGCCAATGGCGAGGTTGCCGCCGTCAGCCGCGAGAGCGCCGTCAATCTGGTGCCGGTCAGTGTCGAGGGCTTCGATTTCGCCCCGAACCCGACGACCGAGGCGGAACTGTCGGTCAACCTGCCCAGCGATACGCCCGTGGGCGACGACTTCACCATGACGCTCGAATATTTCGACGCCATCGGGAACAGTCACAACCTGGTCATCGAGTACACCTCGGTCGATCCGGCCCTGCGGTCGTGGTCGATGAGCATGACCGATACGTCCAGCAATACGGTCGTCGGGCAGGCCGATCTGGTCTTCGCGGACGGGACCGGTGCCAATCAGGCGGGCAGCATCGACAGCATCACCGCAACGACCGGCGCGTACGATGCCGCGACGGGCATCTTCACGGTTCCGGGGGCGTCCAACCCGCTGGCGATCACGGTCGGTGCGCCCGGCAGCCTGAAGAACTTCACCGAGTTCTCGACCGATTTCGCCCCGGTCAGCATCACCAAGAACGGCTCGACGCTCGGGTTTCTCGAAAGCGTCGAGATGGATAACAGCGGTGTGCTGGAGGCCGTCTACGATACCGGACAGCGCCGCCCGATCTACCGCATTCCGCTGGCCGAGGTGACGAACCCCGATGGCCTGCGCCCCGAAAGCGGACAGGCGTTCTCGATCTCGAACGAGAGCGGGCCGGTCTATCTGTGGAATGCCGGGGACGGACCCACGGGCACGCTGTCCGGCTACAGCCTACAGGAAAGCACGACCGACATCACCGAGGAACTGACACAGTTGATCAAGACGCAGCGCGCCTATTCGTCGAATGCGAAGATCGTGCAGACCGTCGACGAGATGTTGCAGGAAACCACCAACCTCAAGCGATAACCATCGCCGTTGCGCCCGGAAAGGGAGACGACTGAATGAGCATCACCAATGCGCTGTCGAATGCAGTTTCGGGAATGTCCGCCGCATCGCGGCGGGCAGACATAACGGCCCACAATATCGCCAACGCGACGACGGAAGGCTATGCCCGCCAGACCGTCGACACCATCCACAGCGTCGCGGGCGGGCGGGGCGACGGCGTGCGAATCGCGCCGACGGCCCGCAGTGTCGACGGCCCCCTGACCGCCTCGCGCCGCGAGGCCGAGGGACAGGCGAACGGCAGTCAGGCAGAAGCCGCCTCCGCGCGCACCGTCGCCGATACCTACAGCAATTCGGGCGCGCTGTTCGACAAGATCGCGGCGCTGGAGAACAGCCTGCGCGGCGTGTCGGAAACGCCCGAATCCGTGGCCTTGCAGGAGCGGGTCGTGGCGAATGCGGGGCAGGTCGCCGATGCCTTCGGGGCCGTCTCCGACACCATCCAGAGCGAGCGGACCACTGCGGACAAGGCCATCGGCACCGCCGTGGACGAGGTGAATGCCGCGCTTCAGGAAATAGAATCGCTGAACGGGGCCATCAGTGCCGGGTCCATCGGCGGCTTCAGCACGGCGGCGTACGAGCAACAGCGCGATGCGCAGCTCGACATCGTGTCGGGGCATATGTCCATCCGCCTGATGTCGCGCGATAACGGGCAGGTGGCGGTGCTGACCGACAAGGGCGTGACGTTGCTCGACAATACCGCCCGCACGCTGGAATTCGAACGCTCGAACGTCGTGACCGCCGATATGGATCACCGCGCGGGCGTCGGCCCGCTTTCGGGTCTGAGCGTCGACGGGATCGAGATCGCGCCCGGATCGGGCAATCAGGCGAGCGATGGCGGCCTGATCGCGGGATTGTTCGAGGCACGCGACGGCTCCCTGGTGGATGCTAGTACCGATATCGACACCCTCGCCGCCGAGATGATCGACCGGTTCGAGGCCGCCGGGATCGTCGGGGCGGACGGGCGCGGCCTGTTCACGGATGCGGGATCGGCCCTGTCCGCGCCCGCGCAACCCGGGCTGGCCGGTCGCATCGCCCTGAACGAGCGGGTGGATTCGGCGCAGGGCGGGGCGGCATGGCGCATCCGCGACGGGCTGGATGCCGCCATGCAGGGTTCCTCCGCCGATTCGAGCCATGCGACCCTGATGCTGAACGCCATGACCGAGGCGCGCAGCCCCGGGGGATCGCTGTCCCGGCCCGCCTCGATGGCCGGTCTGGCGGGCGATATGGGCAGCCTGTTCGAAACACGCGGACAGTCGCTGGAGAATGCCGCCGCCGGTGACGTGACCCGGTTCACCACGCTCGAAACGGCGGAATCGAACGTCATCGGCGTCGATCTGGATCAGGAACTGCAGAACCTGATCCTGATCGAGCAGGCCTACGGGGCCAACGCCAAGGTGATCCAGGTCGCGGATCGCCTCGTGCAACGCCTTCTGGAGATCTGATCATGCTCAATGCCACCAATTCCCCGACCCTGCGCGCCCACACGCTGATCCAGCAGAACGTCACCTCGATCAAGGGGCGGCTTGAGACGGCGCGCAGCGAGGCCGTCACGGGCCAGATCGTCGATGTGGGCCGCGCGGTGAACGGCGATACGGCCAAGGTCAATCTCCTGTCCGAATCCATCGCCTACGCCAAGGACCGGACGACCGTTCTGGATTTCGAGGGCAGCCGCATGACCACGGCGCAGGCGGCGCTGGACGGGGTGCGCGGGCATGCGAGCGCGACGGTCAGCGCGCTGCTGGTCGCGACGGGCGCTGCGGATTCCACTGCGGCGCAGATCGCCGAGCAGACCGCCAGGGTCGGGTTGGAAGCCACGGTCAGCCAACTGAACACGTCTTTCGGCGGGCGTCCGCTGTTCGGCGGCGATTCGGGCGATACGCCCCTCGGCGGAGCCGGACCGATGCTGGATGCCCTGCGCACCCTCGTCGCATCGGCCCCGGATACGGCGACCGCCCTGACCGATATCGAGACGTGGTTCGACGATCCGGCGGGGGGATTCGCGACGGCGTTCTTCCGGGGCGGCGACGGCGATGCGCCGACCGTCGAACTGGACAAGGGCGAGCGGGCCGCGACGTCGCTGAGGGCGGATGACCAGGCCCTGCGCGACGTGATGCGCGGCCTCGCGATCACGGCGCTGGCCACCGAAGAGACCGACGAGACGGCCCGCAGTGCGATGCAGGGCGCGGGGCAGGACATTCTCAACAGCGCCGGAGGCGGCCTCCTCGAATTGCAGGCCGGTCTGGGCGTGCAGGAGGAGCGCGTCGCCGGGGCCAGGGCGGACCACGAGGCCCAGTCCGCTACCCTCAGCATCGCCTATACCGGCCTGACCACCCGCGACCAGGCGGAGGCGGCGACCGAGATGCGCATGCTGGAATCGCAGCTCGAAGCGGCGTACCTGACCACCTCGCGCATGGCGAACCTGTCGCTGATCAACTACATGCGCTAGAGCGTTCATAACGCTCCGCTTTCTGTCCGGCGTAATTTTTCGAGCCGGACGGCGGCAGTGCTTTCTCCGAGATCGCGCTCGTCGCGCCACCGCCTTCGACCCCCACCGTCTTCGAATCCACGGGATACTCCATGTTTCGCACGCTCGCCGCCCTCTTCGGTCTTCTCCTCCTCGCTCCGGCCTTTGCTGTCGGGGCCGGGGCGGAGACGAAGGTTCGCATCAAGGATATCGTGGAATTCGAGGGGGTGCGGGGCAACGATCTGGTCGGATACGGTCTGGTCGTCGGCCTGAACGGCACCGGCGACGGCCTGCGCAACTCGCCCTATACCGAGGAGGCGCTGGCCACCCTGCTGGAGCAGCTGGGCGTGAATGTCAGCGGTGAATCGTTCCGGCCCAAGAACGTGGCGGGGGTGATCGTCACCGGCGACCTGCCCGCCTTCGCGCGCACGGGATCGCGGGTCGACGTGGTCGTCTCGGCCATCGGCGACGCCAAGAGCCTGATGGGCGGCACGCTCATCATGACGCCGCTGAAGGCCGCCGACGGCCAGATCTACGCCGTCGCGCAGGGTCCGGTTCTCGCGGGCGGTTTCTCGGCCCAGGGCGATGCGGCTGAGATCACCCAAGGAGTGCCGACCAGCGCGACGATGCCGGGCGGGGCGCGGGTCGAACAGGAAATCGCCTTCGATTTCGGCGACATGGACCGTATCCGCCTCGCGCTGCGCGATCCGGATTTCACGACTGCCGTGCGCATCGAACAGGCGATCAACCGGGCCACGGGCGGCAATACCGCCCGGATGATGGATTCCGGCACCGTTGATGTCAGCGTCAGCGCCGCCCGCGCCCGCTCCCCCGCCCATCTGATGGCGCGGATCGAGGGGATCGAGGTCGCCGCCTCCCGTCAGGCGCGCGTGGTCATCGACCAGCGCTCCGGCACCATCGTCCTGGGGGCAGATGTCAAGATTTCGAGCGTCGCCGTCTCGCAGGGCGGTCTGACCGTGCGGGTCGAGGAAGCGCCGCAGGCGACCATGCCCAACCCGTTCTCGAACGCGCCGCCCATCGTGCTGCCCCGGACGGGCATCGGCATCGACATGGGCGAGGATCGCCGCCTTGCCCTGGTGGACGAGGCGGCGACGCTGGCCGATCTGGTGGATGGACTCAATGCGTTGGGCGTGGGGCCGCGCGGTATGATAGACATCCTGAAATCCATCAAGACGGCGGGTGCCCTGCACGCCGATCTGATCGTCCAGTAATTCGCGCCATACAACGGACTGTCGTCTATGAGTGATGCATCGGCATCCATCCTGCCCCGGAAAATCGGAAATCCGGGGCCGAACCGCGCCAAATCGGGATTCACCCCCGACATGCTGCGCGCGTTCTGCGACCTGGCGAGCGACTCGCTGGGCGAGTTGCTGGATGCGCGCGTGAAGGTCTCGCTCGATTCGGTCGGCCTCGAACCCATGGGCGACCTGATGCCGGGCGAGGGTGCGACGATCTGCGGCGCGGTCGTCGACCTGAACGGGATCGAACGCGCGGCCACCTTCATGCCCGACGCGGCGGCGCAGTTCCATCTGATCGACATCATGCTCGGCGCGGATGCCTCGACCAGCGAGCCGGTCGTCGACGGCCCGCCCTCGCCGCTGGGCGACCGGTTCTGCCGGATCGCGACCGAGGCCGTGATGCACGCGCTCGTCGCCGCCTGCGATGCGGGGATCGGGCCGGGGGCCTGCGTCTATTCGGGGCGGATCGACATCGTGCACGACCGCGAACTGCTGACGATCG
>ENA-ORXC01000407-ORXC01000407.1-marine-metagenome-genome-assembly--contig:-NODE-407-length-32222-cov-6.733396_pt1 | contig 32222 bp, 27 predicted proteins | sample MGYA00237865_ERZ511478 | MGnify/ENA metagenome assembly ERZ511478
GATTTATACCCAGAGTTTGTTATAAACTTAGGCTTTACAGAGATTAATTTTCTTGGTTTTGTCTCTGCAATAATGACGTTACTTATCTTAATTGCTAGTGAGATTATACCTAAAACTATTGGTGCAAAATTCTGGAAGTCTCTAGCAAATTTCTCAGCAAAGACACTTAAGATAATGGTGTTGCTCTTAAAATACACGGGTATTTTATGGTTACTACAGCTTTTTACTCGTATGGTAGGTGGTGGTGGTCATCACGAAAGCGTGTTGAGCCGTGAGGACTTTACTGCAATGGCACAAATGGCAGGTGAAGATGGTGTTTTTGAAGAAAGTGAATCAAAAATACTCAACAACCTTCTTACGTTTAAAGAGGTGCTTACTAAAGATATTATGACGCCTCGCACAGTGATAAAAATGGCAGACGCATCAACCACTGTTGCCGATTTCTTTGCTGAGAATCAATCACTGCGCTTTTCTCGTATTCCTATTTTTGAAGGAACAAGAGATCATATAACGGGTATTGTTTTAAAAAGCGAAGTATATCGCGAGATGGCTTTAGACAAACATTCAACTACATTAAAAGAGATAGAACGTCCTATTCTTGTAACTAAACGTAACCTACCTATTCCAGATCTATTTGATCAGCTTATTTCTACTAAAAACCATGTAGCACTAGTAGTAGACGAGTATGGAACTATGAGTGGTCTTGTTACTATGGAAGATGTAATAGAGACCTTATTAGGTCTAGAAATCATGGACGAAAGCGACAGCGTTGCAGACTTGCAGACACTGGCTAGAAAGAACTGGCAAAAGCGAGCAAAGACCTTAGGTCTTTATAATGATAATAACTTAGAAAACACATCTTCTAGCTCGTAGCTTATTCCGTGAATTCTTCACTAGCAGAAGCTACTGCTTGTAACTTTTTATTTTTGATATTGCGTAAAATGATACTCAAGAATTGAATTATGTCATACGGTTTTACTAACATTTTATCTATTCTCATTTAGTAGTTATTATAACGTATGATACCAATCTACAATGCATTAGGTAAAGCGACAAGGATTTAAACCTAAAAATGTATCCATGTCTTCTTTGCATTATACATTATTCCTGACAACATCATGTGAATTCTCCTTATTTTGGGGAGCTCTCAATTGAGTAAATAATAGAATAACACGTACCTCTAAGATCAGTGCATGTTTCTATGCTATCAGATTTCTCTATTTTTTAAAAGGCTTTTGTGCCGTTACTACTAGAAAAAATAGACTAAAGGTAAGATAAATAAGATGTTGCGCAAGCCGCATAGAGAGAGATTATAACTTATAAAAATACTACTTGGTAATAAGATAAACAACCTCTTAATTGTTATATTTAAGACTATGGAAATCGCAATAATAGCAACACCAATAGGCTTACTACGTATAGAAGGATCTATAAATGGTCTAGCTACTGTGGCATTTATAGAAACAAATCAAAAACCCACAGCGATCATTCCAGCGCTTCTTGAGGATGCCGTCACACAGCTTCAAGAATATTTTAACAAAGAACGCTCTTCTTTTTCTCTTCATCTCGATCTGCAAGGAACAGATTTTCAACGTTGTGTATGGAAAGAGCTAGAAACTATACCCTTTGGAAAAACGACCTCTTATGCTGCTATGGCAAAACAGTTAGGTGATCCAAAAGTGATACGTGCAGCGGCAAGTGCAAATGGTAAAAATCCTATCTCTATCATTATTCCTTGTCATCGTGTGATAGGAAGTGATGGGTCTCTTACTGGATATGCCGGTGGCTTGCATCGTAAAAAGTGGCTGCTAGCACACGAGAGTCCCGTTACACAAGGTTCCTTATTTTGAGGTAAACCTCTAAAGCTCGCTTTCGCGAAAGCAAAAAAACATATAACTATAAAAGACATTATGAAGTACCTTAAAAAAATAGCTAAAGGAAGTATCGTTTTTATCCTCATTGTTATCGCTGCACTTTATATTACAGATTATGATTACATTATTAAAGGAGTTCGTGTGGTATATCTTACTGGTCACACCACTGCATACATAGATGATTATCCTAGTTTTGAAAATGATATTATAGAAAGTGGCACCCCACAACCGTGGGCACAGCATAGCGCGTATAATGTTATGGAAGCTACAACTAAACTTACGGCAATAAATAATGAGTTAGGTACAGTAGCATTCCTCATTATTAAAAATGATAGCATACTCTATGAGAGCTATGCAGAAGATTATGGAGCTAGCTCAAAAACAAATTCCTTCTCTATGGCAAAAAGTATTACAAGCGCTATGCTAGGAAAGGCAATAACAGATGGATTTATAGAAAATCTTAATCAGCCAGTAGGTGATTTCTTTTCAGAATTTTCAGACAGCGCTATGACGGTAGGTGATCTATCTTCCATGGCTTCTGGTCTTAACTGGGAAGAAAGTTATACTAGCCCCTTTAGTCTTACCGCAAGATCTTATTATGATGATGATCTTGCCGAAACGATACTCAATCTCAAAGTCACCGAAACTCCTGGAACGTCTGTAAAATACTTAAGTGGTAACACGCAATTACTGGGCATGGTCATTCAGAAAGCTACGGGAGAGCCACTCGCCCAGTATCTTTCTAAAAACTTCTGGAAACCCATGGGAATGGAACAAGATGCTCTGTGGCAGCTAGATGATAAAGATAACAGACTTGCAAAAACGTATTGCTGTATTGCTAGTAATGCACGGGATTTTGCACGTTTTGGAAAACTATATAAAAATCAAGGGTTATGGAATGGAACACAGCTTATAGACAAGGACTTTATACATACTAGTGTGCATCCACGGTTTCCAGAAGATACCCATTATGGTTATGGATTCTGGTTGAGTGATTATAAAGGCAAAGAAATATTTGCAATGCGGGGTATTCTTGGGCAATATGTAATCACCATTCCAGAGGACAACCTCATTATTGTAAGACTGGGGCATCAACGAGGAGCATTTACTCCAGGCTCGCAGTTTACTCAAGATTTTTACGATTATATTGACGCATCGTATGAGATGACGCAAGACATACCATAAATTATATCGTATCTTAACATGCTTATTTACAGCAAGAACTTATACTCATAGTTTTAAAACACAAGTAAGCCTTGTAACATTAAGTATTTTATACCTGCTTTACAATCCATAAAATGATAGATAAATTACATCTAGAACACATCCTTTTTCTTGATATTGAGACCGTACCTCAGTATGCTTCTTATGAAGATTTAGATGAAGTAGAGAAGTTACTTTATGCAGATAAGACAAAATATCTACGTAAGGATGAGCAAACTCCAGATACTTTTTATGAGCGTGCTGGAATCTGGGCAGAGTTTGGAAAGATTGTGTGTATTTCTGTAGGATATTTTAACTCTAGTGTGACTGGAAAAAGATTTAGAACCACCTCTTTTTTTGGAGATGATGAGACTGCAATTCTCAATGATTTTAAAACACTTCTAGAAACGCATTTTAATGGCAAGCAGCACCTTCTTTGTGCTCATAATGGTAAAGAATTTGACTTTCCTTACATTGCCCGAAGGATGATTATTAAAGGTGTTGCATTACCACACAAACTTAACCTTTTTGGAAAAAAACCTTGGGAAATACCTCATATTGACACCCTAGATTTATGGAAATTTGGCGATTACAAACATTATACTTCCTTAAAATTACTCACAAAAATTCTAGGGATTCCCTCGCCAAAAGATGACATAGACGGCAGCCAGGTAAGAGCAGTATACTACACAGAAAAGGATATGAAACGCATTGTAGTATATTGCGAAAAAGATACTGTTGCTGTAGCACAAATTTTATTAAAGCTACGTAATGAAAAATTACTGGAGGAGAGCGAGATCGTTTCTGTATGACTAACAACAATCAATTATGAAAGTAAAACACATTTTAGCAATATTTATAGCAGGACTTATCTGCACAGTGCTAGGTGCCATGTTTAAAGTATTGCACTGGCAGTTTGCTCCAGAATTATTAAGCGGTGGCACATTGCTACAAGTTATCGCAGGAATATTAGGTATCTGGAAAATATATACCACAGAAGAATTTAAGAAATTTCTTAATAAGTAATACGACGCTACTGTATCAGTAATATATAAATACGCTTTCGCGAAAGCGTGGTCATTACCATAGAAAAACCCCGATATCAAATTGATATCGGGGTTTTTTATAAACTACGCTACTAAAAAATAGACTGCTATTTCTTAATGAAACGTTTTACCATTTTTGTGGTTGCAGTTTCTACTTCAAGAATATAAACACCTGTTTCTAGTCTTGACACATTAAGTGTATTTTCAAAATTACCTTTGTGCACTACCTGCCCTAGCAAGTTATAAACAGTAATACCCGTTGCTTCTGTATCACTTAAGTTGATAGACAGCTCTCCGCGAGTTACAGGATTAGGGAATATGGAAAATTCGCCAGTTGTCGTTACTTCTGTGAGGCTGCTCTGAGCATCATTTGCTCCAAAACCAGCACTGCTTACCACATTTACAATATAATCCTCTACTTCTCCAAATTGGAAGCTCTCACAAGCTGTAGGAACTCCATTATACTTCATAGATACTCTCATTCTTGTTGCTCCTTGAGAAGCTCCTGATGGTATATTAAAAGTTCCCGTTATAGGAGTAGCAGAAGTTGCGGCTCTGGTATATACCGTCTCTCCGGCATCTGTAAAATCGCCATCACGGTTCCAGTCTATAAATACAGCATATCCTTCGTTAAAAGTATTTCCCGTCCATCGTGGTGTTATCGTGATTGTATTACTATTTCCTAATGTTGTAGAGAGGTTTGTAAAATCTCCATAACCTCCAGTAGACGCTCCAGATACGTTATTAATACTTCCTAGCTGTACACGTTGTATATACTCATCGTTTACACTATCACCTTTTGATGCGCAATAACCTGACGGTGCTGTGGTATCACCTGCTCCACCTCCAGCAGATAGTGTTACATTATCAATAGCCACATCAGACTGCCATGATCCTCCAGTGATACGGTTAAATCGTAATTGAACTGTTCCTCCAGTATAAGCATCAAGGTTGATTGTTACATCATTCCATTGGTTTCCTTGGTTTCCAGTCTGGCTCCATAAGCTTGTCCACGATGTTCCTCCATCTGCACTTGCCTCAAGATCTATACGACCACCGTCTGTAGATCCAAACATGTGATAATCAAATGTAACGTTTGCTTCTGTTTCTCCTATTAGATCAAAACATGGAGAATTAATAATTGCTCTTTTATTAGGAAAACCTTCTCCATTACCTGATGCTTCTACATATAAGTAGAAAGATCCATTAGATCCAGATGCTGGACCAGTACCACTTGACGGAGTACCTGAAGCATCTCGTGTCCAGTTAATATCATCTCCAGTCGCTTGTGACCACTGCCCTAATCCAGATTCAAAACTCTCACTATATGGAGCGCTTGCTGCGCCCACACATCCACTAGGTGGAGCAGTTGTCGCAGTCGTTGCACTTACAGTATTACTGTTGCTAGATATATTACCTGCTTCATCTTTTGCACGTACTGTAAATTGATAGGTAGTTCCTTCTACTAGTCCTGTTACATTTGCAGTAGTATCAGTTACTTCTCCTAAGTTATTAGTTCCTTGGAAAACGTCATAAGCGGTTACCGCTACATTATCTGTAGCTGCAGTCCAAGACAAACCTATTGAAGTAGTTGTAACTTCTGTTACTACAAGATTTGTAGGTGCAGTAGGCGCTTGACTATCTACTGGTATGGTTCCGTCTAAAGAAAAACCATCAATTGCAATATCACCTTGCCAAGAGGTTCCCGTAGTTGCACGGAAACGCAATTGCGTCGCTCCATCATAAGCCGCAAGACTTACTGTTGCATCAAGCCATGCCGCTCCTTTATCTCCAGATTGTACCCATAATTCATCCCAAGTTTGAGAAGTATCATCTCTTGCTTCAAGACGCACAGTTCCTACAGCATTACCTGTCATTTGATAACTAAATGTCGCCTCTGCTGCGTTTACACTTGATAGGTCAAAACAAGGAGAATTTAAAATAGCTGTTTTTGTTGGAAACCCTGCTCCGTCCCCAGATGCTTCTACATAAATGTAAAATGATCCTTCATTTGCAGCTGCTGGTCCCGTATCACTAGATGGTGTTCCAGAAGAGTTTACTGTCCAGTCAATATTATCAGAAGTATCTTGAGACCAAGATCCAATGGTATTTTCAAAACCTTCTGCATAAGGGAAGGCTGCTACTGTAGCACTACAAGATACTGGTGCTGGTGGTCCAGAACATCCACTCGTGAATGATGTAACTTGGTCAGTTTTAGTATTTGTTCCTCCATTACTATTTTCAACAGCATCTACACCTACTCCACGTCTAGCAAAAGCATCCCATATCAAACAGTTGTATTGACCTCCATAAAGATCTTGATCTGCTTGAAGAATTCCATTACGACCAGAAACATACCCTGGATTATTAGCTGTATTTTTAAGTCCCTCTATTACAAGTGACATTGCAATATTATTACCACCATTACCACTGTATTGATTAGGATCATACCCTTTCTCATCTATTAAATCCCAAGTCATATCCCAAAGGATTGTAGCAAATCCGTATCCTACTCCGTGTGGAGCTACTAGATTAGGTACATCATTATAGGTTGTTCCATTTACAGCAAGATCTGTAGAATATCTCGTAGGGCGTATTCCTGGACCAGTTGTAGGTTGTGCTATTGCATAGGTTCCTACTCCTCTAGCAGTATCTCTCGTATCTCCTGGACGTATAGTCATTACCATACCTAGCCAGTCTGACCATCCTTCACCCATTTGCTCAGATCCACCAAGAGCATTAGTACCAGGACCTCCTACGAGACGTGTAGAAATACCATGACCATACTCATGTGCGATAATCACATTATCAAAGGAGCCATCTCGTGTAGGTCCCGTAAACAAGAACATTTGCATTCTTGGGTTTTGACCATCTGGTGGAGTTGCAAAGTTTGCATTATTACTATCACTACCGTCTTGAGCATCTGCATTTACAGAATCACTTCCCGCACCACCTTTACCATAGTTATTCTCTTGAAAATTACCTGCAGCCTCTGTAAACCCATATTGGTACCACACATCATGCATGAGATTACTCCAGTAAAATAAGTTGGTAGTAGACGCTGCCAAAAAGCTAGATGGAGTGTCGTTTAAGTTGAGTCCAAAGTCAAAGTTAAGAGCACTTCCTCCGTTAGGACTAACACCAGATCCATTATTACCATTAATATCATCCTGCGCGAGTACATTATTACCACGCGTAGTAGTAAACTCTGCTCCCGCAGCTCCATTAGTATCATGCCATCCATAAGGAGAAGCAAGCGCATTTGCAGGATCTGTTACTATCGCACGGTCACCGTGGCTAGGACTTTCTATCCCTAGCGGGAATACATTATAAGAACCTCCTCCTATAGCTGCTGCTGCATAGGTAGATGGTCCATACTCAGCTACTGGCTCTTTTGTGTTTGCATGGTCATGTGCTGCGTGATTAGGGTCTTCAAAAGAACATGAAATCACCCAGTCTGTAGTGGTGAGAATCTCTCCAGTAGAGGCATCCACATTTACATTCCACCAGTGTTTTGCATCAAGCTGATATAAAGACACATTCCAGGTAAGGTGCAACTTATCTCCTACTGCAAGGTATGTCTTTTCTACACGTATAGGTTCAAGGCTTATTCCAGAATTTGCATATTCAAGAAAGTTGCCAGAAGATTTTGTGACAGACAGATTACTTGGTGCTCTTAGGCTGTGAGCGTTTACAACTTTAAGAATTGCATTCTCTGGAGATACTGAAAGTGAAGCTCTCGAAGCTTTTTGTGCAATGTCTTTTGCAAACTGATTAATCTCATAAGTTACTCTACCGTTTTTTACAGTAAGTTTATAAGTACCGTTTTGTACAGAAATACCTTGATACATCTGTTTCACATAAACGTGCTGGATTTCTGGATTTAAAGAAGGTACTATATCAGTGATTTCCCATTGAGCAACATCTGTAGATTTTAAACCTACCTCTTCTGCATTGCTACTTAGGTAATTTTGGACGATTCCGTCGACACTGGTCTGAGCATAAACGGTAGTTCCTAATAAAAAAGTCATTAGGAAAAAGGAGTAAATTTTCTTCATATTGGTAGTTTGGATTGATTGCAATAGATTCTCGTAAAAACACATTATTTCATAGCATTTCTGCCAAAAACACATACATTTTTAGTAAATAAAGTCATTTCATTAAAAAAAAAATAATTTTTTCGACGAACTACACAAAAAAATTTTAAGATTTTTTTAAGAATTATACTTTGTGGTAACTTATGCATTATTGATTAAACAAAATCTTGTAAATCACGCATTTTATCCTCCTTAAAACATAATTTCATTATTACCACAAAGAAAATGCCTACAGAGTGTGAAAATGGCACCTTATTGTAAGTCACTAATTTGCTTTGTTACCTCATAAAAACAGACAGCAATAAAGCGTACTTTTGGAGTATGGAGCCACAAAAAATTCTTACGATAAGCCAGCTAGCGATCTCCTTTAAACAACAAGGAAACCTACAAGAAGTAATACATCATATTTCATTTAGTCTTTATAAGAATGAAATTCTTGCTATCGTAGGTGAGTCTGGCTCTGGAAAGAGTGTCTCGTCACTCGCTATCTTAGGACTACTTCCTAAAAAAACTACCGTGATAGAGGGCGCTATTCATTTTGAAAATAAATCACTCCTAGAAACCACAGAGAGAGACTTTCAGAAAATAAGAGGTAATGAAATTTCTATGATTTTTCAGGAACCTATGAGCAGTCTTAACCCATCTATGCGTTGTGGTGAACAAGTAGTCGAGATACTACTGCAGCATACCTCACTTAATCGTAAGGCTGCAAAAGAAGAAACAATGCGCCTTTTTGACAAAGTAAAACTGCCTTCTATTGAAAAGATATTTCGTGCGTATCCTCATGAGATTTCAGGAGGTCAGAAGCAGCGCGTGATGATTGCCATGGCAATTGCATGTAAACCTAAAATTCTCATTGCAGATGAGCCCACTACTGCCTTAGATGTTACTGTTCAAAAAGAAATCATATTGTTACTTAAAGAGTTGCAATTAGAAACAGGTATGAGTATTATTTTTATCTCACATGACCTTTCTTTGGTAAGCGAGATTGCAGACAGAGTTGCTGTTATGTATAAAGGAGATATTGTTGAGTACGCTTTCGCGAAAGCGTTATTTACATCCCCACAACACCAATACACAAAAGCATTATTAAGCGCAAGACCATCGCTAGATGAGCGCCTTAAAAAGTTACCCACCATACAAGATTACCTAGATAAAAAACCCCTTTCAAACACCGAAACGTCCTCTGAAAGAGCTAATCACTTAAAAAAATTGTATGCACAACCACCACTGCTTGAGGTGATTAATGTAGAAAAAACATATTTTCTAAGCGCTGGTATTTTTTCTAAAGATGCTGCTTTTAAAGCTGTAGATGACGTTTCATTTTCTATTTATGAAGGAGAAACCCTAGGTCTTGTAGGAGAGTCTGGATGTGGAAAATCCACATTAGGCAATGCTATATTACAACTTGATAAGGCCACCTCAGGTACTATTTTATACAAAGGAATAGCTATCAATGAAATACGAGGAGCAGCTTTGAGAAATTTAAGAAAGGAAATACAGATTATTTTTCAAGATCCATTTGCCTCTCTTAACCCTAGACTTACCGTAGGACAGGCAATCATAGAACCTATGGAAGTTCATAAGTTATACGACAGCACAGCTACTAGGAAAAAACGCGTTATTGCCTTACTAGAACGCGTAGGCCTAGAGGCATCACATTATGATCGTTATCCTCATGAATTTTCTGGAGGACAGCGACAGCGCGTAGGGATTGCACGCACTATTGCGGTAAATCCCAAATTAATTATTTGTGATGAATCTGTGAGCGCTCTTGATATTTCTGTACAAGCACAAGTTCTTAATCTTCTTAATGAACTTAAAACAGATTTCGGATTCACTTATATTTTTATCTCACACGACCTTGCCGTAGTAAAATATATGTCTGACCAGCTAGTAGTCATGAACAAAGGCAAGATAGAAGAAATAGGTGATGCAGATCTTATTTATAGACAACCAGAAAAGGAGTATACTCAAAAGCTCATTAATGCCATTCCAAAAGGACGATAATAGCTACTACTATAACATAAATAAGAATACCTTCTTTGCTAGTCTTGCGCAATTTGCAGTAAAGTATGCAGCATGTTTAATAGTTGATATAAAAGATCTTGAAGAATTATATATAGTTTCCATAGCAGGGATTAAGGGGCAGTTACACTTAAAAACAAAATCCGCAGGGCTCCCCCCGCGGATTTCTAACAAATCATAACTCAAAACACTCTTTTACTTTGAAGTTATACTATATGATTAAATACTTTTACTCGTTACCGAACTTAATAAGCATTTAATCGAAATCAATTACTTGATTTGGGGGACTGCTAAAGTACTATAAATTTATACTTCTGCAAACATTTTTATTGGGAAAATTTAGATAAATGTTAAATTAATGTGTATTTCGTCGTAATAATGAGTTTTTAAACGTCATTAAAGCATATTTTCAAATTGAAGATTAGAAATATACTTTGTAAGTAAAGCAAATAAATATTCTTAAAATTGTAAGAATATTCTTTTAATGCAATAATCTGACATGTAGCGACTAGTTCTTTGCAGCCGACGTTTCAAAGTGTAAAGCTTATTACAATTATGCGGTAAAGAATATCACAGTATAGATTATCGAACCACTCAATCATCTATATGCTTTTCAAAAAGATAAAGACTCCTACTTGTTTGAGTATACATATAGGCCACATTAGGAATGCAAAATCTATTTATTTTTAAAAGCATACTATGGTCAATAGATTATTATATAAAAAGTCCCCAACTATCTTAAAAACCATTTATGGTTTGTAAAATAATTGGGGACTAACTTTTACTTTCACGATGTATATTAAAACCTCATCTCTGGGATTTTACCATCTACTATTAATGTACCTTCTGTCGCTGCTTGAATTTCTTCTACAGAAACTCCTGGAGCCCTTTCTAGTAATTTAAATCCATCTTTAGTAACTTCTAGCACAGCAAGATTGCTCACTATTTTCTTTACACATCCTACTCCAGTGAGTGGCAAGCTACACTTTTTTAGAAGCTTTGATTCTCCAGCACGATTGGTATGCATCATGGCCACAATAATATTTTCGGCACTAGCTACAAGATCCATGGCGCCTCCCATTCCTTTTACCATTTTACCTGGAATTTTCCAGTTTGCAATGTCACCATTCTCTGCAACCTCCATGGCACCTAGAATGGTAAGATCTACATGTTTACCACGTATCATACTAAAACTAGTGGCACTGTCAAAAAAGCTTGCTCCTGGCAGGGTTGTGATAGTCTGTTTTCCTGCATTTATAATGTCTGCATCTTCTTCTCCATCATAGGGAAAAGGCCCCATCCCTAGCACACCGTTTTCACTTTGAAACTCTACGTTTATATCCACACGCACGTAGTTTGCTACTAGCGTAGGGATACCTATACCTAGATTCACATAATATCCATCTTGTACCTCTCTTGCAATACGCTGTGCAATTTGATTTTTATCTAAAGCCATAATTAATCTCTTGTTCTAACGGTGCGTTGTTCTATTCTCTTCTCGTACTTTTCTCCTTGAAAAATACGTTGTACAAAAATCCCTGGAATATGTATTTCATTAGGATCTAGTATTCCTACAGGTACGAGTTCCTCTACTTCTGCCACAGTAACTGCAGCGGCTCCACACATGTTAGGATTAAAATTTCTAGCGGTACCTTTAAATATTAAGTTACCAGCAGCATCACCCTTCCAGGCTTTTACAAAGGCAAAATCTGCTTTAAAAGCATGCTCAAGCACATACATTTTACCGTCAAATTCTCTAGTTTCTTTGCCTATAGCTACTTCTGTACCGTATCCTGCAGGGGTATATATGGCTGGAAAACCTGCTTGCGCTGCTCTGCATCGCTCTGCTAGGGTTCCTTGTGGTATGAGCTCTACATCAAGCTCACCACTAAGCATCTGGCGTTCAAACTCTGCGTTTTCACCCACATAACTTGAAACCATTTTTTTGATTTGCTTTTTCTGTAATAACAGCCCTAGTCCAAAATCATCTACTCCAGCATTATTAGAAATACAGGTAAGATTATTAACGTTAAGAGCTACTAGCTTAGCTATAGCGTTTTCTGGAATACCATTAAGTCCAAAACCTCCTAGCATCATGGTCATTCCACTTTCAACACCTTCTAGTGCGGCATCTACTCCAGTCACTTTCTTTATTATCATATTCTTAATTTATAAGTACTAAAAATACGAATTTTGTATTGGATTACGCTTTCGCGAAAGCGTAATTGAGCTCACAAAAATGAAACAAAAAAAGAGCGCGATTACTCGCACTCTTTTTTTTGTTATATCACAAGATATATTAGAAATCTAGCTCATCTGGCAGCTCATCACTTAATCCTGAACTTTTATAGTCATCACAGTCTGTGGTGATAGATAGGTCACTTGGAATTGAAAATTCACTTTTAGATATTTCTAGTTCTTCATTTTTATATACTTCTTTCATATATTTTCCCCAGATAGGTAATGCCATGGTTGCTCCTTGACCATACTTTATACCAGGAAAGTGTACTGCACGATCGTCTCCACCTACCCATACTCCAGTAACAAGGTTAGGTACAATACCCATAAACCAGCCGTCACTTTGATTTTGTGTAGTACCCGTTTTACCGGCTATAGCGTTATCAAAACCGTATGGGTATCCAGTGATAACATTTGTGGTAACGGCGTCTCTACGCCATGTATCTCTGAGCCTTACTCCAGACCCAGATCGTGTTACTCCTTCCATTAACTGCAAGGTCACATAAGCACTCTCTGCACTTAGTACATCTCTAGTTTCTGGCACATGCTGGTATAAAATAGTTCCATTTTTATCTTGAATTGTACTTACAATTTGTGGTTTTACATACACTCCTTGATTTGCAAAAGCTCCGTATGCAGATACCATCTCATACACGCTCAAGTCTGCCGTTCCAAGGGCAATAGATGGAACTACAGGAATATTTCTAGTATCTATTCCTAGTTTTTTTACTAAGTCTATCACAGGTTGCGGTCCTACCTTATCCATAAGCCTTGCAGATATTGTATTTACAGATTGTGCAAGTGCTTCCTTCATAGTAATCATACCGCCCATATCACCTCCAGAGTTTTCTGGTGTCCAGTTTTTTGTGTTTCCATGAGCACCTGCAGGTATTGTATACAGCGTGTTAGGTAATGTATCACATGGAGATAAATGCAACTGGTCTACCGCTGTTGCATAGAGAAAAGGCTTAAAAGTAGATCCTACCTGACGCTTTCCTAACTGTACGTGATCATATTGAAAGTGGTTCATATTAATACCGCCTACCCATGCGCGCACTTCACCCGTTTGAGGTACCATAGACATCATCCCTGTACGTAAGAATTTCTTGTAGTAACGTATAGAATCACGCGGAGTCATTAATGTATCTACATCTCCTGCCCATGTAAATATGGTCATATCTGTCTTTACATCAAATGATTTTCTAATTGCAGCTTCGGTCTTTCCTTGCGCTTTAAGTTTGCGCCATCGTGATGAGCTTTTTATAGCATTATTAAAAATGCGCTCCACATCCTCCTCTTCGATATCTCTAAAAGGAGCTATTTTATTTTTTTCATTTTGTTTGTCAAATTCGGCCTGCAACCTTGGCATGTGTGCAGCAACAGCGTCTTCTGCTATTTTCTGCATACGAGAGTCTATAGTTGTAGTAATTGTAAGACCGTCACGATAAATGTTATAATAGGTAGTATTACCGTCTGCATCTTCTCCTTTAGGATTTTCTTTAATCCATGAAGCCATGAATTTCTTTAGGTTTTCTCTAAAGTAGGTTGCGGTACCATCTGCATGTCCTTCTGGAGTAAACTTTACTTCCATGGGTAACGCAGTGAGTGAGTCTTTCTGCGCAGTGGTAATCATATTATTTTTCTCCATTTGCTTAAAGACCTGATTACGTCTTCCTAAAGATTTCTCACGAGATATCTCCCTGTGAGGATTGTACTGTCTTGGGTTTTTGAGCATTGCTACAAAAACGGCACTTTCATGCAAATCAAGATCTTTTACATCTTTATTAAAGTAGATGCGAGCCGCAGAACTTATGCCTATAGCATTAAAGAGAAAATCAAATTTATTAAGATACATCGCAATAATTTCTTGCTTTGTATACTGACGCTCTAGGCGTGTTGCAATCACATATTCCTTTGCCTTCTGCAGAAGACGCTCTAGCGTAGAGCTAGGAGGATTTGAAAATAACAACTTAGAAAGCTGTTGTGTTACTGTACTTGCACCACCATTTTTACCAAGATAAGCCATCGCTCTAGCCGTACCTCTAAAGTCAATACCAGAGTGCTCATAATAACGCTCATCTTCTGTTGCGACTAGTGCATCGACAAGGTTTTGTGGTAATTGTTCATATTTAATAGGAGTCCTATTTTCATTATAATAAGTACCTAGCTGCTTTCCATCTACAGAGATGATTTTTGTAGCAAGGTTGCTTTCTGGATTTTCAAGTTCTTCAAAGGTGGGAAGTGTTCCAAAAACATTCCAACTTGCTAGTAAAAATAATAGTACTGCCAGTGTGACTCCTCCTGCAAATAGTCGCCAAAACCAAGAAATATATGTACTGTAATCTCCGTCGCTTTTTTTTGGAGCTTTTTTTGGAGGTGTTTGTTTTGCCATTATGATGTGTTTATTCTTGCTTTTCAATACGTAATCCTACTTCGGTAATTCCTTCTAGATAGGCATCTCCAGCGATGTTTCCGTTTTTTCTTACTGCGTGCTCTATAGTAAAGGTGTAGGTTCCGCTTTCGCGAAAGCGTACTCCTTCTCTATACAACAATGTACTTTCTTTAATATCTCCAAAACCAGTACCCATCCACGTTCCATCTGGATTTGCCATTTCATACTCGAGGGTATCAGTATACGTACGCCCTTGCGGAAACTGCATCTCTGTAATCAAAAAAAGATTACTGTATGGGTATTGATTATTATTACGAACGGTAATGAATGCATTATACAATGGCACACTATCCAGCTCGTTTACTTCTAGCACCACAGGCTCGTCTATATTCCATGAACTACCTAAAGATGTATATTTATGATACACTTGTTTTGAATCACATGACATACATAAAATAATGAGTATCCCTAGTAATACGTTACGCATTAGGTTTTGGTTTTTGAGGACGCCTTTTATTTTTATTTACAGGTTTTGAGTCTCCAGCTTTTTGACCTTCTTGTGTTGGTTTTTGGCTAGTTGCATCTTTAGGTTTACCTCCCTTTGCTTGCGGCTTTGGGCCTCTACTTTTTGTCCTAGGTCCTTTACCTTCTGGATTTGGTCCTTTTCCCTCAGGTCTTGGTCCTTTTCCCTCAGGTCTTGGCCCCTTCCCTTCTGGTCTAGGTCGTTTCCTTTGTGGTGAAGCCCCTTTTGTAACGGCTGGTCTAGGTCCTTTTGTGGCGTCTTGGTTAGGCTTTCTAGCGGTGCGCGCTCTAGGCTTTGGTCTATCACCTTGCGGCTTGTTTGCGTTACCTGCAGGTTTTTTGTTGCGATTATTGCGACGCTTGTTTGTAGTTTTAGGCTTGTCAAAACGAGTAAGACTATCTTGTCCTACTACGTTTCCAAAGTCAATTACTGTTTCTTCTATAAGTTCGGCAGCAAATTCTTCTAGGCTTGCTACTGGTTCTTTCTTTTTATTTGCAGCTATAATTTCATTTGCATGATCTGTAGTAAGTTTATGCCAGTTCATCCATTCTCCCTCATACGCATACCATAGGTGCCCTTGAAAAATATCTATCTTCTGGCAGACAGCAGTTCCTTTTTTAGTGTAGAGTTTAGTCTCACTTTTTGGAAAACTTTTGAGCGCATCCATATAAGCGTCTAGCTCATAATTAAGACAGCACTTTAATTTACCACATTGTCCAGCAAGTTTTTGAGGATTAAGTGATAACTGCTGGTATCTAGCAGCACTCGTAGTTACAGATCTAAAATCTGTTAACCATGTAGAACAACAAAGCTCCCGGCCACATGAACCTATACCACCCAGACGTGCAGCTTCCTGACGCAGACCTATCTGTCTCATTTCAATACGCGTTCGGAAATCTTGAGCAAATTCTTTTATGAGTTGGCGAAAATCGACACGATCCTCTGCCGTATAATAGAATGTTGCTTTAGATCCATCTCCTTGAAACTCAATATCTGAGATTTTCATTTGGAGATCTAGACGTATCGCTATCTGTCTAGCACGCACCTTCATACTTTCTTCTTTCTCACGCGCCGTAGTCCAGATATCAATATCTCTTTGTGATGCCTTGCGATAAATTTTAAGTGTTTCTGGAGTGTCTTGCCTTACTTTCTTGCGCTTCATTTGCACGCGTACAAGCTCACCAGTGAGCGTGACCATACCGATATCGTGACCAGACTCTGCTTGAGTTGCTACAATATCACCTATACTTAAGGTAACTTTTTCTTCGTTTTTATAGTAATCCTTACGCCCATTTTTAAAACGTACTTCTACGTAGTTAAAAGCTTCTTGTCCATCAGGAAGGGACATATTAGAAAGCCAGTCAAAAACTGTAAGTTTATTACATCCGTCGGTTCCGCAGGTTCCATTGTTCTTACAACCTTTAGGAGACCCGTCTTCACCTGTGCCACAATTGCCACATGCCATAATTTTGTATATTTAAAAGTACATCACTCTATATCAATCGTTAAGAGAGTAACAGATGCGTGTACACGTTATATTTAGGTTCACAATGAACTATCGATAAAGATAGGTAATCTCTAGCGCCTTTTACAAAATGAAAAATAACAGCTTTCTTTCTACTGTTTACTTCTTAAAAGCCAGCTTTTCTGATCTACCTTTCTTAAAAATCTTATTACTATTTCCTTGACCAGAACGTAATTTCTTTTGCTCTTCGTATGGCAGTGCATTAATCTCTGCACAAGCTGTAGAGCAACAGTTTTCATGAGTCTTTGCACATTCCTTACATTGAATAAAAAGTAAGTGGCAGGCTTCATTTGCACAATTTACATGCTCATCACAAGAAGTGCCACACTGGTGACAGTTTGAAATCACATCGTCAGAGATGCGCTCTCCACGGCGATGATCAAACACAAAGTTCTTGCCTTTAAATTTATTGTCAAGTTTTTCTGCTTCTACTTGACGCGCATATTCTATAATACCACCTTCTAGCTGGAAAACATTTTTAAACCCTTTATGCTTAAAATAAGCACTTGCTTTCTCACAGCGTATACCGCCAGTACAGTACATCACAAGTTTTTTATCTTCTTTGTGATCTTTTAAATCCTCTTCAATGATATCAAGACTATCTCTAAAGGTGTCTACATCTGGAGTTACTGCGTTTTTAAAATGTCCTATCTCACTCTCGTAGTGATTACGCATATCAACGAGTACTGTATCTTCTTCCTCTATGAGCTCATTAAAGGTGGACGCATCTACATGAATTCCTTTATTTGTTACATCAAAGGTTTCATCTACCAGTCCATCTGCAACAATCTTGTTGCGCACTTTTACTTTAAGTTTTAAGAAGGACTTATCATCTTGCTCTCTCGCAATGTTAAGCCGGACGTCTTCCAGAAAATTTATTCCATCTAGAAAACTTTTAAAGTTTGTAAATTTTTTGGCAGGAACAGACATCTGGGCATTTATTCCCTCGTTTGCCACATAAATACGTCCCAGAGCTTCCATCTCATCCCAAGCCACAAAAAGGTGGTTTCTCAAGAGTTCTGGGTTTCCAATCTTGTGATACTGGTAAAAAGAGAGTGTAAGGCGTTCTTCTCCGGCCTCTTCTATAAGCTGTGCTCTCTCTTTTGCGCTTAATTTGTTGTACAGTTGCATGCTATACCTTCGTGTTAAGTTAAAAGAAATATTTCTTTGGCAAATATAAGTCTTTGGGTTAAGGGTACAAAAAAATGCCCGGAGGTCTATCCCGCGGACATTTTTTGAGAATTTTGGCTAATTCAGGTTTACATTTTTATTAATGTGCGTCGTAATTTTTTTAGTACTTTATCGCTGTGGCCTTCCTAATTTTAGTAAAGATTCCAAATTTTAGTATCTTTGTAAAAATGTCGGGAAAAAAGTGTTTGGTATGCGTTCAACTTCTCTTCATGAAGAAGATGCAATAATAATGAATAGGTTGCGTCATATTTATGATGAATACTGTTAAAATAATTACGCTTTCGCGAAAGCGAACCTTGTTTGCCCCATATTTAACAATTAAATTTACCATACAAAAATAAAGATATGAGTAGTGAAAAAGATGCAAAGTTAAAAGCCCTTAAACTCACCCTAGATAAGCTAGACAAGACTTACGGTAAAGGAGCCGTAATGAAAATGGGAGATCAAGCTATTGTAGATGTAGAGTCTATACCTACAGGCTCTTTAGGTCTAGATGTAGCTTTGGGGGTAGGAGGATATCCTCGCGGTCGTGTTATTGAGATTTATGGACCAGAATCTTCTGGTAAAACTACCTTGACACTACATGCTATCGCACAGGCTCAAAAAGCCGGAGGTATTGCTGCTTTTATTGATGCAGAGCATGCTTTTGACCGCTTCTATGCAGAAAAGCTAGGTGTAGATATTGATAACTTAATCATATCACAACCAGATAACGGAGAGCAAGCACTAGAAATCGCAGATAATTTAATACGATCGGGAGCTATTGATATTGTGGTAATAGATTCTGTTGCAGCACTTACGCCTAAAAGTGAGATAGAAGGAGAAATGGGAGACTCAAAAATGGGACTTCATGCTCGTTTAATGTCTCAAGCACTTCGTAAGCTTACTGGATCTATAAGTAAGACTAATTGTACAGTGATTTTTATTAACCAACTTCGTGAGAAAATTGGTGTAATGTTTGGAAATCCAGAGACTACAACGGGTGGTAATGCACTCAAGTTTTATGCTTCGGTACGCCTTGATATACGTCGTTCTACTCAAATAAAGGATAGTAACGCAAACGTAATGGGTAATAAAACCCGCGTTAAAGTGGTAAAAAATAAAGTTGCTCCACCGTTTCGTATGGCAGAATTTGACATTATGTATGGTGAAGGAATCTCAAAAGTAGGAGAGATTATTGATATAGGTGTAAACTATGAGATTGTAAAGAAAGCAGGATCATGGTTTAGCTATCAAGATACGAAACTAGGTCAAGGTCGTGATGCTGTAAAAGCATTATTACTAGATAATCCAGACCTTATGGATGAGCTAGAAACAAAAATACATGAGGCTATAAAACTGTCTAATGAATAAGTAGTATTTATCATATTGATAATAAAAACCTCCTTAATGGGAGGTTTTTATATTTTTAACGCAACCTTTTTGTCTTTTAAGCATCTATGAAGTATTAATTAGATAAAAATAAGGAAGTCGCGTATGTGGACATCTATAAAGGCTATCATAAAAATAGCATAAGCACGTTTAAAAAATGGATGTCCGTTCTTATGGTAGAGTAAGAATTTAAAATCAAGCAACCGGTTGAGTCAAGATCAACTCATAAAGAACTGTAAGAAGAAGCTACCTCAAGCTCAAGCAGAATTATACAATCGCTATGCAACTGTATTATTTTCTGTATGTCTTAAGTATGCTCCTAATTATGCAGAGGCAGAAGATATTCTGCAAGATGCCTTTATGACCATTTTTGAAAAAGTAAACCAGTATAAAAATAAAGGTTCCTTTGAAGGATGGCTTAAAAGAATTGCTATAAATACTGCGCTACAACGCTACAGGAAACCTGGAGTTTTTAATCTAGTTAACGAAGAAAATATTGAGGAGGTAGAAATTGAGATAGAAGACGAAAGTATTCCTCTTGATTTTCTACTTAAGATCATACAAGAGTTACCAGATAGATATAGAATGGTTTTTAACCTCTACGTTATGGATGGTCACTCGCATAAGGAAATAGCAACATTATTACATATTTCTCAAGGCACCTCAAAATCAAACCTTGCACGTGCCAGAGGAATATTAAAAGAAAAAATTGAGATAAGCCAGTGTAACCCCATAAGCAAATCTCGCATACAATAATGAAGGAGAAAAAGAATATAGATCGATTATTCCAAGAAAAGTTCAAAGATTTTGAATCACACCCTAGCGACCGTGTGTGGAATAATATTCTTACAGCACAAAACAAAAAGGAACATAAAAAGATCATCCCTATCTGGTGGAAAATGGGTGGTGTTGCAGCTACCCTTATCATACTTTTTGGAATAGGTAACTTGCTTATGACTACTGGAGATCAAGATAATAATAATCCACTTGTAGAAATACAAAGCAGTGACATTAAAAACAATATCATACAAGACAAAACAGCTACAACAACCACTAGCTCGCAAAAGCTTAATGCTAGTAAGGATATTAATCCACTGGTAAGTACTAATGAATCAAAAGCTACTTTATCGCAAGGAAATAATACAAGACCAGCTAGTGCGTTGAGTACGACTACAGGAACAAAAAATAATGCAATTTCTAATACAAGTAGCGTAAACAATGGAGCTACAGATCCTTTAAATAGCACACAGCTAACTACGGCAGAAAAGAACCCTAAGCTCATCGCTTATCAAGAGAGCCCACCTCAACAAAACACTAAAACTACAAATAACCAGCATGACAACAATCTAGTTACACCCATCTCTGTAGATAGTGAACAAGAAAATACTAACGCTATTAGTCACACCGCTATAACTGCCGAAAATACTAAAAACCTAGTGGAGGAAGCTCAAAAAATAGAAGCTTTACAAGAAGACAAGCTCACGGAGATAAAAGATAAAGCGATAGTGTCCCGCTGGGATGTAGGAGCCGTAGCGGCACCCGTTTACTATGGAGATTTTGGAGGATCTGGATTAGATAAACAATTTGCAGATAACGATAAATCTGGTGATGTAAATTTAAGTTATGGAGTACAAGTAAGCTATGCGCTAAGTCCAAAACTTAAGATACGTACTGGAGTAAGTAATGTGGATTTAAGTTATAGTACAAATGAGATTTCCTTTTCTACTAATGGACTAGGACGCAGAGTAAGAGGAATCACCTTTACAGATAATGCAAAAACACTCGCAATAGTAGATCATCCGGTTGCTCAAAATAGCCTTGCAGCAAATAGTGTTATACCAAACATAGGCATCACTTCAAATGGATCACTACAGCAGCAATTGAGCTATGTAGAGGTTCCGCTAGAAGCTATTTATGTCGTTTCTGATAAACGTGTGGGATTATCGCTCATAGGTGGAGTGAGTACTTTATTTCTTAATGAAAATGATGTGGTCTTAAAATCATCACAACTCACCACTAGCCTAGGGACTGCAAATGGTGTAAATGAGGTGAGTTTTACAACAAATATAGGTATTGGCTTAGATTATAAAGTCACTAAAAAAGTCATATTTAATATAGAACCATCACTTAAGTATCAACTTAATAGTTTTGATAACACGGTGGTAGATTTTCAACCTTATTACCTAGGCTTATATACTGGTGTAAGTTATAAGTTCTAGTGAAGATGCTATGTCAAGTGTACATTACTTGATGTAAGATTAGTTTTTTAGTTGGTTAGGTAATCGTTGCACTTGCAACGATAACAAGAAAGGCTCCGCTGGTTACGGAGCCTTTTATTTTTTGTAGTTTTTTATAATGCCTATGCAAAAGCGATAACTTTTTATTTAGTTAATTCTTGTAAAATAACTTCTCGAGTTTGCTCTCTTAAAACTCTTTTATCATCTTGTGTCATCCCTTCTGTAGGAATAAAATGGTGCACTTTTGCTCTTATAACCCCTGGGACTCCTTTAAAAAAAGAATAAGGAAATCGCTTCTTATTATCATAAAAGGTAACAGGCACTATAGGAAGGTGATGGTCTATGGCTAGTCTAAATGCTCCATCTTTAAAAGTGTCCAGTATTAAAGATAAATCGTTAGGAACGCCACCTTCTGGGAAAATACAAATACTAAAACCTTGACTAAGGCGCCGTTGTGCTTGATCAAATACTTGCTTACGGCTACGTGCATTACCTCTATCTACAAGAATACAAGTGCGTTTATAAAAGAAGCCAAACAGAGGTAACTTTGCTAGCTCTGCCTTTCCTACAAAGACAAATGGACTTTTTGCAAGGTGAAGCATTAACAAGATATCCATCATAGAAGTATGATTACTCACAAGCATATAACCCTTACCACGTGCAAACTTCTCTTCGCGAGATACCTTTGGAAATAAGCCCATAAACAACATAATGGTGCGCGCCCATATTTGCGCTAGACGGAAAAACATTCCGTACCACGTTTCTTTGAGGATACTTATAATGAGAAGTGGAGATAAAATAAGTATCACCACAAGCATTAAAAAGTAAAACCATACTTTCCAAACAGCAACCGCTATGTTTCTTAAAAAATGCATGGTGCCAAAAATAGGTAATTCGCCCTAGCCAATGGGTAGAAAAAGGTAACTTTGCTTTTTACTTAATTTTATGTCAAGAATACTTACTGGTGTACAAAGTACAGGTACGCCCCACTTAGGAAATTTATTAGGAGCTATTATTCCTGCCATCGAGATGGCAAATAATCCTGCAAACGAGGCATTTCTCTTTATTGCAGATATGCACTCGCTCACACAGATAAAAGACGGTACACAGCTACGTCACAACACCTACAGTACAGCAGCTACCTGGCTCGCCTTTGGTCTTGACATTAATAAAACCGTATTTTATAGACAGAGCGACGTACCTCAAACTACGGAACTTACTTGGTATTTGAGTTGTTTTTTTCCGTACCAACGCCTCACACTTGCTCATAGCTTTAAAGACAAAGCAGATCGCTTAGACGATGTAAATGCTGGATTATTCTCATATCCTATGCTCATGGCGGCAGATATATTGCTGTATGATGCAGAGATTGTTCCCGTAGGTAAAGATCAAGCGCAGCATATAGAAATGACTCGCGATGTAGCTAGTCGTTTTCACGCAGCTACTGGCAAGGAAATTTTTGTACTACCAGAAGCTAGTCATAATGAAGAAACCATGTATATTCCAGGTACAGATGGTGCAAAGATGTCTAAGTCTAAAGGTAATATTATTGATATTTTCTTGCCAGACAAGAAGCTACGCAAGCAAATTATGGGGATTAAAACAGACAGCACTCCTATGGAAGAACCTATGGAAACAGATGGCTGTAATGTGTTTAACCTTTATAAATTACTAGCATCACCAGAACAAATAGACCGCTTACGCGAAAATTATAAACGCACAGATTTTGGCTACGGTCACGCAAAGCAAGCCGTTTATGAGGTGATTTTAGAGAGATATGCGACACAGCGTGAGAAATACCATTATTATATGGACAACCTCAACGAGATTGATGCTGCATTAAAAGTAGGAGCCGAAAAAGCAACCAAGGTCGCAAATGGTGTAATTGAAAAAGTTAGAGCGGTTGTGGGGTATTAAATTGAAAGAATGATGATAACTTCAAAAATCACAAGAAGAACTCTACTGTTCATTATAACAATAGCTTTTCTTTCCTGTAAATCCTATACGATACCCATTGATAGTTTTAAGGAACAATTGATGGAATCAAATTCCTCTTCTATGAAAGGTGTTCGTGTAAACAATCCTCTTTCACTAGGAACAATATCTTATGCTGCAAATAATGTAGAAGGCCTTATCGTTAAAGACAAAAATGGCAGCAATTCATATTTAAGAAATTCTCCATCTATTGAAATGAGAGTCACTCATGTAAACGGTAAAAAATATCACATGTATTTTGACACTGTGATTATTGAAAATAACATTCTTAAAGGTGCGCGTTCAAGATTAATTCAAGGTATCAATAGAGAAATTCCTATAGATAGCATTGTTAAGATTGAAGTGCAAGATGGAGGGAAAAAATTCAGATATCAGCAATAAAATTAAACCTAAAATAATTCTTTATGGACTTTATGAGCTTTTTAAGCGGTAGCGGACTTTTCCTAATACTAGGATTGGTATTGATTATTGTAGTTTTGTACAACAAATTCAAAAGAAGACGTTAATTATGGTATTCATATTTTCGCGAAAGCGAAATCCAATAATATATTATGTCAAAAATTAGAATTACAAAACAGTTTACCTTTGAGACTGGTCATGCACTGTACGGCTATGACGGGAAGTGTAAGAATGTACACGGTCATAGTTACAAACTTAGTGTGACGGTGATAGGACAGCCTATTTCTGATACAGGGAATGTAAAACTAGGGATGGTGATTGATTTTGGCGATTTAAAGAAAATTGTAAATCGCGAGATTGTAAACGTTTTTGATCACGCAACTGTGTTTAATAAAAACACGCCGCACGTAGAGCTTGCAAAAGAACTTTCTGACCGCGGTCATGATGTTCTTTTAGTAGATTATCAACCTACGAGCGAGATGATGGTGATAGACTTTGCTGCAAAAATCAAATCATTTTTACCAGACACCATAAAATTACACTCATTACGCCTGGCTGAAACCGCAACCAGCTATGCCGAATGGCACGCTGCAGACCAAGATTAAATGAAAATAACACTCCCAAAAGGAAAGAAAATCTATTTCTCAAGTGACAATCATTTGGGTGCTCCTACTATGGAAGAAAGTCGTCCTCGTGAACGTAAATTCTTGCGATGGCTAGAGATGGCACGCAAAGATGCACAGGCAATTTTCTTAATGGGAGATCTTTTTGACTTTTGGTTTGAATATAAAACGGTAGTTCCTAAAGGCTTTGTGCGCACCCTAGGAAAACTAGCAGAGATGCGTGATGAAGGTATTGAAATTTACTTTTTTGTGGGTAACCACGATCTATGGATGAACGGCTATTTTCAAGACGAGCTAGGTATCCCTGTGTATCATGATCCCGAAGTTTTTACAATAAACGACAAGAGATTCTTTCTAGGGCATGGTGATGGATTAGGTCCTGGAGACATGGGTTACAAGCGCATGAAAAAAGTGTTTAGAGGGAAGTTTTTTCAATGGCTTTTTCGATGGGGACATCCAGATATTGGGATGAAAATTGCTCAATACATGTCTGTAAAAAACAAACTTATCTCTGGTGATGATGATCACGTTTTTCTAGGCGAAGATCAAGAGTGGCTGGCTACTTATGCTAAGCGTAAATTAGAGACAGCCCATTTTGATTTTTTTATTTTTGGACACCGTCACTTACCTATGACTATCCAAGTGGGCGAGCGCTCCACCTACTATAATCTAGGAGACTGGATACATCACTTTACCTACGGCGTTTATGATGAACAAGGCTTTGAACTTAAGGAATTTGAGAAGGAATAGTTTATAAACCTCTTTGCTTACTTATCTTTAAGCAAATACTTAGACATGCGTTTACTTCTTATTACCTTATGTGGGATTGCTTTATTTTCTTGTAAACCCTATCAATCTACCACCATGAGAGGAGGACAGGCTACTTATGATAATTTTAGAAAAGAGCAAAAAAAAATTACCTCTAGTGATGGTACAATAGCCTATATAGATCGCGGCAATAGTAACAACGTAATTTTATTATTACATGGTGTTCCTACCTCTGGATGGTTATATAGAAAAATGATTGATCCACTTGTAGCGCAAGGCTACAGAGTGATTGTACCAGATATGCTAGGTTATGGAAATAGCGATAATCCCAAAGGTTATGAAGTATACTCTGAAGAGCAGCATGCAAAGCGTCTTCTAGCCCTAATGGATTCATTAAACATAGACAGCTGGACACATGTAATGCATGATGCTGGCGGTTTATGGACTTGGGAACTTTTAAAGAAAAAGCCATCAAAAGTAAAGCGACTCGTGCTTCTCAACACCATCATTTATGAAGAAGGATTTGATCCACCTGTGCGCTTTAAAAAAGGGTTTATAGCGCGCACTGCAATGTGGGGATATCGCAACGGCATTACTACAAACGTAATGCTTAACAACCTTTTTAAGTCTGGAATGATGGAGAACAACCTCAACAAAGAGGATATTACTGGCTATAAAACACCACTAAGAAACGGAAAAACAAGAGGCATGTATTACTTTTTTACACAAACTTGTAATGACTTGCCAGATTATAGCGATATGATAAAAGAACTAGATATCCCTACGGCAGTAATATGGGGTGGTGATGATTCTTTTCTACTCATAACACCTCAAGAAAAAAGGCTAAAAAAGGAGCTAAAAATTAAAGATGAGAACTTCCACATTATAGAAGCAAAGCACTTTATTCAAGAGGAAAAGCCCGAAGAGGTTGTCACGTTTATTTTGGATTTTTTGAAATAAAACTTAAAAAGCAAAAACCCCTTTAATTGAAGGGGTTTTACTTTTTAATAGATATGTAGACTTTTAGTTATTTATTGTACTCGTTATTTGCTTGTCCCAAGTATCCATAGAACTAGCAAAAGATGAGTGAGCATCTTCAATAGCAGTTGAATCATTGTATTGATAAAATACAACCATTACTATGGCCAAACAAAAGGTCACTAATGCTACTTCAATGATTTCGTATATCTCATTGTTTGATTTTTTTGTGGTTGCCATAGAGGTATGTTTAAGTTAAGTGTTAACATAAATTTAAGAAAACATAACCCACATCACAAATTTTTAACATATATCTCGAATATTACTCTAAAAGAAGCAAAAAATGCTCCTGCATTAAACAAGCCATAGACATGCTCTTTTATTTTAACAAATACATCCAGATTAATTATTCCTTATCAAATGAAAAACTTGATCTTAGGCTTTAATATCTTTTAATCGCAACTGCAAACTCACATTCCCATTCCATTCATTTTCATCAAGGGAGTATGCAGCCTTAAAGAATTTTTTATCTTCTATGAGCTCGTATTTATCCCCTAGATTAAAACCTATACACCCTATACGCTGCCCTCTATTATGCTGTGTTACGGTAGCTTTTAGGTGTGTTTGATCTGCTCCTACTTTTTTACCATAACCTGTGTCTACAAGGTTTTGAGTCATAAATGTAGGTGACATATTCTGAGGTCCAAAAGGAGCAAACTGCTTTAAAATACGGTGAAATTTAGGTGTAATATCTGCAAGGTCTATCTCTGAGTCAATGGCAATTTCTGGAACTAGCAAGCGCTCATCACAACTAGCAGCAACTACCTGTTCAAATTTTTCCTTAAATGCTTCATACTGCTCTGGAGCTAGTGTAAGTCCTGCGGCATATTTATGTCCACCAAATTGCTCTATATGCTCAGCACATTCATGCAAGGCGTTATACACATCAAAACCTTTTACAGATCTTGCAGAAGCTGCATATTTATCTCCGCTTCTTGTAAATACCAACGTAGGACGATAATATGTTTCTATTAATCTTGAAGCTACAATCCCTATCACTCCTTTATGCCAATCTTCTTGAAAAACAACGGTGGTTTTATTTCCCTCTTCTTTGCTCTCTATAATTTGATCTAAGGCTTGCTGAGTAATACTCTTATCTGCTTCCTTTCGGTCGGAGTTATATTGCTCTATTTCTGATGCAAATTTGATGGCTGCATCAAGGTTTGTCTCCCGTAACAAGGTTACGGCATGGTTACCGTGTACCATTCTTCCCGCGGCGTTTATACGTGGTCCTATGATAAAAACTACATCTGTGATGGTGAGCGTTTGCTTTTTGACTTGCTTTATAATGGCTTCAAAACCTGCCCGAGGCGCTTGGTTTATTACATTAAGCCCATGATAAGCAAGTATTCTATTTTCTCCTGTAATAGGCACAATATCTGCGCCTATGGCGGTTGCAACTAGGTCTAGGTAAGGAAGAAGCTCTTCAAAATTTTGCTTTCGCGAAAGCGCAATTGCACTTATTAATTTAAATCCTACACCACACCCACATAACTCATCATAAGGGTACGAGCAATCTTCTCTTTTTGGGTCTAAAATAGCGACCGCATCTGGCAACTGATCACCTGGTCTGTGGTGATCACAAATAATGAAGTCGATTCCTTTTTCTTTTGCATAAGCCACCTTTTCAATCGCTTTTACACCACAATCTAGTGCGATAATGAGTGTCATATCATTATCTGCAGCAAAGTCTATTCCCATATAAGAGACCCCATAACCCTCTGCATAGCGGTCTGGAATATAGGTTGCCACCTGTGGATGAATGGTATCTAGATACGAGCTCATTAGTGCAACACTAGTGGTGCCATCTACATCATAATCGCCAAAGACAAGAATATTTTCACCTTGAGCTATTGCTTGCTCAATACGTGCTACTGCGAGATCCATATCTTTCATTAAGAATGGATCATGTAAATCTTCTAGCGACGGACGGAAAAATTGTTTTGCCTTGTCAAACGTATCTATGTCACGCTGTATGAGTAAACTAGAAATAGGCTCCTCTACTCCAAGTTCTTTGGCAAATTGTGTTACTTTTTGTGCTTCTGGTTTTGGTTTTAAAGTCCACCGCATTAATCAAGGTTAATTTTGAGCATCCATGATTCTTTTAAGTCGGGCATTATTCTTACTTCTTCAAGTTTTTTATAGAGTACTGCTGCATCCATTCCTGCATCTACAAACACATAAAAGTAATTGTTATCTGGACGGTAAAACATTTGAGGTTCGAGACCTTTTGTACTAAGTATAGCCATCCAGTTCTCTGCATTTGTAGCACTAGAGAACACATTTGTCACCACATAATAACCAGGACTTATACTATCTATATTAAGAGCAGGTTTTTCTAGTAATGAGGCAAGTTCTTTATTCACTACTTCTGGGGCAACATATACTGGCTTAGCCTCTTCTAGAGGTGGTGGTGGAGCAATAGCAACTTGCTGGTTTGTAATCACCTTCTTAGATGGCTGTGCAGTGATCTCTTGCTCAGTAGCAGTGATTATGTTATTTTTTTCATTGTAAAAACGCTCGCTTATGGTAGTTTGAAAAGCAGTAAAGAATAAGAAAAAACGATCTGATCTTGTCTTAAATCTCATCTTTACTCCTCCCGTACTGTTTGCAATTACCGTATTTTGAGCCGTTGGAATTTTAATTTTTGCAAGATCAAATCCTAACGTATTTAAACTATTAGGAACTCTATTTGTAGCTCGCTTGTCATTTATAGTAATCGTACTATTAAAGAAATTACTTGAAGCCCTCACGCTATTATCTAGCGTGACAAAAATCTTAGTTTTCGGGTCAAAAATACCTATTTCATCACGCCCTAAATTACCATCACCTTCTAGAGCGCCTATGGTAATTGCCGTTTGTAACTCTCCTTTTTCTGAAGATTGAAAATTACCAAAATCTACTTCTATAGCTTTTTTATTTACAAATTCAAACCCGTGGAAAGTGGTCACATATTGCAGTGGTTGACTGTCATCCTCATATACGACATAGAGTAACCAGCCAGCGGCGCTTCCTCCTATAATCTCACCTTGGGTTGCGCTTACATTTGCTACAGTAATTTGTCCTTTAATAGCTCCTTGCATAAAAGCAGTCACATCTGCCATACATGCGTAGGGAGCGCGAGAGCTTATAGAATGGTTAGGAGCATCCTCGCCATCATAAATAAGTGATCCAAGGATATCCTCATACTCGCCACCAGGTACTTTTAATTGTACCTCTCTTATATCATGTGCTCGATCATCCAGTTTTTTATGGTATACTTTTCCATCTTTGACACGTTTACCGCTGCGCTCACCATGATACGTTCCAGACCAGTATAATCCTGCATAAATAACCTTTACACCTTCTTTGAGCTCTAGATGAGCACTACTAGAACTCCATGTACTTTTATCGTTATCTATATCTACATAACGCATCTTAAACTCATCATTTATTTTGTCAAGATCATTAAAAGCTTTTTCTGAGTCTTTGCTCAATATATTATTACCTATCACGGCAGTATTACCGCGTATGTAAAATTCCTTATCTCTAGTAAAAGTTTTTGAATCCTGAGCAGTAGCTATTATTGGAAGCATGCAAAGGAAACTCAATAGTTTTTTCATTGTTCTAGTTTTCGCTCTCTTCATTTAATGCAGACAGTGCGTGAAAGTGTACGCCTACATTTAAATCGGCAAATTTTCTAAACATTTCCATTACTCCGCAGTATTGCTCTTCAGAGAGTGTTACTGCTTTTTGGATTTTTTCTTCGTTTAAGTCATCACCATAAAAGTGATAATCTAGCCATACGGTGTGATATGTTTTAGGGTGCTCCTCTGTAAGTTCTCCTTTTACGACCATTTTAAATTTAGGTACATCTACCCTCATCTTGTTGAGTACAAATACCACGTCAAGACCAGTACATCCCGCAAGACCAGAAAGCATCATTGCCTTAGGACCCATCCCGTCGTTATTACCTCCATTTTCTGGAGAAGTATCTATGAGTACTTTATAACCCGTAGGGCTATCTGTCTCAAATTGCATTCCTTGTTTATAGATTGTAGTTACTGTATGTCCAGCCATTTTATATGTGATTTTCTTAAAAAATGAAGGTACAAAAAAACCACTCTCTTACGAGAGCGGTCTGCTTAATATTTGAAGCTTTTTAGTGTGTTATAATTGCATCTGCGTTTCCATCTGGATCTCCATTTACTGTTCCACTTGTTCCTGCGTTACCTAAAAGTAGAACTCCTGCGGCGTGCGGAGTTGCCATAGAGGTGCCGCTTATTGTGTTATATCCACCACTCTTCCAAGTAGATTTAATTGCTGAGCCTGGCGCACAATAATCAACTGGAGGGTTACCGTAGTTTGAGAAACTCGACCAATTATCTCCTTGAGCCATCGACGATATAGTATAAATATTGTTTCCATTTACTCTAGCCGGAGATACATTATTTGCATCTTGAGCCTCATTCCCAGCGGCAAGCATAAATCTCACACCCGTTTGCGCAGCAGCTTGTATAGCTTGTTCTAAAGCTACAGATACAGGGCCTCCTAAACTCATATTGGCAACATCACCAGAAGATCCATTTGCCGCAACGTGGTCTACTCCTGCAATAACACCTGAGTATGCACCAGAACCTCTCGAATCCAATACTTTAACAGGAATTACACTTGCTCCAGCTGCAACACCAATAACGCCTATACTATTATCTATTGCTGCAATTGTTCCTGCCACGTGTGTTCCGTGTCCGTTTCTGTCATCTAAAGACTTACCATCCCTACCAGATGTAAATGCATTAAAACCTCTTGAAGCATCTACATTCAAATCAGCGTGATCAAGATCAATACCAGAATCTAATACCCAAGCAACATTGTTGCCACTATATGCAACCCCTCCATTTACTCTAGTTATACCCCAAGGAGTCTCTTGTCCACTATCATTTCCGCCATCGTCACCACCATTACCATCACAAGGCCCACCATTAGGAGTTCCACAAGGAGGAGCAAATTGTACTATTTGATCTTGCTCTACAAACTTCACTCTACTATCGGCATTCAAAGCCTTTAATTGCTCATTATTAAGCGATAATGTTACACCATTTAAAGATTTTGAATAAATATTTTTAATCTTAAGTTCTTCTAAAGATTTATTTCCTCCTAAAATTTCTTGAGTTAGATTTAAAACAGCCTCTTTAGATGATTGCAAATCCATAGACTTTCCAAACTCAGTGTTATAAACGACTATGTACTGTCCAGGAATCAATTGCCCTGTACCAACATTTTCGTTCATCACTTCATTTCCATCTTGCACGGTTATTAAATCTGAGCTCGGATCTATTCCATCTTCAATAGTATCATCAGAACATCCAACCGCCATAGCAATCACCGCTAGGGATGTTGCCAAAAATTTCACGTTTCTTCTCATTTATAAAGGATTTTAAATTGTTTGCATCACAATATGTGAATAAAATGTTAAATAAATTAGGTATTCACTATATATTCGACGAAATACATAGTGTATTTTCAAAATATTATCACTATTTCATTAAGAATTTCAATAAATACAACTTCAACTCTTACTATATTTACTATTTAATAAAATATCACAGTTTAAACATATGCCATTAGTAACACCACTCTCTGCCGAACACGACGAAACAACCAAAGAACTTGCCCTATTTTTTAATGAGACACT
>ENA-ORXC01000408-ORXC01000408.1-marine-metagenome-genome-assembly--contig:-NODE-408-length-32219-cov-6.008462_pt1 | contig 32219 bp, 19 predicted proteins | sample MGYA00237865_ERZ511478 | MGnify/ENA metagenome assembly ERZ511478
ACACTCAAATAAACTAAGCAAACTAATTTTAAACAAGATTCTTATGAAGAAAGTAATACTTAAAAGTATGCTCTTGTTTGTTGCAATTCTCTTTGTTGGAATTGCCCAAGCCCAAACTGTAACTGGAACAGTTACTGAGGAAAATGGCCCGTTACCGGGAGCAAATGTAATTGTAAAGGGTACATCAAATGGTGCAACAACCGATTTTGATGGAAATTACAGTCTTAACAACGTGCCTAACGATGCAACACTCGTTTTTAGCTACGTAGGTTATGCTACTCAAGAAGTAAGTGTAGGAGGAAGAAGCACTATAAATGTCTCTCTCGCAACAGATAATGCACTAGATGAGGTTGTACTAATTGGATATGGAACAACCACCATAAAAGATGCAACTGGAACTATAGATAACGTAAGTGAAAAAGACTTCAACCAAGGGGTTATACAATCACCTGAGCAACTTATACAAGGTAAGACTGCTGGTGTTACTATATCAGAATCTAGTGGAGAACCTGGAGCAGGAATATCTGTAAATATACGTGGTAGTAACTCTGTAAGAGCTAATAATAATCCATTATTTGTAGTAGATGGAATACCTCTTGCTGGAGGTGGAGCGCCTGCAAATGGTGTAGGTGGTGTAGGAGCTACTAGTGGTGGTAACCCATTAAGTTTCTTAAACCCAAACGATATTGAAAGTATTTCTATACTTAAAGATGCCTCTGCTACAGCTATCTACGGATCTCGTGGAGCAAATGGTGTTGTTATTGTACAAACTAAGCAAGGAAGAGGAGCTTCTAAAGGTGTATGGGAACTAGGATCTACAGTAAGTTCATCTGTAGCTGCAAATAGATATGATTTATTAAATGCACGTCAATTTACTGATGCTCTTAATGTACTAGACATTGACCCATTACCAGGAAATGCTGATACGGACTGGCAAGATTTTTATACTCGTGAAGCTTTCTCGAGACAAACTAATTTAAGTTACTCTAAGAGTTATGGAACTGGAAACGTTAGAGTATCAGGATCATATAGTAATACTAATGGAGTTATAGAAGATTCTAACTTAGAGAGATATTCTGGTCGTGTAAACTTTTCTCAACGTTTTTTTGATGATAAATTAACGCTTACAGGAACTGGTGCAATATCTCAGGTAGATAGAGGGTCTCCACCACTAGACGGTACCGTTGGATCAACAGGTGACTTGATAGGTGCTTCTTTAAGTGCTAGTCCTTTATTTCCTTTAGAAGAAAATTTACTTTTTGGGCAGAATACATTAAACCCAATAAGTTTATTAAACAACTATCTTGCTGAATCAAAAAGTACACGTATTCTTGCAAATATTTCAGCAAAATATGATTTTACAGAAAATTTTAATGCTAAAGTAACATTAGGATATGATAATACAGATTCACAAACAATCACAGCATTTAACCAAAGTGTACAAGGTTTAAATGGGGTATCTGGAATAGGACGTGGAAGTTTTAATACTGTAGATCAGACCAACACACTTTTAGAAGCAACTCTAAATTATAAAAAAGAATTTGGCAATATCAAAGTTGATGTTCTTGGAGGTTTCTCTTATCAGAAATTTGATAGAAATGGAATTTTTGCTCAAGGGGCTGGATTTGGTGGAGATAACTTAGATGTTATTCATACACAATTATCTGATCAATATGGATTAGCTCGTAATTCTATTGAAGGAGGATTTCAAGTATTTGGATATGGAACTGATGGTAGTTATGTAAGTAGATTATTTCCAGAAATAGATTTAACAGGAGAACTTGGAGATTTTGAAAGACTAATCCCTGCTTATACAGCTGGAATATTTGATAATTTTGACGAATTACAATCTTACTTTGTAAGAGCTAACATCTCTTTTAATGAAAAATTCTTGTTTACTGGTACAATGAGAGCAGATGGTTCTACATTATTTGGTGCAAATGAAAGATATGGATACTTCCCATCAGGAGCTTTTGCTTGGCAAGTTCATGAAGAAGATTTTATAGGAGATACATTCTCTACCCTAAAGCTTAGAGTAGGTGCAGGTAGCGTAGGAAATCAAGAAGGGCTTGGTTTTGGTGGTTTCTTATTTAGAACTGTTGCTCAAGGGGGTGGTATTTCAAATAATTTAGAAGTGCTACCTAGACCAGGAACTGAACAAGTAGGTAATTTCCCTAACCCTGATCTTAAATGGGAAAATACTATTGACTTAAATGTAGGTGTAGACTTTGGATTTAACAATGACCGTCTTAATGGATCGATAAACGTATATCGTAAAGAAACTAATGACTTATTAATCCCAGTGGAAACCGCTGCTCCTGGAGCAGGTGGAACATTTATACGTAATCTTGACGATACAACTGTTGTAAATCAAGGTGTTGAATTTAGTGTAAATTATGACTTTATCAATACTGAAGATTGGGGATTTGATGTAGGCTTCAATGTTGCATACAATGATAACGTAGTTGAAGGTCTAAGAGTTCCTGTAAGAGCCGGAGCATTAAGAGGTGCAGGTTTAACTGGAGCGGCTGTGCAACGTCTAGAAGCAGGTCAACCGATTTTCTCTTTCTTCTTACCTGTTTTTGAAGGATTTGATGATCAAGGACAACCTATTTATGAGGATGTAAATGGTGATGGTACAGGTGACCCATTTAGCGATCAAAAATTTGTTGGAGAAAATGCTCTTCCAGATGTTACCGCTGGTTTAAACCTTACTGCTCGTTACAAGAATTTTGACATATCAACGTACTTTAATGGTCAATTTGGATTCTCTGTATACAATCTTACAGCAAATGCACTTTTCAATCAAGGTCAGTTAGCTAACAATAAAAACGTAACTCAGAATGTAGCTCAAAGCGAAGAAGCAGCATCTGCTACAGCAGATCCTTCAACACGTTTTCTTGAAAAAGGTGATTTTGTAAGATTAACATCTGCATCTATAGGATACAATTTCCCATTAAGCGGAGAAGGTTTCTTTGATTCTCTAAGATTCAATCTTACTGGTCAAAACTTATTCCTTATCACTGGATACAGTGGTCTAGATCCTGAGGTTTCAACTAATACTGGTGATCTTGATCAAAACGTGAATATACCATCACGCGGTATTGATTACCTTCAATTTCCAAGAGCAAGAACAATTACGCTTGGCGTAAATGCAAGATTTTAATTAAAAAAAAAGGAAAATTATGAAACAAAAAATGAAAGTAATTAATTTTAAGAGACTCCTCTTGTTAGGAGTGTCCTCAGGAATACTTTTAACTTCCTGTACAGACTTGGAAATTGAAGCAACAGATTCAATTTTCTTGGATGCTAATGATTCTTCATTTCAAGGTATTGAAGATCCTTCTTCATTTTTGGATGGTGTTTATAATAGTCTTAATGGACTTGTAGGTGATCAAACTAATTTATTTGCCCTTAGTGAAGTAACTACAGATGCAGCTCTTATTCCTACAAGAGGTGCAGACTGGGGTGATAATGGTCAATGGAGACAATTACATGAACAAACTTGGCCTGTAGATCACAACTTTATTCTAGGTACTTGGAATCAATGGAATGGATTACAATTTCAAGCATCTCAAGTGTTATCTGATCTTACAGAAGCCTCGTCAGAATTAAAAGCTAATGCTTCATTTTTAAGAGCACTAGGAACATGGGTTGTTTTAGATAATTATGGACAAGTACCAGTAAGAGACGTTACTGGATCACCAATTGATGATCCAATCGTTTTAACAGGAGCTGAGGCAGTAGATGTAATTGTAGCTGATTTGACAGACGCAATAGCTGGATTACCATCTGCAGGACCAGGTTCAGGAAATACAAGACCACAAAGAGCTGGTGCTAGATATCTTCTAGCTAAAGTGCTTCTTAACAAACATGTATACTTAGGAACGCAGCCAGATCCAGCTGACATGGCTCAAGTAGTATCATTAGTAGATGCCATTAATGCAGAAGGTTATGATTTAGTAAGTGGTTATTTTAATATATTTCGTCCTGCACTAGACAACGAAACTATCTGGTTCTTACAAACTGGAGTTGGAAATAGAATCTATAATGGTCTTCACTACAACAGTACAATCACTGGTGGAGGTGGCTGGAATGGCTTCTCTACACTTGCTGAGTACTATGACCTTTTTGAAGGAGATCCAAACATCAACGTCGCTGGAAGTGGTCAAGAAGAAAGAAGAGGGATGGTTCCTTTACAAGGTCTACCTGTAGGTTCAGTAGCAGGAGCAAATGGAGATGATAATGGTGATGGATTCATTGATGGATCATCAGTAGGAAGAGGATTCTTAATAGGACAACAGTATGCAGATGATGGTACCCCTCTTCAAGATAGAGTTGGTAACCCGCTTACTTTTAAGAGAGAATTTCAAAATGCTCAAGGTAACACAAGTCTTATTGGTAATGATGAAACTACTGGAATTAGAGCTACTAAGTACAGCCCTATGTTTGATGGTGGTTTTACAAATCATGAGATTTACTTCAGATACTCTGATGCTCACCTAATGAAAGCCGAGGCTTTATTTAGAGCTGGGGATGCAGGATCTGCGACTGCCTTAATAAATGAATTAAGAGTAATACGTCAAGCTACACCAATAGCATCTGTATCTGCTCAAGATATCATTGATGAAAGAGGACGTGAATTATATGCAGAGTTATGGAGAAGAAATGATTTAATTCGTTTTGGACAATTTACAGATGATTGGACTTTAAAAAGCCCAGCAGCTGTAGGAGATTCAAGCCGTAATTTATTTCCAATACCAGCATCACAATTGTTGCTTAATCCAAACTTAACACAAAATCCAGGATACTAAACTTCTGGTAATTTTATTAGCTTAAAAGAGGGTTAGATCATATCTAGCCCTCTTTTTATATATATAATTTATAAGTACTTCGATTTGAAACAGCTTTTTACACGCATCGCAATACTATTTCTATTACTATCTTGTACAAGGGAACAAACGAATGTGCGATTTAAACTCATTACAGATTCTGGAGTAAACTTCAATAATAAACTATCACCAAAAGCTGATTTAAATATTCTCAATTACCTCTATTACTATAATGGTGCTGGGATAGCCTCTGGAGATTTTGATAATGATGGCTTTATAGACCTATACTTCACTTCAAATCAAGGGCCAGATAAGCTATATCTTAATCAAACTCAGCTCAAATTTAAAGACATTACAGAGCAAGCTGGCATTTCAAATACTACAGGCTGGACCTCTGGAGTTAGTACCGTTGATATCAACAATGACGGTTTACTAGATATCTATATATGTAAAGTCGCAGGCCATCTCAAACTTGAGGGCACAAACCTTCTATACGTGAATCAAGGAAATGTAAATGGCCAACTCACTTTTAAAGAAGAATCAAAAAAATACCACTTAGATCTATCTGGACTATTTACACAATCTGCATTTTTTGACTATGATAATGATGGTGATCTAGACGCTTATATCATGGGCCACTCTTTATACCCTAATTCATATTACGGACGTGGAAGCCAGCGCACGAAGGTCGATAGTATTAATGGCGACAAATTATTAGAAAACCGAGATGGGGTCTTTATAGATGTTTCTAAAAAAGCAAATATCTTTTCATCAAGAATAGGCTACGGCTTAGGTCTTGCCATAAGTGATTTAAATAACGATGGCTATCCAGACATTTACATAGGTAATGATTTCTTTGAAGATGACTATCTATATATAAATCAAACTAACGAGACTTTTAAAGAGGTACATACTAAAGAAGGAAAACTGGGCCACACAAGTCATTTCTCTATGGGTAACGACATTGCAGATGTGAACAATGACGGCCTCACAGATATTATATCTGTAGACATGCTACCCGAAGATCTCCAAACCTTAAAAGCTTCTGGCACAGAATTTAATTACCCTATATTTCATAACCAATTACGTCAAGGATATCAACCACAATTTATGCAAAACACCTTGCATATTAATCAAGGAAAAGAACAGTTTACTGAAACTGCCTTTCTTAGTGGCATAGCAAGTACAGAATGGAGCTGGTCTCCCCTACTCGCAGACTTTGACAATGATGGTGATAAAGACATATATATAACAAATGGTATCGCAGGAGCTACCAATGATATGGACTTTATCAATTTTATATCAAATGAAAATATTCAAAAGAGAATAGGAAGTCGCATGACAGATAAAGAGCTTCCACTCCTTGAAGAAATACCCGTTAAAAAAACAACCAACTATTTTTTTTCTAATAATAATGATGGAACCTTTACCAACACCTCAAACACCTGGATACAAAGCAATCCATCTCTAAGTAACGGAAGTAGTTATGCAGATCTTGATAATGATGGTGATCTAGATATCATAGTAAACAACGTAAACCAAAAGGCGTATTTAATAGAAAATAACACACAACAACTAAACGATAGTACACATTATCTTAAGATTCGTTTTCAAGGAGCGCCCCAAAACACCTCAGGAATTGGCTCAAAGGTTCATATATATAATCAAAAAAACTATCAATATTTTGAAAACTACACCACTAGAGGCTATTTGTCTTCTATTGCACCTGAGTTATTAATTGGACTTGGCTCTCAAAAAAGTATTGATTCTATCAAAATTATTTGGCCAGATAATAAGACTCAAATTCTAAAAGAAGTATCTGCAGATAGCCTACTAACTCTTGTTTATAGCGACGCATCAAGCAATAAAAACTTAATCAAAGAAACAATAAATGGACAGCATAGTAAAAGTTTTATACCGTTCAAACATACGGATAATGCTACACTAGAATTCAGCAGAAATCCTCTGGTTCCTTATGCATCTACTAACCTAGGTAAAGTAACCGTTACCGGAGATTTAAATAATGATGGCCTAGAAGATATTGTTGCGCTTGGGTCAAAACAGCAGCAATCTACCACATATTTACAGACTGCCGCTGGTACTTTTGAAAAACACCCACTTCCTACAAGCAGCGATCATCAAATACATGAGGACATCGACGCAGTAATTATAGATGTAAATGGTGATTCCTTTAATGACCTCGTTATCGTGAGCGGTGGCAATGAGATAAAATCTGGAACACCTCTCATGCCTAGATTGTACTTAAATGATGGTATCGCCCTCCATTATCAAGAAGAAACCTTCTTAAATATCATACTAAATGCCTCTACTATAAAAGCAGTAGATATAGATAATGATGGTGATTATGATCTATCCATTACTAGTGATGTAGTACCACAAGAATTTGGCACAACACCTATTCAATATATACTTTCGAATGATGGAAAGGGTGTTTTTAAAGATGTCACTGCACAAATGAGTAGTACGTTTCAACACCTAGGTAACGTGAGAGACATTACATGGATAGATATTGATAATAACGGCTACAAGGATGCAATAGTAATAGGTCACTGGATGTCACCTACACTTTTTCTCAATGATGGAATAAAACTTTCAAAACAAGAAAATAACGGCTTGGATAAATCTACAGGATGGTACAATACCATAGCAGTTGAGGACTTTGATAAAGACGGAGATCTGGATATTATTGCTGGAAACTGGGGTCTTAACTCAAGACTTACAGCTTCTATAGAAGAGCCGTTACAATTATATATTCAAGATTTTGACAATAATGGAACGCTGGATCCTATAGCAACCTATTTCTATCAAGGCGAGCAAACTACTATCGCAACAAAGGATGAACTTGTAAAGCAACTTCCGCTACTTAATAAGAAATATTTATCTTACAACGCTTTCGCGAAAGCGAAGTTCAAAGAAATATTACCTCAAGATAAATTAGAAAATGCGCAAGTAAAAGCGATTACAACACTAGCCTCCATGTACTTTGAAAATAATGGAGACAATACGTTTAAGGCACACAAACTACCCTCACTCTCTCAACTATCATCTGTGCATGACCTCCTAGTAGACGACATGAATGGTGATGGTTATAAGGATGTATTACTCGTGGGCAATGATTATGAGATAAGCACCCAGCTAGGAAGACTTGATGGATCCCAAGGTGTATTACTAATTAATGATAAAAATGGTTTTTTTTATATAGATAAAAAATCAAAAATTAATATTTTAGGAGCTTCAAGAAGTATACAAACAATTACTATTGCAGAAAGAGACTATTATCTTATAGGTAGAAATAATGATACTCCATTATTTCTAGAAAAAGACAACTAAACTTTATGAAAACACTACAAAAATATGGACTCCTTTTTATCGTCCTTCCTCTATTAATAATCTCTTGTGATAAGGAAGCTGAACAGACGCAAATAAAAGAAACAAATACGCTATTTACTGAAATGCACTCAGATAGCACTGGTATCGACTTTATAAATACTATTAAGAATGAAACGGACTTTAATATTTTTAAATACCGCAATTTCTATAATGGTGGGGGTGTTGCCATAGGAGACATCAATAATGACGGACTCGCAGATATTTATCTTACGGCAAACATGGGTAAGAATAAGCTTTATCTCAATAAAGGAGATTTCAAATTTGAAGATATTTCACTATCCGCAGGTGTTGAGGGTAACAAGCCTTGGTCTACAGGAGTCACAATGGCGGATGTAAATGCAGATGGACTTCTCGACATTTATGTAAGTAATGCAGGTAATCTTGAAGAGAATAGCCACGACAATGATCTCTACATAAACAATGGTGACCTTACTTTTACTGAAAAAGCAAAAGAATATAATCTAGCAACCTCAGGTTTTTCAACTCAAGCTTCATTTTTTGACTACGACAAAGACGGTGATCTTGACGTTTATATTCTCAATAACAGTAATGTTCCCGTAAGTAGCCTGGGGAATAAAGGACAGCGCGATAAACGAGCACAAGATTGGGAAAATGTAGGTAGCCAGTTTAGAGGTGTAGGAGATTTATTAATGCGTAACGATGGGGGCGTATTTACAGATGTAAGTGAAGAGTCTGGAATTTATGGATCTCTCATTGGTTTTGGCCTAGGAGTTATGGTGACAGATATTAATAATGACTTATGGCCAGATATTTATATCTCAAATGATTTTTTTGAACGCGACTACTTGTACATAAACAACCAAGATGGGACTTTTACAGAAGAAATCAAAAAGTGGACATCACACTTATCGCTCTCTGCAATGGGTATTGATATTTCAGATATTAATAATGATGGATTGCAAGATATCTTTATAACAGATATGCTTCCGGATGGTGAGGAACGTGTCAAATCTGTTATGGAGTTTGACGGATACAACGTTTATAAGAGAAAACAACGCAGCGATTTTTATCAGCAATTTATACAAAACACCTTACAACTAAACAACGGTAATGGTTCATTTTCTGAAACTGCATATCATAGCGGTGTTAATGCAACAGACTGGAGCTGGTCTGGGTTAGTTTTTGACATGGATAATGACGGGTATAGAGATATCTATGTTACTAACGGGATAAATCATGACCTCACAGACCTTGACTTTGTAGACTTTTTTGCAGATAAGTTAATGAGAAGTCAAGCTACTGGAAAGACAAATCCAGTAGATTCTATCATTAATAAAATGCCCATTAAACCTCTTGCAAATTATGCATATCACAATCAAAAAGATATCACCTTTGTAAATAAATCAAAAGAATGGGGGCTCGCTACATTAAGCATGAGTAACGGTGCAGCCCATGCAGACCTTGATAATGATGGCGACTTAGACATCGTAGTAAATAATGTGAATATGCCTTCTTTTATTTACCGTAATAATACTAAAGTAGATAAGGACCATAATTACATCAAGCTCACTTTTAAAGGAAGTGACAAAAATCAATTTGCCGTAGGAACTACGGTAAGGCTATACCACAATAATCTTTCGGTATTACAAGAACTTATACCTTCTAGAGGATTTCAATCTTCTATGGATCATGATATGACCATAGGGTTAGGAGCCTCTACAGTGATAGATTCTTTACGAGTTATATGGCCTAATGATAAAACACAACTCATAACGGCTGTAAAAGCCAATCAAACACTTAGATTATCAATTACAGATGCTTCTCAAACGTATGTTCCTATAAAAAATAATAAACCTACCCTACTCAAGGAAATTATAAATCCTTCACTCATTGCCCACAAAGAAAATGATTATAATGATTTTGATTTTGAAGGATTAATTGCAAAAAAGCTTTCTCAAGAAGGCCCAGCAGTCGCAATAGGAGATGTAGATAATGATGGCAATGATGATGTTTTTATAGGTGGTGCAAAAGGTCAAACCAGCATGCTCTATCTACATAAGGGCAACGGCAAACTTGTACCTGCTAGTAAGATCACTTTTGAAAAAGCATCTTTATTTGAAGACACCGCAGCAACCTTTGTAGATGTAAATAATGATGGCTTTCTAGATCTCATCGTATCTACGGGTGGAGGCCAAGTAAATGCAGCGCCTTATTACATCTCAAGATTATATGTTAATAATGGAAATGGAACTTTTAAAGATGCTCGTACCATTCCATCAGTACATCAAAGTGCTTCTGTGATTGCTCCTCATGATGTTGATAATGATGGGGACGTAGACTTATTTATTGGTAGTAGGAATGTAGCTGGCGTATACGGTATTAACCCATCACACGCACTACTAATAAATGATGGCAAAGGAAATTTTACAAAAGAAAATATACTATCTAAAGCATTAAATGCTGCTGGAATGGTAACAGATGCATTGTGGCTAGACCTAGATGGAGATAACAACAAGGAATTAATTACTGTTTCAGACTGGGGAACACCTACTGTATTCAAGATTTCTAGTGATTCCTTTACCATCATGGATACGAACTTATCATCCTATTCTGGGTGGTGGAATACTATACAAAGTGCAGACCTTGATAATGATGGTGACCTTGATCTTATTTTAGGAAATAATGGTACAAACCTCCACTACAAACCAAGTACAGAAGGACCGCTCAAAATGTTTGTTACAGACTTTGATGGAAACGGTACTATAGAACAAATTACGACCTACGCAGAAAATGGAAAAGATTATCCTATTCACCAAAAAAGCGAAATCACATCACAAATAGTTTCTCTTAAAAAGAAAAACCTCAAAGCGTCAGATTATGCAAAGCGATCCATTGATGAGCTTTTTTCTAAAAGTATACTAGATAATGCGATTGTAAAAGAAGTAAATACCGCCCAGACTGTAATTGCTTTAAACGAAGGTAAAGGCACCTTCACCATCAAAGCACTTCCTACGAGGGTACAGCTATCTTGTGTATGTGGTATCACGTGCACAGATGTCAATAATGATGGCAATCTAGACATCTTAATGGGTGGAAATAATTTTGAGTTTAAACCTCAATACTCTCAGCTTGATGCTGGCTATGCGCACGTATTGCTAGGTGACGGTAAAGCAAATTTTGAATGGCAAAATTATACAGATAGCGGCTTCTTCGTACGTGAAGAAATGAAACACTTAACATCATTTAAAGATGCACAAGGAAATGTATTTCTAGTGGCAGCTATCAATGATGGGAAACCTAGAATTTTCACAGCAAATAAGTAATTCATGAAGTGGGGAGTTTTTCTAGGTCTTTGTTATATGCTTGCATCCTGTGATACACATATCACACAAGAAGCACCGTTACTGTTTTTAAATCCCACCAGTAAAGATACTGGCATCACCTTTTCAAATAATCTCACAGAGACAGATAGTCTCAACATTCTTGATTACTTATATTTCTATAATGGCGGTGGTACCGCAGTAGGTGATATCAATAATGATGGATTACCAGATATCTATTTTTCTGGAAACCAAGTAAAAAATAAACTCTATCTTAATAATGGTGATCTCACATTTAAGGATATTTCTACCAGTGCTGGTGTGGAGGGTAACAACTCTTGGAGTACTGGCAGTATCATGTTTGACGCAAACTCAGATGGACTGTTAGATATATATGTGCGTGCTGTGGTAGGTATCAATGATTTTACTGGACACGATGAATTATATATTAATAATGGTGATGAGACTTTTACAGAAAGTGCTGCAGCGTTTGGGCTGGCTTTTCAAAATTATGGCACTACAGCCGCTGTTCTTGATTATGATAAGGATGGAGATCTAGATCTATATATACTCAATCATGCAGTGCATACAGAGTCCTCCTTTGGACATGCAGATTTACGTTTTGAACGCAATGAGCAAACTGGAGACAAGCTACTTAGAAACGACGGAAACACCTTTACAGATGTAAGCGAGGAAATGGCCATCTATGGAGGTATTAATGGGTATGGCCTAGGGATTTCTATTGCAGATTTTAATCAAGATGGTTATCCAGATATTTACGTGGGTAATGACTTTCATGAGGACGACTATTACTACATTAACGAAGGAGGATTACGCTTCCGCGAAAGCTTAAAAGAGCAGTTCCCTCACACATCACGGTTTTCAATGGGTAATGACGCCACAGATCTTAACCATGATGGTTTCCCAGATCTTATGTCACTAGATATGCTACCAGAAGACGAGAAAGTCTTAAAGGCATCCGAAGGTGATGATAACATACAGACACAGAAACTGCGCACAGAACGTTATGGGTATCACTACCAGTTTACACGCAATATGCTGTTTATAAATCAGCCAGGGTATCAATTTCAAGAACGTGCCCTCTCCTCTGGGGTTGCAGTAACAGACTGGAGCTGGAGTGCGTTATTTGCAGATTTTAACCAAGATGGAAATCAAGATATATTTATCTCAAACGGCATCCCAAAACGTCCTAACAACCTAGATTTTATAAATTTTATTTCTAGCGGTAAAATTCAAAACAGACTCAACGAGACAAGACTACTAGATAACGAAGCGCTTAAACTCATGCCAGATGGGACTTCACATAATTATGTATACCAAGGAAATGAAGACCTCGCATTTACAGATCAATCTGGTGTGTGGATCGATAAAAATCCTACAGTATCTGGCGCCTCTGCCCTTGCAGATCTCGATAATGACGGAGATCTGGACGTCGTGGTGAATAACATCAATCAAGAGGCCGCTATTTATATTAATCAAACAGATACAACAGCTACCTACTTAAAATTAAAATTCAAGTATGCTAAGGATAACTACCTAGGTATAGGAACCAAGGTTTATGCTTATCATCAAGGAGCATTGCAGTATAAAGAATTATATACTGCAAGAGGTTTTCAAGCGTCTTCTGAGCCTGTTATTCATTTTGGATTTAAAGAAAATACTGCTATAGATTCGCTTCGTATTATTTGGCCAGATAATCAGTTTCAAATGCTGTATAATGTTCCCACAAATCAAACATTGTCTATATCACCAGAAAAAACAACGAGCTTTGATCATCAATCACTTCACATAAAGCGTACGCCTCTTTTTTCTAAAGTCACAGGCAATCTAGGTATTGACTATGTACACAAAGAAGATGCGTATATAGATTTCAACAGGCAGCAATTAATACCTTATCAAATATCTGACCGTGGTCCTGCAACAGCTATTGGTGACATAAACGGTGACGGTAATGATGACATCTACTTTGGAAGTGCTAAGTATATACCTTCTGCTATTTATACTGGAGGAAATAACGCTTTCGCGAAAGCGTACTCAAAAGCACTTACATCTCTTTCAAAAACCGAAGATGTTACTGCTACTATCATAAATAATAAAATTATGGTGGGAACTGCAGGTGGTGATTTTTCTGAAGTGAATGAAGCTTTAGAAAATTATTATTTAACAATATCCGATACCTTAACAAAAGAGATGTCTGGTATGCGAGCAAATACCTCCATTATTATTGCGAGTGATTATGATCAAGATGGAGATAAAGATCTTTTTATAGGTAATCATGCTGTTACAGGAGATTTTGGGAAGGTTACTGCTTCATATCTTCTTAAAAATGATGGAGGTAAGTTTATAAAAGATGAAGATAATCTTATAGGCGAGGTAGGGATGGTTACAGATGCCGTTTGGACAGATTTTAATGGTGATGGGGCAGAAGATTTAATTATTGTAGGAGAATGGATGCAGCCACTTTTTTATAACAATGAACATGGTATTCTTACAAAGGTAGATGCGCTAGACACGACGCTTAACGGTTTATGGCAAGCTATACAACCTTTTGACATTGATCATGATGGTGATATGGATTACCTTCTAGGTAACTGGGGAACAAATAGCAAGTTTACAGCATCTACAGCATTTCCTATGAACATGTATTATGCAGATTTTGATAATAATGGGCAAACAGAAATCATCGTTACTAATGCAAAAAATGGCAGCTACTACCCTATCCAAAACTTACAGGAACTAGGTGCACAGCTTGTATTTCTAAAAAAGAAATATGCCACTAATAATGACTTTGCTGGAAAAAATGTTTCCCAAATTTTTGGAGAAAAAAGCCTCAGTGATAGCAAAAAATTTGAGGTGAACACCTTAGCTTCTGGATATTTAAAAAATACAAAAGGAATATTTACTTTTGTACCTTTCACAAGTGCTTTACAAGTAGCCCCTATTATGGATTTTGTAGTACATGATTTTAACCGTGATGGAAACATGGAGGCACTAGCAGGCGGAAATTATTTTGGGACAAAACCATATCATGGTAGATTAGATTCCTTCTCTGGAGCACTTATAGTTTCAGAAAAAAAAATAATCCCAGGATATCATCTAGGCCTAGATTTTGCACAACAATCTGTAAGACACTTAGATATAATTACTCAAAACAACATTTCATACTTACTGGTGACTTTTAATAATGCCGCCGCCCAAGTATATAATTTACAAATTCCAGAATAATGAAAATAGTATATCACATTCTCTTCTTATTTCTTATCACAGCAAGCATCACTTCTTGCGCTACAAAGAATGATCCTATTGTAATTACTCCTGAGCATTTCCATAATGCGATAGATAAAGTTACTGAAGTCATTATACATGATATTTTCTCCCCTCCAGTTGCAAGTCGTATTTATGCGTATCCTAACATTGCAGCTTATGAAATTCTTGCCGTAAACGATGTCGCATTTAATTCTCTTTCTGGACAGATACCTAGTCTTACAAACATCCCTGCACCTCCTCAAGAGGCAACTATAAATTTTGAACTTGCTGCGCTTATTGCTCACATGGAAATGAGTAAACGCCTTATATTTTCTGAACAAGAAATAGAAACCTATAGAGATAGTTTATACAAAACATGGAAGGAAACAAACGAGGATGTTTTTGTGCAATCTAAAAACTACGGTCTCGATGTAGCAAATCATATTGCACAATGGATGGATGGAGATAACTATAAGCAAACACGCACCATGCCTAAGTTTTCTGTGTATGCAGATGAGCCGTCTCGCTGGCAGCCTACTCCGCCGGCATATATGGATGGCATAGAACCTCACTGGAGTAAAATTAGACCGTTTACACTCACCTCATCAGATCAATTTAAACCTGTACCACCACCTGCCTTCTCATTAGAAAAAGACTCCGCATTTTATAAGGAACTCGTAGAGGTTTATGACATAAGTAAACAAATCACTAAGGATGGTGACGCCTCAGAAGAGATTGCCATTGCACAGTTCTGGGATTGTAACCCTTATGTATCCGTGAGTCGCGGGCACTTAATGTTTGCTACAAAAAAGATTACTCCTGGAGGTCACTGGATAGGTATTACAAAGATTGCTTCTAAGAAGTCTAACTTTGATGTTATTAACACATTACATGCCTATGCAAAAACAGCTATTGCAATGAACGATGCTTTTATCTCTTGCTGGGATGAAAAATACCGTTCTAATCTTATACGCCCTGAAACATTAATAAATAATCACATTGATGACTCATGGAAACCTATATTACAGACCCCACCGTTTCCAGAGTATGTGAGTGGTCACTCTGTAGTATCTGGTGCTGCAGCAGAGACGTTAACGAGTATTTTTGGAGATAATTTTGCCTTTGATGATGATACAGAAGTGGCTTACGGACTTCCCGTACGTAGCTTTACATCTTTTAGAGCAGCCGCTCAAGAAGCAGCCTTAAGTCGTATGTATGGCGGTATACACTATCGTGCTGCAGTAGATGTAGGCCTTAACCAAGGCAAAGCACTAGGGACCTTTGTGGTAGCGACACTTCAAATGAAAAACGAATCTAACGTTGCTACAAACTAAGGGTTATACTCATGAAAAAAATCATACCCTTTATATTCGTCAGTCTAGTTGCTGCTGGAGGATGGTACTTTTTCTTAAAACCAGGAGATTTTACTGCAAAAATTAAAGTAAAAGCAAATCTAGGCACTGTAGAGCAATCCATAAAGAACTGGAATGACAAGGCAACTACAACGGCTGTCATTTTTGAAAATGATAATCGTACTCAAATCAAGCAACAATATAAAGTTCAAGATTCCATATATCTATATGAATGGAATATTGCTCGTGTAAATGATAGTGTTACCACTATAAAAATCCATGTAAAGGATAGTGCACATAGCTTTGCAAATAGGCTTCATGGCTTATGGAAACAAACTGTTTTTAAAAACAATGTTGAGCAAACCATACTGGCCTATCACGAGACACTACAGGAACATCTTGAGAATATTACAATCACTATAGAGGGAGAAGCTACATTACCAGCAAAGCACTATGCATATACAGAGTTTGAAGGAATACAAGCCTATAAAGTGACAGGTATGATGCGTGATATTACGTATTTACAGAATACAATGGCTAGATCAAACACTACCCTAGACGGCTCACCATTTGTTAAGATTACTTATTGGAATCGTGAGACAGACAGTATTAAATATCAATTTGGCTTTCCAGTAATACCCTCAGATTCACTTCCTGAGGCACAAGATATAAAGTACGGCACAACTCAAGAGCAGAAGACACTAAAGGCAACTTACAATGGTAATTATCTAACCTCAGACAGAGCTTGGTATGCATTACTAAACTATGCAAAAGCAAACAATATAACGGTAGATCCAAGACCTACAGAGATTTTTTATAACAATCCTAATATGGGCGGTGATGCCTCGAGCTGGAAAGCAGAAATCTTTATGCCCATAATCAACTAGTATGACAGGTTTTTATGATGACCAAGATTTTGTTTCCATAGATTACACTTCACAACCCTTTAAAAAAGGTGAATATGACAATTGCACATTTACAGACTGTAATTTTGAAAATCTTCATATCTCAAATACAAGCTTTTTAGAATGTACATTTATTGAGTGTAATCTTACTAATGTAAAATTTGGCGGCACCACATTAAACCAAGTAACCTTTGAATTGTGTAAGCTACTAGGCGCAGATTTTAGTATTTGTGAGCCGTTTATGTTAAATATACGCTTTCGCGAAAGCATACTTCATCTAGCAAATTTTACACAGTTACCATTAAAAGGGACCTCTTTTATTTCTTGTCAAGTTTGTGAAGTAGATTTTACAGGAGCAGATTTATCTCAAGCTATATTTACGGGGTCAACATTGGGTAAAACCATCTTTGAAAATACAAATCTTACTAAGGCAGATTTTACAGCAGCAATAGATGTGACCATCAATACTACACGTAACAATATGAAAGGTGCCTTTTTTTCTAAAGATCATCTAGAAGGATTACTAGCACACTTACAACTAAATCTCAAATAATCATTCCTACTAAAACGGGGTAAATGCCCCTAGTGCAAAGTGATTACTTGAAGTATATTTACAGTAATAATCAATGAGGGATTAAATTGGGGGATTTATAAACTCATATAGCCACACTAACGTGTGGCTTTTTATTTTATGTACCTTAGTTATGGAAAAAAACAACTATGCGTAACATACTTTTTGGAGCAGTATTGACCTTACTCATTGTCTTTGGCTTACGTTATTGCGAGCATGACAAGGACGAGAAAGAACAACTGCGAGCAAATACAGCCTTAATAGAAAAACAGATTAAAAATGTAGGAAAGCTCATTGTTACAGAAGGTAACTATGCCCAAGTTTTTACCTATGAAGATTCAAAAAAATTCTATGTAGATATACTTTCTGCTACAAAAAAAGCACTGGTAGTTGTAAATGCAGAGGCAACCATAGCTTACGATCTTTCTAAAGTAATCACAGAAATTGACGAACTCACAAAAACAGTACGCATTACATACATTCCAGAACCAGAGCTTAAGATTAATCCTAACATAGAGTATTATGACGTGCAGCAAGACTACCTCAACCAGTTTAATGCTCGCGATTACAATATTATAAAAAGACGTGTACAAGATGGACTTGAAAAGGAGATTAAAAACTCTACTCTCTATACAAATGCACAAAACAGACTCATCTCAGAGCTGTCTAAAATTTATCTTCTTACCAGCTCGCTATCATGGACGCTAGAGTATAATGGCAATATTATAGATGAATCTCATCCTATTAAGCCATGAAAAACTAGTTGTGTACAAAATAAAAAACGCATCATAAAGTAAATTTCTATGATGCGTTTTTAAGTTTATAGAAGTGACTTAAGAGTTCACCGTCTGCTTATCACCGTTTACAATAATATCTAATGCTTCTCCACTCATAAGAGTGAATATAGTATCTCTTTTATTAACCTCAACTTTGAGAATTTGCCCTCTAAAGTTTACTTTAAATGAGTATGCCGTCCATGCATCTGGAATTTTAGTTTGGAAAGATAGTGTATTATCTTTTACACGCATTCCTCCAAAACCTTCTACTACACTCTGCCAGGTTCCCGCCATACTAGTAATATGCAGTCCTTCTTCTACCTCTTTATTATAATCGTCCAGGTCTAATCTTGAGGTACGTAAATAAAATTCGTATGCCTGATTCATTCTCCCTAGCTTAGCCGCTTGTATAGCGTGTACACATGGCGACAGCGAGCTTTCATGCACGGTAAATGGCTCGTAAAAGTCGAAATGTTTTTCTAGATTTTCTTGCGTAAAGTGATCCTCAAAGAAATAAAATCCTTGTAGTGTGTCTGCTTGTTTAATGTAAGGCGAACGCAAGATGCGATCCCAAGACCATTTTTGGTTAATAGGTCGGTTCGATTTTGGTAAATCTGCTACAGTGATTAACTCTTTATCTAAGAAACCATCTTGCTGCAAGAACACTCCATGCTCTTCAGAATATGGGAAATACATCTGTTCTGCAGTAGATTTCCAAGAGAGCATCTCATCGTAAGACAAATGAGTTTTACCAGATATACGAGACCAGTCTTGCTTTTGAGTATCTCTTATGAGTTCTGCTTTCGCGAAAGCGAACTCCATACACCACTTTGCGATGTAGTTTGTAAACCAGTTATTGTTTACGTTATTTTCGTATTCATTAGGCCCAGTAACTCCTAGAATCACGTAGGCATCCTTAGCCTTAGAAAAGGTTGCTCGCTGTCTCCAGAAACGTGCTACGGCTATAATCACTTCTAGCCCCATCTCTGGGATATAAGTAGTGTCGCCTGTATAACGCTCATAGTTATAAATAGCATACACCATAGAGCCGTTGCGGTGTATCTCCTCAAAGGTGATCTCCCACTCGTTATGGCACTCTTCACCATTCATGGTAACCATAGGATACAAAGCAGCTCCTCCGGAGAAGCCTAGCTTTTCTGCATTCTCAATAGCCTTATCTAATTGATTATAACGATAAGTAAGTAACTGCCTAGCTACTTGTTGATCCTTTGTAGCCATATAAAACGGAATACAATATGCTTCTGTATCCCAGTAGGTAGACCCTCCATACTTCTCACCTGTAAAACCTTTAGGTCCTATATTGAGACGGCTATCTTGTCCCGTATATGTTTGATTAAGATGAAAGATATTAAAACGTATACCCTGCTGCGCCTTTACATCACCTTCTATGGTAATATCAGACATTTCCCAGGTTTGTGCCCATAACTCTTTTTGAAGCTGTTGTAGTCCGTTAAAACCAATGGAAACTGCATCATTAATTACTGCTGTGGCAGCGTTTACAAGATGATCTTGCTCATGATTGAGGCTTGTTACATATCCTCCTAGTTTATGAATACTAAAAGTTTCTCCTTGAGAAATTTCTGTCTCATAAATATGCCCTATATATGTTTCTGTGGTATTAGTATGCTTTCTCGAAAGCGCAACCTTTCTTCCATCAATACTAAAACTATTGTACATCATGGTGCACACATGGAATTCTGTCTTCATGGTATGTGCCCTAATAAAAGCTTTATCCCCATCCTCTAGAACCTCTAATGTATTCCAAAACTTATCATCCCAGTTAGAATCTTCATTTGTAATCCCGCTATCTAAGTATGGCTCATAGCTTATAGTTACATCACCACTAAGAGGTGTTACTTCATAGTTTATAGCACCTAGCTCATCCATCTTCATACTCAAGAAACGAGTAGACTTTACCGCAATCTCTACATCATTTTGTAAGGTCGCCTCAAAGCTTCTGTATAAGATACCGCTTTTCATATCAAGCTCACGACGAAAGCCCTGTATCTTCTTGCAAGTATGCAAATCAAGACTTTCTCCGTTTACGGTTACTTTTATACCTATCCAACTAGGTGCATTGAGCACTTTGGCAAAATATTCTGGATATCCATTTTTCCACCAGCCTACGCGAGTTTTATCTGGATAATAAACACCTCCTATATAACTTCCTTGAAAAGTGGCTCCGCTATAATTTTCTTCAAAATTTGCACGTTGTCCCATGGCACCGTTACCCAGCGCCATCAAACTTTCTGAAGATTTTACATTATCAGGATTCCATCCCTCTTCTATGATAGACCAATTATTTGGTGTGATATAATCTATATGCATGCTATTAATAAAATTTTAAACAATAATGCGCTCCCTACATATTAGTAGTGTAGACCGCTTACTTAATAAATTGTTGTGTTGTAATACTCTTATGCTTCAATAAGTGATTCTAAAAATGCATCACTCATTGCTGTAAAATCCGTAAATACATAATCTGCTTCATGTAAAACATCTTTTTCTCCTATACCTATACTCACCATCCCAGCGGTATTTGCAGCTTGTACTCCGGCAATAGAATCTTCAAAAACAATACAATCTGTACGTTCAATTTTTAAAGCTTCTCCTCCTTTAAGAAACACTTCTGGATCTGGCTTTGCAGCCGTCACATCATTACCATCTACAATGGCCTCAAATTTCTGTATAAGATTAAGCTTAGTTAAGATAGGCCTAGCATTTTTACTAGCACTTCCTAGCGCAACACCTTGCCTCTTTTTGTGTAAAAAATCTAATACCCGTACAACATCTGGAAGAATCTCACTATCATCCATTGCTTCTATATACTTGAGATATTCTTCATTCTTCTGTATAAGCCAGCGTTCTTTTTGTTCCTCTGTAGCCTGATAAGAAGCTAGGTCTAATAAGATTTCAAGAGATCGCACACGGCTTACTCCTTTAAAAAGTTCGTTTTGCTTTTCGGTAAAATCAAAGTTCATTTCTTTGGCAAGATTGCGCCATGCGAGATAGTGAAACTTTGCTGTATCTACAATAACTCCATCTAGGTCAAATAGGAATGCTTTCTTTTTCAATGTGATTATATTTTCGTGCATATTACTTACTGATTAAAAGCAATAGCTTAGGTTGATTTTATTTTTTTTGCTATGACAAATGTTACTTAATCCGTTTTGTGCTTTCTCTCTCTATAAGACTCGTGTCTATATATGCCGTAGTATACTCTTCTACCTCTTCTTCTGGTCGTTCTAGTTTATTGATAAGAAGCTCTGCGGCTTTACGACCCATTTGCTCTCCATGCTGACTCACAGTAGTAAGACTAGGCACAAAATGCTTAGATAACTCACCGTCTGAGAAGCTTACAATACCCACATCATTAGGTATTGATTTACCTGCTTCCATTATATATTTGGCAGCAGTAACTGCAAATATCTCATTGATAGTAAATACGCCATCTATATCCTTACCTTTTAAGAAATGCTTAATGCGTGCCATAGCCTTATCGTTAAGATCATCTATGGCGTCTAGCTTTAAAATAAGATCCGTATTTACCTGTATTCCCGCGGCTTCAAGTGCTTCTATATAACCCTTAGTTCTTAATTTTCCCACCGTTATATAATCGTCTGTAGTGATAATTGCTATTTTCTTACATCCAGTTCTTATAAGGTGATTTACCCCTAGCTTTGCTCCTTCTCTATCATCTATGAGTACTTTATCACATGGAATTTCATCCACAATACGGTCAAACATAACTACAGGCATTCCTTGATCTATTGCTTCTGTGAGGTGTCTAAAGTCATCCTTCTGCATGGTTTCCTTAGATAGAGAAAGAATAAACCCATCTGTACTACCATTTGCAAGAAGTTCCATATTGAGTACTTCCTTATCAAAATCATTATTAGACAACGTGATAATCACATTATAATTATGCTCTCTCGCCATTTGCTCTACACCGCGTATCACTGTGGTAAAAAAGTGATGTACTATCTGTGGTATTATAATCCCTATGGTACGTGTCTTCCTATTTTTAAGGCTTAACGCAATATTATTAGGCTTATAATTGTAGAGTTTTGCAAAAGCTTTTATTTTTTGACGTGTATCCTCACTTATCTCTGCACTATCGCGCAATGCTTTTGATACCGTAGAGATGGACACATCTAGTTCCTTTGCAATTAATTTTAAGGTGAGTTTTCTTTTCATAATGATCGTGTAAAAATAGTGTTACGGGTATCTAGCGTACAATGTACTCAAAACCTTTTGCCTACGAAAACGATGTATTCTTAATAAGTTCTTATATTTATTGTCAAAGTGCTATTTTTTGAACTAATTTAAAGCGATTTAATCATTTTGAATGCAGTCTAAAAAAAGATTACTTAGTGTCATAATATTTCAACATTCTCAAGCAATGAAAAAATTATTAATTATTCTCTCACTCATTACTGCTATACATTGTAAAGAAAAAACAAAACCTGTCGTAGTATCAACACAGACAGAGGATCGCTTTCGGGAAACGTATAGGCCCCAGTTTCACTTCACACCGCCCACTATGTGGATGAATGACCCTAATGGGTTATTGTATCACAATGGGACCTACCATCTATTTTACCAGCATTATCCAGAAGACATTATCTGGGGGCCTATGCACTGGGGTCACGCCACCTCAAAAGATCTTGTTTCTTGGGAGCACAAGCCCATAGCCCTGTATCCAGATGAGCTAGGTCTTATATTTTCTGGCAGTGCCGTGATAGACGTTAATAATACTTCTGGTTTAGGCACAAAAGATAACCCTCCCATGGTTGCTATATTTACCTACCACTTAAAGGAAGGAGAAAAAGCAGGACGTAAAGATTTTCAAACACAAGGTATTGCTTATAGCCTAGATGAAGGTGATACGTGGTCTAAGTACGAAAATAATCCTGTGATACCTAATAAAGGAAACATCAAAGACTTTAGAGACCCAAAAGTAATGTGGCACGAGAACACTCAAAAATGGATAATGTCACTGGTCGCTGGTGATCACGCAAAGTTCTACAGTAGTCCAAATCTCAAGGACTGGACTCTTAACAGTGAGTTTGGAAAAAACATCGGTGCCCACGGCGGCGTCTGGGAATGCCCAGACTTATTCCCTCTCAACATTGAGGGAAGCGATGAGACTAGGTGGGTCTTGCTTATAAGTATTAATCCTGGGGCGCCAAATGGTGGATCGGGAACGCAGTACTTTATAGGTGATTTTGACGGGATCACCTTTACTACAAACCAAACAGAAACAAAATGGCTAGACTACGGTACAGATAATTATGCCGGAGTGACCTTTAATGGTTTACCAGATAGTGATCGTACATTTATAGGCTGGATGAGCAACTGGAACTATGCCCGTGACACCCCAACAGAGGCGTGGCGCAGTGCAATGACGCTTTCGCGAAAGCTTACCCTTCATAAAAACAACACAAACGGCTTTTATTTAAAAAACTATCCTGTAACTTCAATAGATGAATATAGCTATAACAAGGTAGAATACGACACTATGAAAAGTGGGATGTCTCTATCAAGTGAAAATTATAATGAGCAACGATTAGATTTTAAGATACCCAATAATCTAGACGACTTTGAACTCAACTTTTCAAATAAAAACAAGGAATCCCTTAAACTGAGTTATGACGGCAGTCAATCTCAATTTATACTAGATCGCACTAATTCTGGTATTACAGACTTTGAGACATCTTTTGGAGAAAAGCCGCAAACAGCGCCAGCTATCGTTAACAATAAGCAAGATGTTCATTTTACAATAATTATGGATGCCTCCTCTATAGAAGTATTTATAGATGGTGGAAGTACTGTGTTTACAAATCAAGTTTTTCCTACTTCACCATTTACCGCCCTTACATTTACAAGTGAGAATACTATTATAGCAAACTTAACAGTGAGCAAAATTAAAAGAATATGGAAGTAATGTACTAGAACATTACTCCTCACCATTATAAAAAAGCTTATGAAAGAAATTACAAAATGGAGTATTACAGTAGCGCTAGCCGGATTTTTATTTGGTTTTGACACTGTTGTGATAAGTGGTGCAAACGCACCTATAAAGGAATTATGGGGTTTAACTCCTTTCATGCACGGAACTTTTATTATGAGCATGGCATTATGGGGAACGGTAATAGGATCCTTATTAGGAGGGTTTCCCACTAAAAAATTAGGACGTAAAAAAACACTTTTCTGGATAGGTATTTTATTTTTTATATCTGCTCTAGGGTGTGCAATAGCACAAGATCCCTACTCCTTCTCTTTATTTAGATGTATAGGAGGCATAGGCGTAGGCGTATCATCTGTTGCAGCTCCCATTTATATTACAGAAATAAGCTCAGAATCTAACCGTGGCAAACTAGGAGGGCTCTATCAATTTTGGTTAGTTTTTGGGATTCTTATTGCTTTTGTGTCAAACTGGTTACTCAAAGGAGTGGATGGCGCAAATGACTGGAGATGGATGCTGGGCGTAGAAGCAATACCTGCACTTATGTACACGCTTATGGTTACAAAAGTCCCTTACAGCCCGCGATGGTTAGTCTTACAGAAGAAAGACGATGCAGCAGCAATGATTATATTGCAGAAAATTTATGATAGTGCCGCTTCTGCACAGCAAAGACTAGCAGAAATTAAGCTAGACTTATTACAAAAATCAACCTCAGAAAATCTATTCCAGAAAAAGTACTCTCGCATATTATGGCTAGGTTTTTTTATTGCTTTTTTTAATCAGCTATCTGGGATAAACTTTGTGCTCTATTATGCACCTCAAATTCTAGAACAGGCAGGTCTAGGAGGAGCTGAGTCTCTCTTTAACGCTATCGCTATAGGTATTGTAAATCTCATATTTACCTTTATAGGAGTACGCCTGCTAGATAAACTAGGAAGAAAACAACTTATTATTATAGGTTCTATAGGTTATATCATAAGTCTAGTTATGGTAGGTATCTGTTTTCAGATGCAACTAAGCCCAGCTCTCTTACTCACCTTTATTTGCACTTTTATAGCATCGCATGCCATAGGACAAGGTGCTGTAATATGGGTATTTATATCAGAAATATTCCCTAATCGCGTGCGTGCCTACGGGCAATCTTGGGGAACCAGTACCCACTGGATATTTGCTGCTATAATCACACTAGTAACTCCATTTTTTATAGATGATAAAGAAGGGGTCATGAGAGACCATCTTTGGAATATTTATTATTTCTTTGCAGCGATGATGGTACTCCAGTTAATCTGGGCAATTATTTTTATGCCAGAAACTAAAGGACGTACCCTAGAAGAACTAGAAAAAGACCTCGTAGACCATGCCAAATAATCCACTTAAAATTGCCTGTTACGGCGAAATCCTTTGGGACATATTTCCAGATAAAAAACACCTAGGCGGCGCTCCCCTCAATGTCGCTCTTCGTTTACACTCCTTTGGGGTAGACGTTTCCATGATTTCTACACTAGGTAACGATGCCCTAGGTAAAGAAGCACTAACAGAGATTAAAGAAACAGGCTTAAAAACCAAGTACATACAACGCAATGACAAACCTACGGGACAGGTAACAGTTACTCTTGACAGCAAGAAAGCTGCTTCTTATGAGATAGGAGACAATGCCGCATGGGATGAAATAGCGTGGAATGAAGATAATGTTGAGGCAGTGACTAATGCAGACGCACTTATTATTGGGAGTCTCGCTTTTCGCGAAAGCGTAAACTTTGACGCTATGCTTCTAGACATGGAGGAAGAGATTACACCTCCTATAAATCTAGAGGCCATAGAGGTGCTCATAGAACGATCTAAGTTTACCGTTTTTGACCTCAACCTGCGTGCTCCACACTATGATCTTGAAGTTGTTGTAGGACTTATGGAAGCGGCAACTATGATTAAACTCAATGATGAGGAACTAGAACTTGTTGTGATGGCAATGGGAATAGAGGCAGAGACGCTAGAGGATGAACTTAAAATGCTTAGCGCAATGACAGAGACTCCTACCGTATGTGTTACCCTAGGTGCAGAAGGTGCGATGTTGCTTCATAAAGGCGGCATCCATACTCAAGTAGGTTTTAAAACTAAAGTGGTTGATACGGTAGGCGCTGGAGATAGTTTTCTAGCAACCCTAGTCTATGGGCTATTATCTGGAGAAACGGCAGATGATGCGCTGGAAGTTGCTTGTGCAATGGGTAGTCTGGTCGCAGGTAAGCCTGGTGCAAATCCATTAGTGCACAATGATGAGGTAAATAATGTACTTGATAATAATTAAATAGAAAAGTACGCTTTCGCGAAAATTTGAAGAACACATCAATTACCACCATAATCAATAAAGCCGACTCTATGAGTCGGCTTTATTGATTTCTGAAAATTTGTTGCAAAAGAAAACCTCCCAATTTCTTGAGAGGTTTTTGTACGGGCGAGAAGACTCGAACTTCCACACCGTGAGGCACCAGATCCTAAGTCTGGCGTGTCTACCAATTCCACCACGCCCGCATTTCAATACATCGTCACGTAATAACTTCGTAACGGGGTGCAAATATAATGCTTTTTTTTAATCTCAAAATAAATATTTGAAAAAAATTAAAATTATTATGAATACAACAGTTACCAAGATTAGTAATTAATACTGCAAGTACCATACTTATAATATCAATAGACTTTCTTCCATTTGTAAGAGTCAAGTAAGAATAAGCTATCGAATCGTTAAATTTTCTGAAAAGACATCCAGCCTATCTGTACCTGATCCCGTTAATCGCTGTACGTATATTTCAATGAAATCATCACGATCCAAAGTAACCACCGTATTTATAGAAATGGATTGTATTTGATCGTCATTTTCTATCAGCACTAATGTATCAGAATCATCAACTACAACTCCATTTTTTGCAATGATAAAACTATAAAAATTACCTGCTGCAGAGTTTACACGTATAGACAAAGATGCATTGACTTGAAAATTTCTAATTTTCTTCCCTTCATATATCAATCTATTATTTGCTGGGTTTGATCTAAAACGAAATAACTCCGTATTATCAAAAGCTCCGTTACCTACAATAGGCACCGCAGCGTTGCTCGTTATATTTTGAACAAAACCACTAGTAATGGCTGAGGTACTGTAAAAATTTGCGGTAGATTGATCATCTGTCTCGGTAGGAATGCCAGAACAGTTTACATTCCATTCTGTAGTAAAACTAAAATCTGTATAACTTCCAGCTGTATAGCCTGCTACTAATGTTCCTGCTCCTACAAAGCTTAGCCCGTTTAAACTTGCCTCATTTATAATTGTAGGATTTCCGCTTACGTCTAAACCTACCTCTCCAGCATCTGCTTCAACACGTCCACTTACCATTCGAAAATTATTGAAAGTTCCAGAAGCTCTTAAGAAAGTTCCTGTATTTGATGTGGTCCAAAATACATTACTCATAAAAAACGAATTGATATTTGAAATATTAAAACCATCATCATTATTTACGTATTGAGTAATGCTAAAGAATGCAGTACTCAATGAGTTTAATGTACCTAAACTACTAGCGCCCGTAAAAATTGAATTATTCACTAACAGTAGCTCAGAGCCCGTTCCATTAATATCAAAAACGGGCTGTCCCATACCAGCGATTGTAATATTCCTTAGTTTACCTGCGTTCCCTTGAAAAAGAGCGGCACCAGAGTTATTTATTAATATATCTTTTGATGAGTTTACTCCTTCTACATAAGCACCATTTAAATTTATAGGAGCATTAAAAGGGATGGCACCATTTATTTCATAAAGAAAATCAGGATTAAGAAGATATGTAGATCCACCTCCTGCGGCTAATTCTTCTGCCAAATCCGAAATCTCCTTAACTAATTTGTAATCTGACCTGCTATTATTAATACTTATTTTTTGCCATCCAGTCTCGTAGTAATAAAAAGCTTCTAACGTGATATCATACACTAATAATCCCTGTGCTGGACTTAGAATATTTAATCGTTGAGTAGTGGTCATTCTAGGTGTTAAAAGACCTCCTACTTCTGATGTTATATCAAGGATAGCTGAAGCGTCAGGATTTGTTGTGTTTATTCCAACTTGTGCAGACGCCTTTGACAATAAAAAGCAGCTTAAAAAAATAGAAAAAACAATTAGGTGTTTCATGATTTTTTATTTAAAAATAATTTTAAACATTAAAATATCGGGTGCAATTAACATTATATTCGATGTAATACATATTATTTTAATATTTTAAAAATAAATGCATATTATGCCTTGTTTTTTTACGGGTATTACATTTTTTAAATTTGCCACATAAGAGAGACAATTACAGTCTAAAAAAATGACAAACACTCAAAGAATTATGCTTATTTGTAACTTTGAAAAAAACCATTGAATGAAAAATCCTAAAGAATATATCGCTCAGCATAAAGATCGTTTTTTAAACGAACTCATTGAATTGCTTAAACTCCCCAGTGTAAGCGCAGATCCTGCGTATGCTTCATCTACAAAAGAGACAGCACAGACTGTTGCACAGCGCTTGCGTGAGGCAGGATGCGATACTGTAGAGATCTGTGAGACTCCTGGATATCCTATTGTCTATGCAGAGAAGATCATTGACCGCGCGCTACCTACTGTGCTTGTTTATGGTCATTATGATGTACAACCAGCAGATCCTATTGAACTTTGGAATTCACCTCCTTTTGAGCCAGTTATTAAAAAAACCGATGCACATCCAGATGGTGCCATTTATGCACGTGGAGCTTGTGATGATAAAGGCCAAATGTATATGCATGTCAAGGCACTTGAATATATGGTAGCAAATCATAAACTCCCGTGCAATGTCAAGTTTATGATAGAAGGAGAAGAAGAAGTAGGCAGTGCAAATCTTGCATGGTACGTGGAGCGCAATCAAGAAAAACTTGCAAACGATGTCATTCTCATCTCAGATACAGGAATGATTGCAAATGATATTCCTTCCATCACCACCGGCCTACGAGGATTGAGCTATGTAGAAGTAGAAGTTACAGGACCTAATCGTGACTTACACTCTGGGTTATACGGTGGCGCTGTGGCAAATCCTATCAATGTAATGGCAAAAATGATTGCAAGCTTACATGATGAACATAACCATATTACCGTAAAAGGCTTTTACGACAAGGTGGAAGAACTTAGCCAACTAGAAAGAGATAAAATGGCAGAAGCTCCATTCTCCCTTGAAAATTATAAAAAAGCACTAGATATAGATGCCGTTTATGGTGAAAAAGGATACACCACAAATGAACGTAATTCCATACGCCCTACTCTTGATGTGAATGGAATATGGGGAGGTTATACTGGAGAAGGAGCCAAAACGGTAATTGCGAGTAAAGCGTATGCAAAAATATCGATGCGTTTAGTTCCTAATCAAGACTGGAAGGAAATTACAGCACTTTTTAAAAACCACTTTGAAGGTATTGCACCCGCTGGTGTTACTGTAAAAGTAACGCCACATCATGGGGGACAAGGTTATGTAACCCCTATAGATAATATCGCATATCAAGCAGCAGAGAAAGCGTATGAAAAAACTTTTGGTAAAACTCCGATACCTCAGCGCAGCGGAGGTAGTATTCCAATTGTAGCTTTATTTGAAAAGGAATTAAAAAGTAAAACGATCCTTATGGGCTTTGGGTTAGATAGTGATGCAATACACTCACCTAATGAACATTTTGGTGTGTGGAACTATCTAAAAGGTATTGAAACAATCCCTTATTTTTATGAGTATTTTACAGAGATGAGTAAGTAAACATATCTCATCGTCATAAAAAATGAAGCGTTCTGTAAGCATAATGCCTGCAGAACGTTTTATTTACAACCAAAATTCTAAAGCCCAATAAATCAACTATTTAATTAATTTATTCGGTACAGTCTTTGAAGTTTAAATAGTGAAATCAAAAAATATTTCTAATGACTATAAAATTCATCTACACTTCATTACTTCTTTTTTCATTTGTTCATGTGGGTATAGGTCAAACATTACCTACAAATACAGCGTTTTACAAAACGAAAGAGCTCAATGTCAATTTAGAGGAATTCCAAGGTTCTAAATATTTAAACGAGAGTTTTGAGGAAGGTACTATTAATGATGCACTTAGCGATAAAAACTTTCAAGCATTTGTGCGATACGACATACTTAATGACGTTTTTGAAATAAAAGAAACTCTTACACAATCTTCTCCATCATTTCTAAAACAAGCACCTGCCACATCTATAGTCATTAACAATAATACGTTTAAATACACCTCCTATCAAAACGAAGATGCCAGTAGGGAACTGGGATATATTCAAGTTTTAGGTAATGTCAATAATGGTAAGTTATATGCAAAACATGTAGCGGAGCTTAGACTTCCACAAAAAGCAAAAACTACCTTAGAAAAAGATCGCAAGGGAAAAATAAGTCAGCGTGTTTATTATATGCTCATGACAGAAGACAGCGTAAGACCTTTTGATGTAAATAAAAAGTCCATCTTTAACCTATTTGATAGCTCATCTACGCCCAGTATAAAAAGTTTTCTAAAAGAAACCAAAAACAAAGTTCGCAATATCGATGATGTTATAGCTATTATAACCTATGCAAATACGCTATAATTAAATACTCCTTTATTATTATTTTCTAAATAAATCTCTTAAAATATCATTCTACACTTGTAGAATTAAATTATTATTCTACATTTGTAGAGTAATAATCTAACGGTATTCAACAATGACACTTTCTACAGCAGAAGAACAACTTATGCAACTCCTATGGATGAAGGAAAAGGCATTAATGAAAGATCTTATAAAAGCCTACCCAGATCCAAAACCAGCAACAACTACCGTTGCGACGCTTTTAAAGCGTATGCAGGATAAAAAATTTATTGATTACATACAAAAAGGTAGATCCCGAGAATATTACCCACTCGTTAAGAAAACAGATTACTTCTCTAAACATGTAAATGGCCTCATTAAAAATTTTTTTAATGATAGCGCAGGACAGTTTGCTTCTTTCTTTACCAGAGAGACAGATCTCTCTCAAAAAGAACTAGAAGATCTAAGAGCGATTATTGATAGCCAACTCAAATCTAGAAAATAATGATACTCATTTATCTTATTAAGAGTTCGCTCTGTCTTACCATTCTTATTGGGTTTTACAAACTTGCACTGGAAAATAAAGCAATGCATCAATTCAAACGCTTTTATCTACTTGCAAGCATCTTATTTTCATTTACAATTCCCCTTGTTACATTTACTTATGAAACTGCTACGATAGCAGAAGTTGCTCCCGCATATATTGAATATGTAGTGCCTACACTATCATCGGTAAAAATAGCTTCACCAGTGACTGTAGATTATACAAGCATTATTTTATGGAGCATTTATATTCTTGGAGTAATTATTTTTGCGACACGCTTTATAAACAATTTATTGCGCTTAAAGCGAAAAATTAAACATGCAGAAATCCTTTCTTCTCAAAAATTCACACTCGCGCTACTTGAAGATACCATCATACCCCACTCCTTTCTGCAATGGATATTTGTCAATAAAAACGCTTATACTCAAAAAGAAATAGCCTCTGAAGTTATAGCTCATGAAATTACCCATGTGCAACAAAAACATTCTCTAGACATTCTTTTTATAGAATTTCTACAAGTCCTGTTCTGGTTTAATCCATGTATTTGGATCTATAAAAAAGCAATAAAACTCAATCATGAATTTCTAGCAGATCAAGGTGCTATAGCAGATAAAAGTAATATTGCTATATATCAAAACATACTCTTAAGTTATGCAAGCAGTACTCATCACACTGCGCTCGAGA